>ENA-UOJC01000725-UOJC01000725.1-human-gut-metagenome-genome-assembly--contig:-C104-NODE-725-length-53837-cov-11.403890_pt1 | contig 53837 bp, 59 predicted proteins | sample MGYA00242339_ERZ723886 | MGnify/ENA metagenome assembly ERZ723886 | reverse complement strand
GGTGCTGTTGTTACAATACTTTTGGGGCTGTTAAGCCAGACCAAGATGATTGACGGAAATATCAATAATTTATATTTTATAAATTATATAGATTTTAACGTAATCTTTTTACTTGTATCAATGATGATTATAGTAAGTATAGCTACCAGAAGCGGTATGTTTAACTGGGTTGCAAATGAGCTTTTAAAACTGACAAAGGGGAAACCGGTTGCAATTCTTTTTGCTCTCGGTATTTTTACGGCAATAACGTCAGCATTTCTTGATAATGTAACAACGGTTATACTTATTATGCCTATAACTTTTTATGCCGCTAAAAAACTGGATATTAATCCTATTCCGTATCTTATGACGGAAGTTTTTGCGTCAAATATAGGAGGAACCGCAACTTTAATCGGAGATCCGCCAAACATAATTATCGGTAGTGCTGCAGGGCTCTCTTTTATGGACTTTGTAAATAATTTAACTCTGATAATTTCAATTATTCTTCTCGCTGTACTCGGAGTCTTGGCTTTATTTTTCAGAAAGCAGCTTGTAACAACTGAAGAAAAAATGGCTGCCATTAAAGAGATAGATAATTCAAAAACAATTACTAATAAGCCGCTTCTGGTAAGAAGTTTGATTGTACTTTTGGCCGTTATTGCCGGTTTTGTAATGCATGATGTGACGCATATTGAAACATCAATTACAGCGATGCTCGGTGCTAGTATTCTTTTATTATTTGAAAAACCGGGAGATTTATTTAAAGAAGTTGAATGGAACACGATCTTCTTCTTTATCGGTTTATTTATAATTGTAGGTGGGCTTGAGGCTTCTGGCGGCATTGCTGTAATGGCAAAGTGGCTTATTGATGTAACACAGGGTTCTCAAAAGGCTGCGGCATTGCTTATCTTGTGGGGTTCCGGAATAATTTCAGGTGTAATTGATAATATTCCGTACACAGCAACTATGACCCCTATGATTCTTGAGATTGAGAAAGTTATGGGTGCCGAATATGCAGAACCGTTGTGGTGGTGCTTATCACTCGGGGCATGTCTTGGCGGAAACATGACAATTATCGGAGCTGCCGCAAATGTAATTGTTTCTGAAACCTCTGCAGCAAACAATTATCCTATATCATTTATGAGATTTATGAAATACGGGGTTGTTGTAATGGGAATATCCCTTATTCTAAGTTCAATATACATATATTTAAGGTACTTGATGTAAGAGTAATGTTGAATAGAGAAAACTAACTTTAAATAAAAATATAGCCCTCAGTTTTAGCCGAGGGTTATATTTTTTATGTTCCAAATATCTATAAAAATTTATTACTCTCTGATATCTTTTTCATTTTCAGGAGCCGCATTAGGTTGAAGTTGTTCGGAATCCTCAGTCTGAGATTTCTGAGGTTCAATGTCATTAATAGGTGCTGTTTTTTCTTCAACTGCTTGAGGTGATTTCTCACGTTCAATATATTGTGCCGGTACTGTATCAGGACCTTCAATTTTTATTTCACCGTTTTCTTCTACAAAATTGATATCTTTTTGCGGTTTTGCCTGAAAAATCATAGGACCTTCTTTAACGACATCTCGATTTCTATTATTAATTCTTTCCTTTTCTTCATTTAAATCTTTGGCATCGTTAATTTCTTCATAACGGAAACGCTGCTGTCTGATAGAATTCATATCGTGGGCATTAATTCCCTGAAATGTCTGGATATCATTTATTATGGATGGATTAAATGCCGGTGCCGGAGCTGCCGTTGCTGCTGTACATCCTAGTAATACCGCAAAGCTTAAAATCAATACTTTTTTCATAAAACACTCCTTCTATTTGATTCTGAATGTAACATTAGCTACGGATGTAATTTTCTTTTCGATTGTTGTTGTGTCGCTAATGCCCATATCGGAAACGCTGGTGGAATCAACAGGCGTAATCTGGAATACACCCATATTAACCGACTGTATTTTCCCAACTTTGTTATGAGTTGCTTTGAGCATTGCTGAAGCTCTATCTTTTGCATCAGCCGTTGCGTCTTCCAGCATACGAACTTTTTCGTCAGATAATTTAGAATAAAAATACTGCGGCGGATATACATTAATATCAATACCTTTTGAAATAAGGTTTGTAATATCAGTTGAGACATCTTTGATTTTGTTTACATCACTTGATTTAACAACAATACTTTGTGAAATATTGTAGTAGTCAATATCATTTGTTGATCTGCCGTTATCAAGAACTCTATAAGTGTTGTAACCGTTAGATGTTTTAATTTCAATTTCAGAATCTTTAAAGCCTTTACTTGTCAGGTATTGTTGTATTACAGGGAGCTGTTTCGCAATTTCGTCATATGCGGCAGCTTTGGTAGGCTTTCTTGCCATGATAGTAAATTCAAGCATTCCGCTGTCAGAGGTTACGGTTTTGGACGATGAACCGGTTACAAAAATAACATCTTTGGAAAGTGTCGATGTCGCGATTTTTGTTGACCAAACCAGTCCGAGAGCCAGTACCAATGACAAAATTATTACCTGAAATTTTTCAATTTTTTCTAACATATATCCTCCTTTTACCTATGCTAATATGATAGATTATAAATATGTTTTTGAATAGCCCATTATTAACTTTTATTTACAAATAAAATTTTTATAAAGTTATTATGTATATATAAAAAAGTATGATATAATCAATTATCAGTTTGAAAAAGGGGTTTGAAGATGGAAAAATACATTGAAAGGGTTCTAAATTCAGTAAAGGAAAAAGATAAATATGAAAAAGAATTTTTGCAGGCTGTAGATGAAGTTTATACCTCGTTAGATTCTGTTATAAAACTGCATCCGGAATTTGAAAAGTTTGCAATTCTTGAAAGAATGGCAGAACCTGAAAGGTTCATTTCATTCAGGGTTCCATGGGTGGATGATATGGGAAATATTGTTGTAAACCGAGGTTACAGGGTACAGTTCAGTAGTTTAATAGGGCCTTATAAAGGCGGATTAAGATTCCATGAAAGCGTAAATCAGAGTATTATAAAGTTTCTCGGATTTGAACAAGTTTTTAAGAACGCATTGACGGGGCTTCCTATCGGCGGCGGCAAGGGCGGAAGTGATTTTAACCCGAAAGGTAAGTCGGATAATGAAATAATGCGATTTTGTCAGAGTTTTATGACAGAGCTTCAGCACCATATAGGGCAGGATGTTGATGTCCCTGCGGGAGATATCGGTGTAGGTGCAAGAGAAATCGGTTATTTATTCGGTCAGTATAAACGAATCAAGGATGCTTATGAAGGCGGAGTTTTAACCGGAAAAGGCCTTTCTTACGGGGGGTCTCTGGCAAGAACGGAGGCCACAGGATACGGCTTGATTTATTTTATGCAGGAAATGCTTAAAAATAATTGTGACCAGACTTTTGCGGAAAAAACAGTTACAATCTCAGGTTCCGGTAATGTTGCTATTTATGCAGCAGAAAAAGTCCTGCAGCTTGGTGCAAAAGTTATTGCAATGAGTGATTCAAACGGATGTATTTATGATGAAGACGGTATTGACCTAGGGCTTATAAAGGAAATTAAAGAGGTAAGACGCGGGCGTATAAAAGAATATATTGAAAGGAATCCTTCAGCAAAATATTTTGAGTCAAAGGATGGTAATTTTCCTATATGGGATATAAAAACCGATATTGCATTACCTTGTGCTACACAGAATGAACTCAATCTTGATTCCGCTAAAAAACTTGTTGCAAATGGTGTTATTGCAATAGGAGAGGGTGCAAATATGCCTACAAGCAAAGATGCAATAGAATATTTCCTTGCAAATAATGTGCTTGTGGCTCCTGCAAAAGCCGCAAACGCCGGTGGTGTTGCGACTTCAGCAATAGAAATGAGCCAGAACAGCATGAGATATTATTATACTTTTGAGGAAGTTGATGCAAAGCTTGAGAACATTATGAAAGATATTTTTTATTCATGTAAGAATGCTGCTGAAAAATACAATTTAGGCAGAAACTACGTAGCCGGTGCGAATATTGCTGCATTTTTAAAGCTTGCACAGGCTATGATTGAACAGGGTGTTGTCTAATCAGAGCACTTTTTACAGCACTGTTCGGGTTTTCCGAAAATTAGGCGGAATCCTCCGAAGCGTTTTTTCATTGTGCAGTTAACTCCGTTTGTAATTTCTTTCACATCCTGAGTTATTGAATTTACATTATCCATTGTTTGTGTCAGACCGCGGGTTGCACAATCAATGCTGTGTGTCATGTTTTCAAGATTTTTGGTTGTCTGTTCAAGATTATCCATTGTTGAATCCAAAGTTTTTTGATTAACGGAGTTATTGACTTTAATTGTAGTGTCCGATAAACTTTGACTCATATTTGAAAGATTTTTTGTTGTGAGTCTTATGTTTGCTTCGTTTGATTTAATTGTCTGTCTTAAATCCTGCAGCAATCCGTCTGCCTGTACAACGGTTTTATTTACGGATTCAGTGATTTCTCCCAGATTATCTATTACAATATCCAGCGAACCGCTTTCTGCGTGTTTCCTGAAAAGACTTTCCCAGTTGGCGGAGGAGTTTCCTTTAATAACGTCACCGTTTTTTAATAGTGTTGTTGAGGCCAGTTCAGGTAAATCTATTTCCACATAATCAAAGTCATCTTTGAATGTTCTCACCTGTGCTTTTATGTTTTTGGGAAGTTTTAAATCTTTGGGGTATAACGCTATATGCATTCTTGTTGTGGTGTAGTCATTCACCGGCACGATTTTTGTTACTTTGCCTATTTTAAAACCTTTGAAATATACAGGCATGTGAGCAGAAAACGGTTCAAGTTCCGTGAATTCCGCCTCAATTCTTGTGTAAGTGGCTTCTTTATATAAAAAGATTGCAAGCCAGATTAAAGCCGCAATTAATACTGCTAACATTAAAAATGACAATACGTTTATAACCAGTTTTTTCATAGCAGTATGATAATAAAATTGATTGATTATTTTTACATTGCCTGAAATGCCAATTTATTACGGTATAGCTTGTTAATACCAACAAATAAACTAATATGAAACTTTGTAAGGGTAATCATCCGGTATCTTCCAGTTATTCATTTGAATTAATGCAGTACAATATTCAGGAAGCCCATTCTTGCAGCGGCTATCTATAAATTCTTTTGAGCCATCCCAGTTAAACTTATAAGGTTCAAATCCTTTTCCTAGCAGATACCTGTATTGGTTTCTGTTAGGAGCTGTTGTTTCTGGTACATACATAAATGCAAAAGCACATTTCCCGCGGGCATTTTTTTCCGAACCATATTGTTTAATACATTTTGAAGGATACGATGAGTAAAATATCCAGTCTCTTAATGCAAAATCCTGTGATGATGCTAATTAATGAAGCTTATTTCATAGTATCCGTTATTAATATAGAATTTCATTTTAACGGTTTCTCCTCTGTAATTTTGCGGAGGAGGATTGAACACAGGAAGTTTCATCAACATTAAATAAACTTGATCATTAACACTTTTATTTGTTGATTGATAAATGAATTTTCTGTTAAGAAGTTTACCGTTTGCATCAAATGAAAAGGATATTGCACAATCGCCTTCTCCTGTTATTTTGACTACATCCAGTTTGCTTAGCAAAGCATATCTGAGTGAATTTTTATAACGATCCCATTCTCCGCTGTCCATTCTTGCTACCGGTTTTGGAGCGGGAGTGATATTTTGTTTGGGTTTAATAGCTGATGCTTGGGAATTTTGAGGTTGCTGTTGTTTTTTTACAGGTGCAGGTGTTTGTATTTTTTGTTCGGATTGTTTATTTTGTTCACTTTTCTGCTCTGTCTGTTTCGTTTTTGGCGGAGTTTTTACCTGTTGCGGTTTAGAATTCTGGTGCTGTGTTGTTATATTTTGTTTTGGCTTCTGTATCGCTTTTGGCTGTGGTGCTGTTTGTGATTTTTGCTGAGGTTTTTGGGCTTCAGGTGAAAACCAGTTTTTTATAATTTGTTTAGGTTTTTCATAAACGGTAATAATATTCCTCTCTTCTTTTGTAGGCTGGTTTTTCGGAGGTGTTGAATCCCAGATTTCCTCAATATCCGGAATTTGAATTGAAGTTTTTTCTTTTGTAATATTTTTTTGTACAGTTTTTTGCTCAGGTGTTTTGCTGCCTGTTTCCCAGACTAAAAAAGAAAGAAGAATGCAAATTATAAAGATTACTGCCGATAAAACTTGTTTCGTCGGGAATGCTTTTAATGGTTTTTCTTTGATGTCTTCAATATATGTAAATGTGTCGTTTCCGCAATCGCAGTAGTCGGGTTTTATTTTATATTCAGCATTACAAATATCACATCTGTACATTAATTTGTGACCCTTTCAATATCGGAATAATCATTCGGAGTTGTGTATCTGTCCTGATTGGATACTACAAATCCTCCTGCAACATTTGTGGTAATTCTTTTTGTTCCGGCCGGAAAGTTTAGGATAGGTTTTCCCTGATAGCTTAATAAAAGCGGTTTAAGTGCCTGAACGGCATAGTTTGTATATCCCGGAGTATCTGACCAGACTCTGAGATTTGATATCTGTCCGAACTTGTTTACAGTAAAAGAAAATCTGAAAACTGTTCCGTGCGGTGCCGCAATTCTGGAATCCCGCATAACTTTGTTTTGCAAATCGCTTCTCCATTTGTTCCAGACTATTAGCTCTTCTTCTTCTGTCAGAACCGGTGTACTTTGGACTTGAACCGGTTTCGGCTTTTGAACAACTTGAGGTTTTGGTTTTTCAACCTGTTTTTCAACCGGCTTTTGTTGTATAGGCGGCGTTTGTTTCTGTACTATTTTTTCAGGTTCGGACTGAGCGGTTTGTTTGTTGTTTACGATATCCATTATGGATTTTGGCAGTTCATATTTTTGTGATTGTTTCTGCTGTTGAGCGGGTGGTGTTTGGGTTTTTACTGTTTGTTTGTTAGTTTGTTGAGGTGTATTTATTTTTTTTATTGTCTGTTCATGATATGGCGGTTTTATGTTTTGAGTTTTAATTGTTTGATTTTGAACGGTTTCTGTCTGCGGTTGAAATTGTATATTTTCGATTTCTTCATATTGTTCAACATGTACGATTTGAGTTTCATCTTCTGCCGTTTTTTCAGGAAGATTTTCTACAACAGCCTGAGAATGAGAAAATGCAAATTGTTTATGCAAGCCAGGTTTCATAACCAGTATTGCCGTGGTTAACAGTGCATATATTATTATCAATGAAATAATCAGTTTGTTGTTCATAAGCTTGTATAAGGCTGTACTGTCATTGGTTCAGCCAGCATAATCTGGAGATTTGTACCTTCCGGAACGTCAATATCCTCTCCTTTAGTTCCGAGTGCGGATACTGTGCCTAAAGCACCTCCGACAGCGGCACCTCCTATGAGTGATTTTACATCAGCTCCAAAAAGTAATGCAAGCGATGCAATAGCTACTCCGCCAAGCACACCTCCTGCAACTCTTTTGGCAATATTTGCAGCTCGTGATGAGTCTCCTACAATGTAAACCTTATTTGTTGAAAGGTTTATTACTTTTCCGTCAGGTGTCAGAATCTGGTTGAAATTTATACCTATTCTTCCGTTACCCATAGCAAATGTAGCAGGTCTTGAATCGATTACGTTCCCGTTAACAATACTACCCGCAGGTGCTATAACAACTCCGTTAAACATCCAGTCTTCCATAAGTTGTGCGGAAATTCTGTCGTTGTTTGAAATACTTTCCGAACTTATTCCTGAACTTAAAACTGCATTAAATTGTGTTCCGGCTTCTATATGTACAAGCGAACCAACAAGAACGTTAGTAGGTGTAATCTGTATTGGCTGCTGGGGAACACGTGCGATTTGTCCGTTGTCAAAGCGTTGCTGTGCTTCATCGCTGAAATCGTATTCTTCATATTGCGGCGGAGTCTGCTGCTGAGCTGCTTGATACTGTGAATTGTTTGATGAAACTGTTCTTATACTGCTCTTACTTTTAGCTAAGAAATCGGTTGCATCATTATAAAATAAGTCCAGAAACGCACTGCCTCTTATTCTTTTGTAGTCATACCCGTAGTCGTCCAGTATGGTTAAAAGTTCTTTATTCAATGATTGATTTTCGTTTGAAAGGTAATAATAATAGCAGTTATCTCCGTTTGGTTTAAGAACTATTATATTAAAAAGATTTTGTGCGGGATTTTCGTATATCTGATAATAATTTTGTTCTATAAGATTGTAGCCTATTTTGTTGAAAGCAGGTTTGAATAAAGTTTTTATCTGCTGAGAGTTCGCGTTTTCAATCAGATACAATCTTGCGACTTCTGCTGCCGTAGCGTTCTCAAATCCGAATATTAGAAATAAAAATACACATAAAATTTTTTTCATAACAGACCCGCTTTATGATGATATTATACTTACGGAAGAAGTTTTTGTAAACAGGATTTGCATTTAATTATATAAAAATATATAATTTAATTTATGAAGATTAAGGTTATAATTGTCTCTTTAGCTATATGTATATTTTTTGCCGGATTGTTGCCTGTCTTCGCCAAAAAAGAAAAAGCAACCGTATATAAGCAGAGTGATTTGGTGAAACAGCAGGTAAATGTATATACTCCCGGAGCTTACCAAAACGGAAATCTTGTACAATCCGGTCTCGGTATAAGCGGGGATGTTATTGAACTTGTAGTTGATTATTCTGGCAGTATGGATCGATGGATTAAGCTTGCGGTCTCGACATTGAAAAGTATATTGCCGAAAATTTCTCCTGAAACAAATGTGGGTTTAAGAGTTTTCGGGCAGGACACAGGACAAATTTTTATTACGGCAATGTTTACAGGTTGTCAGGCAACTGAACAGATTGTCCGTCCTGCAAAACAAAATACCGCAGAAGTTATCCGCGGGCTTAACAAGTCAAAAATAGGTTACTCCACTCCGTTGACTTATGCTTTAAAAAGAACTGTTTACGGTGATTTTTCAGGTATTTCTCATAATACAAAGAAAAAAATTGTTCTTGTAACTGATGGCGGTGAATCCTGCAACGGCGATCCCTGTGAGTTTATTCGTTCAATAGCGGCTCTCCGTAAAGATATAATAGTTGATGTTATTATGGTTAACGGTTCAAATTCTTTGAAATGTCTCTCAGATGCAACTGGCGGTAGATATTATAATATAAATAATGCACAGGATTTCGGAACTGCAATGGGTGTCTCTTTTGAAACACTGCCGGAAAATGCTTTTAAAAATACCAATCAAAATAATAATGTTCAAACTCAAGGTATCGGTGACGGTTATCACTATGAATATGTACCGTAAGGAGTAGTTCAGATGAGGGAGTGTGAAGATTTAAAAGATTTTGTGAATGAATTAAGATTTCAGGTAAGAGGTGTTGTGCCTGAAGAACTTAAATCTGAAGAAAAATACATACTGGATATGGTTTATACTATGTCTAAACTTTGTGCAGAAAATGTTTCAAAAGAGGATAATCTGAGTGTACTGCTTTGTAAATGTATTATCCGGATGGTTGCGGAAATGACGTTTCATAAAACGGTTGCTTTGCTGGAAGCAAATGTTCCTAAAGAGTATCATGAGACTGTGTTGCATCATATCAATTATCATATTTATAACTATTTAGGTAATTTTTATTCAGATCCTATCAATGATGTTGTTATAAAACTGGTTTGTGATCTTGTTGATGTTGAATACAATAAGGCATTGGATAATCTTTTTGAAAAAAAAGTAATTCAGAGTAGAGTTTATGAAAAAGCCGTGGCTGCCGGCAAAGATGTTTATGTCGTGCCCGTATCGATTTTTGATGTCTTAAAGTCGTCACCTTATGTTTCTTTTGCTTATATTATTTCATTGCCTGTTATATTTATTTCTGCTCTTATCTGCTTTTTGCATAGCGATATGATTATCGGCACGATTTTTCTTGTTATATTTATACTTTTACTGGCAAGATTTTTGACAAGGGAGAATGATATTGTCCTGAAACCGTAAGCCTTATCAAGCTGTTTGGGCTTTTGAATTGTTTGTTGATTAATTGTTACAATGTTGTTTTAAATTTTTTATTAGTTTATAATAAAACCGTTAATTTTTAGTTTTTATGAAGGGAGATATTATGATTAAAAAATTGACTTCTCCAAAAGCATTGATGGCTCTTCTGGCATCATTGTTTATGGGAATTTCGCCTGCTCTTGCAAGCGAAGCTGATTTAGTAGTCCCTAGTATCAAAGATATCAGCCCTGACAGTTTTAACCTGCTCCTTATCGGAATCGGGATTTCTGTTTTAGGACTGATTTTAGGGTTTATTGAATTTTTAAGAATTAAAAAATTGGATGTCCACACAGCTATGGCTGAAGTCGGAAACACAATTTTTGAAACTTGTAAGACTTACTTGATTCAACAGGGTAAGTTTTTGCTTGTATTGGAAGTATTAATCGGTCTGTGTATCGCTTTCTACTTCGGTTATTTACAGCAGATGGGAATTTCAAGCGTATTAACAATTCTCGGCTGGTCTGTTATCGGTATCCTCGGTTCTTACGGGGTTGCCTGGTTCGGTATCAGAATGAACACTCTTGCGAATGCAAGAACTGCCTTTGTTTCACTTAAAGGCAACCCGCTTGATATTTTGAATATTCCTTTAAAAGCCGGTATGTCAATCGGTGTATTGTTAGTATCAGTTGAATTAATATTGATGTTAACAATTCTGTTATTTGTACCCGGACATCTTGCCGGAGCATGCTTTATCGGTTTTGCTATCGGTGAATCTTTAGGTGCTTCTGCTCTTCGTGTAGCAGGCGGTATTTTTACTAAAATTGCAGATATCGGTTCTGACTTGATGAAAATTCAATTCGGTATTAAAGAAGATGATCCTAGAAACCCTGGTGTAATCGCAGATTGTACCGGTGATAATGCCGGCGATTCTGTTGGTCCTACTGCTGACGGTTTCGAAACTTACGGTGTAACCGGTGTTGCTCTTGTTTCATTTATTCTTCTTGCTGTTATCGGCGAAGAAAATCAGGTTCAGTTATTGACCTGGATATTTGTTATGAGATTCTTAATGATTGTAACTTCTGTAATTGCTTACTGGATTAATGGTATTGCAGACAGAATTTACGCTAAAAATACAGAAAAATTTGATTTTGAAAGACCTTTGACTAACCTTGTATGGTTAACTTCAATTCTTTCTATCGCAATGACTTTTGGCGTAAGCTACTGGTTATTGGCTCCTTTAGGCGGAAATTTATGGTTAGTTCTTTCAGCAATTATTTCTTGCGGTACTTTGGGTGCAGCATTAATTCCTGAATTTACAAAAATCTTTACTTCACCTAAAGCTAAACACACAGAAGAAGTTGTTACAGCTTCAAAAGAAGGCGGAGCTTCTTTAACAATCCTTTCAGGTATTGTTGCAGGTAATTTCTCTGCTTTCTGGATTGGTATGGTTATCGTAATGCTTATGGCTCTTGCTTATGTCGCAAGTTTACATATTCCGGCATCTATGATGTCATACTCCTCAGTATTCGCATTCGGTCTGGTTGCATTTGGTTTCTTAGGTATGGGACCTGTTACAATCGCTGTTGACAGCTACGGCCCTGTAACCGATAATGCTCAGTCCGTTTATGAATTATCATTAATTGAAGAAATTCCGAATGTCGGCGAAGAAATCGAAAAAGAATACGGTTTTAAACCTGACTTTGAAAATGCTAAACAATACCTTGAAGAAAACGACGGTGCAGGAAATACATTTAAAGCAACTTCAAAACCTGTATTAATCGGTACGGCTGTTGTTGGTGCTACAACAATGATTTTCTCATTAATCCTCGTTATCCAGAATACTCTTGGTATTCAGCCTGAAGCAATCCTTAATATGTTAAATCCATATACTCTGTTAGGTTTGTTAACAGGCGGTGCGGTAATTTACTGGTTCAGCGGTGCTTCTATGCAGGCTGTTACAACAGGTGCTTACCGTGCAACTGAATATATTAAAGACAATATTAAACTTGGTGATGCTGATTGTAAATCTGCAAATGTTGCAAATTCAAAAGAAGTTGTAAAAATTTGTACACAGTACGCTCAAAAAGGTATGATTAATATCTTTATTTCACTCTTTGCATTTGCACTTGCACTTGCTTGTCTGTCAGCTCCGAACTGCACAAGCTCGGCACCTGTAGCATTCTTCGTAAGCTATCTGATTGCTATTGCTGTATTCGGTCTGTTCCAGGCTGTATTTATGGCAAATGCCGGCGGATGCTGGGATAATGCTAAGAAAATTGTTGAAGTTGATATGAAAGAAAAGGGCACACCGCTTCATGAAGCAACAGTTGTCGGTGATACTGTAGGTGATCCATTCAAAGATACATCTTCAGTTGCTATGAACCCGATTATCAAATTCACAACATTATTCGGTCTTCTTGCAATGGAAATTGCTATCAGTGAATCTTTCAGAAGCATTGCTCCTATTGCCGGCTGGGTATTCCTTGTAATTGCTTTGATTTTCGTTATCCGTTCTTTCTACGGTATGAGAATCCCTTCTAAATCAGAAGAAAGCAAAGCCGAATAGTAATACTGGGTTAAAAAAATCCCGTCTGTTTCAGACGGGATTTTTTTTTGAGAGTAATGACAACAACCAATACAATGACATAATGGGGGATGCCTTTCAGAGGAACATATATGGCTGGTAAGCGGGTAGTTTTCTCGTTGTCCCCTTTTTTAAGGAGGGTAACGTGGATTTTGTAGAACAAGTGTGTAAGCGTGATACTTTTTCATGACTCCAGTTTGGTCTTGCAATGCACAGAATTGTACTTATGAATCTCAAAACCGGTCTCAGGAAAAGCCAGCAGTAGGTATTGATTTGATTGTATATGCAAAATCGTTGAAGATGGTTTGCAAATAAAAGATGACTATCCTTGGTAAATTTTTGTGTTATACTAAAGCTACAGAAGATAATAGTAAGGAAGTGAATAGTATGACATTAACAGTATATTTAGGGATAGATGTGGGGTCAGTTACAACAAAACTGGCTTTGGTCGATGAAAAAGGTAAGTATGTTGACAGCTATATGCTCAGAACGTCAGGCAAGCCTGTATTAGCTGTTCAAAATGGACTTAAAGAGCTTTATAAGAAGAAGTTAACCGACTATAATGTAATGGGTGTTGGAACGACAGGTTCAGGCAGAAATCTCGCAGGTGCGTTAGTTGGTGCTGATATTATTAAAAATGAAATTACGGCACATGCTGTTGCAGCAAGTATTAATGTTCCGGGGGTTCAGACAATTCTTGAAATCGGAGGGCAGGACAGTAAAATTATTATTCTCCGTGATGGTATTGTAACTGATTTTGCGATGAATACGGTTTGTGCGGCGGGTACTGGAAGTTTCCTTGACCAGCAGGCAAACAGGCTTAATGTTCCGATTGAAATTTTCGGTGAAACTGCTTTAAAATCCACTAATCCCGCTCGTATAGCCGGTCGATGCGGAGTTTTTGCTGAAAGTGATTTGATTCATAAACAGCAGCTTGGATATCCTGTGGAAGACCTGCTTTACGGTCTTTGTCAGGCTCTTGTCAGAAATTATTTATCAAATTTAGCCCTCGGTAAAGAATTACTTCCTATAATTACATTCCAGGGTGGTGTTGCTACAAATTCGGGTATGGTTAAGGCCTTTGAAGAAGCTCTCGGCCAAAAGATTGTAGTACCGGAAAACCACCAGACAATGGGGGCCATTGGTGCAGCGTTGCTTGCTATGGAAAATCATCAATATACAGAAGCTCAAACAAAATTTAAAGGCTGGGAAGTCGGTGATATGCACTTCCATTCCATAACTTGTGAATGTAACGGATGTTCAAATAATTGCGAAGTTATTACAATTCTTGAAGGTGAAACTGAGGTTCCGCATTACGAAAAGATTAAAGATATCAAGGGCAATATTATTGCACGTTGGGGCGGAACATGCGGACGTTGGGATATTTCTTAAAAATGTTAAGAATGTAAAGATTTTTATAAATTTTGAAAAAGCTCTCTTAAAAAATACTTTATGTTTATAGAGTATAAAATAAGAGGGCTTTATTATGGCTGATATCTCAGTTGGCAACGGACAAGGTATAACACAGGCTATCGCAAGTAAATTAGGCTTGAGTAAGACGGATTGTAAAAATATTAAGGCATCTACCTGGCAGTCTGTTATGTCTCTTGTTGATCAGGCTAATACAGCGAGTATCCAAAATAATAAAGGAAGTATATTCGGCGGAGGTAATAATGTAAACAATATTACCAATAAAGCCTCCTGGAAGACTGATTTTAAGGCTCAGGCCGGTCAAACAATGCAGATTGATGATTCGGTATTTGGTAAGATAAAACAGCTTTTAACGGCTTCAAAAGCAGATGCAGCAGCGGCGACTGCAGCAACTGCTCAAACGACTCAAACTTCATCCGTGTCTCAAACAGGAGCAACAGAAGCTGCAAATGCCGCTGCAACTTCTCCTGGTGTAGTTGACTCTTCCGGAGTTTACAGAACTTCAACTCCGGTATTGGTTGCGGATACCCCGATTGAAGGTGATGCTAAAACAGGTAAGGCTGCAGCACAGACTTTAGATAATATGTTAACAAGCGGTACCGGTGAAATTAATTTTACCTCGGAAGAATGGAGAGAACTTGCAGCAAAACCGAATAAAACGCCGGAAGAAATCCAAAAGCTTGATACAGAATATAATACAAATATTCAAAAACTGGGAAATTCAATGACAAAATATATTTCCGAAACATTTGCAAACGGAGGAGATATTGACAGTGCTGCGTTTATGAAATTCCAGAATAACGGTGCCATGAATTTAGACGGTCTAACCGCTGAAGAGAAAGCAATGCTTGAGACTTCTAACCAGATTGCATTTAATCGTATTGATGTAAATGGTGACGGCAAGATAGATAACAAAGAAATGACGGCATTTATGCATGCACTTGATTTTGACGATAAGAACAGAATGGGTGGTGTCATAAAAGCTGAAGATTATTATAATTGTGCATCTCAGCTTGATGATCCTAATCAGAATCTTCTTGATACCAAAATTAACTACTGTTATAACAAGCTGTATGGAAATGAAGAAGAATAGTTAATATTTTGTAATAAAATAAGCAATTTTTTCCCGTAAAAATACTTTATTAAAGTATATATTAGTAAATTTACGGGGATTAATTATGGAAATAAGTATTTCAAAAGGACAGGGGATTACTCAGGCTATTGCCGCAAATTTAGGATTAAATAAAGACGATTGCAGAAGTATAAAACTTTCTACATGGCAATCTGTTATGACTCTTGTTGATGAAGCTAATACAAAAAGATTACAGAATAATCAATCAAGCATTTTTACAGGAGGAAACGATGTTTCAAGTATTGGAGACAGTTCAACATGGCACTCTAATTTCCATGTAAATGCAGGCGATGTTATGCAGATTGAAGATTCTGTTTTTAATAAGATAAAAGAACTACTCACAGGGAAAAAAGAAGAAGTTCAACATGCTGAAGAGCAACAGGTTGAACCTCCTGTTTCGGAAGAGCAGTCTCAAAAGACTGAAGTTTCCAAGGGTGAAGAAACAACAATAAAACCTGCACCTTCTGATGCTGCCCATGCGGATGAACAGACTGCAGAAGTAAATGCTCCGGAAGAAACGGAACAGGCTCAGCAGATTGAAACACAAGACTATAAACTGGGTGAAAAGCTCGATACCATGTTTAAAGAAATGGGTGAATTTGATGAAAAAGGTCATGTTAAAGATATTTCTATAGATATTACTGATGATGATTGGAGACAGCTTGCCGGTAAAAAAGATAAAACTGAAGAAGAAAAGAAATTTCTCGATACGGATTATAAAGAATCCGTAAAACGATTAGGTTTGGCTTATCATACATATATTGACAAAAAATTCGGCAATAATAACGGTTTAATCGATAAAGAAGAATATTCCTCATTTGAAAGTACCGGTGTGCCGGAAGAATTAAAATCAGATGAAGAAGCAATGGCTCAGGTTAAAGAAATTACGAATATCGGTTTTGACAGACTTGATTTAAATAAAGATAATCAGATTGATTACGAAGAACTTTCAGCATACATTCATGCTATGGATTTCGGCACTGAAGAAGGAAAGTCAAACGGTTTGAACGGTAAAATCAGTGCGTATGATTTTATGGTAAACAGTCTTGCACTTTCCAAAAAAGAGAAAAGTAAGCTTGATGAAAAATTAGCTTATGCTTATAATGCTTTATTCGGTAAAAAAGTTGCGTAATCCTTTTAAAAGCACTAATCTTTATGATAAAATACTGTTATGAACGAATTGTATTCTTCAATAGAAAATTTACGCAGTGAATACAGAGAAATTTTTAAAAAATCTCTTGCCGAAATTGCAAATAGGATTGATGAACTTCGTCCGGATGGGCTTGATGCTGATGTTACAGATAAATTCCCTGTAAATTCTGATGGTGCATTGTGGCAGACGAAGGTTCTTGATATGCTGGAAAACGATATCTCAAAAGAGGTTTACAGAAAATATAAAGAAATCCTTGCTTATCGTTCTCAATTTAAGTGTGTAGGCTGTGCAACCTGCTGCAATCTGGCCTGCAGCGAATTTTCTCCTGCAGAACTTAAACAAAAAGCGGAAAATGGTGATAATTTTGCAGCACAGTTTTTGAGTGTATTTGTTCCGTATGCATCAAAAGAAGATGCACGAAAAGTGTATCCGGAATACATTAAAATGCTTGAGGAAAACAAGGAAGACAATGTATATTTTTACCATTGTCCTAAGTTAACGGAAGATAAACGGTGTTCTGATTATGAGAACCGTCCGCAGATTTGCAGAGATTTTCCGGATAATCCTTTAAGTATCCTTCCGAAATCTTGCGGTTACAAACAATGGAAAGATGAAATTGAACCTCTTGCATTGATGTTGCATTCTATGGTTGAGATTATAGAATATTACAAGGAAAAGATTCCTCAATAAATATTGGTTCGTGCGAAATATAATACGGGAAATTGTATGAAAATTTTATCAGGATTAACACTAAAAGAAATAGAGGAAATAACGGATGAATTAAAAGCCTCAAAATTCAGGGCAAGACAAATTCATAACTGGATTTATCTGAAATCTGTTAAAAGTATTGACGAAATGACTGATTTATCCGTGAAATTCAGAGATGAACTGAAAAAAGTCGCGGTTGTATCGGATGTAAAAATAAAAGTTAAACAGGAAAGTTCTGACGGAACCTTGAAGTATCTTCTTGAATATCCGGACGGGGAGTGTGTTGAAACTGTTTTGATGAGATTTGATAACAGAGCAAATTTAACAGCCTGTGTAAGTTCTCAGGTTGGTTGTGCCGTTAATTGTTCATTTTGTGCTACGGGAAAACGAGGATTTATCAGAAATCTTTCGTATAAAGAGATTATTGAACAGGTGCTTACAATTCAAAGAGATACCGGACTGAAAGTTACAAATGTTGTTTTTATGGGGCAGGGCGAACCTTTGCTTAATCTTGATAATGTATTAAAAGCAATGGAACTGTTTAACGAAAGTTTCCAAATAGGGGCAAGACGCTTAACAGTTTCTACAAGCGGTATTATCCCTCAGATTAATAGGCTTGCAGAGCTTGATATGCAGTCAACTCTTGCTTTATCATTACATGCTCCGAACCATGAAATCAGGCGTAAGTTAATGCAAATTGAAGATAAATATAATATGACAGATTTGCATAAAGCTCTTAAAAATTATGTTGATAAAACAGGCAGAAGGATTACAATAGAATACCTTTTGATAAAAGACTTAAACGATACTATAGAGAGTGCAAAAGAGCTTGCATACTACCTCAAAGATATTAAATGCAATATTAACCTTATTCCTTATAATCCGACGGCCGAAAACGATTATCAACGACCTTCAAATAATTCGATTATGAAGTTTAAGTATTTATTGGAGCATTCCGGTAAGAAGGTTACGGTAAGGCTGGAACGCGGAGCAGATATCGATGCAGCCTGCGGGCAATTAAGCGGTAAAGCTAATTAATATCTGACTTTAAACGGATAATCTTCCGGAATTTTCCATCCGTTTAACTGGATAAGTGCGGTACAGTATTTTCCACCGTCAGTTGCATTCGGATTGCATCCGCTTCTGGAGTCGTTAATTAGCATGTTTCTGTTTCCGTTCCAATTCCATTTTTCAGGTTCCAGCCCTTTATTTGTATGGTATTTCCATTCGCTACCTTTGCCGGAAGGATAGTAACCGAATTGAAATTTACAAATTCCGTAATCCCTCTCCCCGCACTTTTGCGGGTTGCCCGGGAAAAATACAATAGCTCTTGATGTTAATACAGTTCCGTCATTTCCGAATTGAAATGAACTTCCGTCACTAAGATAGTATCTTAAAACTCCGCTGGTTTTGACAACTCTTTTAATTACAATAAATTTTGAAAAATATTTTTGAAACCATATATCTATTTGTGCTGTTCCTTCAATCGGTTTCCCTTCTTCGTCAAGTTCCACCCCGCCTGTGTCGCTGTACCAGATTTTTCTGTCCCCGTATTCAACTTCTGCCATTTGTATTGCTTGATTAAATGTTGAGTAGAATTTAGCAAGACGAGTTTCGACAACGTGGTTTCTATGGTCTTGAATTAGTGCAGGCAGTGTCATTGCTGCTACTACCCCGATTATTCCGAGTGTTATGAGAACTTCAGCTAAAGTGAATGCTTTTTTCATTATTCCCCCGATTATAAACATGTTAGTAATATATTATAAACTAATTACAATATATCTTCTTTTATTTGTTTTGTAAAGTACATGTTATAAACGTGTTAAAAATTTTTACGAGGTACTATGGAAAGAAAATTGTTCAGAGCAGGCAACGGATGGTCGCTTTTTCTACCAAAAGTTATAATAGAACTCCTGAAAATTGATCCGGAAAATGATACAATAGAAATGCAAATTGAGAATGATATTTTAAAAATTAAAAAAGTAGAAAAATCAGACGGAGAGAATAAATGAAAGCACTTATCCAGAGAGTGAAAGACGCATCAGTGACTATTGAGGGTGATTTGTATTCAAAAATCGGCAGGGGAATATTGATTTTTCTCGGGGTGGAAAAATCTGATGAAATTGAAAATGCGGATAAACTTGCCCAAAAGGTTTTGAATTTACGTATTTTTGAAGATGAAAATGATAAAATGAATCTGTCGGTTTCCGACGTGAAAGGTGAAATCCTTGTTGTATCGCAGTTTACCTTGTGCGGTGACTGCAAAAAAGGAACAAGGCCGTCTTTTGATAATGCAGCTCCACCGGATAAGGCAGTTAAACTTTATGAAGATTTTGTAAAATTTATAAAATCTTCAGGTTTACATGTTGAAACAGGGAAATTTCGTGCAATGATGGATGTTTCACTTATTAATGACGGGCCTGTGACTTTTATGGTAGAAAAGTAAATTTGAAAAATTATTACAAATCTACTTGCATATATTTACATTTTGTGTTATAGTATTAGTATTAAATATATAGTTTATTGAATTATTTTATTACCGAGGAGTAATTACTTTATAACTAGTTGATATTTTATGTTTATGATTTTTAATTAAGAGGCTTTCAAATTATGTATGTAAACAAGTGCGTCAAATGCGGTCGTGAATTTGAGACAAAAAACCCCAAGAGAGTTATTTGTCCGGATTGTTTGTATCCCGATAAAAAAATGATGATAAATCCGTCTCCTGAAGGAGGTAGTAATTCTGCGGAGCAGCCTTCAGTACAAGCTGAAGAACAACAGCAGCCGTTAAACGGTTACAGTACCGAAACGCAGCCGCAGTTCTATAGCAGTTACAGTGCCGGAGAAGGTCGTCCGAGACCTCAAAGACAGTATAATAATCAGGGCGGATATAATAGACCTCAGGGCAATTATAATCGTAATAACAATAATTACAATCGCGGCGGATATAATCAGAATCGTCAGCAGGGTAACTACAGACGTGATAACAGAAGCGGCTATAATAACCAGAGACCTCAGCAAGGCGGATATAATCGCGGCGGTTTTAATAACAGAAGACCTCAGTCCGGATTTAATAAAGGCGGCTTTAATAATAGAAGACCTCAGAGAAGTAAAGCACCAAAACAACTTCTTGTAAGCAAGGAGCAGTTAGAACAAATTGAATTGTTGTATAAACCGATGCTTCCTCTTCCAAACCCGGATGCTCATGAAGTTATTGGTGAAAAAATTGGTCTTGAACCAAGAAAAGTATTCTTTGGTATTAATCTGGTAAGACAAAAAATGATGCTGCCGAAATTGCCTTTCCCTAAACGTAAACTCGCAATTTCTCCGGATCAGCTTTTTGCTATAAAGAATCTCTACGAACCTCTATTGCCGTTGCCTCCTATCGGATGTCATAAAATTATTGCGGCACAGTTAAAAATGGACGAATGGAGAGTTCATGTAGGTATTGGGTTAATTCGTTCTCAAATGGGCTTACAGAGATGGAATCAGGAAAGAGAAGATTGTCCTGAAGAATTCAAAAAACCTAAAGAAGAAGTCGCAGTTGCTGCTGAAGTTAAATCTGAAGCAGAGCCGGCAGAATCAGCCGAACCGGTTGCAGAAAAACCTAAACGCGGTAGAAAACCTAAGAAAGCAGAAGAATCCGAGAATGAGTAAATTCATTTCTGTCGGCAAAATACTTAATTTTCATGGAATTAAAGGCGAAGCTAAAGTAGGATTTTCTAAAGGACAGGAAGATTTCCTTCTGTCACTTGATATTGTTTATGTTAAAAACGGCTCTGAATATCTTCCTCTGGAAATTGAATACAGCCGATTGAATAAATCTGTTGCTCTTATAAAGTTTAAGGATATTGATTCCATTAATGATATTATACCTTACAAAGGGCAGATAATTTTTGTCGAAGAGGCAACAATAAGGGAAAAGCTAGATGAAGACGAATTTCTGATAGATGAACTTGTCGGGCTTTCTGTATATGATACAGAAGATAAAAAGCTGGGATTTGTTGTCGGAGTTTCTAATAATGGAGCCAACGATCTTTTATCTGTTAAAACAAATTCGAAAAATATTTGTCTGGTACCTTTTGTAAAAGCTATTATTGTTTCTGTAAGCATAAAAGATAAAAAGATTGTTATTAATAATCTGGAAGGGTTGTTGCAATGAGATTTGATGTAATGACCTTGTTTCCGGAAATGATAGAGAATTACTGTAGTTTCAGCATCTTAAAAAGAGCGGTAGAAAGCGGTGTTATCTCTGTAAATACGATTAATCCGCGGGATTTTACTCTGGATAAGCATAAAAAGGTTGACGATACTCCATACGGCGGTGGTGCAGGAATGGTATTAATGGCTCAGCCCTATGTTGATGCTTATGAAAGTATTATACGTCTTGAAAATTCTATAACTGTCATGCTGTCCCCGCAGGGTGAACCGTTAAATGATTCTATAGTTGACGGGTTGGCAAAAGCAGAACAGATAATTTTGATGTGCGGTCACTATGAAGGCTTTGACGAAAGAATAAGAGATATAATTAAACCTCGGGAAATCTCAATAGGAGATTTCGTACTTACCGGCGGGGAGCTGCCTGCATTATGCCTGATTGATGCTGTAAGCAGAAAGGTTGAGGGAACGCTTGGAAAGATTGAATCTGCTGATGAAGACAGTTTTTCAAACGGACTTTTGGAGTACCCGCATTATACAAAGCCAAGGGAATATAGGGGGTTGAAGGTTCCGGATGTACTGTTAAACGGAAATCATAAAGAAATTGCTGAATTCAGGTTTAATATGTCTCTGGAACGTACTAAAAAGAAACGTCCGGATTTATATGAACGTTATGAAAATGAATATTTAAAATAATCATTTTTATATGCTGTTGCACAAAAATCTCTGAATTATATTCGGATTATTTATATCTGGAATTCAGCGGGTTTTTCTCTCCAAGTCCAAAGATATCGCGTACCAGTTTAATTGCTCCTACGGCTACTAATCCGATTCCGGCACCTTTACATATTTTACCGTGTTTCAACGGGGTAAGTAAAGCTGTAAGTCCGAGTCCCAGCGGAACTACACCTGAAATTAACATTTCCCCGAACCCTGAAATATAGCCTGCAGCAGAATTCCATAGTCTGAATAAGTTATTCTCCATTTCAAAATTAAATAATTTTTTCTTAATTTTGGACTGTATCAGACTCGGTTCTGTCTGATACAGAGTATTATTAAACGCGTTACTGCATCTGTTAGCTTCTTTTGATTGTGCATATATATCGGCGTTAAGTTTCCCTAAAATATGTGCATCATACGCTACCATGCCGACGGCTGCAGCCCCTGCCGCTTTTGCAAGGTACTTTCCGTAATTATTTTTTATTGCATTTGTAAATCTGGAAAGTGAGAGTGCCATATTTTACCTGCTACTTTTTATTTTCTTCTGTCTTCTGGGGTTTGTCTTTAACTTCAAATTCTTTTTCTACTGTTTTTCCTGCCATTTTTAGAAGGATATTTGTTGCACTAAGTGCATCCTGTCCGTATCCTTCTTTAGAATTTTGCATTTTGGTCAGAACTCCTACGGTATAATCATCACCTGTTATTGCTCTTGAATCAAGCAAGCCGAGTGCCAGAATTCTGATTTCCTGTGCAGGGTCTTGGAGCATTTTGTTTGTTAATGCGGTGAGAGCTTTGTCGTCTTTTCGGGATTCGTCTTCCTGAGCTCGGGCTACTACTTCTTTTGCACCCATTAATCGTACCTGCAAATCCTGACTGTTTAAATAGTTTTCAAGAGTTTTTATGTAATTATCAGTTAATTGTACAATTTGTCGTTTTTCAGTCTTTTTATCTGTTGTTTTGTTTTCCGTTTCATTAACTGTTTTATTTGTGGTTGTATTTGTAGTTTCGTTGTTAGTATTACCATTTTGAGGCTGCGGCTTAAAGTCCTGTGTATAATAATTCGACGGGTAACAATCTCCGAGGCCTGTTCCGTAAGGACCATATGTCGGAGCATTTACGTTATAAACCGGAGCAGCTCCTGGGGTTCCGACGGCAGGATTGAATATTTGAATATTTACACCGGCATAACTCTGACCCTGTGGCGGTGTAACTGTCTGTACCACAGGTCTGGTTATATAAGGCTGCATAACCGGTTGCGTTTGTATAACTGCAGGTTGCTGTGCTTGTGCCTGCGGTTGAGCCTGTTTTATATTATTATTTGTAATTTGACCTTGAGGAGCATTCGTTTGCATATAATACTACCTTTCACTACCTATTATATAAAAGTATAATAATGAAAAATAATTGCTATTTTTTGTTTAATTTTAAGAAATGTAAAATATTTTATTCTTTATTAGCATGACAGCATATAATAAAACTATGGGCAGTTATGAAGAAAATTATTTAAAGATGCGTCCTCAGTCTTTATGCCACATGTGCGGCAGATGCTGCCGGGTCGTTACTACATCCAAATCATATAGAGAGCTTAAACTTCTTCAGGCTGAAGGCGATGAGGGTGCTGTTGATTTTCTTAAGATATTTGAGCCTTATCCGTCAGTTGAAGCTGCCAGAGCTGTTGATAAAGAAGTTGTCGATAATATTTTGGCCCGTATGAAAGAAGGCGGACAAGATACTGATAATGTAACATTTTACTGTTGTAAATATCTTCTTGATAATAATATGTGTTCAATATATGAGGAACGCCCTTTACTATGCCGCCATTGTCCGAGTACGCCATGGGTAATTGTTCCGCCGGGCTGCGGTTTCGAAGGATGGCTCTATTTAATGCGGGAACGTGACAAGAAAAAAATTCGTAAATCAAAAGAGGATTTACTTGAACTTCAACTTCTCAAAACAAAAATGAAAAATCCTGCTGATTTGCAAAAAATTGAAGCTGTTGAAAATAAAATTTACAATAATATTGAAAAATTCAAAAAATACGGTTCTGAACTCTGGTAATTATTTCGTTTCTGTTTTTGCGAGTTTCGTTCTGTAAAAATCCGTATTAATATTGAGCTTTTCGCCTATATCAAGCAGCATTTCAATAAGCTTTCTGTCATTTTTTCTCTTTGACTGTTGCAGCATATCAATAATTTCGTTGATATGGCTGTAAATTTTGGTAAAATAGATATTCTGAGCTTCAGCAATATCTACTTCAAGTTCAAGTTTTTCAATATAATCAAACAGTTCCATAATTACTTCAGCCTGTTGAACTTCAAGCCCGTAAGTCAATCTGTTGAGATTCTGGTTTATTTTCTTTGCAAAAATTTTGTTTGACGGAGCCTTATCGAGTTTAATGCCCATCCTTTTTGACTCATAATTAATATCAACTGCCTGCTGGGTTATTGTCGGATCAACAAAGCCTCCGGAATGAATTATCAAATCATTGAATTTTCTGCTGAGAGCATATCCGGCCGAAATCTTAAATTCATCAGGAATTGTAAGCCCAAGATTTTGCATATGATAGATTGAACTTTTCCCTTCATCATACATTTCTTCATATGTTCTTGCAAACTTATCAAGTTTATCTTTCAGCAGAATTTGAAGAATTTTCCTTCTTTCTTCTATGAAGATATCTTTAAGCGTAAAGTATTCTTTACCGAAGTATTCGTCCAAAGCTCTGATAATTTCGGTTATTGAATCCAATAGGAATTTTTTAATTAAGGTATTCTTCATAGTATTAAATTCAATATCTTCGGAATATTCCTTTATAGCACAGTGGAAATCTCCGTCTGCGTATTGCATAAGAGCGAAAATAAGATTTGATTTCTGCTGTGTAATTCTGGATTGAACTTCAATACATCCGGTAACAAAGCTTGAATTACCTTTTTCTACTTTTTGGTAATCATGTCTTATAACTTTATAGCAATAAACATTTTCTTCATCATCAAAATCCTGATAAAGTGATGATATTGCCCACAAGCTGGCAACCTGTTTCATTGTTACGATTGAAGGTTTAACAAACCTTTCAAATATGTCTTTACCGGTACCGTATTCGGCAATATTGCTTTTTGCTTCTGATAAAATTTCCAAAAACCGTTTTTCGTAGTCGTTTTTGCTGAAGTTTGCCACAAGCTGCATTGCACGGGCTGCATATTTCATAATTTGAACGGTTTCAATTCCTGAAATTTCAGAGAAGAACCATCCGCAGCTTGTGTACATAAGCATAGCCTGACGCTGAATTTCAAGAAGCTCCATAGCCCTGACTTTTTCCGTATCGGATAAGTCTTTTTTGAAGTTTTCTTGTTGGAATTTTGATACAATCAGGCTGCTCCGGTCAAGAATTACTGCAATATAGTTATTTCTAACCTCCCAAACATCTTTATTAAAATATTTAGGCCCTTCCTGTTCAAATACTTTTATAAGTTCATCTCTCAGGTAATCGAGAGCATCACGAAGGGGCTTTCTCCATTTCTGATTCCAACCCGGATGTCCTCCTGTAGAGCAGCCGCAATCTTCTTTCCATCTTCCTACTCCATGAAAACAGCTCCAGCTTGAGGCTTGCTTTATATCAGCCTCATAATTACTTCTGTATTTATCTAAGTATTCTGCATAATTTGTAATAGTGAAACCTTCATCTTTTGCTTTTATCTGAAGGACGTAAGCAAGAGCCATATCTCCGAATTTTGTGTGGTGTCCGTAACTTTCACCGTCAGTTGCAATATTAACTAATTGCGGGTAATTTCTTAAATCAGAAACACCTTCTTTTAGTCTCTTAATAAATTTGTTACCATCTTTTAAAAGTTCATCAAACGCTACGGAACGTGAAATAGCACCGTCGTAGAAGAACAGGTCAATGTATTTTCCGGGTGCTGATTTTATATAATACCTGTAAGATCTTGCAGGATCCACATTGCCCCAGCTAACATCCTGCCAGTCTTTATCTCCTTCTTTTCTTATTTTCAAAGCCTGATAAGGGGAAAGTATTGTAAATTTAATCCCGTTTTCTTCTAAAAGTCTCAATGTATCATCGTCAACTGCAGTTTCGGCAAGCCACATCCCTTCAGGTTTTCTTCCGAATCGATACTCAAAATCCTTTATCCCCCATTTTATCTGAGTATCTTTGTCATGTTCATTTGCCAGAGGCATAATCATATGGTTATAAACCTGTGCGATTGCATTCCCATGACCGTTATGTTCAGAAATACTTTCAATATCAGCTTTAATAATTCGCTCATAAGTAAGCGGAGCAAATTTTTCCATCCATGAAAGCAGAGTAGGACCAAAGTTGTAACTTATATGTTCATAGTTATTAACCATGTCCAGAATTCTGTTTCTGCTGTCAACAATTTTTGATACGGAATTAGGATTGTAACACTCTTTGTTAATTCTTTCGTTCCAGTCGTGAAACGGTAATGCACTGTCTTGAAGTTCTATTGCCTCAAGCCATGGATTTTCTCTCGGCGGCTGGTAGAAATGTCCGTGTATCGTAAGAAAAACTTCTTTTTTATTATTTTCCATATCTTAACTCCGTATATGTTTTTGTTTACTGCTGCGGTGTGTCTTTAGATGCTGAGGCCGGTTTCTTTGTAAGTACGGTGAACTGTTCTGCATCCATCCACACATCTCCGAGTGCATTAGAAAATACATGTCCTGCAACTTCTATTTGATCACCGGATTCCAAATCAATATGTTTTTCAGCTTCTTTTCTGTCCAAAAAGATTTTGAGTTCGGAAAGAGGTACATTGTGGGTTGTTACATCACTTCTTTGAATAAGAAACGTTATGTACTTATCAGAACTTCTAAATGCCGGTTTATAATCCAGGCCTAATGTAGCATATTTATCAAATTTGGCCTTGAATTTAACATTTTTATTTAAATATTTCCCCGGATAATTTACCATATCAACAGGTTCTGCATATACATAAGTTTTTTGAGGAACAGTTTGAACTGCTGCTGCTTTTGCTGCTATATTTCTGGTTGTTGGCGGTATAAGCGGATTTGTCGTTGCCGCATTGGTAAGTGTAACTGTACCTGCACCCAGCATTATTATTAACGCTGCTGATATGACTTTTATTTTATTCATAACAAATGTTGACCTCTTCTTACAATAATAATTATCTTACACTAATTATATTATCACACATATTATTTTTTGTAACTACCTTACTTACGAATATGCAAAAAAAACGGACTTCCAAAAGGTTGTCCGGTATTTCATTTCTGAAACAAAAAGGATTTACATTAACTTAAGTCTTTTCTTCACTCTATTTTTTATTAATACTCAATTCCCTGTCTTGCCATTACTCCGATATCAAAGTAATGCTTGATAGGTTTCATCTCTGTTACGAGATGTGCTATAGCCTTTAATTCAGGATGAGCATAACGTCCGGTAAGAACAATTTCCAAATTTTCAGGCTTGTGTAAAAGTGCATCTTTAACTTCACTTACCTTAATCATATTCATTGCCGTACAAATATTAATCTCATCAAGAATAATTAACTGATATTCTCCTGAATTGATAGCTTTTTTAGCAAATTCCCAACCTTTTTTTGCTTCTCTGAAATCATCCATACAAACATTGTGTGAATAACATACCCTGTCCATACCGAATTGAACAACATCCAGATTAGGCAAAAATTTTGAAGAAGTGATAATTTCTCCGTAAGAAGTGGCACTGTCACCTTTGGTAAACTGAATAATCAAAACTTTCCATCCATGCCCCAATGCTCTTAGAGCAAGTCCCAAAGATGCTGTTGTTTTCCCCTTTCCATCTCCTGTATAAATTTGTATATAACCATGCTCTAACACTTCTGACTACCTCCAAATACAACTGTGTTTATTATCTCCATCACCATTTTAAACGATACTATAAATTATTTAATCGTTCTTTAGGTCGAAACCATGAGGTGGAATTTTCAAATCCCCACCTCCCAAGATTTGTATATTCATCATAGACTTAAATTTGAAAAAAATAAATAAGATTAAACTTGTCCATGACAATCTTTTTACAATTATTTTCAGTTGAAATTTATACTGCAAGAGTTTGATTGAATCTCAGACAATTACGAATATAGTAAAAAAGTTTACTTAATTTTTGTTAAGTAAAGGTTAATTTTACTTGCAAAGTCTCAAAGAAACCGTTGTTATTGTGTCATGGTTACACTAAAAAAGGTTAAGTCTTGTAAAGAATACGCTGCAATTTTGGTTATTTATATAAAAATAGAGACATAATATAAATAGAGGTCGATAAAATTATATAAGTAAAGAGATTGTAAAGTTATGTTACAGAAAAAGTATAAAATAGGCAATTTAATTAATCTCAAATTGTTTATATATATACGAAGTATATAAAATGAGAGAGTATTAGATATGTCTGTTGAAATGAACAAGAGAATATCAATGAAACCGGGGTTCGGAAAGAAGCTTGAAACTCCGAGATTCAATAAACAGAGTCTTTCTTCTACCAGAGGAGCAGACAGCTCTGTCTTTTCAAATACGACATCTCTTAACAGAACTTCTCTTAAAGAGTCGGTAAGCAAGACTATTTCTACTTCAACATTGAACAAAAGTATATCTACAAGTTATACAAATTCGTCTTCAAGTGTATTCAACAGCAAAAGTTCAAATTATGTACCTGGTAACCATTTCCTTGGTGTCAGTGACTATTACAGAGATAGAAATGAAGTAAGAACTGGTATTACAACTGGAATTGGCTATGATGCCAGCGTTGGCGGCTACAGAAGCGGCAAGCATGATTTAGAGTTATACACCGGCGGTCTCACACAGCGTAGTGAACGCAGAATGATGCAGAGAGCTGGCATGGTTGATTTGAGCAAGTTAGGACAAATCGATAACGGCAGTTCCGGTTCCGGCGGTAAAAAAATGTCATGGGTTGCAAAACTAGGGCTGGGCCTTTTAGGTGCAGGTGTCGCTGTCGGCGGTGGATTTGCTATTGCAGATATTATTAAAAATAACAAAGCTAAAAAGGCTGAAAAGACTAAGGAGTCTGATATCGCAAAACTTAATAAACAACAGCAAAAACAGGATGTTAAATCCGCCAAGGTCGAAACAAATGAAGTGAAAGGTGCCCAAAATACAAATACAACACCGGTATCAAATAACCCTACTGTACAATCTTTACAATCAGCTAAAACTTCAGATGAATGTAAACAAATTTCAGCACAATTAACTGAACAACAACAAACAGTTAATGATACAATTCAGTTGAATCAAAATAATTTAACAAAAGCAACAGAAGGTAAAGAAAAGGCTCAAAATTCTCTTGATGTTGCAACTCAAGGTATTTCAACCGAAAAACAAAATATTCAGAGACAAGAAGGTACAATTACAAAACTTCAAAGTCAGTTGAGCCAGTTAGATCCAAAAGCAGAAAATTATACAGAAATGAAGGCCCAGATAGAGTCTCAAATTCAAGAGGCAGAAAAGGCAAAACAAACTTCTGAAACAAATCTTAAAAACTTTGAACAGCAAAAGGAATCTGCACAAAATAGTATTACACAATTCAATAATGAAATATCATCAATTAATTCTGATTTATCAAGTTTGAATGCAGAAAAGGCAGAAATTGATAAAGGAATAGCAGATGCAAATAAAAAAGCTGAAGAACTTTCTGCAAAAGAACAACAAGATGGAAAACAAGCTTAATGTAAAAAACTTTACATTAGGCTTTACTTTTGTATGGGCTTAACTTATAATAATATAGAAGACAGCATTGTCATTAAAAAAGAACGGGAACCCCCGTTCTTTTTTACTCATATAGGTTAAGAAAGAAGGTTGTATCGTGAAACAGGAAATTAACAGGCATGAAGTTCTGGAAAAAATTACACCGTTAATAGAAAATACCGCCATGCGATTCGGTTATATACCTATTGAGATAGAGTTTATAAAAGAAAACCACAGATGGTTTCTGCGAATATTTTTATATTCAAAAGAGAAAGATGTGACTCTCGATGATTGTGAAAAGGTTACAAGAAGCCTTTCTGATTTTCTGGATGAACTGATTCCTGTAAAATATAACCTTGAAGTTTCCTCTCCCGGCTTGGAACGGAAGTTTAAATCAGATAAAGAGTTTGTGATTTTTAAAGGCAGAAGAGTAAGTATAAAACTTAAAAATCCGCTTGATGGTGAAACCGAAAAAATTTTTAAAGGTGAAATCCTTGATTTTGATGAAAATGAAGGGTTGAAGTTTTTCAGGTTTGATGATGGACAGGAATTGCAGATTCCCCGTTCAAATATTCAATCAGCAAAGTTATATATCGATTAAAATAATTTAATATGAAAGGATAAAACAATGATTAAAATCGGAACAGCACTTTTTGAAGCTTGTGAAGAACTTGAAAGAGAAAGAGGTATTTCAAAAGAAATTCTGATATCTTCTCTTTGTGATGCAATGGTAGCTGCTTACAAAAAACATATGAGAGTAAAAGAAGCTGCAAATATTGAGGCAATACTTGATGAGCAGGCAGGTGAAATCGGAGTTTTTAGTACAAAAACCGTGGTTGAATCAGTTGAAGAAGGCGAAGAAGACACGCAGATTTCAATCGGTGTAGCAAAGGAAATTGATGAAGATGTTGAAGTCGGTGACGAAGTTAAAATTGAAGTTACACCGGAACAGTTTGGCAGAATTGCTGCACAGGCTGCCAAACAGGTTATTACACAGAGAATCAGAGAGGCTGAAAGAAATCTGGTTTTAAATGAATTTCTTGAAAAGAAAGGTACTCTTACAACAGGTATTATTCAACGTGTTGAAAATCGTAATGTAATAGTAAATATTGGCAAAACTGATGCAATTATGCCTCAAAAAGAACAAATTCCTGGTGAGTACTATAAACCTGGCAACAGAATAAGAGTTTTTGTTCTTAACGTAAAAGAAACAACAAGACTGCCGCAGGTAATTGTATCTCATGCTCATGCTGAAATTGTACGTGAACTTTTTGAACTTGAGGTTCCGGAAATTGAAGACGGTATCGTTGAAATTAAATCGATTTCCCGTGAGGCCGGTTACAGAACCAAAATTGCGGTATGGTCAAATGACCCTGAGGTAGATTCAGTAGGTGCTTGTATCGGACCTCGCGGAAGCAGAATACAGACAATCGTTTCTGAATTGAAAAACGAAAAAATTGATATCGTAAGATATTCAGAAGATCCTGTTGAATATATCGTAAACGCACTTTCTCCGGCAAGAGTTGTTTCAGTTGATATTCTGGCTGATGACGAATATTCGCATGAAGCAATGGTTGTAGTTCCTGATGATCAGCTTTCACTTGCTATAGGACGTGAAGGTCAGAATGTAAGACTGGCTCACAAACTTACAGGCTGGAAGATAGATATTAAGAGTGTTTCTCAAATGGAAAAAGCAGAAGCCGCTAACTTCCAAAATTACGAAGAACAGCCGGAGGAAGATGAAGACGATTCAAGAGAAGATGAACTTCAACAGGAGATTGAAGAAGAAATGAATCAACAGGCTCTTGATGAAGAAGATTTTCAGGACGAAACTCCGGTAGAAGAGTCTGAAGAAACTGAAGAGTAACGTTATTAAATATAAAAAGAGGCTCAATCAATGAATTGAGCCTCTTTTTTAAAATAAATTTTTGATAAAGCTTATTATTTTTTGAAATACATTCTGTTTTTTAGGCCGGATGATATTATCCAGATTACTTACACCTAAAGGAATAGTCCAATTTTTTTTGATTAATTTATCTACTTCTTTTGGTGATAGTTGTCTGCCTGTAAAAGCAGGAGATACAGGTCTGATTGTTGTCATTTTTTATTCCCCTTTCTTAAATTGCTTTTTAAGAAAAGTCTATGAATAGTATTTTTTGTCAATACTTGCTAATAAATTTACAAATTTTAATAAATAAGAATTTATATGATACATGGCTGAAACTATGTCCTGTGTGTTGACAAAAAATATTGAGCAAATATTATATATAATATGGCTTAAATACCAAATTAGTATTGTAGTATAAACTAGAAGAAAAAGGAGATTAATCTCATGGCACGTGAAAAGTATGAACGTACGAAACCGCACGTTAACGTAGGTACAATCGGCCACGTTGACCACGGTAAAACAACATTAACAGCTGCTATTACTGCTGTATTGGCTGCTGCAGGTCAAGCTGCATTGAAAAAATTTGATGAAATCGACGCAGCTCCTGAAGAAAGAGCAAGAGGTATAACCATCTCTACTGCTCACGTAGAATATGAAACCGCAACAAGACACTATGCACACGTTGACTGCCCGGGGCACGCTGACTATGTTAAAAACATGATTACAGGTGCTGCTCAGATGGATGGTGCAATCCTCGTTGTTGCTGCTACTGACGGTGCTATGCCTCAGACTCGTGAACACATCCTGTTAGCTAGACAGGTTGGTGTTCCTAACCTTGTTGTATTCTTAAACAAATGCGATATGGTTGATGATCCTGAATTGTTAGAACTCGTTGAAATGGAAGTTAGAGAACTTCTTTCTTCTTACGAATTCGACGGCGACAACATTCCGTTCATCCACGGTTCAGCTTTGAAAGCTCTTGAAGCTGCTCAGGCTAACCCTGCTATTAAACGCGGTGAAGATAAATGGGTTGATAAAATCTGGGAATTGATGGATGCTATCGACACTTACTTCCCAACTCCTGAACGTGATTTAGACAAACCGTTCTTGATGCCTGTTGAAGACGTATTCTCTATCACAGGTCGTGGTACTGTTGCTACAGGCCGTGTAGAACGTGGTGTTGTTAAAGTTGGTGACGAAGTTGAATTGGTTGGTCTTGGCGAAACTAAGAAAACAACTGTTACCGGTGTTGAAATGTTCAGAAAATCTCTTGACCAAGGTCAGGCTGGTGATAACATTGGTGCTTTGCTCCGTGGTATCGACAAAACTGATATCCAACGCGGTCAGGTTCTTGCTAAACCGGGAACAATTCATCCGCACACTAAATTCACAGCTAACGTTTACGTATTGACTAAAGAAGAAGGCGGACGTCATACTCCGTTCTTCCCTGGATACCGTCCTCAGTTCTACATCAGAACTACTGACGTTACAGGTTCTATCAAATTCGACGGTCAAATGGTAATGCCTGGTGATAACGTAGTTATGGAAGTTGAACTTATCGCTCCTGTAGCTATCGAAGAAGGTATGAGATTCGCAATCCGTGAAGGCGGCCACACAGTTGGTGCCGGTGTTGTAGATAAAATTATTGAATAATTTTATTAACTCATAACCGAAAAAAATAATAAGAAAGAGCTGATATATAAATTATGTCAGCTCTTTCTGTCTAATAATTTAGGAGAAAATGTATGTCAATTCAAAAAATAAATTCACAACCTGCTTTTAGCGGAAAATTGTCTGCAAATACCGTTAAAAAGTTTGCAGAGGCACTAGGGGATAATGGCTTGAAAACTGCAGGTAAATTCCGTGCCGGAAAAAATAAACATGATAATATAGATGTTATTTACCATTCGTATCCAGAGATAGATATTTATAAAGGTAAAATTCCTATGACTGATACTTATATGGAAGTATCAAATTCTCATAGTAAAAAAACACCTGTAAGATTATTACTTGCTAAAGGTAAAATGCCGTTTGGACAGGACATGCTTGATTTAATAAGAGTAAAAATGAAGATTGTTGATAAACTGAAAAATAAGACTAAAGTTTAATTAATTCAAAAAGGTCTGCCTATTTAAGCAGACCTTTACATTTTTATTTTCCCCTAAAAAATCCTTTTGAATTAGTTTGTTGCTGTCATTTTCAATTCATCAAATTTATTGTTATTTGTATGAATGCGTTTTAAATATTTAGTTAGTGATTTAGCTACCATTTGTGAGCGTTTTTGAGCTTCTTTGTCAAGAATTTCAAAGTACTCGTCGATTGAAGACATAATGTAACCGTTATTTTTAGTTTCTAAGTTTTCCATTTTTCCCCTATCCTTTTCTTTAATTTTTATTATAGCTTAATTTTTAGATTTAGCCAAGTAGTGTTTCTAAAATTTCGGCATTTTGCATTGCCTTTTTAGAATTTCTTACCTGATTTCGGTACATATAAGTACGAAGTGCTTCCCTGATTAGTTCTGAGCGAGTGCGGTTTTCTGATGTTGCAACATTGTCTATCTCGTCTAAAAATCTTTCAGGCATTGAAATTAAAACCCTAGCCATAATGAACTCCTTTTTCCTTTTCTTTTCCCTGTAGTGTATTTCCCTTACATATATATAAAGTAAAAATATAATGAAAAATTGCTTAATTTTTATATATTTTTTATGATTTTTTTAACAATTCTTTATATTAAAATCTTCTTACGTAATAATTGTTATCACTTTTTAACTGGATTTTTATTTTATTCAAATCATCGTCCTGAAAATTAAGTGTTAATATTCGGGCAGTTTTTTCACGTATGGTGTAGTCGTTAATTTCTTTTGTAGCAAGGAGAATTGGTTTTAATTCAGAAAATTTGATTTTATCTGCAAAGTCATAGAGTGTTTCCAGACACCAGTAGAGTTTAAAAACTTCTTTGTTAACTTTATATTTACCGTCCTGCAGATCAAAATCTTTTATGATATCAATTAGTGTCCATATTTTTTGTATAAGCTTACTGGTGTAATATTTTGAGAAGTCATCTGAATCTTTCATATTAGCTACTGCATTAATGATATTTCTGCAGATATTTCCGTTTATATCAATAATTGCTTCAAGAAAAATATCATATGCATTTATATTCTGAAAGTAATGAAGTGTTTGTGGATTGCACATAAATTCATTTATCCTCAAAGAGACGGCTTCTCTGATTTTACCGTCTTGTCCTGTAAGGTTAGCAAGAAAGATCCGGGCCTGTTCTTCGGATTCAACTGTTTTAATTCTAAGTGCTGCAATTTGTTTTTGAGGAATATTGCCGTTTTTCAGTAATTCATAGAGTTCGGTATCAGAAAAATCTTTTGAAGCAAGCTCAAGTGCCTGTTTAAAATTTTCCTCGTGAGAATTAAAATATGAATTATTATTATTGTTTATAGTTTTGTTCATAGAGTCTGATATATAATTATTCAAATTTAATTACTGTGGTTTCATATATCTATAATATAGCATAAAGTATAATGAAAATTTGACTTTCGCGGCTTTTAATGTATTATATCGATAGAAGGAACTTTTGTGTGAGGAAATACAAATGCAAGATTTGATAAAATTTTTAAAAGAAATATTTATGTTTAAAGGGGACGATACAAAAAAGATTGGATTGTGCCAATTTAAGACTACACAGCCTGTAGAGAAAAAAGCTGCAAAGACAATTAAACCGGCAAGTGAAGTCAAACTGTCAGATCTTATGAGAAGAAGCTACTAATCCCTTGAAATTTCTTTTGACATCTTTTATAATAAAGAATGTGGAGAATATTATAGGGAGATTGAATATGCTAAAATTCAACTGTAGCAATGCTTTCGGGGGGGGGGGCAAGTAATCTAAGCTCTCCGCTTAAGGCTTTTGGTAGTGTCCTTAAAAAAACAGGTTTTACATTAGCAGAAGTACTGATTACGCTGGGTATAATCGGTATAGTTGCCGCAATGACGCTGCCTACAGTAATAACAAATGTACAGAAAAAAGTTGTAGAAAACCAGTTAAAAGTATTTAATACAACCATAAACAATGCATTCAGAATGGCACAGGCAGAGCACGGCGGTAGATTTGATGACTGGATACCTAGTTATCACTATCTTTCTTTTACTGAAATTCGAGAGTGGCTTGAGAAATACTTATTTCCATATATAAAATATTCAGATGTGAGTGATTGCCGTGGTGAAGGTATGGTAGGTGACAATACTTTTATTCAGGAAGGAATCTGCTTTCATATGGCAAACGGAGCTTTAATATGGATACATATTAATGATGATGGCGGAGATTTAATTTATTATGTAAATGGAAAAATACAATCAAATCCAAGAAACGCGTTTCAATTTCAGTTTGCAAAAACGAATAAAAAGAGTGAATTTGTGGAGCCATATGTATTTAACTGGAATGGAAATGAATCAAGTTTAAAAACTGATGGAACATGGGGCTGCTATAAAGGGTGTACAAACTGCGGTTACTGCACCAAGATAATCCAGCTTAACAACTGGGAAATCCCTGACGATTACCCGTGGTAGCTAGTATTCAATACCTTTTCTGGCAACAATTCCGGTATCCCAGTAATGTTTTACCGGTTTTATTTCTGATACAAGATGGGCAATATCTATAATTTCCTGTCTTGCATTCCTGCCGGTAAGCACAATTTCCATATCTTCAGGTTTGCTTTTCAATACGGCAATCATTTCTTGTAAGTCAATAAAACCCATATCTATTGCAATGTTTGCCTCGTCAAGAATTATAAGATTATATTCATCATTCTTGATAGCTTTTTTAGCAAGCTCCCAGCCTTCTTTTACTATATTTTCATCATTTTCTGTTTTGTTGTTTTGATAGACTATTTTGTCTGAGCCTGCCTGTATAATTGTAAGGTTTCTTGCAATTTCCGGAGAAAGATTCCTGAATGAATTTAATTCCCCATAGTCATCTCCGCCTTTCATAAACATGATGATTAAAACTTTCCAGCATCGCCCAAGTGCACGCATAGCAAGTCCGAGAGACGCAGTAGTTTTTCCTTTGCCGTCTCCGGTATAAACCTGAATGTATCCGTGTTTCGCCCAATTAGGATTTATTAAGTTGTTTTCACATTTGTCCATCATTTGTATTTATTATATATTAAAAACATGCTCGAAAAAACACACATACGTACCATATTTAAGGAAGAACGGAAAAAGCTGGATATTGCACTAATTAGTAAGGATATTGTAAAAAATATACGTTCGTCGGATTTTTATAAAAATGCTGAGCATGTTATGCTCTTTTATCCGCTTAAATATGAGATTAACCTGCTGGATTTGTTGAATGATAATAAAAATTTTTATTTTCCGAAAGTCGCTGGAGAAAATCTTCTGGTATGTCCTTATGATGGATCTATAAGACTTGAAAAATCTTCATTAAATATTTATGAACCTGTGTCAGAGCCTGTAGAAGCTGAAATTCTTGATTTAATATTTGTTCCTGCACTTGCCGTTGATAAAAAATATTATCGTCTCGGATACGGCGGCGGTTATTATGATAGATTTCTGAAAGGCTGTAATGCTGTTACTGCAGTTGCGATTCCGGAGGACTTTATCATTGAAGAGCTTCCCCACGATATATTTGATGTTGCAGTAGAGCATGTTATTACAAACGGCAAAAAGGCCCACGTTTAAGTGAGCCTTAAATATCGGTTAGTTAAGGAGAGAGGATGGATATTGCCTGTATGAATTATGCTACGTATTCAGGTTTCCATTGTTCTGCGGCTTTGTCTTCACCCTGTTTAGTGCTTTCAAATTCAGCTTCTAAGAGTTTTAACTGGGTTTCTAATTTTGCCTTTTCCTGCTGGATTGCTTTTTCCTGTTCATTTAAAAGTTTTTGTTCAACTTTTCCAAACTGTTCACGTTGTTGTTTGTACAAGTTATCAAAGATCCATTTTTGATACATCATTTGCTGATTTGGATCCTGCATTTGCTGCATTTGGGCTTGAATTTGAGGTAAAGCCATCATCTGCTGCATTTGCTGTTGTGCATTCATTAATGATCCGTTGTGAGCATACGTCATATACATCATTGTTCTACCAAACATTGATGCAGGTGTGTTCATCATATCGCTTACTGAAATTGCCCCGTCTGCAATGTTAGCTGCATATTGCTGCAGGTCTTGCAGTTTCTGGTTTAATTGCATTAAGCGATAGTTTAAATCACTTTTCTGACGAATGATCTGAATTTTCCTATACGCGAAAATCAATAGAGACATTGTCCTACTCCTACCATAATTTTAACTAACCTAATTTAACCTATTTTCTACCTTACATATATATAAAAACATGCAACTCATAAGAATTGCATGTTTTACTAAATTTGTTAATATTTCTTAATAAATTTATAATGAATTACGTTCGACAACTTTATCAATAAGGCCGTATTCTTTAGCTTCAAGTGCAGAAAGGTAGTGATCTCTTTCGCAATCTTCTTTAACTTTATCAAACGGTTGTCCTGAGTTTTCTGCCATAATTCCGATTAACATATTTTTCATACGGATAATTTCTTTAGCTTCAAGCTCAATATCTGTAGCCTGTCCTTTTGCACCGCCGAGAGGCTGGTGAATCATAATTCTGGAATTAGGCAATGCCATTCTTTTACCCTTTGTACCCGAACACAGCAGAAATGCTCCCATAGATGCCGCATCTCCCAGACAAATCGTCGCAACATCGGACTTTATAAGATTCATTGTGTCATAAATTGCCATACCGGCTGTAATTACACCGCCCGGACTGTTTATATAAAGCATAATATCTTTTTCGTTATTTTCGCTGTCCAGAAGTAAAAGCTGTGCAACGATAGAATTTGCAACCTCATCATCAATTTCCGTTCCGAGGAATATTATTCTTTCTCTTAACAATCTTGAAAATATATCAAAAGAGCGTTCGCCTCTTGAAGATGCTTCTATAACCGTAGGTACATAACCCATAATTCTTAAATAAGTCTCTTGATCCATTTTTCTCTCCTAAGTTATGAAAATATTATAGCATAAAATTATATATTCTAAACAATCAAAATAAAATCAATCACTTGTATGTATCGGCAAAAAATGGTATAATTTAATATATGGATATACAAGGAGAACAGTATGATTGTTAAGTTAATTTTTCTTATAGTATTTATCTTATCTTTTTCCTGGTGCTACCAGAATATTAACATTGAAGATTTTACCAAGGAAAACATAACAGAGCAGATTAAAAAAGAAAAGACTATTAATACTGTTCAGCAAACAAGAGAAAAACGTTATCAGGAAGCTGAGCGTGCTATGAATGCATTTTAATATATATATGCATCCTCAAGCAATTTGATTTCATACATGGTTCCGGCAGGCAAGGTGATGTGTCCCCCTTTAGAAGTTATAGCTAATAATGGTGAGCCGGCAAAATTCAGTGCATAGACAACTACTCCGGTTATTGTCGGAATAGGAGATATTATTACGCCGATTGGATTATCTGCAAGTTTTGTTGATGCTCTCCTTGTCTTTTTATAGAAATTTTCACCTTTATCTATTTGTGCGGCAACATTTTTCCAATATTTTCTTTCACCTTTTATATTATTAAAGAAAATCTTTTTGGAATTTGCTTTTGTAATTTTAGCATTGATATCGTAGGTTTTTCCATTATATTGTATGCTTGTTGCTTTTAAAACCAGAAGTCCTCCGTTCCCTGAAGCCTGAGGCGGGTGTGATTCTGCAATAATGCCTTTAAACACTGTGCCTGCCGGAATTGTTAAATATCTTTGAGTCACAAGTTCTGTTGATACAAAGGTCATTCCTGCCCCTGCGGAATTCCAGTCCGAAACTTTTGTTTGGGATTTTACTTTAAATTTTGTTCCCTTTTTTATTTTTATTGCAGTAATATCATTTTTTATAGAAGTATCAGGCAATGATTTTTTTACCCGTCCGGTTGAATGGGATGGATTTACTGTAATTGTTGATTTAGGTGGTGTCGAAGGCAGTTGTGACGGCGGGGTATAAGTTTTATCCGGAACGGATATGCTGTCCGGTAATTCCGGTAATGCAGGCATTGCAGGCTGTGAAGTTTTAGTCTCAGGAATTGACGGCAGCTGCTCAAGTTCCAGTTTAGAAGGGTTATAATTTTTCCTAATTTCTTCATCAACTGACATATCAAGTTCAAGTGAATAAATCGGCATTGCACTTATAAAAAGTACAAATGCCGATATTAATATTTTTTTTAATGAACCGTTCATAAGTCCACCATATAACTCTAATTGTGTATTAACTGTTTTTTAATAACTCGTTGATAGCTTTAGCGGCTTTTTTACCGGCTCCCATTGCGTTAATTGCATTGGATTCACCGACAGGAGCTACATCTCCTCCGGCATAAACAGTAGGGATATTGGTACATCTTGTTTCTCCGTCAACAGTTATGTAACCTCTTTTATCTGTGATAATTTCAATACCTTCCGCTTCTGCCGAACGCTGGATGATAGGGTTTGGACCTGTGCCCAGTGCTACGATTACAGTATCAAGCTCCATTGTTTCTATTTTTCCGGTTGGAACAGGTTTGCGTCTTCCGCTTTCATCAGGTTCCCCGAGTTCCATAACCTCAAGCTCAACTGCTTTTACATAACCATCTTCCCCGAGAATCTCTTTTGGTGCATATAAAAATTTGAATACAACACCTTCTTCTTTTGCGTGACGGATTTCTTCCAGACGTGCAGGAAGTTCTTTTTCCGTACGTCTGTATATAATATAAACTTCTTCAAAACCGACTCTTACTGCTGTTCTGGCTGCGTCCATTGCAACATTACCGCCACCGAATACTGCAACTTTTTTGCCTACTCTTAAAGGTGTCGGGCTGTTTGCCTGTCCTGCATGCATCAAGTTTACGCGGGTTAAAAATTCGTTTGCTGAGAATACTCCGTTGAGATTTTCTCCCGGAACATGCAACATTTTAGGAAGTCCGGCTCCTGAGCAGATAAATATCGCATCAAATCCGTCATCTTTTAATTGCTTCAAAGTAATTGATTTACCGACAATAACGTTTTTACGGAATTGAACCCCCATTGCTTTTAAGTTGTCGATTTCTCTGTCAAGAACAGTTCTGGGAAGTCTGAACGGCGGAATTCCGTATCTTAATACTCCGCCGAGTTCGTGAAGTGCTTCAAAAACAACAACTTCATGACCGGCTTTTCTTAGATCTGCTGCTGCCGTAATTCCGGCACAGCCTGAACCTACAACTGCAACTTTTTTACCTGAAGGTTTTATTTCCGGCATATCCGCTTTTGTATTGTCTCCTACATATCTTTCCAATGCTCCGATTGCAACCGGTAATCCTTTGATTCCAAGAACGCAGTTACCTTCGCATTGTCTTTCCTGAGGGCAGACTCTGCCGCAAACAGATGGCAGCATACTGGTTTCTCTTATAATTTCGCCTGCTTTTTCCAAATCCCCTTCTTTTATTGCGTGAATAAATTCCGGTATTTGGATGTTAACAGGACAACCCTGAACACATCTAGGATTTTTACAATTTAAACATCTTGAAGCTTCAAGTTTTACCTGTTCTTCAGTCAGATTGCTTTCTACAGGATTAAAATTGTGTCTTCTTTCCATTTTATCCTGTTCTATAACTCGTTGTCTTTCAATAGCCATCTTATATCCCCTTCTTATTGTCTGTTTGTTTATACTTTAATTGTATCCTAAAAATTCAATAGTGCAAGAAATGCTTATTATTTATTTTCGGGTTATCAGCTCTTATGTGGATAGCAAAATACAGAATGTAAGTTTTCTTTATTTTTACGACTTAATAATGAATTGTCGAATTATTTTGAATTAATTGTAAATAAATGTAACGAAATGATCAGCTTGTGAAATTTGTCTTTTTCAGATGTTTTTATATATACAAGAGAACTAAGAGAGAGAGGCGAGAGTTATGGCTATTTCAAACATTCAGGAAACTTTATTGATGTACACTAAACAGAAATCTATGCTCAATAATAAATTATCTGATGTTATGTTTGATTTATTGAATGCATCAAAAGACAGTTCAGAGGTCCAATCAAAGTATAATGATAAAATACAGGAGTATTACTATCTTTATATGCAGGACGGAATTGACGAAACTTATTATCAGGAGATAACGGAACAGCTTGAAAAAGAAAGAGAATTTGAGCTTGCTAACTTAAATTCCTGGGAGACCGAGCTTGAACTTGATAAGAATAACTATGAAACGAGACTTAACGAGGTCACAACGTTCGAGGCTACCTGGACAAAGTTAATGCAAACCAATATCAAGAACGACTTTACATACGGAGGTGCACAACAGTAGCGTACAATTTAATAGTAATTATTTCGAAAAAGCGGCAACTTTGCCGCTTTTTTTGATGTAAAATTAATTTATGATTAACGGCAGAGACAAATTAGGTGTATTTATTGTTCCGACGGGTATAGGTGCTGCAATAGGCGGATATGCCGGTGATGCAAGCTCTTATGCAAGAAATTTTTCTAAAATCGCAAATCTTATAGTAAATCCTAATGTCGTTAATGCCGGAGGGTTTTCCGGGATTAATGATAACATGCTTTATGTTGAAGGGTATTCATTGAATGAGTTTTTTAAAGGAAATATTAATTTAAATCCTTCATTTGAAAATAAAATCGGAGTCGTTTTTGATAAAGCTATACCGCAGGATGTTTTGAATGTTCATATAAATACAATAAATGCCGTTAAAACTGTTTACGGAATTGATATTTTCGGTTATGAGGTAACGCAGCAGGATGCCGGAGTTGAATTTAATTTGGATTCTGACGGTGTTTCTTCCGGCAGTGTAAAAAATATTGAAACTCTTATTGAGGCGGCAAAAAAACTTATTGCAAATGGTGCAGATGCGATTGCTGTTGTATGTATGTTTGAGGATCCCGAGGATATGAATGAGGATTATGCAAACGGCGAGGGGACAGATCCGGTCGGAGGAGTTGAGGCGATAATTTCTCATTGTATGTCTAAAGCCTTAAAGGTTCCGGTTGCACATTCGCCTGCATTTGCGGATTATTCTATTTCGTCCGAAATAGTTAATCCTAAATCTTCTTCTGAATATATAACACCTACATTCCTGCCTTGCGTGCTTATAGGGCTTTCAAATGCACCAAAATTTGTAAATAAAGGCGGCATAGGAATTGATAAGGTTGATTTTCTTGTAATGCCTTATGATTCACTCGGCTGCATTCCTGTATTTGAGGCATTAAAAAATAATATTCCTGTTTATGTGGTTAAAGAAAATACAACGGCATTGAATGTAACAAATAACCTTTTGCATAAATCTGATAATATCAAAGAGTTTGAAACATATGATGAATGTTACGAATATATTTCGCAGTTATAGTTTATCTATAAATTCCAGTTTATAGTTTAGTAAATCCGCAATTATATACGCTTCATCCAGAGAAAGAGAGCCTCTTTGCAGTTTCCCTGTTAAACTTTTAAACGTGTATGGTTTTCCGGTCTTCTCTCTCATCATTTCTGCAAGCTTTGTGATAGTAAGACCTCTCATAACTATTAATGTTTTAATAATTTTCCTTGCATACATCCAATGTATTATAGTTTACTTGACAAAACAAGTTAAATTTGTTAATCTATTGCTTATATATGAGTAATATTGCAATTATTCAAGTAATAATTTTTACATAACAGAAAGATGGTGAATATATGAGAATGTTTGGAAAGTATGCATTTACTTTAGCAGAAATTTTTTCAATACACTCTGCAAACTATCATCAAAAGGCATTTACTTTGTCCGAAGTTCTGATTACTCTCGGAATAATCGGTATTGTGGCCGCAATGACGCTTCCTTCAATAATTCAGAAGCAGCAGGACAAAATTACTGTTACAAAGTTGAAAAAGATGTATAGTGTATTGTCCCAAGCATATTTGTTTGCTGTCGGTGAATACGGAACTCCTGACACCTGGGGGTTTGGAAACCGTGATACCGGTGCAGAGGATGATGAGGATACCGATTATGTAGCCGGCAATGCTTCTATCGTGAAAAATATACTTTTTAAACAGGTTAAAAATATTCACATTTGTGATAAGGCTATGGACAAAACTTCTTGCGGACTTGCTGACAGGTATTATTATGAAGGCGGCTCCGAGGCAACGGAACTGTTTAGCAAAGTTTCGAGTCTTTCTATTGTTGACGGTAGCAGTATATTGGTTCTAATAAATAGCGGAACCTGTACAGAGGTTCGCGGGACTGACAAATATCTGAAGAATATCTGCGGATGGATTTTTGTTGACATTAATAATGTAAAGCAGCCAAATACATTAGGACGGGATTTGTTTGGTTTTTATATAACAAAATACGGTATTATACCTGAAGGTACCGCAAATGAAACAATGTATAACATTAATACAACAATAGGACATGGTAAAACCGCATGGGTTATATTTAATGAAAACCTTGATTATCTTAAATGTCCGGGTCAGTTAAGCTGGAATGGAAAGAAAACCTGTAATTAATATCATTTATAAGTTTATTAATTCAGGACGTTCTGTTATTTCATAAAACATTGAACCTGCTTTTTGGAAATTTTCAGGATTGGCACTGACATAAAATTTTTCATTACCATTTGAAGTTTTATCAGATAACAAATTATTTTTTCTTAAATCTTCTTTTATAAATTCAACAAAAGCCTTTGCCGGATTGATAAAAATATTTTCAGGAGCAAATTGTTTCAACTGGTTGATAAGATACGGATAATGGGTGCATCCGAGAATTATTTTATCCGGATGAAGATTCATCATTTCGTCTGTTTTTGTTTTTATTTTTGTCAAACTGTCAGCGTCATTTTCTCTTTTTTCTTCGACTATTTTAACCCAATCAGGACATGCTGTTTCAATTACTTTGATATTTTTGTTTAGGGTGTTAATTCCTTTTTGATACGCATGTGAATTAATTGTAGCCTGTGTTGCAAAAACCCCGATTGTTGTAACGGGTAATTTTGCCAGAATATTTGTAACGGATTGAATTATAGGATATATTTTGAACGGATAATTATCTTTTAATTCATTATATACGTTAGCAGACGTAGTATTACATGCCATAACCACTGCTTTTACCTGTTGCTTTTCAAAAAATTCAAATATATTTCCGGAAAATTTTATTAATTCGTCTTTTGTTTTTTCTCCATAAGGCACATTCTTTGTGTCTCCAAAGTACAAACAATCTTCTGAAGGTAAAAGTTCTCTGAATTGTTTTAAAACAGTCAGTCCACCTACGCCTGAATCGAAAAATCCTATGGGGTTATTGTTAATTTTGTTTGAAATAATTCTTCACTCCTTCTACGATAGCCTGAGCAGTATCATTTTTTCTTTTTTCACTCACAAGCTGGCTGCGTTCATTATCGTTCGAAATAAATCCGATTTCAATAAGTATTGCAGGATCTGTTGTATGGTTGATTACATAGAATTTTGATTTAAACAAACCTCTGTTTTTAGAGTTTATTTTACTTGCCAGTGCAGAGTGAACTGTTTGTGCAAGATTCATACTTTCCTGATGATAATAATGGGTTTCTATTCCGGTAATTTCAGGTTTTACACTTGAATTTACATGGATACTTACAAAGATATCCGGTTCAAAAGCTTCGCTTATATCAACTCTGCCCTGAAGTGATACGTAAGTATCATTGGTACGTGTCATTTTAACGGCGTACCCTTCTTTTTTCAGCAATGCTTCTACTCTTTTTGAAACATCAAGAGTTATATCTTTTTCATTAATACCATTTCTTATTGCTCCGTAATCAGAACCTCCGTGTCCTGCATCTATTACAACTTTTCTTGTGCCTTTTGGAACATTTGAGACTACAGGTTGTTTCACTTCTACTTTTTTCGGAGCTTTGACTTTTATTTTTATTGTTTTTCCATCTGCACCCATATATGTATTAACAAGACTGTTGGCTTCTATCGGAACTGTTAATTTTAGGCCTATCTGCGGAATAAGTTCTATTACTGCATGTGAAAATGCGGTATTTGCAAAGGTATTTTTAAATGTCGTTTCATTATAATTTGTTGTGTTATACAGGTACAAAATTACAGAATTATTTGTTCTGTCTATACCGTGAACAACAGGGGCATTAAATGACAGTGTCATTGCATTTGTTTGTGAATCAATTTTTTCATTGTTATAGGCAATAATACTATTGGTATTTGTATATAATGTATTTGATTTAACTGTTTTATAGTTTGCAATTAATAAAGACTGGTTATCACTTGAATAAATAGGGATATAATCTTCAACCGCGTTTGTTGTAATAACTACGCGGGCTTTATTAACCGAGAATTGACCAATTTTAACAGTATCTGTTTCATTAAGTTTGTATTCTTTATTTCGTATATTTTGGGCTACAAGAGTGTTTGACAGGTCAAATACAATACGCGACGGGTTTGTCAGAATCATCGGTTTTTCGATTGTTAAAGCTCCAAATCCGTTTATTAATACTGCATTAGGTTTTGCCGTAAGTTGTTCTATATAATATTTTGTATTTAATTTAAGTGTTTTCTTTTCATTTTTGATTATTGGAAGTACCTGTGGAATGGCATTATTAAAAGCTTCCTGAAGCTGTGTAACTATATCATCTCCTACCGCAGGAACTTCAACAGGGCTGGTTACAGTTAGATATTCATAAAAGTCGCTCGATGAAACATGCTCATCTCTATAGGTATTTTGAAAATATGTGTCGCTGTAACCGTTATTTTTTAATTTTAATATAATATTGTTTTTAACCCTTATGAGTTTTAAATCAGAAGAATCATAATCTTCGTCAAAATAAATAACAACTCTTACTACATTAGGATTTGTGGAAAATTGATTAATTTTTACCTGTTTAATTCCCTGAGAATTGAATGTCCAATCCTGCTTTGGCATAGTTATAATTGCAGAATTAATATCAAAATAAGCCCTTTTAGGGTTCTCCATATTTACTATTTTTACTGAATCCATTATCGGCTCTGTCGTTCCGTCAAGTGCCGATATTACTATCATTGAATTTGAGGTATCAAAGTTTGCGGATGTAATTTTAAACGTATCTTCCGCCCTCACGGCAGGGTTAAATGTAAATATTAGCAATAAAAATAATAATAATATATTTAGAAATCTTTTCATATTAAATAATCCCGTTACTTATTATATAATATAAGTTGTGATTATTTTTTTCAAATTTGTAACGAATCATGACGGAAGCTCTGATATGAAGACTTGCATTGTCTCATTTATTCCGTAACGGATAAAATAGCTATTTAATAACTCCGTCCTTTAGTGCTATATAAACTGCTTGAGTTCTTGTTCTTGCGTTGAGTTTTTTCAAAATTGCACTGATATGAGCTTTGACTGTATGAACACTGACATACAGTATATCAGCAATTTCACTGTTTCCGTATCCTTCGGTTAAAAGTTTCAAAATATATGCCTCACGGGTTGTTAATGTATTAAAATCTGTAGTATTCATATCAGCCTCCTGATTTTATTATGATACAGAATGGCAAAATATAAAACAAATTTATTAATAATATTGCCGTAAAATTAAGTTAATTATATTTATTTTTATCATCCGGTGAAATTTTACGAAGAACTTTGCAAGGGTTCCCTACAGCGAGCACGCCGGAAGGGATGTCCTTAGTAACAACGCTTCCGGCTCCGATTACGGTATCATCACCTATTGTTACTCCGGGTAGGACAGTTACGTTGCCGCCAAACCAAACTCTGTTACCAACCGTTATCGGTTTTGCATATTCAAGCAGGGAAATTCTTGTTTCGCTGTCAAGAGGATGAAGTGCTGTGTAAAATCCGCAATTAGGGCCGACCATTACGTAATCTCCGAAAGTTATTTTATTACAGTCGAGCATTACACAATTATGGTTTGCATAAAATCTTTCACCTGTTTCAATATTATAGCCATAGTCACAAAAGAAGTTTGATTCTATCAAGATACCGTCTTTTGTTTTTCCGAACAGTTGCTTGATAATATTCAGTCTTTCTTCTGTTTTGTCAGGGGAGAGTGAATTATATTCAAAACAGAGCTTTTTAGCACGTTTTCTGTCATTTTCAAGCTCTGGATCCGTTGTATAATAACCAAGGCCTTTCAACATTTTTTCTTTTTCACTTATTTGCATTAGAATCCCCTTCTATCTATAGTTTTATTATACCTGAAACAGATTTCGATACAATATAAAGATAAATGGTTTTATTGCGATATAAATCCTTTTTTACTTCTATAGTTTTTTATTTTTTACCGGGTATTATTTAATAAGTTGGGAAAAGAGATATGAAATATGAAAAAGAATGATAAAATTTATATTGCCGGACACAGAGGGCTTGTAGGTTCCGCAATAAAAAGAGAATTTGAGGAGCAAGGATTTACCGGTATTCTTGTAAAGACGCACAGGGAGTTGGATTTGACAGATAGTGCGGCTGTTGCGGAATTCTTTGAAAAAGAAAAGCCGCAATATGTGATTCTCGCAGCCGCAAAGGTTGGAGGTATTCTCGGAAATAATACGTATCCTGTTGAGTTCTTTACTGAAAATATGAAAATTCAGCTTAATGTTATAGAAAACTCATTTAAAAATAATGTCAAAAAACTACTGTTTCTCGGCTCAAGCTGTATATACCCTAAAAATGCTTCGCAGCCTATGAAAGAGGAATATCTTTTGTCATCAAAATTAGAGAAAACTAATGAGATGTACGCACTGGCCAAAATTTCGGGTTTGAAACTGTGTTCGGCATATAACAGGGAATACGGCACCGATTATATTTCTGTTATGCCGTGTAATCTCTATGGATTAAACGATAATTATGATTTGAAGAATGCACATGTTCTGCCTATGCTTGTAAGACGATTTCATGAGGCAAAAGTTAATAATCAGTCTGAAGTTGTTGTCTGGGGAACAGGCATGCCCAAACGTGAATTTATGTATGCCGGAGATTTAGCTAAAGCTGTAGTGTTTTTGCTTAAAAACAAATCAGCATCTGAAATTGGCGAATTTATTAATATCGGAACCGGTGAGGAAATTACCATTCTTGAACTCGCAGAACTGATAAAAGAAGTTGTCGGGTTTAAAGGCAGGATTGTCTTTGATACCTCAAAACCCGACGGAACTATGCGAAAATTAATGGATGTGTCAAGAATCAATAATCTTGGCTGGCATGCTCAAACTTCTTTAAAAGACGGCATAAAACTTGTATATGAAGATTTTTTGAATAATAGAAATATCAGACTGTAGTCAGAATAATGAATTATTTTTCACAGTATGCGACGAGTTTTTCATAATCCGAATATAGACCGACTTCTGTCAATTCTTCAATATATGGGTTTTTTAGTGAATATAATGTAACATTCTTATAATACATTTTTAGAATGAAATAAAGCTCACCTGCATTGAATTCTTCAACATGCCATTTATATGGAGGCGATATAAGACTTTGAATATCTTTGTAACGATCTCTGTTCGGTGTGCTTATAACGGCCTTGTCTGCAAGTAGAGAAAATTCATCCAGAAAGGATTTATAGTCTTGAATATGTTCAATAACATCAACGGTTATCGCTAAATCAAATTTTCCGTATTTATTTAATAATGTAGGGATGTTATCTGTACAATAAATTACATTTTCAAGTTTTCTATTTTCTAAAACCCATTGAGTCGATTTTTCATCGAATTCACTGGCCACAAATTTAATATCAGGATGTTTAGGAGCGTTATTCCATTCAAAAGTCCCAACACCGGACCCAATATTAACGACATGTTTTACGTTATGTAAGAAATATTTTCCTATTGTTTTATTTGCAATAACCATGTCTTCATGCTCAAATGGTCTGCCTGTTTTTAATAGTTCTTGTTTTACTTCAATGTTACTTAGCCAAATTTCAGGATTCTCAACATATTGTATCCCTTCAGCAGGTATAGCCGTACGGTCATAAATACTTTTAATTGGTTTAAAAATCTTCTTTTTAATTCTGAAACCAGCTATTGTGATAACTTTAAATTTTTTGCCATTAAGGTAGATATTACCTACTGAGAAAATGTTTTGTAATAATTTTTTCATAAATTTTTCCCTTTCTAAATTTTTCATACAAAAAGTCAGAGTACTTTAGTACTCTGACTAAGCCGCTTTTCTATAACGTTGTTTGTTAAACTTATTAGTTCTGAATTCTGTCAGGGACAGAACCTTACCCCCCCCCCCCATTCTGAGATGTAGGCAGGGTAAGCATTTTGCCGAGTTTATAATCCCACTCTACCGGCTCAAAAGCTTCAAGTCCATTAAAATGATAAAATGTTATTTCACCAAAATAAATTTTATTACCAATTAAAAATAAATCAATTCTGGCATGAAGAAAATCTTTTGATAGCTTTTTTGCTACATTAAGCATTTCTTGAAAACATTCCGGTTTTGGTATTTTTTTGTTACTAACATCATAATGTTGTTTAAATGGAAGTAAATTAAAATCTAAATCATAAAAATTGAATTTTAAGTCTTTATGCCTGTCAATTCCCACAAACAAAAAGCTCGGATTTCCATTGTTGCAAAATATTTTATAATCCAATAAGTTCCCGTCTATTTGCTCAATATATTTTTCAGCAATAATTTTAGGCTGAATATTCTTATAACACCATTCAAACCCGAAATAGTAATGATTAGAATGCGGCTTCAACCATTCTTTTAATTTAGCTTTAGCTTCTTTAATATCAAGTTTTGATTTATCTTTAACAATAATATTCTGCCCGCTGCCCCAGTTAACTTTTAGTACAAATTGCTCCGGAAGTTTGTCAAAATCAATTTCGTCAGGGGAATCCCAGACGCCTAAAAGCGGGATTAAGTATTCTTCCCCGATTTTTTCTTTGACATAATCTCTGACAAGATATTTATCAGCACATTTGGTCAAAAGCGGGTCTTCGTTATAAAGTTTGAGCCATTGAAGTTTTTCGTTGAAACTTTTCGGATTATCAATATTTGGTTTATACCCGACAGCCCTTTCAAATTGGTGTTCAATAATGTATTTTTTATCATCGAGTGAAAGATTCGGATCGTATTTTCTTGCTAAAAGTTTTTCAAGTTTAGATTTCTTGTGGATTTTGATTTTCACTCCAGCAAGCGTAATAACTTTGTATTTTTTGAATTTGTGAGTTTGATTTTTTATTGAAAATAGTTTTTGCACTAATTCTTTTCTGGCGTTTTTATTCAGCTCTTTATATAATTCCTTGAAATCATTATAAAAAGGTGTGAGTTTCGTGTATTTTTTATAGTCATCAAAATGTTTAACATTTTTGTTATTCCAAGGTTTATATGGACTTGCCCAGTGTATAATTACAGGATTATTTTTATCCTTATGGAATTTTGATAATGCCTTTTTGTTGTCCCATACAGCAGGTCTAAAATTGAATTTTTGATTAAGATATAATATCTTATCATACAGAGTAATATTAAAAATACACTGGTCGTAATATTTATATATGCCTCTATATTTCTTTTCTTTTTCAAATAACAAATCTTCAATATGATTTTGTCGCCATAATTTTAGATTCGCAAGCATTACTCCGGTATTACAATATTTATAATTATCCGGAATGTCTAAGCTTCTTTGATAATAGCTAGCACCTTCTTCTGTAGAAGGACAGCATGCCATATAATAATTATCAATATTTGTGTTCCAAAGTTCGGATAAACTGTCCACAATAATTAAATCTGCATCCATAAAAATTATTTTATCAATATCTTTTAATATAGAAGATATCATCATTCGATAATTTGTAACCATAGGAATATCAGCTCTGGTATCATTTCTTTGTTCATGATGGAGTTTTTTGTTTTGTGCATAATATTTAATTTCAAAATCTTTAATGTGCTTTAATTGAGCTAATTTATTTTTACTTTCTTGAGTAATACTTCCGTCATTAATAATATGGAAAGTAAAAGTTTCGTCCGCTTTACTATTTTTTAATATTGATGCTATTACAACAGAACAGTATTTTACATATCCATCATCAATTACAAATCCGATATCTATATTTGTCATTAGACACTTTCCTCCATAATCTGTGTTTATTGAATTATTCGTTATGTTCAGCTATTAACATTGTTTCATGCAAAAATTTAGTATTATGACATTTTATAATTTTGAATTTATATCCTAAATTCCAGCTTTCAATCATTGGCTTTATTTCAAACAGGTCATGCATATTATGGTAGATTGAGATTAACAGTACAGGTCTTTGCGTACAGATTGTCTCTTTTGCCCCTTCCAGAAGTTGAGGTTCAAAGCCTTCTACATCAGTTTTTATTAATCCAATATTTAAATTATTATTTTTTACATATTCATCTAAAGTGATAATGTTTATTTCTTCTTTTTGCATTCCTTCTCTATTACTTTCTAAGATTGTTGAGCCGCTGTCATGAACATTCATATGAGTTGTTTCGGTTTTATTGCCAAGGGCATATTTTACAGGAACTACATTTTGTAAATTATTCATTTGGATAGTTTTTAAAAGCATATTATAATTTTCATTTACAGGTTCAAAAGCGTGAATTTTAACTCCATTTTGAGTAATTTCTGAAAATATACAGGCAGAATCTCCAACAAAGGCACCTGCATCAATTATATCGTTATTTTTTATAAGGTCGATACTTTTTTCTGATAATTTGTCTATCCCATGTTTAAAATAGAAGGCTTCACCTCCACATTTTAATGGTAGTAGATATTTACCATGTTTCCAAATATTAGGTGCAAGCATAATAATTTTTGAATCAAAGTTATCATATTGTTTTAGGATTTCTTCCTTTTCTTTTTCTGTAAATAAATCAATAGTTTTTTTGTTTAAATTATTTTTTATAAGGTTAAACCTATAGATAATTCGGTCTATAACTTCAATACTTTCAGCATCCAAATTTTTTATTAATGCAAAATATTTTTCTTTTAAATCTTTAGGTAATTCTTCTTTAGAAAAATCTAGCCAATATTTTTCAAAATGATGTTTATATAATGTTAGATTTTCTTTTTCTATAGAATTATCAAATAAGATATTCTTATTATTTAGATTCATTATTTTATGTTTAACCTTTAAGCCGCAAAGTCTTAAAACTTTGAATTTTTTATTATTAGCAGTTTCATTTTTAACTGAAAAAATGTTTTCAATTAATGTGTTAAATTTCATAACTTCCCTTTCTCGTTAATTGTTTAATTTTAATTTTTAAGCCAGCTATCGTAAACACTTTGTGTTTTTTGTTTTTATAACATTCGTTTCTTACGGAAAAAATACCATTGCAGAATCTTTTTATTTGAGGAAAGATATCATCAATAATTCCTATAATAAAATATAAAAATTTTGAAATTGTAGAATCATATAAAATAATTACCATATGTTTATTTGTTCTTTGCATTATTTTGTTTCTATGAAATACTATTTCTTTTTCATTTCTTATTTTTTTTGATAAATTAAATTTACTATTTATAAAGTCAAATGCATAAGCTGTCCATGCTGGATAGTAAATAATAACTTTTTGACATAAATGTTTATATCCGCGTTCAATGAAATAATAAAAAATTAAAGTACTTATATATTCCCCACTATAACCAATTGCTCTATTCCAACTCATTTCAGGTTCTTTTTCCAACTTAAATATAATATCAAACAGTAATTCACAATATTCAAAAAATAGTTCTTTTTTCATTATAAACATATTTGCAAAATACATTTTTCTTTCGTTTAAATATTTTTCATATTGAACTTTTAACTCAGGATGATACTTTTCTAATATATCTATAATACACTTGGTTTGACTAAACATATCATTTTGGATATCTTTATCAGATTGGGTTTTGTATGCCGGAATTATCAAGTCATATTCGGAACATAATTTTTGAAGATTGTCTTTTATATTAAAAATTTGTTTGAGTGTTTTTTCTTTATTCCTGCAATCATTTATATCAAGAAACCTTCTATAGTGAGCCAACCCGATATAATCAGGGTTACCGAGTTTGTCGTAATTTTTCCAGGCCCAATATATTGCAGTAAGTTCATTGAAGTTTCTGTTCAATTCAGAAATATTATCACCTGTATCGTCACCAATCATGTTATCCTGCATCCATTGGTAATCTTTTTCACTCATTTTTCCGTCTTTGGACGCTTCGCAGGCTAATGCTCTTCCGCAATGAATGGGCACTAATACATCATTTTTGAATAATTTATCTTTCTTGTGGTAACAGACCAAAATCTTTACCCCCCCCCCCCGGTGGGGGGGTGGGTGAGCAGAGGGGTTTTGTGGTGAGGGTACTGGGGTATGAAAGGGTGGGGCGTGGAATGATATTTGTTATTGCGTAAT
>ENA-UOJC01000713-UOJC01000713.1-human-gut-metagenome-genome-assembly--contig:-C104-NODE-713-length-54855-cov-7.343650_pt1 | contig 54855 bp, 55 predicted proteins | sample MGYA00242339_ERZ723886 | MGnify/ENA metagenome assembly ERZ723886 | reverse complement strand
CTTTACAATCACACTTTTTAATTTCTTCTGTCATCTATGACCTCCTTATTTACAAGTTACAATTATATAACGATGTAAAAATTTAAAAGTTCAAAAATTAATCCATTTCGATTTTGCATTTAAAATCCGGGTGCTGTTCAAGTCTTTGAATTATATCATCAAAAGTCAACAATCCTTGTGTAGCACCAAATTCAGAAACGACACCAGCAGAATTTATTGAAGCGACTTTCAATGCTGTTTCAATATCTTTGTCAAATTTCATCAATGAAGCACAAAAAGTAGATGCAAAAGCATCACCCGCACCTAATGTTGAAGTAACAGCCCCCTCGAAACAAGGACAGTAGTAATATTTTTTGCCATCATAAGCATAAGCACCACTTCCGCCATCTGTTATAACTATAATTTGATATTCAGAAACTTTCAACTTTTTAAACATAGCCTTTAAATCTGGGTGAACAAGCATTTCTGAAAATTTTTCATCTTTCGTATCTGAACGCAACTGAATACCTGTAGCCATAGAAGCTTCTTCTTTATTCATAACAACGATTTGTGCAGATTCAAGAATTTTTTTCAAGTAATTAAAACCTTTTTTCAAACCTGTAGTTCCGGCATTAAAACAAATTGCGGTATTATTTTCTTTAGCAAATTTCACAATATCATCTAAAGCCTTATTACTCTCCCCATTTAATGGAGCTATGTAAAGAAGCTTAGCATTTTTAATTGCATCAAAATTGATTTCGCTCTTTTTAATATGTGCGTTAGCACCTCTATGAGCAAGAACAGTTCTATCCCCCTCAAAACTTGTAAGAATTATAGAAAAGCCAGTAGATTCATTTTTATTTTGAATTACATAAGACAAATCAACATTTCTGGTCTTAAAAAATTCAAATAAACCTTGTGAATAAATATCATCTCCAACTTTAAATATTGCACCGGTAGAAAAACCTAAATTTGCAAAGTTTGTTGCGGTATTAACTCCGCCACCACCGACTTGAGATGCAAAATCTGTAATTTCAATTTTTGCACCATAAGAATAACTCATAAATTCTGATTTTTTCTTCAATGAACGAACAGATACAATATTTGCATCATCACACTCAACAAAAACGTCCATGGTTGCACTGCCAATTGTAATTATATCTACCATATTAATCTCTCCAATTTCCATTTATCCTATATTCAAAATATACCACAATAAAAAACTATTAAAAAGGGTTAAAAAAGATAAAAAAGTGTAAAAATCACACCTTTTACTAGCAAAATTTATTTTTCTTAGTATTAAAATAGAATAACAGACTTATACATTATAAAAGGATAAAAAATGAAAATTATAGCAACCCCACATTTAACCCCAATAAATACTTACGTTTATAATAGGAAAAAAAATGATAAAACAAGTCAAAATGCAACAAATCCACAAATAAGTTATACAAACGTACATGCTTATCAAGATTTTGGAATTTCATTTACAGGCAGAACTCCTGAAAACTTCTATGAACAAGACTTTAATAGAAACAACATGCCTCAATCAATGAAAGAATATTTGGATTATGATTACGAAACAAGACAACATATTCCACCAGAACAAATGATGAATGAGGTTTTTAAATATATTAATGTGGCAGATAATTTTGGAGATGTAAAAAATGTTTACCCAAATGAAGATTTATTCAAAAACTTACATGAAAATAAATCAAGAAATATCTCTAGTATTTTATATGAAATTAAAACCGCAAAAGAAATGTCAGATGCCCCATTGTTAAAAGATGGCAGTAACAATTTCGGAATGTATTTACTAAAGAAAATTTACACCGAGGGTAAAACAATCAAAGAAATCAACAAGGATTTCTACACAAAAGATTTAAATGATGAATACAAAGGAATTATTACAAAACCAATTACAGATAAAACAACTGCCGGTTATGGTATTAAATTTCCGAAACAAGCATTCTGGAATTCATTCATTGCAACAAGAGATGAATATAGAAAATTTTTTGTAACTCTTCCTAAAAACACAACAAATCCGGCCGTTCATTTACAGAAAGGAAATAAAACAGAACGTACAGAAAATAAAGCACAAGTTGAAGAGAAAAGAACACAAAGAAAATATACAATCGCAACATATAAAAAGAAACAATTGACAGATGATATCAAATCGTCTGCAATGACAAACGTCGATGTTGAGAAAAAAATCAGAAAAAGATTTGCAAAAGACGATCCAGAAGCATCATTTATTGTTAAATACTTAAGCCCGATTATGACAGTCGCAGCAGAAAGAGCACATTTGTCAGAGGATTTGAAATTCTTCGCTGAAGCGGAACGAATCAACGGGCATAAAGGTGACGAAGAATTTATGCTAAAGCGTTATTGGAACAAAAACCCAATAATGAAAAATATTTATGCACATGCAATCACAGATACAATCGACATGTTTGAAGATATTTACGGAAGTGGGGGAAATCTTCCAATCAATACAGATTTGGAAATCGTTACTCCTGATACTTCAAACAAAAAAGTAGTTGACCACGTAAATTCAGAATACGCACATTTGCTTGACTATACTCAAACAATTTTTCCTGAAAGAGAAGCAAAATATGCTGAACATTATAAAAAACAAGAAGAATTGGAAAAACATTTTGATGAAAGATATGGACATATAGAACAAAACAAAGTTGAAGATATTAAAACTCCAACCCCGATAGAAAAAGAAGAAACAACAACTCCTAGTGAAGATAAAGAATTTGACGAAGACAGTTTTTCTCTTGACAAAGTTAATGAAGTTTTTGATGATAAAATTAAAGGAGGAGCAAATTATCTTCCAACCCCTCTTCTAAAAAAATATTCCCAATTTATGAATGAGAATGCAGATTTGACATTCAAATTAAAAGTTGCAAATCTTCCAGAAAATTGCACTGCAGAGGATATTCAAGAAATTGGGAGAACTGATGGAGCTCCGGACTATATTGATGATCTTAATGCTCAATTTTTTAATAGTTATGAAAAAGAAGTAATGACGACAAATTGTGCAATAAATGAACTTGCAATTACTTACAACAAACCTAAATTTAGAAATGTAAATATTACAACAAATTCAAATGAAATAAATGGCAAAGATAAAGAATTTCAAAAATTTATTTCAACACACAAACAAGAACTTAATGAGTTATATTCAAAACTCTTGCTTCCAATGACAGATAGAGAACGGAATCTTACTTCTCTTGCGTTTATGAATGAAATTGACAAATACAAGAGCGATCCGAATGTTGATAGTGAAACAAATGCGATTATACTGATGTTCCAAGACGTTTCAAAACTAAATCATAACCAAAGACTAAAAATAAAAGATTTTATAAGAGAAGTAATACCTGATTCTACAAAAATCATGTTAGATAAAAAAGTCGATAAAAAAGATAAATATGATAGATTTGTATATTTTATGACTGGATTAATAAATGAATGCATATTTAATCAAGAATACTTACCATTCCTTGTTAACAAAGAAACAGTTGATAAATATACTCCACTTATGAATCAGTTTACCATTGAAAAAATAAAAAGAATGGAAGCCCAATTACCTCCGGCAGGAAAAGAATTTTATAATGCTTCAAATGAAAAAATTAAAACAGGATTTTTCTGCGAAACAATAGACCTACCGACATTAAATAAATAATATATAAATTAAACCCCCTTGAATTATCACTCAAGGGGGTTTAAAATTTGAATTATTAAACTATTGAATAACTTTCGCTTTATCTTCTTCAGTTACACCTTTAATTGTAAGGTTTACACGACCTTTTTCATCTATTTTAATAACTTTTACAATAACTTCTTGACCAATAGTTAAATGAGGTTCAATTGATTCAATTCTTTCATTGCAAACTTGTGAAATATGAACCATACCATCTTTGCCGCCGCCTAATTCTACAAAAGCGCCGATAGGAATAATTCTCACAACCTTACCTTTAATAACCATACCAACTTCCGGTTTGAATGTAAGATCTCTAATCATTTTCATTGCAATCTTAGCACCCTCTTGGTCATTAGAAGTAATAGTTACAACACCTGAATCTTGAATATCAATTTCGGCACCTGAAGCATCAATTATTGAGCGGATTTGTTTTCCTCCAGGTCCAATAACTGTTCCGATATCCTCTGTTGGAATAGTCATTGTTGTAATACTTGGCGCAAATGGTGACATTGGTCCTGGTTCAGTGATTGCTTCTCTCATTTTACCTAAGATATGCAATCTGCCTTCTTTTGCTTGAGCTAAAGCTTTACGCAATGTTTCGTTAGCGATACCTTTAGCTTTCATATCCATTTGAAGAGCTGTAATACCTGTATCATTACCTGTAACTTTAAAGTCCATATCACCTAAAAAGTCTTCAATACCTTGAATATCAGTTAATACAACAGGTTCTTTACCTTCTTCTGTAATCATACCCATTGCAACACCGCCAATCATACATTTTACAGGAACACCTGCATTCATCAAAGCCATTGATGAACCACAAGTAGAAGCCATTGAAGTAGAACCGTTTGATTCTAATACATCTGATGTAACTCTAATTGTATAACCGAATTCTTCTTGAGATGGTAATGCAGGAACATTAGCTCTTTCAGCCAAGTGTCCATGCCCAACTTCTCTTCTGCCAGGACCTCTTAAAGGTTTAACTTCACCAACTGAAAATCCCGGGAAGATGTATTTGTGCATATAAGTTTTTTCAGTTTCAGGATCAACACCATCAAGCTCTTGTCGCATAGCAGGACCTGCAAGAGTTGCAACTGACAATACTTGAGTTTGACCTCTTGTAAATACAGCAGAACCGTGAGCTCTAGGAATTACACCAACTTCGCACCAAATAGGACGAACTTCGGTTGGTTTTCTACCGTCAGCTCTAACACCTTCGTCTAGAATCATAGTACGCATAATATGTTTTTCTGCATTTTTGAATTCTTCTGCAACGAAGTCAATTCCTGTTTCTTCAATAATTTTCTTGATGTAATCGTCATCTGGAAGAGCATCAATTTTTTCCTTAACCAATTTTTTAGCTTCTTCCAATTTTGTTTGTCTATATTCTCTATCAAAGTGGTGATAAGCATCAAAAATCATATCGTGAGCAGTTTCTTCAATAATTTTTTTGATTTCTGTTGTATCGTAAGGATTTACGAATTCTTCTTTTACAACTCCGCAAGCTTTTGCAAACTCAACTTGTGCTTCACATTGTTTTTTAATCTCACCTTGAGCAAATTCAACAGCAGCCATAATATCGTCTTCAGAAACGAACTTACAACCTGCTTCAACCATTATAACTGAATCGTGAGTACCTGCTACAACTATATCAAGGTCTGAGGCCTTTGCTTGTTGGTGTGTCGGATTAGCAATCAAGTTACCGTTTTCGTCACGAGAAACTCTAACTGCACCGATTGGTCCTTCAAAAGGAGCACCTGACAACATCAAAGCGCAAGAAGCACCTAACATTGCCAATGTATCAGGTTGATTTTCTTGGTCATAGCTGAATAATTGAGCTACAATTTGAATATCATTTCTATAACCTTTAGGGAATAAAGGTCTAATTGGTCTATCAATCAATCTTGAAACAAGGATAGCTTTATCACTTGCTTTACCTTCTGAACGGTTGTAACCACCAGGAATACGACCGATTGATGACATTCTTTCTTCATAATCAATCAACAATGGGAAGAAATCTATCCCAACACGAGGTTCTTTAGAAACAACACAGTGTACAAATAACATTGTATCACCACATCTAACAGTAACGGAACCATTTGTTGATTGTGCATACTTTCCGGTTTCAATGGTTACGGTTTTGCCACCGATTTCCAATTGAAAGCTTTTTGTTTCAGGTTTCATAAAATTACCTTTTCTTTCTGCGTTCTATCTAACGCCTTTAAGTTATACACTTCCATTTACGTTTTAATTATACCCCAAAAATAAAGAATTGAAACTATTATAAAAATTTGTTATAATTAAGATTATGACAAACAAAAAAACTTCAACTAATTCAAAAGAATTTGAATTTTACAAAAATTATGCAAATTTCGTTTTACCAAAATTGAAAGAGTATGAAATTGAGCGCAAGAAAACACTATGGACAGCTCTTGGATTGACAATTGCTGCAATGATTATTCCATGCGCAATTTCAGCACTTATTTTCGGATTTCAAGTTAAAAATCTATATTACTTAACAATGTCATTTATACCCGCAACCCCTATTACACTAGGTTTAAGCTTTTTGATATGGCATAATAGAATTAAAACATTTAATACTAAAATAAAACAGCAATGTACAGCAGAACTTTTAGAATCTTTTGATTCATTATATTGGTTTCCAAAAACCGAGAAGATTTCAGACGAAGACATTAGTAAAAGTGAACTTTTTGGAAGTTATGAAGGAAGAGTTAATGATGACACTTTCTACGGAACCTATAAAGGGTTAAGCTTTACTGTATCAGAAACTAATATGAGTAATCTCTTAAAAGGTGTTAAAAATATAATGGCTTGGCCGGTTTTTGTTGGTGTTATTATTATGATAAATTCAAATAAAACTATTAAAAATAAAACAATTATCACCACGAAGAATGATTTTAACATAAAAAATTCAAACCCACTTTTGCTTGTATGCACACTAATTTTAATAAGTTATTTCTTTATATCTGGATTACCCATTGGAATTGCGGTTTTCCTTTCACTATTAACACTACTTGCATATATATTGGGGGAAATCTTTGAGAACAAAAAAGCAAAAGAATCCTTAAATTCTATTATATTAGAGGATCCGGAATTTAATAAAAAATATAATGTTTACTCTTCTGATCAGATTGAAAGTCGTTATCTTGTGACAACAGCTTTTATGGAAAGATTCAAAACATTACATACTGCATTTGGTTCAAACAATGCAAAATGTTCTTTTTTCGATGACAAAGTCATGTTTGCGATATCTACGAACAAAAACTTGTTTGAAATTGGGGACTTATTTCACCCACTAACAGACATGAAACACATCAATGACTTTATGAAAGAAATTTCCGCAATCTACGAAATCATTGATTACTTCAAACTTGCAGAAAAAACAGGATTATAAGACTTGATTTACAGAAGGGATAAAATATCATTATGATTAAAAGTATAAATAATTCAAACAAAAATATAAAAACCGAGAGAATGCTTAACTTCTACAAAAATTATGAAAAAGTGGTTACACCTAAAATTGAAGAGTATGAAAAATTGCGAAAGCAATCTCTAAAAGAGTTCTTTGTTTTGCTCCTTGTTATATTTGTTATTATTGGACTTCTTGAAACCGTTATTCATATAACATTTCTTGAAGCATTAAAGGAACTTGGTATAGTTGGACTTATTTTTAAATTAATAATTTATTTTATTCCTATGTATTTTTCATATCTTTTTATAGATAATTCTTATGTGAAGGAACTTAAGAAGGGCTTGTTACCTAGTGTTATAAACAGCTTAGGTGATGTTCATTGGCTATCTGAAACTCCATCAATAGCGGATGAAACTCTTATAAAAAGTCACTTGTTTGGGGAGTTTAATGATAGAAATTGTGATGATAATTTTGAAGGGAAATATAACGGCGTAAGTTTTAAAATATCCGAATCTTCACTTGGTTATACTTCTGGTAAAAAAGATGACAGGTATGTAGTTTTTGATGGGGTAATTATCCTCATTGATTCAAATAAAAATGCCAAATCTGATACTATAGTTACAACAAAAGGGGATAAAACTGCTAGAAATTCTAACTATTCCTTAATTTATCTTTATATTTTGGCTTTAATTCCTTTATTAGGAATGGCTATTATCTTTCATGATAACATTTTGTTAGTTATGGTTGATGTGTTTTTCCTTGTTGCAGGAGCAATATATATAGTTCGTAAATGCAATCCAGAATCTGAAAAATCTATGTTGAATATGCAACTAGAAGATTCAGATTTCACTAAGAGATATGATGTTTATAGCAAAGATCAGGTTGAAGGTCGTTATCTTGTTACTACAGCTTTTATGGAAAGATTCAAAACGTTACATACTGCTTTTGGGTCAAACAAAGCTAAATGTGCATTTTTCGATGACAAAGTCATGTTTGCGATATCTACGAACAAAAACTTGTTTGAAATTGGGGACTTATTTCACCCACTAACAGACATGAAACACATCAATGACTTTATGAAAGAAATTTCCGCAATCTACGAAATCATTGATTACTTCAAACTTGCAGAAAAAACAGGGTTGTAATAACTATTGACCTACGAGATATATCTATGTCATAATATGCAATAAAAGGCCTCGTAGCTCAGTAGGATAGAGCAGTGGTTTCCTAAACCAAAGATCACGCGTTCGACTCGCGTCGGGGCCAATAGTTTCCAATTACTAATGTATTTTGCCCTGAATAAACCTAAAGCAATTATAATTTTTTAGTTAACATTCTGTTACATTTTGAGAATATAAAGCAATTATCAATCATATATCAACTTTATATATATAAGGGGATAAAAGAGATATGATTAGATGGTGCTTACCAACCAATATATTTTCTAATACATTTGCTTGTAGCGCATTGCCAAAAGTTAGCGCATACAATCCATTTAGTGCAAGTATTTTCAACTCTTTTGTTCCAACAAATTTTGCATCAATGCCTTTGATGAGGTTACCGATATTTCCAAGTTTCAACTTTGGCAAATTAACATTAAGTAGTCCGTCTTATTTGTCAAAAGGAGCATCAATATTAGGTCAAAATCAAAATGCATCTTTATGGAAAAGACTTGGATATTCAGCTAAAAAAGGTTGGGAATTAGCTAAAAAAGCTGTATCAGGTGCAGTTGGATTTATTGGCAAATGTGCAAGATATGTAAAAAATGCAATCTCAAAAGCAGGTTTAGGCAAATACGAATACGGAAATGCTTGTGATATGGTTTCAATAATGAGAAGAAATAAAAACTTCAAAGAAATTAATCCAAACGGAGTTGATTTGAAAAAACTTCCTGCAGGTTGCGTTTTAGTTTATGGCAAAGGTGTTGCAGGATATAGCAAAAAATACGGACACACTGAAATCACTACAGGAAACGGCAAAGCTGTATCAGATGGAGTAACACAAAACTTACACAGAAAACCAACAGCAATATTTATGCCGGTTGCAGCATAATTCGTGCCTGGGGGGAATCAAACCCCCGACCTTGAGCTTCGGAAACTCATGCTCTGTTCTTCTGAGCTACAGACACTTATTGAAATTTTTAGAGGGCAATAACTTCAACATTTTCTAGATTTACATGTTGTTTTGCTTTCCACAAATCATATTGAGTTTGCAAATCTAACCAATATTGAGCGGGAACATTAAAAGCTTTTTCAAGTTTCAATGCCATTTCAGCACTAACCCCACTTCTTCCATTAATCAATTCAGAAGCAGTGTTTCTTGAAACACCAATTTTCAAGGCAAAAGAAGTTACTGTTAATTTGTAATCTTTTAAATAAATTTCTTTTAAAATTTTTCCAGGATGTGTAGGATTAAACATATTAATTCTCAGTCCTTTCTAGTGGTAATCTTTGTAATCTACAATATAAACATTTTGCATTTCTTCATCAAATTCAAAAGTTATGCGCCAATTAGCTTGTACCGTAACAGCCCATTGTCCTTTCATATCACCTTTTAATGGGTGTAATGCATAAGATGGAGCTTTTAATGGATCCAAAGTTCTCATAACATTCAAGGTTGATAAAATTATTTCCAGTCTTTCTTTATGAATAGGTTGAATTCCTTTCATTGAACCAGTTTTAAAGAATTTTTCCAACCCTTTATGTTTGAAAGTTTTAATCATATTAATATTGTAACCTATAACCTGTCACTTGTCAACTCTTACCATTAAAAAAGGGCTGCAATCTGCAACCCTTTTAGGAAATATAAAATTTTAACTATTTTTTATAGAAATAATCACTTGCATTAATTGAATTTCTTGCAGCTTCTTCAGCTTCAAAGAATGGATAAGCAGTAATTCCAAGTATTGCAGCAAACATTGAACTTGGGAAAATTTCCACAGCATTATTCAAATCATTAACAGCACTGTTGTAAAATCTTCTGGCAGCAGCAATATGTTCCTCTACTTCAGAGTAAGTTTGCATAGCTTGAATCATTGTTTGGTCAGATTTCAATTGAGGGTAATTTTCAACATTAACCATCAATTGACCCATTTTATTTGCAATTTGATTATCCAAATTCATTTTTTCGGAAATAGTATTTGCATCTGATCTGATAGACGCAGCTTGAGTACGAAGGTTTGTAATATCTTCAATCAAGCCTCTTTCGTGCTCCATAAATTTGTTTGCAATAGTCAAAATATTCGGAATTAAGTCATAACGTTTTTTCAACTGAACATCAACTCCGCCCATTGCCTCTTTAACTTTGTTTTTCTTTTGTATAACTTTAACATAAATATTATACAAAACTCCAATGACAATAATTGCAACTACTAAAACAATAATTGTACCCATAGATAGCATTTCAAACATAATAATCCTTTCTTTAAACTTATGTATATAATTATAACATATTTTTTATAACTTTACAAGATATCGCCCACATAGGCGAAGAAAAAGGATTATGACGGAGTATTAGGGTCATCTTCAATGACATATAAACCATTTACAACATCAATCAATGCAGCAAAAGTATTATATATTTTAGAAAAAGCTTTTTCATCTTTTACACTTTTGAAAATATTTGTAAAAGAAAAACCGACATCAACAGTTAAAGCCATATACATATAATTTCCACAAAATGCGCAATATGAAACGGGAGATTTAACGCGTTTTACAAAAGAAGAAAAACATTTTATGAATTTTTGGTTAATCAATCGTTTTGCTTCTTCTTGATTATTTGAATAAATTGCATACTGAGAAGCAAACACCATATCTGATACGTTAACTTTTTCAAAATTGTCATTAACCAAATCAGACAAACTAAAGTACTTAGAATTTCTTGGTCTTAAAACTGTTATACCTTGAGCAAAATCTTTAGTTCTTACTCTTATTACAATTCCGGAAAACACGCAAAGAGCAGATGAACGTTGCAAATAAGAATAAACGAACTTTGAAATATCAACATTAACTCTATTTATTGAACCTGTAAAAGAGTCAAAGAAATGAAAACTTAACAAACTATTTGTTGCAAGGGTTTTCGGGAACAGTCTTGAGAACGTCAAATCTTCTAACTTCAATACAGAAATATCGAAATAAGAGAAGAACGGCACCAACTGAACAAGCACCGGAATATATTTTTTAGATTGAGTTTCATAGAAATAAGTGACAGCAGCCCAGTATAGAATAATCAATATAACGGGAATAATAACAGGAATTTTTATAGAAAGAAACAACAATACTAAACTCAAAAATATTCCGAGATGTATTTTGGATAATCTGGCATTATCAAATTCTTCCATTCTAGGTTGCACATCTTGATCCAGAATTCTACGGAAATCCGCCGAAAAATTATTCACAGTGTAAATATTATACGCCATTCATAACCAAACTTTCCCAAAAACTAAATAATAAACTTCCAATTATTATATAATCTTCGTATTTACATTATAACATAGGTAAATAAACTTTACAATACTATGTAAGAATAATGAGAAATAAATAGACTGTTACGTTTCAACTTATTCCCTCTCATTTTGACCAATTGAAGTGGCGAAGTCGTGCGAAACTGCGTGCCGTATGTCTGAAGAAGTGAGTATTGTTCCAGTACTCAAGATTACTGTGCCACGTTGTACTAATCCATATCACGGAAACAATTGTAATAGTGTTGGCATTACAATGCCAACACTATTGCAATTAGAATTAATCTTTCCATTCATAATACATTACACATCTAGGCGTAGCTGTTGGACAAGTACTAGAAGACGGAATAGACTTCCCATTATATTTAATATTTGCAGATAGAAATCTAGTTGCTACCATAGATAAAGAATCTTGAGTACTTATAACTTTTTTGTTGCTACCGCAGCCCCAAAAAGGATAAGTTTTAACTTCAGACATTACATTATTATTAGGGAATGCCCAAAGAGCAGTGACATCTCCTGATATTAGGGATAAATCAATAGAACCAGAATTACTACTACAATTCACTGTAATTTGAGAAGTATTACTAAATGGTCCGATATAGGAGGAATTGAATTCTACCATTAACATTTTTGTCGGGTGACATGTTGAATTATTATCAAAATATGAATATTTACAACATGGGTCTGATTGTCCCTTAGTAATCCCACGTTCTTTACAACAAGCCAAAGAAGTATTACTTGCAGTACATGTAGGTTCTGGAGTTGGAGTCGGTGTAGGAGTTGGATCAGGATCAGGATCAGGGGTAGGATCAGGATTTGAATTATCTTCTATCGGTGTTTGATTTAGTGAAATTATTCCATTTGATGACATATCATATCCAGTTATACCTTTAATAGAATGTGTATATGTTCTCAAATCCCTGCCAAAAACATTTGGCCCTTTTGGTCCGTTTACGTCTATTAGCATATCAATTGAGCCACCATTAACATTTAAGCATACACTTGTTCCATTTTTAAGAATTGCACAATTCCCATCATAACTTGGGGTATAGGTCTTTTTCTCATGGTCTGAATATTCAGAATAAAATTTGCCAAAACAATCTTTTCCACTAGCTCCACAATATTTTGATACCCTCAAATATTTTTTCATATATGTTTCCGGTGTCTTTGCAAGAGTTGTTTCATAAAATGATTGTTGATTCTCTACGGCTGCTAATGAGTCTATTGAATCCTGTAATGAATGGACTTCTCTATTAAATGCACTTTCAAATGTCTTATCCTGATATTTTGTCACTACCGCAGGCAAAACCAGTGCTGCTATTATCCCGACAATCAATACGGCAAGTAATACTTCTGTAAGGGTGAAAGCAGGAGCTTTACTCCCCCTTATTTTATTTAAATTGTCTAAAACCTTTGATATGAATGAATTATAGGATATATTTTCCCCAAAAGCAACTCTATTATTACATTTTGACATTTTTAGCCCTTTCATTTTGCTATGCTTAACTCTTTGATTTGTATATCTATTATACCCTATTAGTCAAAGCATTTCAAGTTGAAACTTAAAATAAGCATCAAGACTTTCTACTTTTACCCCTATACAAAAGATACAACTTCGTCAAAAGATTTTCTTAATTTTTTAGTTTCACGAGGATTATCTTCATAACCGAGAGTTAAAATATCTATCAAAACTTGTTTTTCGTTTAAACCCAAAGCAGCTTTCACTTTATGAGTCAATGTTTCATCTGTTTTTGTAACTTCATTTGCAAAAGCACCGACAACGCAAACACCAACCCCTAATTCTTGGGCTTCCAGTGTCATATAAGACACTGCATAAGTAACTCCCTCTACACTTCTCAACAAAACTTCATACTCACCAACATTTGACGGATTTAAAACTTTGGAATTCAAGTAAGCCTGCATTGAAGTTTCATCTAAGCCTTTTTCTGCCAAGATTTTTCCAAACTTTGTATGCGACCATGAGTCCAAATCTGCAACTGCACAAATCAAAACTTTTGCATTTTTAACTTGAGCCTGCCCCCCAGATGCTTCACACAACAAGTTTTTAATTTCTTGTGATTTCACAACAATAAATTTCCACGGTTGAACATTGCACCAAGATGGAGCCAATCTACCTGCATCAAGAATTTTATTCAAAGTTTCTTCTGTTATAGGTTTATCAGAATATTTTCTAATACTTTTTCTTGATGTAATTGCATTCATTACCATAGAATAAATCTCCTTAATCTATTTGTTATCACGAGCTACAACTACAGTAAAATCTGTATTTGCGCAACGGTAATTCATTGGGTCATATACGAATTGTCTTGATTTAACTTCCGGAACTTGTTTTTTTAAATTTGCATAATAATCAATTGTAACATATTTTGAATGTGCAATAAATTGTGAATGTGTAGAATTTGAAGTTCCGGTACACATAACATTTATGCCATCAGCTTCAAGAGCTTTTTTCAACTTTTTAGCCTCATCAGTTTTATCAGCCGAACTCATAATACTAGCAGTATAAGTTTCTTTTACAGCGTCCGGTCTTTCTCGATAGATAAGCCTATCAACAACTTCTTGAGTTTTCTCCGGATCTAAAATCCAATAACTGATATAACCATGCTTATTTGGAGACCCCGGAAGCATTGCAATTTCAATATTATCCATATCAAAATGTTTTGCAAGAGCGGCATATTGTGTCATTTCGTAAGCTGACATGTCAGTTTTCACATATTTATTAGCAACAGATACAATTTCAGGAATTTTTACGATTGTTTCCGGTTTTTGCAAATCTGCTAACAATCCACGCAAGAACCATTGTTGACGTTGAGTTCTACCGATATCACCCATTGCATCGTGTCTAAATCTTAAATATTCAACAACATCTTTATCGGTCAAATGATGTTTACCCTTTGTAAAGTTGATATGCAAATGTCCGGCATTATCGTTGTAGTGCATATTCTTTTCAACATAAATATCAACACCGCCCAAAGCCTTAACAATAGCTCTAACGCCCTCATCATGGAACATTATATATTTATCAACATGAACACCTAAAGTATCTTCAACTGTTTTAATCGTCATACCAACACCTCCGATAGCATGAGCAGCATTAATCTTTTGAATTCCCATACCTTTAGGCAAATAAACTTTACTATCACGAGGAATTGAAATAGCATTAACTGTTTTAGTTTTTGGGTCAATATTCAACAGAATCATTGTATCAGTTCTTGTACCAACCCACAAATCAGAATCCGCACCATTTGAATCCACACCTAAAAGTAAGATATTTTGACGTTTAGGTCCAAATGGGAGGTTAAATTCCGGCTTATCTTTAGAATTATTACCGAGAGATAATTTAGCAAACAATTTAGAAATAAATGAATTTTGACCTAATTTGCTATCAATAAAAGATTGATTATTTGCAAACAACAGAACGCCTGCAATCGCCATAAAGAAGACAATTGTCATCACTGTTAAAACCTTTCTAAAAGAAGTGTCATTTTTAGACGGATAACTCTCAAATGGGTTATCAGCTGCGCCATTTGAATATCTTCTAGGCTTTCTTGCTCTTCTCTGACTATTATTTGGTCTTCTATTACGTTCTCTATTATCTCTTTCTCTCATTCTATTCATTCTCAAATTTTCTTTTACTACTCTCTCAATATATTAATACTATAAAGGAAGTTAAAAAATATACAATAAAAAATGTATTTTATTATTTCCGTTTCATAACAATTTTGTCATGAAAAAAGTAAAATCTACATATTAACTTTACGATTATGAATTAAAAATGGAGTTATTATCAAAAACTTAACAAAATTTTACAAAAAATTTTTATAAAAAAATCAAGCATTTTGCAAATTATTATTCAGAATTGAGTGTTTTTTTGACATTTTTCTCAAAAAATTGATAGAAAGTGTTCTATTTTTATAAAATTATGCAAAATTTCATCTTTACATTAATTTTACATTTGAACACATGGGGGCAATTTTTAAAATTCAGGACTTTTCATATACATGTGTCTTGGTTATAATGTAGGAACATTCGGCAGACAAATAGCAAGTGTATTTAGTTAGAAAATATTATTATGATTAATAAAGTTGAATTAGGTAGTGTAAAAAATAATAGAACCCCGAAATATGTCAGTCAAAAGAACAAGGGTCAAACCAGTTTCACAGGACTTGGAAGTCTTGCACTTAAAGGAATTCAAAAGTGTGAAGAAAGTCCGATGATTAACGTTGCCGTTTTGGACTTGTCTACTGCAATTTTACCTAGAACATTCTTTGAAACATTTATTGGTTCTAAGAAAAAAGACGAAAACGGTAATGAAACCCACGAAAGAAAATTAAACATCATGGGAGGTTTTGAAGCCTTTAGAAGAGAGGGTTCAGGACTACTTATCAACTGTATGATTCCAAGTTTCATCGTAATGGGTGCTGCAAAACTTTTGAACAGACCTATCATGGGGGCTTTCAATAAATCAAATCTTACAAGATCTTGGGCTAACGGAGATACAATCAACTGCGTAAGCAAATATTACAAAAATGCTCAAGGTGCATCTAAAGAAGATAGAGTATTTTCTACATTAAAATCAATGTTTGATGACATTGAGGGTGTAGATGGTGATATCGGTAAAGGTGGTTTGAAAAAGTTCAAAGAAATCTTTGCTAACGATGAAGAATATACTAACCATTTAAGAAAAATGGCTAAAAACATTGTCAGTGAAAAACCTGAAAAAGGTTATACTACTGAAATGTACAAATACTTAGTTAGAAAATCCGGTATTGCAGAAAACATCAAATTCTCAAAGGATTCCGGATTCTTCTCTAGTTCATTAGGTCATTTATGTGACAGCGTTGGAGATGTTTTACATGGAGCATCAAAAGAAGGAATTCTTACTCCAAACGCAAACATTACTGCAAATGAAGGAAACTTCGTAAAATACTTATCAAAAGCAAAACATTTAGTTAACGCTAAGAGTATTGCAGGTTTAGGAATGATTATTCCTCTTGCAGTTGCAGCTCAACCTATTAACAGATGGATTACCCACAAGTTGTCAGGTAAAAAAGGTGCTCCAATCTACAACGATGACAAAGAAAGAATTTTAACACCGGAAGAGAAAAAACAATTAACAGCGAGAAAATTCATTGATGTTCCATTGATGTGGGGAGTTGCGGCATTATCTATGCTTATGGATAGACCAAGTTTGAAAATGTTCCAATTCAAAAACATCTTCCCGACAATGGATCAAGCAAGAATTATTTCAGCTGCAACATTCTCAAGCCGTTTAGCAGCAGCCGAAGATAAAAACGAATTACACGAAAATACAATCCGAGATATTGCAACATTCTCAAGCTTCTATTTCCTAGGGGATTATGCAGCAAAAGGAATTGCAACATTCTTGGAAAAACATAACAAAGATGGAATTAAATTAATCAACAGATTAAAAGATGCCAATCCAAATGATAATATAATGAAAAAATTCTGGAATTGGGCTAAACATACCAAAATGAAATCAACCGATGAATTAAGTGCTATTAGCAATGAGGCATTAAGGACAAAAGCTAAAAACCTTAGAGCCATTTGCCAAGCAGGAAACTTAGCATTCTCATTATTGTCACTTGGTATTTTCATTCCTCTTTATACAAGAACCCAAACAAACAAAAAAGAAAAAATGCTAAAAGAACAAGCTATAAATACACCAGCTCAAAGTTCTCCAGTAGGAACAACCACCTCTTTTACCCAAAACTTAATGAAAGATAATACCAAAGCTTTTAAAGCATTTCTAGGTTAAAATTAACAAAGCAAAGGCAAATCATACAATATGAAAATTGAACAAAACGTCGGACAGTTAAAACAAATACCCGCAGGATTCACAAACAACAAAATAAAAAAACAAAATCCAAACTTCACAGGTGGAGTTGATATGGCTCTAAGATTTTTGGATACAAACCAAGCTTGGGGGGCTTGTGCAGTTGACCTTGGCTGTATGGTTTTACCAAGAACCATTACAGACTTTAGCCGAGGAACAGATGCCGGCATGGAAACTGCAAGACGTGAGGGTACTGGTACAGTTAACCACTCATTAGTTGGTGCTTATGGTTCTTTAGCAGGTTTGGCTTTAGCTGCAGGAATCAACAAGGCATACAACCTTGTTGATAACGATATCAAAGCTAGTTCAATCTTTGCAGATTCAGAAACTCTTGATTTGCACGGAAAAATTTATGATGCCAAACTAAAAGCATCTAAAACAGATTCTTCAATCAATCCATTAAAAGAATACTTGAGAGAAACTCTTAAAAACTATGAAGTTCTAAATCCTAACGACAACGGCAAATGGGTAATCTTAAACGATGAAGAAATTGAAAAAACAGCAAATATCTTAGAAACAGAAATTAAATCAGGAAATAAAAAGATTTCAAAAGAAGCATTCAACAATGCAAAAAATACAATTATTTCTTCAATTGGTGCTGAAAACAACTTTAGAATTATCGCAAACACAGGCGATAAGCCTCATACATCTCGCTATAGTGCAGACTATATTGTTGAAAACTTATATAAATTAGGTAAAGTATTCTCTAAAGATAAAGTTCAAGATGCATTTATGAATTCAGCCGATATTGCTAAAAATACATTCTTAAAAGCAATGAAATCAATGAATATTAAACGATCTCTAATCGGAATTGGCATTGCATCAGCAGTTGGTGTTTCAGCACAACCTGTTAATATGTATTTAACCAAAAAGAAAACAGGTAAGAGCGGATTCGTTGGTGGTGGCGGAGAAGACAAATCTACAGGATTTAAAATCAAAAAAGGTTTATTTGCCGCATTATTCGGAACAGGAGTTCTTGCAACAATCGGAAGACCGCAAGATTTAATTAAAAACCTCCAATTCAAAGGATTTACGCCAACAATTAAGCAATTCAAATTTATTTATGGTGTAACAATTATGTCTAGATTCTTATCTGCAAGAAATGACAACGAACTTACAGAATCAACAATCAAAGATACTCTTGGATTTGCAAACTGGTTAATCTTAGGTAACTTTGTACAAAAACTTGTTGCTCAAAGTTTAGACAAATCATTGATTAAAAAGGACGGCAATGGTGTAATGAAATGGATTACAAACTCTGTTCTTAAATCAAGAGATGAAATTTTACACTCATCACTAGGTCAAAAAGCATTCAAAGACGGTAAAGCGTTGAAATATAGTGAAATGGTTAAACTAGCAGACAAAGCAACTAAGAAAAAACTAAGAATCCTATCTCTAGCACAAGTAGTCGGTTACGCGTACTCTGGTATAGTATTAGGTAGAGGAATTCCAAAATTAAATATTTATTTAACAAATAGACGTGAAGCAAAAAAGGCTGCAGCCAACCAAACTTCTGTTCAAAATTCAAATGTCGGAGAGCCTAAAGATGCAGAAAAGACTAATGTAGCAGAAGAAATGCTAAAACAATCAAATGTTGAATTTTTAACTAAAAATCAAAACCACCTAACCCAATTTGCAACAGAAAAGTAAGGTTCTAGGCACATAACGTTGCGACCAACAATGTTGGAATTGTCATTGCCGCAACTAGACCGATTATACCAAGGGTAATTAGGATCTCTGCAAGAGTCAAAGCAAGTTTCTTTTTGCCTCTTTCCCTCACCCACACAGGAAAGACGGAACAATCCCTACTGTCATTACGAGGAGAACAAGCCGAGCAGAGTGTGGAGCAGCCAGCCAAATTAATTGGCTGTCCGTAGGACCAATTGGCTGGCTCGGAGTCACGTTTAATGTGAGGCGCAGTAAACAAGTGAAATATTGATTTATACGAAGCGACGTCGTAATCCTTTACACGGAGATATTCTAAGTTACAGTTCATTTGTCTCTCTTTCATAGTTTTTTAGCCATAATAAATAAACAACCTATTCAAATCAATGAATAGGTTGTTTTTATAAGTTCTTTTTAAAATGATTTAACTAAGTTGCGAATTCGCACCATTTACAACTTCAATAATTTCTTGTGTTATAGCAAATTGTCTTGTTTTATTATATTCAACAGACAATTCTTTAATCATTTTTTCAGCATTATTTGTAGCCGCAGACATCGCAGTCATACGAGAAGCAAGTTCACTTGCTTGAGCTTCCAACAATGCTTGATAAAAGATATTTGTCATATACATAGGAACTATTTTTTGTAAAATGTGGTGCTTGTCCGGAATAAATTCCATCAACGGATCTAACATGTTGTCAGTAATTCGTTCTTTTACATCAGTAATTCCAACTACAGGTAAAACGGGCCAATCCTCTACAAAATAGCTCATCATATTTTTGAATCGTGTCGTAACAATTTCGATTTTATCAATCTTTTCTGCTACAAAATATTCAGCCATATCTTCAGCAATATCACGAGCCTCCATTGGATTTGGATTATCAATAGCTGAAAAATACTTTTTAACAATTGGAACACCAAGTTCTTTGCATTTTTTTCTTAGAGCAGAAATTCCTTTTTGCCCTGCAACAAACAAAGTTACACTAATACCGTTGGATTGATATTCTTTGATTCTGCGCAAAACCTCTCTAACAACATTTGCATTATAAGCACCTGCCAAACCTTTATTTGATGTCATAACCAGAATTCCGATACTCTTTATTTCTCGAGTTTTCAGAAGTGCAGGATAATCATCAATTGCAAACTTGATTTTCAAAGAATCACTACTGAATTCAGTTACAGAATTCAACAACTTTTGAAACATTGAAACAAGCTCTCTTGTATAAGGGCGAGAAGTAACTACAGCCGTTTCTGATTTTTTAACCTTCGCAGCCGCAACCATTTTCATTGCTCGTGTAATTTTCTTTGTACTTTCAACACTTAGTATTCTATTTTTAATATCTTTTAAATTCGCCATTTTTTACCTTAAAATGTTGTTTTGAATGTTGTCAAACCATCTGTCAAAGTTTTCTTATCTTCATCTGACAATGCTGAACCATTGTTCAATCTTTCAACTAAATCAGAGAAGTTTGCATTGAAATATACAAACCATTCTTTTTTAAACCTTCCGATTTGAACGTTATCAATATCGTCTAGCAAACCTTCATTTGCAGCATAAAGAATTGAAACTTGCTCTGCAACACTAAGCGGATTGTATTGAGGTTGTTTCAAAACTTCAGTAAGTTTTTGACCTCTTAACAACTGTTTCTTAGTTGAAGCATCTAAGTCTGATGCAAACTGAGCAAATGCTTCCAATTCAGCAAACTGAGCCAAATCCAAACGCAATTTACCTGCAACTTGCTTGATAGCTTTAGTTTGAGCTGCACCACCAACACGGGATACTGAAATACCTGCGTTGATAGCCGGTCTGATACCTGCATTGAAAGAATCACTTTCCAAGAAAATTTGACCGTCCGTAATTGAAATTACGTTAGTTGGAATGTATGCTGAGACATCACCTGCTTGAGTTTCAATAATAGGTAATGCAGTAATACTACCTCCGCCTAATTCGTCATTCAATTTTACGGCTCTTTCCAATAATCTTGAGTGAAGATAGAAAACATCTCCAGGGTAAGCTTCACGTCCCGGTGGTCTTTTCAATAGCAAACTCATCGCACGATAAGCCTGAGCATGTTTAGACAAATCATCATAAATAATTAAGACATCTTTGCCTTGTTCCATAAATTCTTCACCAATTGTTACACCTGCAAATGGTGCAATGTATTGTAACGGAGCTGATTCATTCGCAGTTGAAGATACAATGATTGAATAAGCCATTGCTCCGTGTTCTTCTAATGTTTTAGCCAACTGAGCAACAGTTGAAGCCTTTTGACCGATTGCAACATAAATACAAATTACATCTTTACCTTTTTGGTTAATAATTGTATCAATTGCAATAGCTGTTTTACCGGTTTGACGGTCGCCGATAATCAATTCTCTTTGACCTCGTCCGATTGGTGTCAACGCATCAATTGCAGTTAAACCAGTTTGCAATGGTTGATAAACAGATCTTCTTGCAACAATTCCGGGAGCGACCCTTTCAATAGGTCTTGTTTTTGAGTAAGAATAATCACCTTTACCATCTAACGGTTTACCTGTAGGGTCAACGATTCTACCGATTAAACCATCTCCAACAGGAACAGATGCGATTCTACCTGTTGTTTTTACTACTGTACCCTCTTTGATATTTGTATATTCACCTAGAATTACGATACCAACGTTATCTTCTTCTAAGTTCATTGCAATACCCAAGGTACCTTCACCGTCTTCAAACTGAACAAGTTCATTTGCCATAACATTACGTAAACCGTAAGCTCTGGCAATACCATCACCGATTTCTAATACAGTTCCGGTGTTTGAAACTTCTGTTTGAAGTTCATAATTGTCAATTTTGCTTTTTATAATTGAACTAATTTCATCAGGTTGTATTAATGTCATAATTTCCCCTTTTACCTAGATATGTTTTTACATAAATTTTCTATCTTATTGCGAACACTTGTATCAATTACATAATCATCAAATTTAAAAGCAAGTCCTGCAATAATACTTTCATCAACTGTCCAATGCGGAACAACCTCACAATTTAATTTGTGTTCCAACTTAAACAATATGTTAGATTTTGTTTCAAAATTTAATTCAATAGGTGAAATAACTTCAACATTTTTCTTGTTAGATTTCTTATCCAAGAATTCATTAAACGAAGTCACTATTGAATCAAATTCTCCAAACCTATTTTTTTCAACCAATAATTTCAAAAAATTCATCAATTTTTCATCAATTTTGCTACCGAAAATAGAAGTTAAAATTTCTATTTTTTTAGCTGAACTAATTGAAGAATTTTCCATCACAATTTGAAGATCCTTAGATGATTGCAAAACAGATTTAATATCGTCCAACTGAGTCTTTATCAAATCAAGAGAATTAAACTCATCTGCAACATCTAACAATGCTTTTGCATAATTTTTTGAAACCGTTGAAACTCTACATTCTGTCATTATAATTTCACCTTATCAAGTTCATCTAAACTATCTTCAAAAAATTTGTTATGTAAATCAGGGTTTGATTTCAACAAATTTTTGATATTATCTTTAGCCAATTCAACAGAAGCAATGACTGTTTTACCTGTCATTATATTTGAAATTTTCTTTTCTTCTATTGAAATAACTCTATCAATATTACTCTCAATACCGGAAATTGTCTTTTGAGTTGATTCTTCAATTTTTGATTTAAAGACACCTGCTTTTGCAACAGCTTCTTCTTCAAGATTTTTGATGTCTGTCGGAAGTTTTTCAATCCTGTCTTTAGCTTCGGCTAATTTATTTTCAGATATAGCCTTTTCCTCATCTGATTTTTTTATTGAAGATTCAACTCCGGAAATAGATTTGTTCATTGAAGCAGAAAGGTTCATCTTTTTGACAATAACAGCCAAAATCACAACCATAATAATGAAGTTGATTGTATTTGATGTTGCTAAATATTTAAAAAATGATAAAATTTCCTGCATAACTAATCCATTACCTTATTAACAATTTCATAATTTACTGATTGAGGTTTAACCTCTTGTCCTAGGAGTTTTGAAGTGATTGAAGAAGCCAAATCATTTACCACTGTTGATTTAACCGTATTTTTCAAGTTTTGCTCTTCAACATTTAACGCATCTTTTTTAGCCTGAATTTTCACTTTAGCATCTTCTCTTGCCTCTGATGTTTTTGAATTCGCATCAGTTTGTGCTGCTTCAACAATATTTTTAATATCAATTCGGCACTTAGCTTGAGTTTCTTTGATTTTTTCATTTCTTTGAGTATTAAATTCTTCAGCTCTTTGAGAAAATTCTTTCGCTTCTTGATAATTAGAGTTTATATATTCTTCCCTTTTTCTCATAATGTTTAGAACAGGCTTGTAGAATATTGCGTTCATAATCATAATGAACAACACAAAACTCAACATTGCAACGATAAATGTAGCATTAAATTCAATCATTTCTATCTGCCCTTAAAACCTACTTAGAGAATAATAACATAATTGCTATAAACAATGCATAAATAGCAGTTGCTTCTGCCAAGCCGGCACCAATAATAAAGTTCTTGAATGCTTCAGCTTTAATTTCAGGTTGACGAGCAATTGCATCAAGTACACCTTTAGTTGCTATACCTAAACCTAAACCTCCACCGATTGCACCAAAACCGATTGCAATACCGGCACCTAATTTTGCTAAATCTAAAGTTTGTTCTACTGCCATGTTTTTCTCCTTTATTTAATCGTGATAATCTTACTCTTCTTGCACCGCCATTGAAATATATGTTGTTGAAAGCAATGTAAACACCAACGCTTGAATCAATGCAACAAATAATTCAAATAACATAAACGGTAACGGTAGTACTATTGCAAATAAACTGATGAATGTTGCAACAAGTAATTCTCCTGCCAAAATATTGGCAAAAAGTCGAAGCGCCAATGAAAACGGTCTTACAAATAATTCCAAAGTATCAACTAAAGTAATAATAATTCCATCAATACTGAAACCTTTGAAGAAAAATTTAAATCCGCTTCTTTTTACTCCGTAGAATATATAATAAATAGAAACAACAATTGCCATTGCTGCTGTCATATTTATATCGTTATTAGGGGAAGCCAATTCACCATTTGCAAGATGAATCAACTTCAACGGTAACTGACCAACTAAATTTGCAGTTAAAATAAACATAAATAATGTTAAAATAATCGCAATATGTTTTTGAGCCTCGTTGTTACCCATACTTGCTTTAGAAATGTCATTAAAATATTTAATAATTCCCTCGCCAACAAGTTGAAGTTTAGTCGGGACCATTTTTAGGTTTCTTGTAGTTATTAATGCAAGAACAATTAACAATACCATTGAGAACCACATTGTTAAAATAGTATCCATATTAAATGATACTCCATGACTAAATATATTGGCTGTATAAACCCAGTGTTCCATTTTTCTCCCTTCGCACATTACATGCTACACCGAAAAAAATTTTTTCGCAAACATTTTTTTGTTTGTTATACAATAATAATATAATAGTGAATGGTCAGGGGTTAAAATGAATATTGTAAGATTAGAAGAAGTTGAATCTACAAACAGTTTTGCAAAAGCGAATATAGACACGTTTGGGGATAAAACCTCAATAGTCACAAAAAGACAAACTTCCGGTCGTGGAAGATTAAATCGTTCTTGGATTGACTTAGGAAATAGTAATTTATTTTTATCTATCGTGTTAAAACCCTCTGACACTTTTGAAGAATTTTATCCGAATATTACTCAATATTTATCTGTATGTGTGTGCAAAGTTCTTGAAAATTACGGACTAAAACCTCAAATTAAATGGCCAAACGATGTTTTAGTTAATGGAGCTAAAATTGCGGGAATATTATCCGAAACGGTAATGCAAGGAATTAAGCTAAAAGGGATTGTTCTTGGTATCGGAGTTAACTTAAATGCGACAAAAGAAAAACTAGAAAATATTCCGGATAAAATCGCAACCAGTTTGAACCTTGAAACCGGTAATGAGATAAATTTAAAAGAGTTTTTGGATAAATTGCTAGAAGAATTTTTCAAAAATTATGACGAATTTTTAAAAATCGGATTTCCACTAATTAAAGAAGATTATATTAACAGAAATTGTTTTTTGAATAAAAACTTAGATGTTAAAGTTTTTAATAATATTAAAACGGGTCTTGCAAAGGAAATAACAGATAAAGGGGAACTTGTTTTAATTGATAAAAATAATGAAGAGATGGTACTTACAATAGGAGATATTTTATGAATTTGGGAAATTTAGAAAACGGTTTAATACTCCTTGTTATGGGCATGGGATTTGTTCTTACATTCCTTGTAATTTTGATTTGCTCAATGGGCATAATGTCAAAATTCGTTGGATATTTGAACAAAGTATTTCCGGAAGCTGTAGAAGAAGTTAAAACAACCGTAAAAAAAGCAAGCTCAGGAGTTGAAGATGCAATTGCTGTAGCTTTGGCAGCTATTATGGCTAAAAGAAGTTAAAACTTGTTAGGTTAATTATTTTTGTATAGAAAGGATATAGTTTATGGGGAAAAAACTTATTAAAGTTATGGACACCTCTTTTAGAGATGGTTTCCAGTCAGTATATGGAGCGAGAGTTTTCGTAGATGACTTTTTACCTGCATTAAAATCAGCAGTAGATGCAGGTATTAAACATTTTGAAGTTGCAGGTGGAGCAAGATTCCAATCTCCAATTTTTTACTGTAACGAAAATGCATTTGAAACAATGGACAAAATCAGAGCAGCAGTAGGTCCGGATATCAACTTACAATCTCTATCAAGAGGGGTTAACGTTGTAGGTCTTGATTCTCAGCCTAGAGATGTTATTGATTTACACGCAAAAATGTTCAAAAAACACGGTGTTACAACTGTTAGAAACTTTGATGCATTAAATGATGTTAATAACTTGTTATATTCAAGCCAATGCATTAAAAAGCATGGCTTGAAACATGAAGTAACTATCACAATGATGGAACTTCCTATCGGTTGTACAGGAGCACATGACGTTGCTTTCTATGAAAGAGTTTTAAGATCAATTTTAGATGCAGGAATTGAATTTGATTCTTTGGCATTCAAAGATGCATCAGGAACTTCAGCTCCTCACAAAGTATTTGAAACAATCAAGAGAACTCGTGAAATTTTAGGTGCTGATGCAGATATCAGATTCCATTCACATGAAACAGCAGGTACCGGTTTAGCAGCTTACCTTGCAGCTCTTGAGGGTGGCGCTAATTGTATCGACTTGTCTATGAAACCGGTATCAGGAGGAACAGCTCAACCGGATATCGTATCTATGTGGCATGCCCTAAAAGGTACTGATTATGACCTCGATTTAGATATTGAAAAAATCTTAGCGACAGAAGAAATCTTTAAAGAATGCATGAAAGATTACTTCTTACCACCGGAAGCATTAGCAGTTAACCCGATGATTATTCAATCACCTCTTCCTGGAGGCGCATTGACTGCAAACACTCAAATGTTACGTGATAACAACTTGATGGACAAATATCCTCAAATCGTTGCAGCAATGAAAGAAGTTGTTGAAAAAGGTGGATTCGGAACATCTGTAACCCCTGTTTCTCAATTCTATTTCCAACAAGCATTTAACAACGTAATGTTTGGAAATTGGAAGAAAATTGCTGAGGGTTACGGAAAAATGGTTCTCGGTTATTTCGGGAAAACTCCATGTGAACCTGACAGCGAAGTTGTTAAAATTGCAGAAGAACAATTAGGATTACAACCAACAACAGAAACAGTTGTTGATATAAACGACAAAGACCCTAACAAAGGCCTTGAAGTTGCTAAGAAGAGATTAGAAGATGCAAATTTACCTGTAAATGATGAAAACTTATTTATTTCTGCAGCATGTAAAGAAAAAGGTATTTTATTCTTACAAGGTAAAGGAACTATCGGTGTACGTAAAAATGAACCTAAAAAAGAAGCTCCATCAACTTCTACAGGTTCAACAAATGAATACACCGTTACTGTTAACGGCAAAAAATATGCTATCGCTCTTGACAACGGAAAAGCAACTGTTAACGGCAAAGAATACGACTTCAACGTAAAAGAAGGAATTGATGCAAAAGCTTCAGCTTCTGATGGTGAGGGAACTCCTGTAAAAGCAGCTCTTCCAGGAAACGTATTAAAAGTATTAGTAACTGAGGGTGATTCAATTGAAGAAGGAGATGTTCTTGCTGTTGTTGAAGCAATGAAAATGGAAACAGAAATTAAATCTCCGGTATCAGGTACGGTTAAATCTGTTGATATTGAAGTTGGAAACAAAGTTCAAACAGGTCAAGTATTGGTTACTATAGGTTAGGAGGGCTAAAATGATATTATCAGAAGGATTATTACAATTATGGCACTCCACAGGGATTTATAACATGGTTGATAAATTCGACCCGAGTATCACAAACCCTATTGAACAATTTTTACACCAATTCGGTCACCCGATTATGCTTGTAATTTGTTTATTCCTATTGTGGCTTGGAATTAAAAAACAATATGAACCTTTATTGTTAATCCCTATTGCTTTTGGTGGTTTGTTATCAAATATTCCACTTGCAGGAATTGCTGATCCAACCGGATTTTTAGGAATAATTTACGAAGCAGGTATTCATAAAGGATTATTCCCATTGATTATCTTTATGGGTGTTGGTGCAATGACAGACTTCGGTCCGTTAATTGCGAACCCTAAAACCGCATTATTAGGGGGTGCTGCACAATTCGGTATTTTTGGTGCATTGTTACTTGCTCTTTGTTGTTTTGGATTTACGTTACCACAAGCAGGCGCAATCGGTATTATCGGTGGTGCTGACGGTCCGACATCAATCTATGTAACTTCAAAATTAGCACCTGAATTGTTGGGAGCAATCGCCGTTGCAGCTTATTCATATATGGCTTTAGTTCCTGTTATTCAACCACCTATTATGAAATTATTCACAACAGACAAAGAACGTAAAATTCAAATGGAACAATTAAGACCTGTTACTAAAAGAGAAAAAATTGTATTTCCATTAGTTGTTCTTGGTCTTTGTATAATCTTCTTACCTGATGCCTGCCCGTTAGTTGGTGCTTTGACATTTGGGAACTTATGCAAAGAATGTGGTGTTGTTGATAGATTATCTGACACAATGCAAAATGCCTTAATCAACATTGTAACAATATTTTTAGGATTGTCAGTAGGTTCAAAATTATCAGCTGAACAATTCCTAACAATTCAAACATTGTTCATTTTGGTTTTGGGTATAATTGCTTTCTCTTTTGCAACCGCAGGCGGAGTTTTGATGGCAAAACTTATGAACATTTGGGAAGTATTTATAGCTAAATGTCAAAAAAGAGAACCTAAACTTATTAACCCGTTGATTGGTTCAGCAGGTGTTTCTGCCGTTCCTATGGCAGCCAGAGTATCAAACAAAGTTGGTTTAGAATACAACAATCAAAACTACTTATTGATGCACGCAATGGGGCCAAATGTTGCGGGGGTAATCGGTTCAGCAGTTGCTGCCGGTGTATTACTTGCACTTTGCCACTAATAAAAACTAATCCAAATTATATAAAACAGGATTTAGATTACTCTAAGTCCTGTTTTTATTATAAAATATAAGAAAAAATATTTTGGGAGGAAATTTATATGACTAAAAAAATTGCAATTTTAGGCTCAGGTCAAGGAAAAGTTTTTGAAAGTATAGTTAATTACTTGAAGAATAAAGATATTGAAATTACATGTCTGTCAAACAATCTAAAATCTGAACTATTTAAGACTGCGCAAGATTTGAATATCAAACATAAATATCTTCCCAAAGAAGAAAATACACAATACTTTGCATCTGAGAATTTTGATTTAGTTGTTTTAACGGACTATGACGAAAAATTTGATAATGACACACTTGAAGTTGGAAAATTCATAAACATTCACCCATCATTACTACCGTCATTTAAAGGCGAAGATGCGATTCAAAGAGCATACTTAGCAGGAGTGAAAGTCACAGGTGTAACAGTTCATTGGCTAAAAGAAAATGTTGAAGAAGAAACCATTATTGCCCAATATCCGGTACTAATTGGCATAACAACACATCTAGATGAAGTTGAAAAAGATATTTATGATGTTGAAAAGAAATTGTATCCTCCGGTTATTGATGCAATTTTGAACGATAGAGTCTTTGATTTTCAAGATTTGTTTAAATCTTCTTGCCATGCAAATAGCAGTTGCGGTGGAGGTTGTTCAAAATGCCACAACTAAAAGTTTTAGTTCTTGAAGATGAATTTGACAAAAACTCTTTATATAAAAAAGTAAGTGAGTCAGATTTTTCTTCAAAGACGTACTCGGCAAGCGAAATCTCATATAACAATTATGATGAATTAGCGCAAAAAGCATTAGATGAGGGAATTGAACTTGTTATAACGGATTCAGAAAAAGATATTTTTAATGGTATTGTTGAAATTTTGAAATCATACGGACTTGAATGTATAGGAACAAATCGAAAGTATTCAAGACTTGGTAGCTCAAAACTATTTGCAAAAAGATTTCTAAATAAATATGATATTCCATATCTTAGAAAGGTTGAATTTGAAGATATAACATTTCCTGTAGTTTTAAAAAAGGACTTTTCTAATGAATGTCATCTAATTTTTTCTCAAAAAGAACTAAATGAAAAAACACTAAATCAAGATGACTTTATTGAGGAATTTATTACAGGTGACGAGATATCTGTTACGTCATTTTATAATTCTGAAAAATTAATAAACTTTGAACCGGTTAAAATTCATAAAAAAGATTTTGATAATATTGGAAGTTCTTGCCCTGTTTATATCAGTTATGAACAGTATGACAAATTACAAAACTATTTGACAAAATTTGAACATGCACTTCTTGAAGATGATGCGGATTTTAAAGGTTTTATAACATCAAACTTGGTATGGAACGGAAGAGAATGGATTGTTGTGAATTTTCAAATAAATATAGGAAACTCTACTTTGTTAAACCATTTAGAGTCTGATTTACTTGCAACAATTCTTTATAGCACAAAACAAAAATACAAAGAAAAAACAACAGGCTCAGTTGTTGTACAAAACCCAAAATCTAATTTTAAAATCTCCCCAAACGACGACATCAAAATATACAATGATGAAGAAAATCAACAACTAACACTCTCAACAACAGCAGATTTCCCATTTAGAGATATTGAAACTTTTTTAAAGAAAATTCCAGAACTTAAATATCCGGTTATTTATTAACAATAATATTCAACTTTTCTATTACACCATTGAAAAATGATTTTGGTTTATCTGATGGTGGTTTAATTTGTTTAATATCTGCTTTTACTGAATTTATATCCGTACTTCTTATTTTTGATGAGTAAATTGATTTAATTTCTTTAATTGTTGCTTCGTTCATTATTGTTCAAGCCTCTTCACACAGGGTAATAACTATTTATAACTATATCTCTACAATAGCTCCATAGGTTCAACTTCAAAGTCAACAATAAATGTTCCTTTAGTTGAAAATGCCTTAGATAAGGCATAATCTACTTCGTCAATAGATTTAACTCTTAGAGCTTTTGCACCATAACTTTCAGCTAATTTCAGAAAGTCCGGATTTGAAATTTTTGTTTGAGAATAACGTCCTCCACAAGTCTTGTCTTGCAATTGTCTAACCATTCCCAGATATCCGTTATTCAATATCATTATTTTAACATCTAAATCATAATCAATGCAAGTAGCAAGTTCATGCAATCCCATTTGGAACGAACCATCTCCGGTAATACAAACTACAGGTTTTTCCGGATTTGCTATAGCTACACCTATTGCAGCAGGAAAACCAAAGCCCATAGTTCCGGAACCACCGGAAACTAAAACTTTTCTGTTTGCGTTTTGTTTCAAATTTTGAACCGCCCACAATTGATGCTGACCGACTTCTGATGTAAATATTAAATCTTTATTCTTTGTAAACTCTTCAATCTTTCTAATAACTTCAAAAGAATGAAGTCTATTTGTAAATCTTTTACGCTCAACATTCAAATTCCTTAAACTTTGAGCATCATTTAACCATGATGAAAAACTTTTATTTAAACCAAAAGAATTCATCTTACTTAAAACATCTTTAATATCCGCACAAACGGATTCCATTGGAGAAATAACTCGTCCAATTTCTTTTTCATTTATATCAATTTGAACAAATTTAGAAGACAGATCGGAATCTTTAAACATACAAGTAATTCTGTCATTAAATCTTGCACCCAAAGACACAATCAAATCAGCATCTTTTAAAATTTGATTAGCAGCTTTATCCCCAAATATTCCAACCATACCAAAATAATTTTTACTATTTTGAGGGAAAGTTCCAAGTCCCATCATTGTGCTAACGACAGGAATATCAAACTTTATTGAAAATTCTTGCAATCCTTTTTCTGCGTTAGCATGAGTAACTCCTCCACCTGCAACAATAACAGGTTTTGAAGATTTTGAAATTTTATCTAAAACATTCAAAACATCTTGTTCTTTTGCTTCAAGGATATGGAATGACAATTTTGGAATTTCACTATCCCCATTTTCAATAGTTTGAGAAAAAATATCCTTTGCCATATCAATCAAAACAGGTCCTTTTTTACCTGATTGAGCTATTTTAAAAGCTTCAACAAGAGTACTTTGAATATTTTTTGCATCTGTAATTTGAAAAACTTTTTTAGTACAAGTTTTTGTCATATCGCAAATATCAGCTTCTTGAAATGCATCTTTGCCAATCAAATCTTTGAAAACCTGACCTGTTAAAACAACAAGAGGATAACCGTCTAAATATGCGTTAACAATACCGGTAACAGTATTTGTTGCCCCTGGACCAGATGTAACTAATACCACGCCACATTTGCCGGTTATACGAGCATAACCCTCAGCAGCATGGACAGCAGACTGTTCATGACGAACAAGTACATGTTTTATAGATGAATCATTATACAATTCATCATAAATACCCAAAACAATCCCTCCAGGGTAGCCGAAAATAGTGTCAACACCTAAACCTTTTAACGTTTCGATGATGATTTTAGCCCCAGTTATTGTTTTTGTATCTTGTCCTATCAACATGTACACTTTATCCCCATAATCTGACTTTCTTCATTATACCACAGATAACAAAAAAGAAGCAGAAATTTACAATCGTAAACTTCCACTTCTCTTAATTATTTTGTATGCTTAAAAACTATTTACCGATTAAAGTGTTGAAAGCATCTTTTTTCTTTTGTAAAGCATTTTGGTTAGCTTTTTGTCTTGCAGCTGCATCTTTTTTAGCTTGTTCTTGTTTCTTTTGCCATTCTTGTTTTTTCTTTTCTAGAGCTTGTTGATTTGCTTTTTGTCTTGCAGCTGCATCTTTTTTAGCCTGTTCTTGTTTCTTTTGCCATTCTTGTTTTTTCTTTTCTAGAGCTTGTTGATTTGCTTTTTGTCTTGCAGCTGCATCTTTTTTAGCCTGTTCTTGTTTCTTTTGTAATTCTTGTTTTTTCTTTTCTATTGCTTGTTGATTTGCTTTCTTTTGTTGTTCGTAAGCTTTTTGACGTTCTTGTTGTTTTTTAGCTGCTTCTTTTTGAGCGTTAGTCAAAGATTGTTCTCTTTGTCCAACTTTATTTGCGGCATTATTTAATGCGTTTGATAAAGTTCCGGCATTAGCAGCTCCAACTGATAAAATTGATACAGCCATAAGTGAAACTAATAATTTTTTCATTTGTTTTCTCCTTTCAACTCTTCAGAAGTTAAAACTTCTAATTTCTCTTTCTTTTTATCCAATTTATCTTGTAAAAACTCTAAGTCTTTTTGTCTTTTCTCCTTTAAAGCATCAACCCTTTTAATTTGTTTTTTAGCTTTTATATAATCCATAGACGTTTTTCTTTTCTTATTATACTTTTGACGGTCTTTGAAAGATGTTTTAGCAGATTTTACAATATCGTTATTTAACTCTATCCCTTGTGTTGATTGCACAGATTCTTTTGTCTTTCCAAAGGCATAACACTCAACACCGGAGAATAACATTCCAAATATCACGATATAAACTAAAACCCTAAACATATCTAAAATCCTACTTCAAAATTAATACATATCAATAATTTCTGAAATTCCCTTTTTCGCAAGTTTGAAAATTTCAATCATCTTATCAAATTCATAAGGTTCACCCTCCGCCGTGGTTTGAAATTCAATAATCTTGCCACTCTTTGTAAGAACAACATTTGAATCAACTTGAGCATGAGAATCTTCTGCATAATTCAAATCCAAACGAACTTCCCCATCAACAATTCCTGCTGAAATTGCCCCAACAGGTTCAATAATCGGATTTTCTTTCAATGTTCCGTCAGTCAATAATTTATCAATCGCATCTGATAAAGCAACAAATCCGCCACAAATACTTGCTGTTCTTGTACCGCCATCGGCTTGAATAACATCTGCATCAATTGTAATTGTCAAATCAGACATTTTTTCTAAATCCAAACATGCTCTCAAACTTCTTCCGATAAGTCTCTGAATTTCTTGTGTTCTACCGGAAATTTTAGTTCTTTCTCTTGAACATCTTGTTGACGTTGAAGATGGCAACAAAGAATATTCTGCAGTCAACCAACCTCTTTTATCATCTTTATCCATCCATTTCGGTTTTCCAACCTCTACACTGGCAGTTGTTATAACTTTAGTATCTCCAAATTCAACTAAAACTGAGCCTAAAGCATGTTTTGTATAGTTTCTTGTGAATTTTACATCTCTTGTTTGATTGTTCTCTCTGTTCTCAATCCTCATTCCACTTTCTCCTTATATTAATAATAACGATTTTCTGTTTATAAAGTTCATTTATCCGTTATAATCGTAATCCCACATATAAATTTGTCCGCAATAACGACAAACGGCATGCTCATTCATAAATTGCAAATCCGGAACAAAAACATATCCGTCAACAGTAATTTCAATTTCATTTTTTTCGTTATATCGTTGCGAAAAATTCTTATCCCCTTGATAATCAGGAGAAAACATCAATTCAAATTTATCTTTTGATTTACAATTCTTACAAATAAACATAATAAACTATTCGTCCCTATATTCATTTTTTGTTTTTCTGGTTATTTTCTTTGACCTTTTTGTATCTTTGACTTGCTCAGTATCTTTTATATCAGAAAGATTTTTGTACCACAAAGACCAACAAATACTTCTGATTGGAAGAGTTAACCCTGCAACTATACAACTCAAAATAGTAACAAATATCCAATTTGAAACCATTTCTACCGTAATATTATAGGGCAATCTTGCATAAGAAAAAGCATGATTTATTGTATGCAATGGCAAAAGTTTTCCAATAAAATCAAATATAGAGCAAACAGATTTTGTCAAATTCAAATAATCAAATACAACCGTAATTCCTTGAGTGATAATAAATATTGAGAAGAATGCTAAAATTAACATCAAGGAGAATGTCCTGCCCCAATCACCTTTTACAAGAACAAAACTTTTTTTATAGCATTCCCATATTGATAAATCCGGTTCAAATGTAAAAATTTGAAAAACTAGGATTAAATAAATCCACAAGACAAACCCCGGAATTATAAAGAAAATACTTGTACCTAATGACATTAAAACACTTAATACTAGGAGAAATCCGATATATTTAAAACTTCTTCTCGTTGCAACTTCGTTATGAGATTTGAAATCATAAACCTTTCCACTGGTTACAGCCCCTTCAGTCATTGAATTCAAAGCAACATAAGCTACTACATAATCCCAAAAAGCTTTTGCAAATATCAATAATCCCGGAATTGCCAAAAGTAAAATAAATAGCATTGCAGAAGATATACTATCAGCTTTAGCAGCAATCTTATCTGACAAACCTAAAGTTAAACCAAAACAAAGAGCTATCCCCAAAACTTGCCCCAGTACCGGAAATAACATATACAAAATGAACTTATCAATATTTGAAAAATAAATTTTTAAACCCTCAAATAATACAAACCAAATACTGTTTTTCATTTTATATTTGGACATAAGACCTCCTTTGTTGTATCATAATTTTATTACAAATATATTTAGAAAAACAATGAAAAATTACAAAGATTTAATAAAAGAAATTACAAAAGAGGATTATCAGGAGGGAAAAGCTAATCTCCATATCCACACGACCTATTCTGATGGGAAAGGAGCTTTTTCTGATATTGTAAATCAAGCAAAAAATAAGTATAAAATTTTTGCAATAACAGACCATAACACAATCAAAGGGCATATTGACAACCCTAATTCCGGCGCTATTTATGGTGTTGAATTTGATGTTTGGTACAAATATGTATTTTTACATTTGTTGGCTTATGGAATAGATATTAATAATGGAAATATGAAAAAATTCTACGCAAAAGATAAACGAGGGACAGAAATGGACATTATCCGATTCTTTGCGAAAAGAGACATCAAAGAACTAATTGACACTATTCACTCTGCCGGAGGGATTGCCGTTTTAGCTCACCCTTGCTGTTGTTGGGCATTAAATTTAGATAAGTTCGTAAAAGATTTGAAAGACTTAGGATTAGATGGAATTGAGGTTTACTACCCTTACCCAAGGTGGAGAAAGTATATTAAATTTTCAAACCCCAAAGATATAGAAGCACTTGCAGATAAATATAACCTAATCAAAACCGGAGGAACAGATTGCCACAATAAAGAGTTGGGGGTAAATCAGTAATTATGACAATAAGAAAAAGGGCAACAAGGTAATAAGTCCTTTACTTTTTTAACCATCTCACAACGAGAGAGGACAGAATTTGTTCAAGAACTAAAGTGAACGTTACTACCATCAATAGACTTTTCAATCATTTTAAATGTGATTTTAAAGACCCTATTGAATATAAACCGGACTAAACGGAAACTTTTTTATCTGCAGTATTAAGAATATAAATTTGTCTTAATCCCTCTAAAGTCAATGTTGGATTTACATCATCAAAAGGTCTGTTTAAATAGTTTGCAATCAAACCACAATAACCACCGGTTGCAACAATTGTAGCTTTTTCTCCGAGTTCTCTTTCACATTGTGCAACCAATCCGTCAACCATGCAAGCCGTTCCTCGAATTACCCCCGATAGGATTGCATCTGTAGTGTTATGCCCAATTGCGTTTTGAGAAATTGAAACATCTATCTTTGGAAGTTTTGATGTTGCATTTTTCAAACACTTCATTTGAGTGTTTATCCCAGGGGCAATTACACCTCCTAAAAATTCTCGGTTAGAATTAATAATATCAAATGATGTTGCCGTACCAAAATCAATTACAATAACTGCACCATGATACAAATTGGCCGCCGCAACTGCATTTGCAAGCCTGTCAGCACCTACTTCTCGAGGATTATCGGTTAAAACTTTTACTCCCAAATTGATATCTGATGCGACAAATACGGATTTAATACCAAAGACATTATCAACAGCGCGTTTGAATTTTATATTGAGCTCTTCCACGACAGATGCAATTACGCAACCGTCAATTGAATAACCCTTAAATAAAGACTTCAAAAGAATTTCATATTCTTCACCCGACAAATCCTTGTCTGAAGCTAAACGAAACTCATTAATATACTTATCATCGCTATATAAACCTAGGGTAATACTTGTATTTCCGATATCTGCTGTTAATAACATAATAGACTTGTCCTCACATATCTGAGAACAAGTCTATTACAAACATAGTTTTTATGCAAAATTAAATATTAGTACCACCTAAGTCGTGGCCATTAGAAGCAGCAAAGCCCCAACCAAAAGCAGAACCTGTATTTTGTGCCGGTGCGTGACCTGCAGCCACTTGACCACTTTGTTCAAACAAGAATTTTTTAATATTCCGAACTTCTTTTGTACCAAAACCAGCTAAATATGTGCTTGCCTTTTTATATCCGTTTCCGATTGCATCAATTGCATTGCCGCCCATAATTTCATCCTCCGAGTGTCATAATCATTCTTACTTATATAAAGTATTTCTTAATGACATGATTGCCTAAAATCAAAAATATTGTTACATTTCGTAATATTCTTATAAGATGTTCAAATGTTTCAAAATACAACAATAAACCTTGACAAAAAATTATGAGCTGATAGAATTAGAAGTATCGTAGAATACTAAATTTATAGTAGTATATAGTAGACAGAAAAGAAGGAGATTAATCTCATGGCACGTGAAAAGTATGAACGTAAAAAACCGCACTTGAACGTAGGTACAATCGGCCACGTTGACCACGGTAAAACTACATTAACTGCAGCTATTACTGGTGTTTTAGCAGCAGCTGGTCAAGCAGCAGCTAAAAAATTCGATGAAATCGATGCTGCTCCAGAAGAAAGAGCTAGAGGTATTACCATCTCTACTGCTCACGTAGAATACGAAACAGATAACAGACACTATGCACACGTTGACTGCCCAGGCCACGCTGACTATGTTAAAAACATGATTACAGGTGCTGCTCAAATGGACGGAGCTATCTTAGTTGTAGCTGCAACAGATGGTGCTATGCCTCAAACTCGTGAACACATCTTGTTAGCAAAACAAGTTGGTGTTCCTAACATCGTTGTATTCTTAAACAAATGTGATATGGTTGATGACCCAGAATTGTTAGAACTAGTAGAAATGGAAGTTAGAGAACTTCTTTCTTCTTACGAATTCGATGGTGACAACATTCCATTCATTCACGGTTCAGCTTTGAAAGCTTTAGAAGCAGTTCAAGCTAATCCATCAATTAAACGTGGTGAAGATAAATGGGTTGACAAAATTTGGGAATTGATGGACGCTTTAGATTCATACTTCCCAGAACCAGTTAGAGACTTAGACAAACCATTCTTGATGCCAATCGAAGACATCTTCTCAATCACTGGTCGTGGTACAGTTGCTACTGGCCGTGTTGAACGTGGTATTGTTAAAGTTGGTGACGAAGTTGAATTAGTTGGTATCAAACCTACTAAGAAAACAACAGTTACTGGTGTTGAAATGTTCAGAAAATCTCTTGACCAAGGTCAAGCAGGTGATAACATCGGTGCTTTACTTCGTGGTGTTGATAAAACTGAAATCGAACGTGGTCAAGTTCTTGCTAAACCGGGTTCAATTCACCCACACACTAAATTCACAGCTAACGTTTACGTATTGACTAAAGAAGAAGGTGGACGTCACACTCCATTCTTCCCAGGATACCGTCCTCAATTCTATATCAGAACTACAGACGTAACTGGTTCAATCAAATTCGACGGTCAAATGGTAATGCCTGGTGATAACGTAGTTATGGAAGTTGAATTAATCGCTCCAGTAGCTATCGAAGAAGGTATGAGATTCGCTATCCGTGAAGGTGGTAGAACAGTTGGTGCTGGTGTTGTTGACAAAATTATTGAGTAATAATTTTTAAATAACCCAATACAAAAACTTAAAAGGCTTGATACAATTTGTATCGAGCCTTTTTTAATTTTACTTTCCAAAATATAACCCTAAACATGAGAAAATCTAAAAACCAACGAGTGCTTCTAAATTTTTTATGCCAACAATGTTTCTAAAATCTTAGCATTAGTTTGAGCTCTACGTATGTTTAGCAAGTATTTCTCGACATTTGCTTTGATTTCTTTGGCATCTTTATCCAAATACTTGACCTCATTATCAAGCATTTTCATGTAGTCATAAACAGTGACCATTTGATAATCTTTTTTCATTTTCCCCTAGTCCTAAAATAATCAACCTTGACCTAAATTTATCCGAGCAGAGCTTCTAATATTTCGGCATTAGTAACAGCTTTTTTTCCGTTTCTAACTTGGTTTCTGTACATATATGTTCTTAATGCTTCACGAATAAGTTCTGACCTTGTACGATTTTCTGAATCTGCAACTGAATCAATTTCGTCTAAAAATTTTTCGGGCATTGAAATTAAAACTCTAGCCATTTTTTTCTCCTTTAATTTTTCCTAACTTTATGTATATCCCCTTGGTATATATATAAAGTATTTTTGAAATAAAAAATTGCTACTTTAGTAGAGCGAAAGTATATAATTGTAATATATGTTTACAAAACCATCGAAATTGAAACATCGTGAATGGTGAGATGTAAAAGTTCATAACCCCCTCACTCTCTGTAAAATAGGGTTAGAGGGGGTAAGAATGAGATGTGTGAAATTGCCATATATATAGTTGAGTGTTGATTTTGGTTATACATCTTCGGGAATATAGATATTATTTTGAGCAAGGATTTCACGGGTATGATTGTAACAACAGCTTTTGCGGGTTAGTCTTTGATACTCTCTAACAATATTAAGCACATCATCTACTGATAATTTAACAATTCTTCTTTCGTTTTCAATAATTTTTGCCATATAAAACACTTCCTTTCTTCTTTTTCAAGAATTTCGGAAGTGTTATTGAGTTTCTTTAAATAATCATTTGTTAAGTTTAAAAATCGTTCTTCAAATAAAAAAGAGGTCTTGAAGACCTCTTTTTTATTATAACCATGGTTGTCTACTTCCAGCATGTGTGTGTCCACTATTTGCTCGTTCCCTTTGGGCTGCAACATTTTTGTTTGACGACTTAGCTGCATCTGGTCTGCCCTTATGAGTTATACCAGCTTTATCAATCCAACTATCACCATTTACTTGTTTTACATTTGGTAGTGCTTGGTATTTCCCATTCACAACCTTAAAGTGTTCTTTTTTAGATTCATTGTAGTAGATACCTTTTTGGTATGTTGCTCTTCCATTAAATCTGGCTGCTTCATTTAATTCTGATTGAGTATGTGTTGTATATTTACCTTTAACTGTAGTTTTTGCAGCGGTCTTATTTGCACTGTTATAATTTTCAGCTTTATTCAAGATATTTTTATTGATCCAAGCTTGAGTTGGAATATCTAATTTGTTTAGAGCTACTGAGCCATTAGCATCTTTTTTGAATGAGCCGTTAGAGTTGAATACGCTAGGGTTTTTCTTAATTACTTCTGCAGTTAATTGATTCATCTGAGCTGAGGTTAAACCATTCTTGACTTTAGAGTTTAATAATTGTTGAGTTACAATTTCTCTTGCAGCTGAATGACCTTTTTGAGCTGCAGCTTTTTCAACATTTTTAGGATCAATGCCTCTTAAATGAGTATCATTATCTTTTTGAGCTCGGTACCAACCATCAGGAGATTTACTACTGTATGTACCAGTTGATTTTTTAGAACCTGTTAATCTGGTTGAGTGGTGTGCTGCTACGCCTTGTGAACCGTTACCATCATTTTTTCCTGTTTTACCAGCACCATTACCATCGTCCTCATTTGTAGTTTTTCTAGATTTTCCATCATCGTCGTTTACTTTGTCTTTATTTGAATCATCAACCTTGTCTTTATCTTTTGCTGGATCTGCTCCTTGTTTTTCTTTTAACAATTTCTCGCACATTTCATCGAAATTACCGCTATGGTGTACTGTTTGGTCTTTATTAACAGCATCATATTTGCCGTTGCCATCAGATGTAATGTTCCAATCCGGATACATTTTTTGCAAGTCGGCCAATCTATCACCACTTTTTGCTTGAGCTGTCGGTTGTGCCATTGCAGTATTAAGTGCTCCAAATGGGCTAAAACAACCCATGTTCATTCCGAAGCCACCGCCAAACATGTTGCCACCAAACATACCCGATGTCATTCCGCCGCCAAATAAGCCGCCGAATAATCCGGACATAAAGCCCCAAAATCCACTAGGACCATTTTTGATGGTGATGTTCGTAGTTTCAGAGTAAGAGTGATTACCCAAAATCGGTCCTCTTGGTCCTCCGCCCATTCTCATCATTGGTCGGTACTGATTATGTGCATATCTGATATTAAATGCTTTACCAAATCCGTAGATGCCCATCTTAAAGCCCTCTTGTTTTTGTACTTGTATATATATAAAGTATATACGATTTAAATAATTGCATATTTCTAGAAAATATGTAACATGTCTTAACAATTATGAAAATTTTATTTAGCTTTTTGTCTACGTATTTGCAAGCCTAAATCCCCACACCATATAGATGCGGTTTACCCAATCGGTGCTCCCAAGGGATTTTATGGTTCATAGCACCTCTCTATTTTTCAAGAGAAAATTACTTTATAAATCTTTCAGGTCAATCAATTAAGACAAGAAAGATAAAAATGTATCCACTGCTGAAGTTGCCATTGAACCCCACCAAGGTGAAGAACTTTTGCTTGCAGATGCATTGTACCAATTACTATTATAATTATTGCCGGCACTAGAATTTGAAGCAGCGGCATTTGTATAGTTTAATATATTGGCATTCATAACAGAATTCAAATTATTCAAAAGTGTAATCGTATTAATCCTGATTTTCAATTCATCAGAATACAATTCATTTTGTTTAGACAACAAATTATCACTTAAATCCGCAATGGCTTTTGATTTTTTATCCGTAATTGAATTAAGATTATCTAGAAATATTGAGTTGTCAAAATTTCCAAACCTTGAAGCGATATCGTTTTTCAAGTTCGTTTCCATCGGAGTGTAAGTATTATTAATTTCGCTAATCCCTTGGTTGCGCATTGCGTTAAGTTGATTGCTCCACTCATTGCGCTGATTATCACTAATAGAAAAAAGATTGCCTAAAGAATTGTACAATCCTTGCTGAATCGCATTATAAGTTTTTTGTTCAGCATTACTCATATTATAGTTGCTACTAATTATATTATTGTTTTTATCTTTAACAGTCGAAGCAACTTGTCGTCCGTTTACTGAAATTGACCCATTAGTATATTCAGGATATTTAGTTTTCTTTCCCATATTCAATATGTCCTTTCTTTAAAGGAACAATACTTTTTATGGATTTCAATTGGCTAGGTGAATACATTATACCATTTTTTTTGAAATCTGTAAAGGTTGTTTTTTTTTTAACCATCACCCTTTACCCTATAGACATTAATGGACTCTATTTCTCCTTTCACTGAACCACATTTGAAATTTGTTTATTATGGAATAAAATATGATTATTATGGCAGATAAGATTAAAATAGTTGGTGCTAAAGAACATAATTTGAAAAACGTTTCCCTAGAAATTCCGAAAAATGAATTAATCGTTTTTACAGGAGTTTCAGGTTCAGGAAAAAGCTCTCTTGCTTTTGATACGATTTTTGCAGAGGGACAAAGACGCTATATTGAGAGTCTTTCAACCTATGCAAGACAATTCCTTGGTCAAATGGACAAGCCAAATGTTGAATACATTGACGGACTATCTCCGGCAATTTCTATTGACCAAAAATCAAAAAGCAACAACCCTCGTTCTACTGTTGGTACAATCACCGAAATCTATGACTATTTAAGGCTTTTATACGCAAGAGTTGGAACTCCTTACTGTCCGAATTGCGGAAAGAAAATTAAGCCACAAACATTAGATGAAATTGTTAACAAAATAATTCAACTTGGCGAGGGGACTAAAATTCAAATCCTTGCTCCTATCGTTCGTGGAAAGAAAGGAGAATACTCCTCTCTATTTGAAGAACTTCGCCAAGAAGGATTTGTCAGAGTTAAAGTTGATGGTGAAATTTTTAACCTTGATGAAGATGAAATAGAATTAGCTAAAACTAAAAAACACGATATCAGTGTTGTTGTTGATAGAATTGTTGTCAAAGAATCTGCCCAATCAAGAATAGCTGATAGTGTTCAGATTGCTTTGAAAAAGTCTGACGGCATAATGATGGTAGACATTGTCGGAGATAAAGAAATTATTTTTAGTGAAAAACTGGCATGTCCGGATTGTAATTTAAGTTTTGAAGAATTAACACCTAGAATTTTTTCTTTCAATGCCCCGTATGGAGCTTGCGAAAGATGTTCAGGCTTAGGTGCTGATTTTGTTGTTGATCCCGATTTGGTTGTACCGGACAAAACGCTATCTCTAAATCAAGGTGCAATCTATGCTTGGGCAACTCGTAGCACAACTACGTATTATCACGATTTATTGTTATCAGTATGTTCTGCATACTCTATTAATATGGACAAGCCGTTTGAAAAATTATCTAAAAAAGAGCAAGATATCATTCTATACGGTTCAGATGAAGCAATTAAAATACGAGTAAAACAATTTGGAACAAGTCGTTATCAAACAAATATTCAACCGTTTGTCGGAGTTATACCTTTCTTAGAAAAACGTTATAATGATGCCTCCGGTGATTATTGGAGAGAAGAAATCGAAAAATTTATGGTTGCAAAACCTTGTCCTCATTGCGGTGGCGCAAGGCTTAAACCATTTCCGCTTGCAGTTAAAATCAAAGACAAAAACATCTACGAATTTACTAAAATGTCTATTGATGATGAATTCCAATTTATTACAGATTTATATTTAGAGCTTTCTGAATATCAACTAAAAGTAGGAAAACAAATTTTAGACGAAATTCGTGCAAGGTTGAAGTTCTTGATTGATGTGGGTTTACATTATTTAGATTTGGCTCGTATGGCAGGAACATTATCCGGCGGGGAATCTCAAAGAATCCGTCTTGCTTCTCAAATCGGTAGTGGTTTGAGTGGGGTTTTATATGTCCTTGATGAACCGTCTATCGGTTTGCACCAACGTGACAATGATATGCTTATCAAAACATTATTCAAATTGCGAAATCTTGGTAACACTTTGATTGTTGTTGAACACGATGAGGACACAATCAGAAGTGCAGATTATATTGTAGATATCGGACCAAAAGCAGGTGTTGCAGGTGGTGAGATTATCGCACAAGGTTCAGTTGAAGATATTATCGCCGCGCATAAATCTATCACCGGAAAATATTTAAGCGGAGAAAAATATATTCCTGTACCCAATAAACTTCGAGATGGAAATGGAAATATTTTGCATATAAAAAATGCTCATTTGAACAATTTGAAAAACGTCGATGTTGATATACCTCTAGGCAAAATTGTTATTTTGACCGGTGTTTCAGGTAGTGGAAAATCAACATTGATGCAGGATTTACTTTATGAATATGCTGTTCACAAACTCCGTAAGAATAAACCAAAACCACAAGGGGTTGATGAGATTACAGGATTTGAAAATATTGATAAAATTATTGATATTGACCAATCTCCAATAGGTAGAACTCCTCGCTCAAATCCTGCAACTTATACAGATTTATTTACTCATATTAGAGAATTATTTGCAAAAACAAATGAATCAAAAGTTCGCGGATATAAAGCCGGCAGATTTAGTTTCAATGTTAAAGGCGGACGTTGTGAAGCTTGTAAAGGTGACGGATTAGTCAAAATCGAAATGAATTTTTTGTCTGATGTTTATGTTAAATGTGATGTTTGCAAAGGCAAAAGATATAACAGAGAAACTCTTGAAGTTAAATATAAAGGAAAAACAATTGCTGATGTCCTTGATATGAGTGTAAAAGAAGCTCTTGAATTTTTTGACAGTATTCCATCTATTAAAAATAAACTTCAAACACTTAATGATGTCGGTCTTGATTATATGAAATTGGGGCAAAGCGCTACAACCCTATCAGGAGGGGAAGCTCAACGTATAAAATTGGCATCTGAATTGAATAAACGCTCAACAGGTAAGACCTTGTATTTGTTAGATGAACCGTCTGTAGGGCTTCATTGGGCTGATTTAGATAAATTGGCTAAAATACTACACGCATTAGCTGACCAAGGGAACACAATCCTTATGATTGAGCATAATCTTGATTTGATAAAAATTGCAGACCATATTATTGATTTAGGACCGGAGGGCGGAGTTGACGGAGGTCGTATCGTTGCACAAGGGACTCCGGACGATATTATGAATTGTAAAGAATCTTATACAGGTCAATATTTGGCAAAATATCTCCGCAAGTCTTGATATATTGCCATTTGAAAAAAAATTTGCTATTATGTATGTTAAAGACAGGTAACAGTATGTGGCAAAAAAAAATATTTTTATGTTTTTTGTTAATATTAACAGGTATGTTTAGCCAAACATACGCACAAACTGTTGTGGTACAGTCGTTAAGTGAATTTTCGACATATAATCCACCGACATCTATATCAGTCAAGTTGCTTGAACCTGTTATAATTAGCCAAACTATGACAATTGGCACGGGTTCTACCGTAAACGGAGATTTGATAGATGTTGTAAGTCCTAAAAGACTGAAAAGAGATGCAAGTTTTACTTTCAAGCCAAAGTCTTACATTGCGCCAGATGGAAAAACTTATAATATATCAACAGATGTATCTGCATCTTATACAACTCCAATTGATAAGGGCGAATTAGCCAAGAACACTGCATTAGGTGTCGGAAGCTTTTTTGTAAAAGGATTGTCTATCGGTGTTGCAGCAGTGACAGGAGCAGTTAAAAATGAAGAAGATAATAGGTTTAAATCTTCAGTAAGTTCAGCTTACCAAGCAAGCCCATTCTCCTATGTTCAAAAAGGTGAGGATTTGGAAATCAAGAAAACCGATTTGTTCTATTTGAAATTTCCAAATGTGGATTTTGATAAGTAAATAATAATTAATAATACATTAGAAAAGGAGTAATATAAAATGAAAAAATTATTGTCAGCATTTGTTGGATTGGTTCTATCAATGAGTTTGATGAATTCTGTACAAGCAAAAACTATTCAAGTTTCAGCATTAGAAGATTTTCAAACATCTAATCCTCCTCAAGTTTTGCATGTTCAAATGAATGCAAATACCAGACTTGATTATGATTTGATGTTGTTTCAAGGTTTCCAAGTTACAGGTAAGGTAATTCCTCAAAACGGTTCATTTATTTTTGTTCCGATAAGTTATGTTAACTTCCAAGAAGAAAGCTTACCTATCAATAAAGAATTTCCTGCAGTATACAAAGGTCGTACAGGTTTAATCAGACAAAACCAACCGTTCTATCTTGATTTCCCTAACAATGGACCTGACACATTCCAATATTATGTTCCTAGTGTAAGCGATATGAACTAATTTGGACTCATAATTTCAAAAAAAAGAACTTCTCGGTATATTGAGGGGTTCTTTTTTAGTATTTTTAAATGATATATTTTCCTTTTCATTTATATATTATGTATAAGGTATGGGTAGAAAAGAAAGAGAGTTTTTATGCACAAGTATTTTTTAGGCTCCTACATTATAACAGTATTTGGTTTAATTACTGCATATTTGTGGGGAGAACATATTCATGGCGGTTCCGGTTTGATATGCGTATTCATTGCGTGTATTCTTGCTATTTTAGAAACCAGTTTATCTTTTGATAATGCTGTTGTAAATGCGATGAAATTAGAAAAAATGTCAGAAGTTTGGCGTCATAGATTTTTAACATGGGGTATCGCGATTGCCGTATTTGGTATGAGATTTTTATTCCCGATACTAGTTGTTTCTATATTTGCAAAATTAGATATGATGACAGTTACGAATATTGCGTTAAATGATTCTCAAAAATATGCGCAATATTTACACGCAACACATGCACCTATTGTTACATTTGGAGGAATGTTTCTTATTATGTTGTTCTTGAACTACTTTTTCAACCACGAAAAAGGTGTTCACTGGATTAGTTGTATTGAAAAACCGCTTTCTCATTTAGACCATATTAGGGGAATTGAAATTATTATTTCTCTATTGATTATTGTATTCTTACAAGGTTTCATTCCAGAAAATCAAAAAATTTCCGTAATGATTGCCGGCATGTCCGGAATTATTACATATTTGGCAATTGACGGAGTTTCTCACTTCCTAGAAAAACATGAAGAAATGAGAATGGCTCAATGTGCTGCAAACACCGTAAAATGCACAGGTTTGATAAGTTTTATCTATTTGGAATTGATTGATGCATCTTTTTCTTTAGATGGAGTGTTAGGTGCATTTGCGTTGAGTAATGATGTAATAATTATTACAATCGGCCTGGCAATCGGTGCAATGTTTGTAAGATCATTGACAATTATGCTGGTTGAGAAGAAAACACTTGCACAGTTTTTATACCTTGAACACGGTGCACATTGGGCTATCGGAGCTTTGGCAATAATAATGTTAATCACTACAACAAGAGAAGTTCCTGAAGTTGTTACCGGACTTATTGGCTTGTTCTTTATTGTTGCGGCATTTATTTCTTCTATTGTTCATAATAAAAAAGTTGCTGCCGAAAATAAATAATAATAGCCCTCAAATATATTTCATATAGTATAAAGCCTAACTCTAATATAAGAGTTAGGCTTTAACTTTCGGAGTTGAAACTTTTTATTAATCTATTTTCCAACTATTCAAATATTTTTCCTGCTCGGCTGTCAAGGTATCAATTTCAATACCCATTGACTGAAGTTTAAGTTCAGCAATCTTAACATCAACTTCATGAGGAAGAGTATATAATTTGTTTTCCAATTTGCCTTTGTTATTAACAAGAAATTCAATACCTAAAGCTTGATTTGCAAAACTCATATCCATAACACTTGCAGGGTGACCCTCAGCAGCTACAAGGTTAACCAATCTTCCTTCGGCTAGAACATAAATTGATTTTCCGTTATCTAATACGTATTCTTCGAGGCTTGGTCTAACTTGTCTGATTTCTTTAGTGTGTGCTTTCAAATCTCCAACGTTAACTTCCCAATCAAAGTGTCCAACGTTACCAACAAAAGCTCCGTCTTTCATTGTTAAAATGTGTTTAACGTCAACTACATGTTTGTCTCCGGTTACTGTTAAGAAAATATCACCCTCTAAGGCAGCTTTTGCAATAGGCATAACTCTGTAACCCTCCATTGCAGCTTCTAGCGCTTTCAATGGATCAACTTCACAAACAATTACGTTAGCTCCCAGCGCTTTAGCTCTCAAGGCAACACCTTTACCACACCAACCGTAACCTGAAACAACAACTGTTTTACCTGCAATTAAAATATTTGCGGCTCTAAGAACACCATCAAATGCACTTTGACCTGTTCCATATCTGTTGTCATATAAGTGTTTTGTCAAACTTGTATTAACTCCAACCGCAGGGAACCCAAGAGTTCCTTGTTTTTCCATTGCTTGAAGTCTGATAATTCCGGTTGTCGTTTCTTCAGTAGAACCGATGATTTTATCAATCAAATCAGGTCTTTGATCATGAATTGTTGAAACCATGTCACAACCATCATCAATAATAATATCCGGATTATGTTTAATTGCTTCATTTATGTGTTCCCTGTACTGTTCAACAGTTTCACCAGACACGGCAAAAACAGGAATGTTATAGTATTTTACAAGTGCTGCTGCAACATCATCTTGTGTAGATAATGGGTTAGAAGCAACTAAAACGGCATCAGCACCACCTGCTTGCATTACTGTACATAAAGCAGCAGTTTCTTTTGTAACGTGTACACATGCTGACAACTTCAAACCCTTGAATGGTTGTTCTTTGATAAATCTTTCTCTAATCTTTTTCAATACAGGCATATCTTTAAAAGCCCAATCAATTTGTCTTTTACCTTGATCTGCAAGGTTAATATCTTTGATATCACATTTAATTTCTGTCATCAGCATTCTTTTCTCCTTAGTTAGTATATACAATTGTATAATTGTATTTGCTACACCTTTATTATATTCAAAAAAAGTCTAAGAACTAATAAAATTCAATCATTGTAAAAATTTCTTAATAATGGGATACCATATAACAAAAATTTTTCTTTAGAATTGTTATAATTAACACTAAGGAGTGTTGTGTGAAAGTAAGTCTAGATTTAAAAAATAAGAATGCGCAAAATCATGCCGTATCTTTTTCAGGTTTTAAAGCTACAAAGTCAGATGACGGTTTTAAGGAATACGAATTTTCATATCCGTATGACTCAAATGCAGATGATTGTTATTTGGAAGTCTATAAATTAGACAAGGACAAATATAACAACTATTTTTCAGTTGGAAAAGCCTCAAATCGTTTTGACGGTTCAAATCGTTATAAAATGACCCCGGGGGTTAATAAAATAGATTTTTCTAAAACATTTGGTATAGATGACAACACTCCATTTGCTTACCATTATGTTTTGGAAAACAAAAATTCTAAATACAAAAGAGTAAGAATTGATGCAGGAGACTCTATTGATGAAAGAGGCTCATCTCAAGATCCTGATGATAAAATAAATGCAGTCTTTAATATTGCTATTCCTACTAAATCAGGTTTATCAAAAGGCGGAGCAATGAAACTTGTTATTATTGATTCGCAAAAGGTAGGCTATGTTTACAATGACCATAATGTTATTGTCCATAATGATAAACTTGCAAAACGTGGCGAAAACGGTATTAAAACCTTAACAAATAAATTTGGAGGAACTTTAGCTGGTTTAGAACATGCCGTTGATAATGGTGAATATGACGGTTATGGAAGAATTATTTCTCTTCCGGTATTTACAGATGATGACTTTACATCTCATTCCTACTGGAACAAAAACTGTATGCAAATGGCTAGTTCTTTAGGTAATATCAATAACTATGCATCTTTACAAAGAAAAATGTTTGCTCACGGATTAAACTTTGTATCTGATGGTGCATTTGTAAATGAAGGCTTAGAGGGGGTTCACTTTAAACACATGTTGAAGTGGGGTGTTGATTCTCCGTATTTCAACTGGTTTAGAGCATCTGGATTAAAAGATAATCCTCTTTCTATGGGGGTATTTGTAAAGAATAAAGATTTTATTTCTCACAAAATTGTAAACTCGCCATACACATATACTCAGAATAAGATTGGTCTTGTTTCAATTAAGAAGAAATCAAAAGGCGACCCGACTTACGACCCTAAAAAACCGACTTATATTCAATTCTTTGATACGAGATTAGTTTCTAATACAGAAAAAAATGACACCACTTCTCTAATTAAAACATATTCAAAAATGAGTACGGATAATGTGTATGACTTACACACACACAATGATTCTGTATTCCCTTATGCATTTGAAATCGACCCTAAAGCATACAACGATAATATCAAACGACTAAATGAATACAATGCAGCAAAGTCAGACAATATTGTAGATATTGATTCTCCTCTGGCGGCTAGAATTTTGTCAAAATTCAAGAACTTTGAAGTTGAGGGAAAATTCGAAAGTGGTTTTGAAACTTGGGACGCAAACCCTGATATCGCAAAGTTGAACTACGTATTTTCTCATGCAGATACAAAGGCCCTTAAAAATATTGAAAAACCGGAAGATAAAAAGAAAGAAATGTCAAAAATTCTGAGAGCGAATGCTCAAGTCCAAGATTATGCAGTAACTTCCGGACAGTATTGGACACAAAAAACAGACGATATCTTGAGAATGTCTGTTGCTCAGAATTTGAAAAGAGTTGACAAAAATAATCCAAGTATTGTTTATAACCAAATTATGGATAGGGCAAACGGAAAAGTTTTCCCTAAATCATTGAAATCTGAAATTACAAAAGACGAAGTTATAAATGTATTATATGGTATGTATCAACCTAAGAGAAAATTGTCTAATGAAGATAAAAAATCTCAAATTATACAAGGTTTAATGAATACTCCGCTTGATTCTTTTGAGTTCGGTGATAATATTGTTTCTGTTTTGGCTTCTCCGCTTGTCTCAAAAAGAGCTACAACCCCGTCAGAAATAGGTGTTTCAAGATACGATATTTTCAAAGGCGGTAATAAAAATCTTCAACCTGAATATAAAGAAACTTACGAGCAAATGGATAAGCTTTATACAAATGAATTAGCATCTTTTGCAACTTCTGTTCTTGATGTGGTTGATAAAGCTCTACCGACAGGTAATAAATTATTTGACGGCGATAAAGTTACGGATTACGGGAAATACGTACTTCCTCTTGTTACTCCGGAAATTATGAAATATGCTGCAATTAAGTCTTTAGCACCCGATTTAACAATGGCTATCAATAAAAACAATGGCGAAATTACTTACGACTACAAAACATTAAAAAGCTTAACTCTTGAGGGTGTTGGAGTTACAAATCCTGCATCACCAAAAGACGAAGCTAAGATGCTTTTAGACGTAATTAAAAAAGGCACAAAACATTTAGATTCTTCTGCCGGTAGTGAAATTGTTGATAGTATCTTAAAATCAATCAAAGATACTAGTGTTGAAAGTTTCGAACTTGCAGACTTGATTATTGATAAAACTCAATCAGGTTTAGACTGGAGAATTGATGCGACAAAAGATATCGCAGATGTTGAGGCATTGCGTAACGAAAATACAAACTTTGATTATACTTGGCAAAGTGTTATCAATTTCTGGAAAAAATTTAATACCGGAGTATTACAAAATAATCCAAATGCTTATCTTGTTGCAGAAATCACAGACGAAAATACTTTGCACAACAAAGGTTTAGGTTACCATTCAGGGAAATTTCCAAAATATTCTGATATTGTTTCTAAGTTCCAAAGAGAAACAGGCATGACATCTACAGCAAACTATTCTTACTTCTTTACGGATATTGCTAAGATGTTCACCAGTTGTTTTGAAGACGGCTCATATTGGAATGACTCTGACTATTTACAAAAACTATTGTTCGAAAAAATGGTCGGTGGTGGCGATCCATATTTGAAATCCGGTTCACTTGATTCAATTGAATACTCTTACACATTTATCGGAAACCACGATAAACCAAGAGCTTTGCATTGCGCAGCTTTGGATTTGGGTATGTTCTATACTGATTTGAATTACGTTTCAAATTATGATAATAGACTAAAAGCTTATAAAATGATTAATAATAATTTCTTCGATTATATTAATCCAAATGATGTTAATAATTATGACTTCTCTGCAGTATCTCCGAAAGCTGTTGCTATGGGTTATGCATTGAGAAAAGCATTTATTGACGTTTTAAATGATTACAAAGACAACAAGCATCAACTTTCAGACTATGAATTCAACGAAGCATTCAAATCAATTGGTCAAGCTATTTCAGATTTAAGCCAAGGCAAATTTATGGGTAAACGATTTGATGCTGATGCTTTTGGTATAAAACCATTTGATGTGTCTATTGCAATGGTTTTGAAACAAGCTCGCTCTCAATATAATTTACAACTTCCATCTGAAGTAAGTCACGATTTTGAAAACGTAGTGTTTGAAAAAGCTCTAGATCCTGCGATTTCAAAACTTCTCGGAATGATGAAATACTTAGTTGCGCTTCCTGGCATGCCAACCTTATTTGACGGTGACGATGTCGGTGCAACAGGTTATGATACCAAAACAAAGAATATGTATCTTCAAGGCAGACAACGAGTTCACGATGAATGGCTTGATGTAGATAGTCCAAAATATAAATCATTTATCGCAAAACATAAAAAAGAATTTGATGACGTTATGTCTGTAAGGAAAAATCCAAAATGTAATGCATTGAATAATGGTGCGCCATTTACACTTCCAATTCAAAAATCAGAACAAGGTGTTAAATGTCCTGCAATTTTACGTCAAAGTACAGACGGAAGAATGGCATTGTCTGTATTCAATACTTCAAATCTTCACCACGATAGTGAAAAATATTATGATAAAGAGACACAAACTTTTGATTCTATCAAATTGAATTTTGAAACAACAAAAGACGGTAAAACTATTTTTGAAAACGGCGAAAATGGTGTAGGTGTTACAGGTTTGAATAATAACACCGTATTTGTTAATGCAAAAGATCCAAATGATAAATATTATGTAAATGAACTTGACGGTAAATATTTCTTGAAACGTGGAACTGATAATGGAAAAATCACACTAGATGATACAACATTGATTTTGTACCACGTTCCAGATAAGACACCGCTTTCATTCACTGGAAGATGTGATGTAAAACCGTCAATGCATTTTATTTCAAATGCCTATACAAATAAAACCTCAACTTCCGGCAAAAAACTTGCATTGTATAAATAAGTGCATATTTATAGCTTTACCGTGGAATTTGAGAAGTTATTAAATTAGACAATAAGGAAAATGGCAATAAGTTAAAAAAACAGAGAAACAATGTTTTACACATCATTTCTCTGTTTAATATTATACAAATCTATTAAATTCTACACTGCAAATCTAAAGTGAACAAGGTCTCCATCTTGTACGACGTAATCTTTTCCCTCTAATCTTGTTACACCTTTTTCTTTGCAAGCATTGTATGAACCAAGTTCCACGAAGTCTTTATAGGGTGTAATTTCAGCTCTAATGAATCCTTTTTCAAAATCTGTGTGAATTACCCCTGCAGCTTGTGGAGCTTTAGTTCCTGCGGTGATAGTCCAAGCTCGAACTTCTTTTTCCCCTGCAGTAATGAATGTTCTAAGCTTCAATAGGTTATAAACAGATTTAATCATTCTATTTATACCACTATCTTCAATGCCTAGTTCTTTCAAATATTCTTCAGCTTCTTCTTTACCCAAATCAGCCAATTCTTCTTCAATTTTTGCAGTAATTACAACCATTTCTGCGCCATGGTTTTTTGCATATTCTTCAACTTTTCTTGTGTAATCATTTCCGTCTTTCAAATCAAATTCAGAAACATTCGCACAATAAATTACCGGTTTTGTAGAAAGTAAATTCAACATTTTTACAACCGGAATTTCATCTTCATTAAAGTGTTTTGAAATATCAATAAATGTACATTCTGAAAGTAAATCGGTAAGTTTTTTCAACACTTGATCTTCCAAAACAGCATCTTTATCACCGGATTTAACAACTTTCGCAATTCTTGCCTGACGTCTCTCAACTGAAGCCATATCAGCAAGTGCAAGTTCTGTGTTAATTGTTTCAATATCGCTTATCGGGTCAACTTTTCCCGCAACGTGAATAGTGTTTTCATCATCAAAGCATCTGACTACTTGAATAATGGCATCAACTTCTCTAATGTTTTGTAAAAATTGGTTTCCTAATCCTTCCCCCTTACTTGCACCTTTAACAAGTCCCGCAATATCAACAAACTCAATTGCAGTCGGGATAATTGTTTCTGTTTTGCAAAGTTTTGCAAGGATTGGTAATCTTTCGTCCGGAACATCTACAACACCGATATTCGGCTCAATCGTACAAAACGGATAATTTGCACTCTGTGCGTTACGAGCATTTGTCAATGCATTAAATAATGTTGATTTCCCTACGTTAGGAAGTCCTACGATACCTGTTCTAAGCATTTATATTTCAACCTCTTTTTAGCTAATTCTTTACTTTAATTCTACCCCAAACCAATATCAAGTTATAGACATTTCTTCTTTTATGAAGTTTTATTACATTTTTATCTATATTATTAAAATCGGCTAAAATATAGTAAATTTGGTAGATTTCACCAGATGAATAAAAATTATTTTAATTTTATATTAAAAATATATACAAAATCTACTCAAAAAAGGCAATTTTTTAATTTCAAAATACTTTATATAAGAGTAAGGGAAATTTAAGAGAACAGGGAAAAATAAAATGAGAAAAGATGGATTTATCACAGTAAGAGAATATGTTGAAGACTTAAAAGTTAATGGTTATGACAATAACGGTCCAATGATGAGTGCTCAAGATTATGCAAAAAGCTTGAGAGAACAATGTGACAAATACCAATCTCAATCACTTATTACTGTTGAAGATTATGTTAAATCTTTAGATGGCAGAAGATATCAAACACCTGTTGAATTAGATATTGAATCACAAGTTGAAAAATCTTTAACTTCAAAAAAAGCTGAATTAAATGCTAAAATTGTTGAAGATTTATTAGCTTAATAAAAGATGTATAATGCAATCCTGAAAGGAATCGGTCATTTTGACCGGTTCTTTTACTATATTAAGAAATATTACAGAATATATAACTTTTAAATACGCAATAAGCAATTTTTAAATCAAAAAATACTTTATATAAATGTAAGGGAAATAAAAA
>ENA-UOJC01000712-UOJC01000712.1-human-gut-metagenome-genome-assembly--contig:-C104-NODE-712-length-54882-cov-5.589290_pt1 | contig 54882 bp, 49 predicted proteins | sample MGYA00242339_ERZ723886 | MGnify/ENA metagenome assembly ERZ723886 | reverse complement strand
CTTTCAAATTAGTACATTTGCACCATTAAAAACAGCCCACCATGCAGGAACTCCAGCAGTTTGCCAGTTGTGATTCGCTTTCAAATTAGTACATTTGCACCATTAAAAACAGCTCAATGCAAACAACTAACTATAATCCAACGATTTGCAACAGACATTAGGAAATAAAAATGGATGCAATTTCTTCAAGAAAATCCCATTAGCTAATGGGATTTTTCTTTTTAAAATAACTCTAATTGTTGTCCGGGAGTATTCACACCTTGCACTTTTTTCCCAAAAAACAATTCTATACTTCCAAATTGCTTATCTGTTATGCATAAGATTCCTACTTGACCATGTTCGGGCAGGAAAGATTTAACTCTTTTTATATGTACCTCGGCATTTTCGCTACTAGCACAGTGACGTACATAAATAGAAAACTGAAACATAGTAAAACCATCCTTTTGCAAGCTCTTTCTAAAATCAGCATAAGCCTTCTTATCTTTCTTTGTTTCAGTTGGCAAATCAAAAAGTACCAATACCCACATAATACGATATTCACTAAAACGATCCATCATTTTCCGGATAAGCTATATGGCGAAACTCTCCACTAAAACATTTATAAAGTGAAGCTGTCGTCTGCGAAACAGCTACCATCAACGGGCTTCTTCTCCCCCCTATTTTCACTTCTATTGTTGGTATCTCCAATAATCTAATTTTCAGTTCCTTATTCAATTCTTTATAATCAACACCATTATATACAATATCATAAACTAATTCATCAACATACGGACGATAAGGCTCCATTATATCATCCGCTAAACAATAAGCATTATACCGGTTATGATGATGAATGCCTAAAGTTGGAAGAAGTCCGCTTATAACCAACGCACGGGCAACAACTGCTCTCAAAATAGCATATCCATAGTTCAACAGATTATTAGGTGGAACCCCTTCCCGCCCCCTTGTAAATTCTTCCACATCGACAAATAGTTCTTTCCAATAATACGCAGCAGCACGCGCCTCAAGATTCTCTGGATCACCGCTTTTTACGCTGTTCGCCCAAACACGCATACATTTAACTCCTGCACCTCTACACCGCTGCAAAACGGATGCTTGATTATCTATTTTCATCTTTATCGTTTGCTGCCAAAGTTGTTTCTTCAAAGGAACAGAAGCATCCAGTTGATAACGAAAACGCTCATTCTGAGTAGTATTACCATATAATGGAAGCATCAAGCCAACAGGCATACTTTTACTATCACACGTAATCACAGCACAATTATTCTCAAGTAACGCTTCTAAAACACCCGAAGTAATCGTTATTTGCCTATTATCCAAGACTACAACTCCAAGATCCTCAATAGATTTTGTTATTTCCGATTGCTGTTTAAAACCATCAGGTAAAGATTCGCTTTTCACAATATCAGGTAACTTAATTACAAGTTGCGCATTGCGTAATGAAAGATAAACGGGATTTCCGAAATAGAGCGTTTTTTTAATCATAACAATTTTATTTAATGTCCATTGATTATCATCACCAGAATATTCAAACTCCAGTACTAAAATCCAACTTATTTATATATTCTCTTTTCCATTATTCTTCTAATAATTCAAGAACAACAAGAAATCCCCACCGAAAATATTATTTTATGCACATTATTGAAAAGATATAGTGCATTCACATATCATCTCCACCTGTTGAGCAATACACCCGCCTAACCTATATTGTTCCAAAATCTAATCTAAATATCTTTTTCATAACATTTTGTTTAAAATTATACAAATATATGATTTTTCTTGCAGCATAAGTCTTTTGTATCCATTTTTTTATTATGTTTGCAACACTAATTTGAAGCGAATCACAATAAGGATTATTCCGTTGTGAAAACATTTAGGTTGCCCTCGTCCTTCTACGGGGGCTTTTATTTTGCCCATTTCATTTTTTATCTTACCTTTGCCTCGGAATTAATTAAACTACTCCGATGAGAATATCCAAGTAAGACAACACATTTCGGTAAACATCACTTTTTACATGCTATTTTTCTATCGACACTGAGCATCACAAATGTGTATGTTTGGCCACTATTGTGTTTATCTCTCTCCTCCCCATTTTTTCGTGATGACCAATCCCAATCTTCAAACTTTCAAAACCATAATCAGCATGAGTATATCCATTCAAAAAATCACATACATACACACAGATAAAGACATTCTATTCAAAGACCTCGATCTATCTGTAAATAAAGGACAAAAAGTAGCATTAATCGGTAATAACGGATCAGGGAAATCAACTCTCTTACAGATTATTGCAGGATGGCTTTCCCCTTCATCGGGTACAATCATTCGTCCGGATGATTTATATTACATCCCTCAACACTTCGGACAGTACGATAATCAGACTATTGCAGAAGCATTGCAGATAGATACGAAAATTAGAGCACTACATGCTATCCTGAACGGTGATGCTTCCGTAGAAAACTTTCATATTCTGAATGATGACTGGAATATTGAAGAGCGGGTACAAGCTGCATTAGTTTCTTGGGGAATACATGATAAATCAACGTCACAATCGATGTGCGAACTGAGCGGCGGAGAAAAAACACGGGTGTTTCTGGCAGGTATGGAAATACATGCTCCTTCTGTCATCCTGTTGGATGAACCGACCAACCACTTGGATACAGAAGGCAGAAAACAACTCTATGAATTTGTGAAAAGGACCTCTTCTACTTTGATTATCGTCAGCCACGACCGGACACTGCTCAACTTACTGAATACTACCTGCGAACTTACCCGGAGCGGCATAAACGTATATGGAGGAAATTATGAATTCTACAAAGAACAGAAAGGTATCATGATGAATGCTTTACAGCAGCAACTCGAAGAAAAAGAGAAAGAATTACGTCTGGCTAAGAAAACAGCCAGAGAAATGGCAGAACGAAAAAATAAACAAAACGTACGTGGAGAAAAAGCGAACATAAAAAAAAGGATTCCCCGCATAGCAATGAATACCCTAAAAGATAAAGCAGAAAAAAGTACAACCAAACTAAATAACATACATGCCGAAAAATCAGAGCAACTGACAAATGAAATGAACCGGCTCAGAAATACCCTTACCGGTACGGCAGCGTTAAAAACAGATTTCAATGCTTCTTCGCTACATACCGGTAAGATATTGATTACGGCCAAGGATATCAATTTCAGTTATAACAATAATGACGTATTATGGAAAGAATCCTTGAGTTTTCAGCTAAAAAGCGGTGACCGTCTCTGTATCAAAGGAGCAAATGGATCGGGAAAAACAACTTTATTGAAACTCATTACCGGAGAGATTGTCCCCACACAAGGGAGCCTTTCCCGTATAGACTTCAAATACGTTTACCTCAATCAGGAATATTCCATTATTAAAAATGACAAGAGTGTCCTCGAACAGGCGGAAGCTTTTAACAGTCGTAATCTACCTGAACATGAAATAAAAACCATACTCAACCGCTACCTGTTTCCGGCAACCGTATGGGACAAATCTTGCCGGAAATTAAGTGGCGGTGAAAAGATGAGACTTGCTTTTTGCTGTCTGATGATCAGTGACAATACTCCGGACATGTTCATTCTGGATGAGCCTACGAATAATCTGGATATTCAAAGCATCGAAATCATCACGGCGACAATCAAAAATTATACAGGCACGGTAGTTGTGGTTTCTCACGACAAATATTTCGTGAATGAAATAGGTATTGAAAATTTTCATACCTTTGTCTGAAATTTATCATCCTCTTCTAAGAGATAACGCCGCAAGCGAACATAATGATTTTTTCATGAAAGAATACAGCAACAACCTCCTACCTATACAGATAGAAGCAGAACTAAGTAAAGAATGAACTTTCTTGTCCGAAGAATACCGGGAATTAATGGCGAGAAGCGGTACCCGATTGAGATGTTCACTGACGTTTCCGGTGGAGAGTCACGTACGTGTCACCTCTCCGCATACCGGAATCGAATGGAACATTATGCTCGTCGTTTTAAACAATAAAATGTTTATCGAAGCTTTCTATACCTTCTATACCAACGAATATGGTGAAAAAGGTATCTATCTCATCGACCGTTTCAGATGCAGCCGGGTGACACCGCATTACATGAAACGTATCAAAAGCCGGTATATGACTCCCAAAGGCATTCCTTTCAAGGACGAACACGATTTTATACTTTTCTTTTATTCCAAACTGATACACGACACGGCAATGTGTACGCACAGGCATACAAAATATCTGGCACACAACCAAGGGCTGAGTATCATAGAATACGCAGGAAACGGTACGGTCACTTACATTACTTTCGTCAACCGGGAAATGCTGCGGGAATACCAAGAGCCGTTTGACCAACATCGCAAGCTGATGTATCAAATGAAAGATAACCCGAAAGCGAAAGGACCGCGCCGTCAACTAAAAGTTTTATTGGATGAATTAGGCGTTGAATTTCCAAAAGAATATTCAAGTTTCAAACCTCGCAGGAGAGATCCGTTGGACACGATGGATATCTCCTGCCAAATTGTACATACCCGTCAAATGGGAATCCCTGCAACACAAGAGACTTCTGCCGTCCGAGGTACGGGACGTCCGTCACAACAACAATGGTTCAATGAAGAAGAATTAAAAAAGTTATTAAAAAGATGAGTAAACTAACAACTACCTGGTGGATCATTTTCTATAAAGACCAGTTATTACTTAAAAAAACAGATAACGGATTTTCAATCCCCTGTGCCGGGCAACCTCCGATCCATATCTCTCCGGAGACCAACATACATGAAATATGTATGTTGGATGGGCATCCCTGTAAAACGATTGCCATTGATTATCCGGTAGAAGAATCGGATAAGTATATGATGACCGGACTACGTGCATCTTACGATTTCATTCCACTGAAGCAATATCAGACTGCCGGAAAAGCAGCCGAAATACTACACTGGGATCGCAATAGTCGTTTCTGCCCCGCATGCGGCACAGCAATGGAGCAAAAAGCACCTATCATGAAAAAATGTCCCAAATGCGGAAACGAGATGTATCCCTCTATTTCTACGGCAATATTAGTTCTGATCCGTAAAGAAGATAAATTATTGCTGGTACATGCACGCAATTTCAAAGGTACATTCAACAGCCTTGTGGCCGGTTTTCTGGAAACCGGAGAAACTTTGGAAGAATGCGTTGCGCGCGAGGTGAAAGAAGAAACCGGACTGGACGTAAAGAATATCACTTATTTTGCCAATCAGCCTTGGCCATATCCCAGTGGACTGATGGTAGGATTTATCGCTGACTATGCAGGTGGAGAACTCACGTTGCAGGATGAGGAGCTGAGTTCCGGAGCCTTTTATACCCGGGACAACTTACCCGAATTGCCAAGAAAACTAAGTCTGGCAAGAAAAATGATAGACTGGTGGATAGAAAACGGAAAATGACAAAAACACAGGCCACGAAGTACATATAAACTACAAACGAACAACTTATGAATGGAATGAAAACAGCATTCATCCTCCAAAAGTATCAATAAACCCATGTATCTTCGTGACCTGCTTTTTAAACAAACCCCGTGAGCTATTCCATGAAAGTGAGTTCTTTCAAATCCAATTTCTTCTCCCATTCAACAAGCGGCAGTCCGTGCAAGGAAGACGCATCCATACCCTCGGGCAAAACATTCTGCGCCAAATAAACGGCAGGAACAGTCACCAATGCACAACCAACCTGATCGGACTCAACAAATACATATTTATATCCGGCATAAATACATTCGTATTCCACTTCCTGATCTTTCCCGTAAAGCGCAATGCTATTGGTCACTTTACGGAGCGTGCCCTCAAGATAACCGATCATTTCACTCTCTGTGGTAGAATCATTGCCATAAGTATCGGCATCTTCTACAAACAAGCAGGCAGCCACATCCCTGTTCTTAGGAACAGCCACTCCGATACAGGCCCACACCCACAATGGTCCGCGCGCACTGACATCCTGTCCGGCACAAACAATATGTGCTCCCGGCATAGGTGGAAAACGCTGTTGTTTCTCCTTTCCAAAAAGACGTTCGGTAGCATCCAGCAGAGGACGAACATTATACACGGGGATCTCTTTTCCGGAAACTTGCGGTTGCATGTACATAGGAACTGCCTTTCCAGAAACAATATCTTCGTGTACGGCAAGATCCAATCCCCATATCGCCCCATTCAGTCCGCAAAATGCAGAAGAGGTATTCAGCATATTAACCTGTCCGAAATAAGCATCGCTCCTTCCGCAACGGTCATAGGCAAGAATACTTTCGGTCACGACATCAAGTCCTTTGATATCGACCGTTCCAACGGAAAGTTTCATAGTCGATATATACCCTCCGCCATCCGGCATACCCGGATTCATATATCCCATGCAAAATTCTTTACTCGGCCCAATGGCCCGACTAATCACTTTCGAGGCATCGTATTTGATGCCGGCTATCAGATCTTTCATATATTAATTGGTTTAGATGTTGCACATAGAACAACGTTTAACACAGAATGATTAAGCCCGATAGACTAAAGAAACAAAAAGAATACAAAAAAGAGAGGCTATCACCGCATAATCCGGTAATAGCCCCTTTTTATCTATCATTTTCCATTATCTGGAGTATCTGCCCGCAAGGGAAGTACTCAGATACCGAGTGATTTCATCACAGCCTTGATCTTTTCATCGGCACTTGCATCAGCACCGGCAAAACAATTACGACAGCCCATCTCTCCTTTCACTTCGATATAGAACTTAATCTTAGGCTCTGTTCCCGAAGGACGGATAGAAACCTTGCCGCCATCCTGAGTGAAATATTGAAGTACGTTCGACTTATCCGGCATATCGATTTTGGTTACACGACCGTCTTCGTCAATCTGTTTCAAAGTCTGGAAGTCTTTCCAAAGGATTACTTTAGAACCTGCCAGTTCGCGCGGAGGATTATTACGGAAATCAACCATCATCTGCTTGATTTCTTCCGCACCGCTCTTACCGGGTTTTACTACGCTAATACCTTTTTCTTTAGAGAAACCATATTCCACATAGATATCCAGCAGCAATTGATACAATGTTTTGCCATTGTCTTTCGCCCATGCAGCAATTTCGGAAATCAAGCAACAAGCAGATACGGCATCTTTATCACGTACAAAATCTTCGGCAAGGAAACCATAGCTTTCTTCACCACCGCCGATGTAAACCTGCTTACCTTCACGCAAACGAATCTCGCGTGCAATCCATTTAAAACCGGTATAGCAATCGAGCATTTCAATGCCGTTCTTCTCAGCTATTTTCTTGATAAGTTCGGTAGTAACAATTGTTTTTACTACAAACTCCTTCCCTGTCATCTTGCCCAATTTCTTATACTGGGTAATGATATAATAAAGATACATCAAGCAAGTCTGGTTACCATTGATAAGTACCCATTCGCCCTTATCATCCTTACAGGCAATACCCACACGGTCGGCATCAGGATCACTCGCCATTACCAGGTCGGCATCGATTTCCTTAGCCAGATTGACAGCCATAGTCAATGCCTCGGCATTTTCGGGATTCGGAGAAACAACTGTCGGGAAGTTACCATCCTTAATCATCTGTTCGGGAACCGTATGGACATTCTCAAAACCCCACATCTTCAATGCACGCGGAATAAGCATCATACCCGTACCGTGAATCGGAGTATAAACAATCTTCATATCTTTCTGGTGAGCGATAGCTTCCGGATCGATAGAAATGGTTTTAACCTTTTCCAGATAAGGTTTATCAATGTCTTCGCCGACAATCTGAATCAAACCGGCAGCAGAATTACCCCGGAATTTAATGTCGGCAGCAGAAGTTATCTTATTCACTTCATCGATAATTCCTTTATCATGCGGTGCCAATACCTGTGCACCATCATCCCAATAAGCCTTGTAACCGTTATATTCTTTCGGATTATGAGAAGCTGTCAGAATAATACCGCTTTGACAACCGAGGTGACGGATAGCAAACGACATTTCAGGAGTCGGGCGCATATCTTCGAACAGATATACTTTGATACCGTTAGCAGCAAAAATATCTGCGGAAATTTTTGCAAAAAGATCACTGTTGTTGCGGCAGTCGTATCCTACCACTACGGAAATCTGCGGAATATCTTTAAAATTAGCATTCAAATAGTTGGAAAGCCCTTGAGTGGCAGCCCCTACCGTATAGATATTCATGCGATTGGTACCTACACCCATGATACCGCGCAGACCGCCTGTACCGAATTCCAAATCTTTATAGAAAGCTTCTATCAACTCGGTTTTATCTTCATTTGCCAACATACGTTTCACTTCAGCCTGAGTTTCGGCATCATATGCCGGGGTAAGCCATTTTTCAGCTTTCTCAGTCACCTGCTTGATGAGTTCCTGATTTTCCATTTAGATTGTTATTTATTGGTTAATGATTCATTAATCTCTATAAGTCACAAATGTAAAAGAATTAAATAAGAATTCCTAATAAATAAATGAATATTGTGTTAATGTGATAATGGCCGATACATCAATCGGCATGCGGTTTTCAGCACAGAATATCCATATATTAAATAATTATTTCACTTTGTAACGTTCGCCTGTTTGTTTTACATATTCTTCAAGAAATTCTTTCGGATAACCCGGACGAACCACACCGGCAGGCTGACCGATAGAATTACGTTCGAACTTGCCATCCTTCATCTTGCGAATCACACCGTCAGCGTATTTCACTACGATAAACTCTCCCAACCGCTTCCAAGTATCGAAAGTACTTTGAGCAGTCATACTGGTATAATTGGTGAGAAAAGCCTTGGCTCCGGCCGGATCCTTTTGATAAATGCGCGTAGCCATATTTTCAATACCGGCCTGTGCCTCGTGGAAAGTACTTTCAAGTTCCTGCTGTGCAGCACGGATATCACCGATCATCAAATCGTAACGCGGATATACCATATTGGATACCCAATTGAAAATCCAGAAAGAAGAATCCCAAGAGAAAGTGATATAATCGGCTCCACCTACACGGGAATAGCATACAGGCACTTTATCCGTACAGCAGTATACCGGGGTGAATACCGTCATATTGGCATCGTCCGTACCAAACCAAAGTACACCACCCACCGGATCGGGCATACTGGCACGCATTTGCGCAACAAAAACAAAACCGGTTTGCTGAGTGGAAATAGGGCGCTCATTGAAATATTCCTGATCACCCACTTTAAAAGAAAGCGGCGAAAGACGATATGGGATCTTATAAGGGCCGGCACCAAAATCATTGCTGATATCGAGGGGAGTTCCTTCATAGTGGTCACGCATGGCATTCTGTACATCCTGTACGGAAATCTTACGGTTAGGCTTCACGAACAACGGCATCGGTTCGTCTGTTTCTCCCTGTATATAAGGAAGGTATGCCTCTCCCTGATCGGTAAACATATTGAAATAACTCCAGACACGGGCTTCACAATAACGGCGGGCACCGAAATCAAGTGGAGCATAAGCTTGGGCAAAGCTGAAGTCCTTATTCACCCCATTAAAATATCCCTTTTCGCGGGCAAAAGAAATCACGTCCGGAGAATAAAGACAATTCTCCTTATCGTTCATATCAAACTGCTGGATACGCGCCTGGTTGGCATGAGCAGAGATACAATCATCGGGCACGCGTACGGCCACCCATACGGCACCACGTATACCGGGACCTTTACCGATCATCTCCATAATCCATATTTCATTGGGATCGGCAATGGTAAAAGACTCTCCCTCGCTATAATAGCCATATTCCTGTACAAGGTCAGTCATAATCCGAATGGCCTCACGAGCTGTACGCGAACGTTGCAAACCGATATATATAAGGCTGCCATAATCGATAATCCCGGTAGAATCTGCTAATTCCGGACGCCCCCCAAAAGTAGTTTCCCCAATGGTTACCTGATACTCGTTCATATTACCTATGACGTTGTAAGTCTGGCGAGCCTGTTCTATTTTTCCAAGATATTTTCCGGTATCCCACTCATATACATCCAGCATGGTTCCTTTCTTATAAGTAGCGGCCGGATAATGATATAACTCTCCAAACAGCCCATATGAATCGGCAGAATAGGAAACGATGGTCGAACCGTCGGCAGAAGCATTCTTTCCGACAATGAGATTGGTACAGGCGAAAGTATCCGCCACTGCCGCCACAAGAAAGGCAGCACAAAGAATCAGTTTCTTGTTCATTGTTCTATATACTTAAATATGATTGTATTCCTTACCACACGAAGGTGTCACGTACTACGGTTTCATTGCCACAACCATCTACTGCAACCATTTCCACTACATGCTTCCCTCCTTTTTCCACGCGTTTCGGATCAAGTTCACATATATACTGGGAACGGATTAAATTAGGTCTTCCAAATAACGCATATTTCCCATCAATAGTTCCACGATAAGAATGGATGCCGGTTGCTTTATCCTTAATGGTATAGACTATCTTCCCTGTACGCCCCCAATTCTTTGGGTTGACCGGAGTGATCACAGGAGGAACCGTATCAATGGCTACCGTATAAGTAGCCAACTCACGAACAGTCGTTTTCATGAATCCATCTTCGTAAGTACCGCCAGCTCCGTAAAGTCCTTTGGGAGTGACACGCGCCACATAATATTTTGTTGTATCCGCCAACGGCATACGACGCAGCCCGATACGTAACTCGCAACTGCCATGCAACGGAACAGATTCATCACTCAACTGATATGTAAAAGCCACAGCGCCGCTATCCGCTTTCATCTGATAATTCAAGGCCACATCATCATAAAGCATTCCTTTAGGCACAATCAGAGTCAGACCCGGTTCCTGCAAAAAGTTGGTACAATTCCAAGCAAAAAAATACTTTTCACGATGTTGTAAACGTTCAATCGGCTGTTTCTTTCCACGCACAGTGAAACGAGTATGGGAGGTATTGCCAAACGCATCTGTCAATGTGTAGAGAAACCGGTAATCTCTTTCCTCATCGATAGTAACCAATCCCCGGTTATCATTGGCAGCCTCCAACATACGAAGAGTATTCCCCGGATCGATAAAAGACTTCATATATTGCCCGCAAGTCCAGGAATTTATCATCCGGTTCTCTTCCTGCGAAAAGCGATCTACCGTGCTACGGAATATTTCCTGCCCATCTACGGTCAAGACTACCGTATGCACACCATAACGGTTGTGTACACCGTCCATATAATCATACGCTTTGATACCGGCTCCGATTACGCCCCATGCTTCGATAGGGCGGCCATTATTATTCAAAGAAAAAGTCTGGTTCTTCTGTATTCCTTCCATTACTCCCCTACCCGGTTGAGGAAACAGCATTATACCTTCTGCCTTAGGCGCAGTAGTATCCTTGATATGCTTCAAAAAAAACGGCATCGGATCAATATAATCACCAGAAGAGGTCTCGAATACATCCAAATGTAAATGCGGACCAAAAGAATAACCGGTATTCCCACTCCAGGCAATCTGCTGACCGGCTTTTACCGGATACTCACCCGGTTCGGGAATTATTTCCACTTCATAATTTTCCTTTTCGTACTGAAGATCTTCCACCCGCTTTGCAATCGCCCCTACAAACCCGCTGAGATGCCGGTTGATTGTAGAATATCCATTGTTGTAAACCACATCGAGTACATAGCCCGAACCGTGTGTGACGCGAATACGAGAAATATACCCGTCGGCCAATGCGCGAACCGGCTTTCCGATAACACCACCGGTCTTAAAATCAAGTCCACCATGAAAATGATTGGCCCGTATCTCTCCAAAATTTCCACTCAATGTCAGAGGAAAATCGAATGGAGGGACAAAAGATGCCTGTCGCTGCTTCTCCTGCGAAAAAGACGGCATGCAATAAATGAACAATAAGATTGTGATATATAGTTTCATGCGGTACATTATTTCTTTAAGAGGACAAATGTACGTCATTCCGGATAAATATTAAAATAAAGGAGTAACAAATCATCCCTCAGTGAAAGGGATAATTTTACCTTTCCATCCAACTAATGCGGATACTATTTCTGACAATATGCTGTTAAACATCTCCTATTATGCATTGGTACACAAGCATTTTTCGTACATTCGTACATGTTTAACCCTTAATACAGTAACGTTATGATTATCGGAGTACCAAAGGAAATCAAAAACAACGAAAACCGTGTGGGTATGACTCCATCCGGAGTTGCCGAAATTGTAAAACGCGGGCATACTGTTTACATACAGCATACCGCAGGCATCAACAGTGGTTTTCCCGATGCAGCCTATACAGCCGTGGGAGCGCAGATTCTCCCTACCATGGAAGAAGTATATGCCATTGCCGAAATGATTGTAAAAGTGAAAGAGCCGATAGCCCCGGAGTACAAGCTTATCCGAAAAGGACAATTATTATTCACCTATTTTCATTTTGCTTCCGATAAAGAACTGACACTGGCAATGATCGAAAACGGATCGGTCTGCCTGGCATACGAAACTGTAGAAAAAGCCGACCATTCATTACCTTTGTTAATACCGATGAGTGAAGTCGCCGGTAGAATGGCTACCCAAGAAGGGGCTCGTTTTTTGGAACGCCCGCAAGGCGGGAAGGGGATATTATTAGGAGGCGTACCGGGAGTAAAACCGGCAAAAGTGCTGATATTGGGCGGTGGCATCGTGGGAAGTAATGCTGCACAGATGGCTGCCGGCATGGGAGCGGACGTAACTATCGCCGACATAAATTTGGCACGATTGCGTTATTTAAGCGAAACTCTGCCTCCCAATGTAAAGACTCTCTACGCTTCGGAATTACGCCTGAAAATGGAATTGCCAACCGTAGACTTGGTGATAGGATCTGTCCTTATACCGGGAGATAAAGCGCCTCACCTGATCACCCGTGATATGCTGAAACTGATGCAGCCGGGCACTGTATTGGTAGATGTAGCCATCGACCAGGGAGGTTGCTTCGAAACATCGCACCCGACTACCCAAAGTGCACCGACCTATATTGTAGACGGAATCGTACACTATGCTGTCGCCAACATCCCGGGAGCAGTACCTTACACATCGACTCTCGCCCTGACTAACGCTACTTTACCTTATGTGACAGCTCTTGCCGATAAAGGTTGGCAAAAAGCCTGCGAAGACGATCCGGCACTTGCAAAAGGGCTGAATATAGTAGAAGGAAAAGTGGTATACAAAGCTGTAGCCGATGTATTTGGAATTAGTGAAAAATGATAGAGGCATGAAGCCTCTCCCCAGCCCTCTCCACGGGAGAGGGGGTACAGATACCCTTGTCTATTAATTAGTTGCAAAACTAACTTAGCCCCCTCTCCCACGGAGAGGGCTGGGGAGAGGCTTCTGTCTAAAACAAATTGGTAGTCAGCGTTTGTTTTCTCCTCTCATACTCTTCAAGCAATTCTTTCATGACCTCCGCCACAGACTGCTGCTGCCGAAATAAAGAAGCTACTTGTCCTATTTCCAATTCTCCTTCTTCAAGATCACCCTCAAAAATTCCTTTTTTGGCTCGTCCTCTTCCCAAAAGCTCCCGCAACTCTTCGGCAGACGCCCCACGATCTTCTGCTGCTTCTACCGCATCCCGAAAACTATTGGTCACTAAACGGGTAGGAGCCAATTTTTTCAATAATAATTTAGTGTCACCTTCATTCAGCCGTAAGCAATATTCTTTGAATACATCACTGGCTGAACTCTCATAGGTAAGCGCAAAGCGAGTCCCGATCTGTACACCTTCCGCTCCCAATACCATGGCTGCCAGAATTCCTTCACCGGTTGCAATACCACCGGCAGCTATCAAGGGCAGAGTAGTAGCCCGGCGAACAGCCGGAACAAGACAGAACGTAGTGGTTTCTTCACGTCCGTTGTGCCCTCCGGCTTCGAATCCTTCAGCCACAATCGCATCCACACCGGCCTCTTCGCTCTTCACTGCAAATTTAGAAGAAGAGACAACATGCACCACCGTAATTCCACGTTCTTTCAACCATCCGGTCCATGTCTTCGGATTACCGGCAGAAGTAAAGACGATTTTCACTCCTTCTTCGACCACGATATTCATCACTTCTTCTATCTGCGGATACATCAATGGAATATTCACTCCGAAAGGCAAATCGGTAACAGCCCGACATTTTCGAATGTGTTGACGCAGAACTTCGGGATGCATAGACCCGGCACCAATAAGTCCCAACCCTCCGGAATTACTTACTGCCGACGCCAAACGCCAACCACTGCACCATACCATACCTCCTTGAATAATAGGATAACGAATACCCAAAAGAGTAGAAATTCTATTCATAAATCGAATCTATTTATATTTATTTTCCCCTCTCCATCGTTGTATGGAGAAGCCTTCCATTTTACTAATTTAACAAATTCACCTTTTAGATAGTTCAATGAGTAATGAATTGTAATACAGGCTTCGGAATAAGGACGGTAGTCGAATCACCGTAGGTTTTCAACACTTCTAAGGTGCGGGCACGGCGTTCACGTCCCTTTTTATCCCAAAAATCCTTTGTAAAAACATACATGAAATTAAAACCGCCGATAGCCACACCTGCCATCGAGCCATTCGACTGCCCGAATAACGGCTTATACTGCAACTTAATAGCTTCAATCTCGGTCAGGGAAGGCTGCGTTATCACCATAACCCTCAACGGCGCCTTCGATGTATTGGTATACCCTCTGAACGTCTTGATCCGATAAAAAGGGTCTCCTCTCCAAGTATCCTTACCTACTTGTATCTTTTTCTGATAAACCGGATCCCAGTCATAAGGAGTATTCGCCTTATAGGGATGCAGAGAAAGCATCTGCCTTTTTTCCAACGGTAAGGTATTGGGTAAGGCAGAAGGAAGAGATTCGTCCGGCAGCATCCAGTTCTTCTCCGTCGACATCAACGGAGTTCCCATTATATCCGAACCGAAATCAATCTGTTTCACAGCCTCCGGATTTAGTTTTATCTCGCCCTCCTCTTTTAATACACGACTGAGATTTAACGAATCCTTCTTCGTCCATTCCTGAGAATAAACCACAGGAACAGACAAACAGATCAATAAAAACAATATAAAGCACTTCGTCATTCTCAAATTTCATTTATCATTTATAGGATCAAAGCATCATTAATGTATGTTCCGTCATCCTTGTCCATTAAGTATACAACTCCCCGGCCACTGACAAAATCAGCAGCAATATAATAAAACGTTTAGCCATGTTCAGTTGTTTAGACTACCACCAGCGATAACCACTTCCGCAAAGCGGTTCATCATAACAGGGATCAATCGTCCAAGCCGTCCGGGGATACTTTCTGGTTTCCCACCAACGACGATAACGGGCAGCCGCATCCAGAATTTCTTCATCGGACAAGAAGTAAATAGCTTCATAGTTCTCAGCATTCACTTCGACCATATGACATCCCATAGAAGCAGGAATTCCAAGACGAATACTTTCTACAGTCCACAAAATACACTCGCCCAAACGTATCTTGCCACTGTTACTATTGTACACGGAAGGAAATGCAGGTATCACACTCAAATCCTCCGCATAAGCAAGTAATTCGGGAATATCCTCTTCCGTAAAATGAGGAACTTCAACAATTCCTTTTTCATTTTTAGTATTGTAAGTTCCGGATTTCAGTTGTTTCACAAAAAGGTCGACATCCGGATTATTATAGTCCAAGGTCTCTTTACCGCATCCCGTAAGCATAAGCGCCATCAAAACAGCAAACAGCATCATCCATGTTTTTTTCATAACACACATTATTATATGGTTAATAAGTCATGCGAAGTCCGCATAAAAGGTTAAAATTAGTGGGGCGTTTGGTACGTATCGTTTCAATTCTCGAATCCGTATCAAAATGATGTGATACTCCCGGCTCTGCAAAAAGCGCAATCCGGTCATTTACTTTATAACTTACTCCCACTCCGGCCGTCACAGCCAATTGTACCGGTTCGTTTTTGAAATTATTACTGGGTGCACCGGCTATACACTTATCAGCAACCGCCCCTATAGAAGCGTATAAATCAAATTTCTTCAGATCGGCCAAATACACATTCATTTTAACCGGAATACCCAGATAGTGAAGCCCCTGACCATTGGCGCGGAGATTTGAATACGCCAATCCGGTCTCTATGCCCAAATATTCACCCAATCTTTTTTCGATTGTTACTCCTGCCATAACAGGCATCTTATATTTCCGTTTTTCTGCCGGAAGCGCCGTACCGACAGTAGTTTTTACAGCCCAAGTACGTTTCTTTTCCACTTTAGATACAACAGAAGCCATATCCGGTTCTTTTTCTACCGCAACCGGAGCTATATCATCGTTTCCCGAACTTGTCTTCCAGATATTATCCCCCGCATTTCTATCTCTTACATAGCCGTTATTGGTAGCCGTAGCCGAAAAACTGAATGACACGGATAATGTCACAGATACCGAATCGTCATCCTCTTCATCAGCATGGGACAATACAGCCATTTTACCCGGTGTGGGTTTGTATAATACAGGTTCGGTCCGGGAGGGTGAAAATGATTGATTCGCCCTATCGCCATCCAACGTTCCCACTCCCGACACAGCAAGCTGTGTAAATGCTTCCTCCATCTCCTCTTTGGGTGAGAAAAACCAAAAAGCCGCTGATGATGCTGCCAATACGAGTAATACGGAAGCGGCGGCAGCCACCCGGAAGAACAATACCCGGCGCCGTTGCTGGCAGCAAGCAGCCACATCCTCGTTCAGTTCTTCCCAGAAGCTCTCCCTCACCGTCATTTCAGCATGACCGAGACGAGAACGGAACAAGTCGGTTATTTCATCATTTTCTCTCTTCATGGTTTCTATATTCTTTAATTCTTTTTGCTAACAAATATTTGGCTCTGTGAAGTTGTGAAGTAGACGAATGTTCTTTGATATGAAGAATTTCGGCTATTTCCTTATGCGACTTCTCTTCAAACACATAAAGGTTGAATACGGTTCGACACCCATCTGGCAAATCAGCAACGAAAGCCATCAGTTGTTCTTCAGATATATCGCTCCCATTTTCTGTTATATCTGGTATATCCGGAATCTGTTCCTCATGCACTATCACTTGAGTGATACGCTTTTGCCGTCGGAGATAGTCAAGTGCCTGAGTCACCATCACCCTTGTTATCCATGTGCCTAACGACGACTCTCCACGAAACGAAAAATGAGTAAAAATTTTAATAAAACCATCATGCAATACATCATAAGCCGCATCCACATCGCCTGTATAGCGATAACAAACCGCCAGCATCTTGTTGGAATAGAGGGTATAAAGTTCCTTTCGGGCGGAATCCTTTCCTGCCCGGCAGCCCTTTATCAGTTCTATCTCGTTTTCCAATGTCAGTGCTTTTTTACAGACGCCTCTCTGCGTCGTTTGTTAGTTAGACGCAACATTCGAAAGAATGCTGCAAAAAGAATATCTAAAAGAAGTTAAAAACAGACTACCCATAAAAAAACTTCCATCAGGCAGACAAGATTGTTTGCAAGCCTATGGAAGTTCAGTTAATAATATAGCAAGCCCTATCAGCAGGCTTTAAAACTCATATCCAGACCTTTCACTGAATGCGTCAAAGCTCCTACGGAAATAAAATCGACTCCACATTCTGCATAATCACGCAGCGTGTCGAAAGTGATACCACCGGAAGATTCGGTTTCATATTTTCCAGCTACCATATCAACCGCCTTCTTTGTCATCTCCGGTGTGAAGTTATCGAACATAATGCGATCTACCCCGCCCAAATCGAGTACTTGCTGTAATTCATCAAAATTACGGACCTCAATTTCTATTTTCAGATCTTTGCCTTTTTCCTTGCAATATTCCTTGGCACGAGTAATGGCCTTATCAATGCCACCGGCAAAATCCACATGATTATCTTTCAGAAGGATCATATCAAAAAGTCCGATACGGTGATTCACACCACCGCCGATCTTGACTGCCATCTTTTCCAGAATGCGCATTCCCGGCGTAGTCTTACGGGTGTCGAGCACATGAGTATGAGTACCCACCAGTTTCTGAGCATACTTACGGGTCATTGTAGCGATACCGCTCATACGTTGCATCACATTCAGCATCAAACGTTCCGTCTGCAACAACGATTGCACTTTGCCTTCTACCACCATCACTATATCACCCGGTTTCACTTCCGTACCGTCATTGATAAAAACTTCTACTTTCATTGTAGGGTCAAAGCGATTGAAAATTTCTTTCGCTACTTCAACTCCGGCCAATACACCGGCTTCTTTAATCAACAATTTGGATTTCCCCATTGCAGTGGCGGGGATACATGAGAGAGTAGTATGATCGCCGTCACCTATATCTTCTGCAAAGGCAAGATCGATCAACTTGTCTATCAATTCTTTTTCTTTATTCATTGGTTTTGTCAATTCTTATTTGATGAATTAAATATTTGTTCTGAACTCTTTTGAAGAAACAATTCACCCGAAAGTTTCCATTAGCAGTAGTCAAGGTACCTATAACAAAACTCGATTCGTCACGCTTCCCCTGATGGTTTACATTGAAGCCACTAACTTTATTGTCGGCAAAAAAAGTATTCATTGTACTTTCAGCAGCCTGCTTGTCAGTGTTGGTAGAGCGGTTCTGAATGATGAGATCAACCTTATCACCCAAGAATTTATTCAGCTCTTGAGAGCTTCCTTTCTTAAATGCCAGAACTACACCCACCGGCACATCCTGTGCCAAAAGCGTAGATACGGAAAACATCAATCCGGCAATCCATAAAAGTACCCGTTTTTTCATAACCACAAGCTTTTCAGACATCAGTTTTCAGCAAAATCTGATACCTAATGATACGCAAAGGTAAGCATTTATTGCAGAAAACAATAAAAAACAGCTATTTTTGTGCGATAATCAGAACTGTATCAACATGAAAACGACTTTGCTCGTCGTAGGACGAACCGTAGAACAACATTATATCACCGCCATCAACGATTATATTCAGCGCACGAAACGCTTCATTACTTTTGATATGGAAGTAATCCCCGAACTTAAAAACACCAAAAACATTTCGATGGAACTACAAAAGGAAAAGGAAGGGGAACTCATTTGCAAAGCCTTCCAACCGGGAGATGTCATCGTATTACTCGACGAACATGGAAAGGAAATGCGTTCTCTGGAATTTGCGGAGTGGATGAAACGCAAAATGAACACGGTCAATAAGCGGTTGGTGTTCGTCATCGGAGGTCCTTATGGGTTCTCACAAAAAGTATATGATGTAGCACACGAAAAAATTTCGATGTCGAAGATGACTTTCTCCCATCAAATGATACGGCTCATTTTTGTAGAACAAATATATAGAGCAATGACGATTTTAAATGGCGGTCCCTACCATCATGAATAACTTTTTATATTCCATCATTCTGACTCATTGTTATTTAACAAATAAATACAGTACATTTAGCCTCATTTTCTTAGTCTACGAGAAAATGTATAAATATACAATTTCGACGAATAACTGATAATTATTACCATGTATACCATAGTACAACTAATTCATCACCTTCCCCCGACCTAACTATTCCTAAAAACAACCATAAACATCTCCGAAGTCCACACAAATCTGTAACAATTTCAGAGCAACGAAAAAAAAAAGACGGAAAGGGAAAAAGCATTTTCCTTATCAAAAATACACAACAGGAAATTAAGCCAATAAAACCCTAATTACCAATCAGTTACAATTTACTATTTTTCCTCTACGAGAAATAAGTCGAAACTCGTAGAGAAACCCCTCACTCCTCTACGAGCAATGACATGTTTCTCTACGAGAAATGATACATTAATTCAGAAGACACAACACCTATATAAAACCAAAAGAATTCAATGAAAAGGTGACATGTAAATATAAATAAATAAAAAACAGAATGTAGATTCAATAGAAAAATACCCTGTTATATCACTCATTAAAATTGAAATTTAAGAGAAAATAAGATACCCCATCAACTGCTATAAAATATTCATTACATCGTCATAAAACAGCTATTAATATAAAAAAAAGACAGCATCTAATGATTATAAGTCACAAAGAGAACCAATATTAGTAACAATTTGATATTATTATCACATTTGTCTCGTATTTAAATTGATAATCTCATATTTATTTATATATTTGCATGCATTCAATCGTGTACAATACAAAATTAAACCTTAAGAAAACTTATGATTAGAAAATTTATGTTGCTAATAGCATGCTTGCTAACGAGCATAAATGTAGTAACGGCACAGACATCCAAAGTAACAGGTGTGGTCATTTCAGAAGAGGACGATTTACCTGTTGTTGGTGCCTCTGTTTTACTTGTGGGTACCAGTATCGGTACTATCACCGATGCCAATGGAAATTTTGTCTTATCAGACATTCCCGTTTCCGCAAAAAAAATACGGATTTCATTTATTGGCATGGCTACTTATGAAGGAGAAATCAAACCCAACATGAAAGTTATCATGAAGTCGGACTCACAATTAGTCGATGAAGTTGTGATTGTGGGTTACGGCACAGGCAAAAAGCTCGGCTCCGTAGTCGGTTCTGTTTCTACGGTCAGCAATAAAGCGTTAGAAGCCAAGCCGACAATGAATTTTGCCGATGCACTTCAAGGACAAGTAGCCGGTATGCAAGTGTTTACCTCCTCCGGTGAGCCTACGGCATCTTCTTCCATGCGTGTCCGTGGATATACCTCTTTAAATGCAGGAACTTCACCTTTATATATATTAGATGGCGCACCTGTATCGAGTGATGTATTTACATCACTAAACCCTAATGATATAGAAAATGTAACCGTACTGAAAGATGCATCTTCCACCTCCATTTACGGTGCACGTGCAGCAAATGGAGTTGTTTACATTACAACTAAAAAAGGAAAGACCAGTGAAAAAGCCAACATTACCATTCGCGGGCAATATGGTATTTCACAATTACCCGACTTCAAAAAAGATATGATGAACGCACAAGAGTTCATTCAATTCAAATTGATGTGTGATCCTTCATTAGCCACCAATCCTCAATTCATGGCTGATAAAGCCAGAATAGAGAAATATGGCTTAAGTATGGATTGGGCCGATTATGTATTGAGAGACAATACCCCTACTTATTCCGTAGATGCCAATATCAGTGGTGCTTCCGGCTCTACAAACTATTACATCAGTGCAGGGCATTTCGACCAGGAAGGAACCTCTTATCAATCGGGAGTAACCCGCGAAAATTTCAGAGTCAATCTAAATACCAAACTAAACAACTGGTTGAAATTCGGAGTTAATTCAGCTATCTCTTATCAGGATTATGCCACGACTCTGGGAGTCAGAGATAATAATGAAGGTGCTTGGGTAAACTCTCCGTTGATACTGGCCCGTACAGGCAGACCTATCGACTTCCCATACGAGATTATAGAAAACGAAGACGGTACGTGGTCACGTGGTGAGGATTTACTGCTATTGCCCGGAACAGGATACACCAACCCGATGAAGATTTTCCAAAACTCATCCATAAAGAATGAGCGCATCATGGGCAACTTGAATACCTTTATTGAAATCACCCCGTTTAAAGGACTTACTTTAAAAGGAGCACAAGCTTTTGAAGGCTATATATATAAATATAGAGGTGTAAATTACCCTTGGGAAGATAATGAGTTTAACGGAGACGTGGCCGAACAATTCCAGAGGGGAAGTAACTGGACTTTCACCAATACGGCCGAATATAAACACACTTTCAAAGGAAAACACTTTATGACGTTACTGGCCGGTCAAGAATCCATCATGCACAACTCAGACGGTTTTTCAGCATCCGGTAAAGGAATCGAGGATAGTCGCTTAACTCAATTATCCGCAGTTTCTTCGGCAACAGCCAAAGTGAACGGAGCACGTTCCGAGTATGTATTCAATTCTTTCTTCTTCCGAGGAGAATATAACTATGACGAGAAATACTATCTGGACGCTTCATATCGTCGGGACGGTTCTTCACGTTTTAGCGAAGACCACCGGTGGGCTTCTTTCTATTCTATCGGTGCCATGTACAACATCAAGAATGAAGCATTTCTCAACGATGTAGAATGGCTGAACGACTTACGTCTGAAAATCAGCTACGGTACCACCGGTAATTCTGAAATCGGTAATTATGCCTCTTTGGGTATGGTGGCCGGCGGCGGTTCATACAACTATAATAATCAGAGTGGTTGGGTAATCGGTACAGTAGGCAATTCAGATCTGACTTGGGAAACTTTGAAGAACTTCTCTGCCGGCGTTTCGACAAAGGTATTCGATCGTCTTGACTTCAGTGTCGAGTACTATCAGAAAAAGACGGTAGATATGCTCATGAACGTTCCTTTCTCTATGACTACCGGACATTCCACAGGTATGGGCAATGTAGGAACGCTACTGAATACCGGTGTAGATCTTAATATGAATCTTGAAATTCTGAACATTAACAACCTCAGATGGAATGTATATGCGAATTTCAATTATAACAAAACAAAAATCCAATCATTGTTCAATGGTTTAGACGAGTTGGCATTTCCACAATACGGGTTGAAATATCAAGTAGGTCACGATCCCAATGAATACTTTTCCGTGCTGTGTGCCGGAGTCGATCCACGTGACGGCGCTTTGATGTATTATGACTTGAACGGCAACAAAACCAAAACATTCACCATGGACAACATGCAGTTCACCGGAAAGAAGATGTTTGCTCCCTGCAGTGGCGGTTTCGGTACCTCAGTCAGTTGGAAAGGCTTGTCTGCAATGATTGACTTCTCATGGATCGGAGAAAGATACCTGATCAACAATGACCGCTTCTTTACTGAAAATCCCACCAATTCGAACATGGTCAATATGAACAAAAGAATGCTGACCATGTGGCAAAAGCCGGGTGATATTACCGATGTTCCCCGCTACGGAGTAGCCAGTGAGAATCTACTACGCACCAACTATTTCCTGGAAAATGCCGCCTTTGTACGTTTGAAAAATGTGACAATCTCTTATGAACTCCCCAAAAGTATATTGAAGAAAACAAAAATCGTAGAGGGAGTCAGAATATTTACCACCGGACGTAATCTCCTCACATTCACACAATTCTCAGGAATCGATCCGGAGATAGACTCAAACCTTGCATTGGGAGATTATCCTAATTCAAGACAGTATACATTGGGACTTGAAGTTAAATTCTAAAGAAAAACAGAGACAGCTATATGAAAACATCAAAATCAATCATATTCACCCTCCTTTTCACAATTATACTGGCATCCTGCAATATGGACAAGTATCCATATGACAAGATACCTTTAGAGAGTGCTATAGAATCATTCGCCGACTGTCAGAAATTACGGACGGGAATGTACAGAGACTTACGCATTATTGCAGTTTCCACAAATGTATTAGCAGCCGAAATACAAGCCGACGGATTTCTCCCTCTTTCCTATTTCGGAAATCAACTCGGTGCACTGTATCGTTGGGAAGCAAATGCTTCGGAAAGTACTTTCAGCACCATATGGAGCAATAGCTATGTAACCATAGCCCAATGCAATTTACTGATCGAAGGCATCAAAAGACTACAGACAGAAGGCAAGTTTTCGGACAGCGAACTGCCTACCGTCAAAAACTACTTGGGAGAAGCTCATCTGATCCGCGCCATAGCTTACTCTATCCTGGTTGATAAATTCTGTGCGACATATGACCCTGCCACAGCAGAAAACTTTTATGGAGTGCCCATTGTAGACGAATATTCACCTTCTGCCGATAATACAAAATACCCGTCCCGGGCAACTTTGGCTGCAACCTACAGTTTCATAAAAGATGACATCAAACAGGCCAAAGAGAATATGACAGCCACCGGGCAACATTCTTTCGAGTACCTATCGACCGATGCGCTTACCGCATTTGAAGCAAGAATCGCCTTGCTGACAAAAGATTATGACACGGCTATCGACTGCGCGGAAGGACTTATAAAAGACGGCCGGTATCCGCTTATCAACAATGCAGCCCAGATGCAAGAAATGTGGTGTAATGATGTCAGTACAGAAGTAATTTGCCAATTATTCAGTTCCAAGCAAGAGTTAGCACCTGCCATGGGAAATTATTTCTTAGACGAAACAAACCATAAGCCCGTTTTCCTTCCTTCACGCGACATTATCAATTCATTCCGGGAAAACGACATACGTGTCAATTGTTACTTCAAAATGGAAGATATCTCATTTTCAACCAACGAGAAGCATAGGTTGGCGGTATTCACCAAATATCCGGGTAATCCGGAAATGTACGAAGGAGTTAACAATTATGTAAACAAGCCCAAAATTTTCCGCATTGCCGAACAATACCTCATCGCCGCCGAAGCTTACTATATGAGAGGTGAAGGAGAAGACGAACTGGCTGCATATGATGTTTTATATGAATTAATGTATGCTCGCGACGCTTCCATATCATTCAATCCGGTTTCCGGTTTAAGTCTCAGACATCTGATTCGTGCCGAACGTGAACGCGAACTGTATGGAGAAGGATTCCGCCTAACCGATCTGAAACGCTATGGAGAGGGATTCAAACGTCAAAATCCCCAATCAGTACAATTATCTTATGAGCTCGGTATGGACCTGAATATAAAAGCAGATAATACACGCTGGTTATGGGCTATTCCTAAAGCGGAAACAGATGCCAATCCGCAGATTAAGTATCAACAAAACCCGGGTTATTAATTTTATTCAAAAAGAGAAATACGATTATGAACTATCTGAAACGATTTGCAATATTGCTTTTGCCACTTATTATGATAGCTTGCAATGACGATGACAACCTCAATACCGGAACGGCCACCGTTGAGTTTCAATCTGCAGAAATTGAAATCAAAGAACTGACCTCTTCCCTGAATCTCCCCATAGTGGTAAAAGGAGAAAATAACGGACTTATAAAAGTCCGTATAGAAATGAAGGACAACAACAGTGGTTTTGAAAATGACAAAGACATTCTCATTACCGATTACAATTTAGTAATCCCTGCCGGAGTAGAAAGTGTAAATGTCGAAACGCTTCTTTCCATAGCCAATGACGAGATCGAACAGAACCGTTCCTTCTCGATAGCTATCGCCCACGTAGAAGGAGCGACAGCAGGAAGTAACGCAATATGTAAAGTAAATATTCTGGAAAACAGCCCTTTGGAAGGTAAATATATGATGGAGGGCAAAAGCCAACTCCAAACGCCTAATGGAGTAACTAACTATGCCTGCACACTCACCTCCGTAGACGAGTCTTTCGAACAACTATACCTTGACTTCGGACAAGGAGGTGCTGCACTCGTAGAAGTAGAAGCAACCGAAAACCAGGGAGAATACAAACTGACCATTGCTGCAAGCCAGGTAATCGGTACATACAATGGAGACAATGTCGAATTAACTCACAAAGCCGTATCCAACGGCAGATGGGTAAAAACCACCGACCCGATAACGGGAATCTTCAAAAACAAAGTAGTAACATTCGAAATGGGACACGCTTTGGGACTTGAAGTTCCTGCCGTCGAAGGTTGGCTTGGGCTTGTAGGAAGTTATACCGATGACAGCGGAAATTCCATTCCCCTAAAATTTATCAAACAATAGATAAAGCAATCGTGAACTAAAAAAATGTGAATTTATGAAAAGACTATTACTTTTAGCAGCTATGCAATCAGCAATTCTGGTTGGAGCACAGACAAGATCTGATGGTCACCTCTTTTACGAGGATTTCGCGACCAAAAACAATTTCTCAGTTAATTGGACTGTTACAGATGCCAATAATGACAGTAAGACATGGGAATATATCGATGAGACCTCTTCTCCGGATGCAGATGGCGGTACAGGTTTGGCAAAGTATCTATACGAAAGAAACAATGCAGCAGATGATTATCTGACGACTCGTGAACCCGTCACACTAAAAACAGGAACTCACTGTCTCTCTTTCTATTACCGCACGTCTACCACCAGAAATAAAGAAAGTATGGAAGTTCTTTATGGTAAATCAAAAGATTTCTCTACCATGAAAGTACTGACAACTCTAACAGATGTCAGCATCAATGAATGGGAAGTCAGCATTAATGATTTCAACGTTGAAGAAGCCGGAGATTATTATTTCTCATTCCATGTTATTTCAGAAAAAAATCGGGCAGGATTTTGGCTTGACAATATTGCTATAGACGAAGGAGGATTCCAAGGAACTCCGGATATTACATTAGAAAATCTGGTACTTCCGGCTTCGGATTGTAATTTAGGAACTGCTCCCATCGGAGTTACGGTAAAAAACATCGGTACCGGTGCTATCAATGGCTTTAGTCTCTACTACGAAATAGACGATGCCAATAAAATAACACAAGACTTTACTGATAAGATTGCCGTAGGAGGTTCATTGGACGTTACTTTCACTACCCCGGCCGATTTCTCCGGCATAGATCAGGCATATAATGTAAAAGTAGTGGCAATTTGTGACAACCAGACAGTGACAAGCAATGATACCGTCAAAGGACGTGTTGTTAATTTATCACCAACAAAAGTTCCTTTCGAATCCAGCTTTAAAAAAGCCATCGATGTACTTAACTGGAATCCTGTTACCGCCAATGGTTGGGAATGGAACAGTCAGTCCGGTTGTTACAAGGCTAATACGACCTCTACCCTGTCATCCAGATGTATCTACATGGAACCGGGTGAATACAGAATCATTTTCAGCTATAATGCCGGAGACGAGTTGTTGATCGGCGGGCTCAAATATGATTACTTCTACATAGCATTCGGAAAAAGCGGTAGCGACATGGCAACATGGACAAAAATCAAAGAATTCAAAGAAAACACTCAAAACACCGTCACCAAGAAAGAAGTGCAATTTACTGTAGCAGAAGAAGGTAACTATGTCATCTGCTTCACTTCTACCGAATTGGCATATCTCGAAATTCATGATATCGCGGTAAGCAAAATTGCCGACCATGACGTAAAAGTAGAGTCGATAACTCCGAAAATACAACTTCCGAGAATTGTTCCGCAATATCACATCAACACAGCACACCAGTTTACAGTATCTATTGTAAACAACGGTAAGCAAGTTGAAAACGACATAAAACTGGAAATTAAAGGTAACAACGAGGTATTGGCAACAACTACTATCCCAACTTTGGCCGTAGGTGAAGTGAAAGAAGAGACAATGGATGTAAACTTGGTAAATGCCGTAAGTAATGAAGACGAAGCATTCTCCTTCATGGCCTTAGCAAGTATCTCCAAAGATGACTATCCGGAAGACAACGCTTTGGGTATCGCAACCATGGTATCCGATTCAACCTATGCATGGGACAATCCGTCAGACTTTGAATTTGGTGTAGGTGGTAAAACTGCCGGTACGGCATTCGGTACGGCATTCACTATCCTGAAAGAAGATGTATTGACTTCAATCACTCTCGGATTCATGCCTAAACCTGCTCAGGCAAATGATAAGCTGACACTGAACGTATACAAAATAGATACCAGCGACTCTTCTATGGGACAACCTTTGGTTAGTAAATCTGTAGTTAGAGGAGAAGGTGGAGAGAAAATCACATATGAACTTCCTGAACTCAATGTAGTTCCCGGAAAATATATGTTCGAAGTTAAGCAGGAAGGAAGCAACAACATGGGACTTGTATGCGACCAAACTGCAAACGGTCTAATTGCAGTTGGTAAAAACGGTTTCCTCAACGAGTTACCCGGATATGGTTATCCTTATGTACGTCCTAACTTTAGCAAAAATGCTTCTACAGGATTACAGAACGGTACAGCAATAGAAACAACCCTGCAACTTTACCCCAATCCTGCCAGCGAAGCGATTACCATTAAAACTGTTGGAAAGAATATTGAAAAAATCAGTATCCACAGCTTAGTAGGCCAGACGGTTCTTACCGCAATCGGCAATGGTACGGCAGAACAAAACTTGGATATCAGCACTTTGAGTGCAGGTACTTATCTGGTGGTTATTAATACAGAAAACGGAATAGAGACTGTTAAGCTTATCGTAAAATAAGAATAAGTCCATAAGTATATAAGTATAAAAAATGTGCCGGCATGTAGTGTTTACCCTACTTTGCCGGCACATCTTGTATCATCCAAAAGAGTTTTACTCATGATTCATCAACCGATGCATCGCCATCTCTTCATATTTCGTTCCGGAACGGCCATAGTTGGCATACGGATAAATAGAAATACCGCCACGTGGAGTAAAGATTCCTGTCACTTCAATATACTTAGGATCCATCAACCGAATGAGATCTTTCATTATAATGTTGACACAATCCTCATGGAAAGCGCCATGATTTCGAAAACTGAAAAGATAAAGCTTCAAACTTTTACTCTCCACCATCTTTACATCCGGTAAATAGCTGATACGTATTTCCGCAAAATCAGGCTGTCCAGTAATCGGACAAAGGCTGGTAAACTCAGGGCAATTGAAACGTACCCAATAATCATTTTCAGGATGCTTATTATCAAATGCTTCCAAAACTTCGGGAGCATAGTCTTGTTTATATTCGGTCTTCCTCCCTAAAAGGGAAAGCTGGTCTTCTAACTTAGCCATATCTCAAAAATTTATTTTTTACTTAACAAATACTCATCCAACACCTGACGACTCAACTTACATGCCGGACAATGCCCGCATCCATCTCCCTGTATGCCATTGTAGCAAGTCAGCGTATCATTACGGATAATCTCCAGTACCCCCAATTCATCGGCAAGCGCCCAAGTCTGTGCCTTATCGATCCACATAAGGGGAGTGTGAAGAACGAACTGTTCGTCCATTGCCAAATTCAGCGTCACGTTAAGAGACTTGATAAAATCATACCTACAATCCGGATACCCCCTGAAAAAAGTCTGTTACACACCGGTCACAATGTGATTAATACCTCTCTCACGGGCATATACGGCAGCAATGCTAAGAAAAAACAGATTGCGCCCCGGCACGAATGTATTCGGAAAACTATCGGCCGGCTTCTCCTGATCCATCACCATGGTGGTATCCGTCAAGGAATTATGCCCTAACTTTCCGATAAAGGAAACGTCCATCACTTCAAACTCCACACCGGCATTACGGGCTATCTCACGCGCCAGTTCCACTTCCTTCTGATGTTTCTGACCGTAAAGAAAACTCAATGCACACACTTTTTTAAACTCACGTTTTGCCCAAAACAGACAGGTCGTAGAATCCTGTCCTCCACTGAAAATAACCAGAGCGGTATCTTTATTCATCATTGATCAAATTTCTTTAATTTTTAGTATATTATAGGAGATATTCTCATCATAGACATCGCTGCCGTCTATTTTCTTGATAGCATTCACCACCCGGATGGTAACCGGCAGGATAATGACTTCGTACATCGATTTCAGTATAATCTGGATACCCATCATTATCAAAAGTTCCGGCCAAGCAATGACACCTCCGAAAGCGACCGGAAAGAAAATGAGTGAATCAGCCGTCTCTCCCACTATCGTAGACAAAATGGCACGTACCGAGAAATTCTTACCGCCACTCGCCACTTTCATTTTACTCATCACATAGGCATTGAGGAATGACCCCACTAAAAAGGCCGTCAGGCTGGCTATCACAATACGGGGAGCCATTCCAAAAACAAAATCAAAATGTTCTTCACCCTCCCAAAAAGGTGCTGCCGGGATAGCAACCGCAATCAACCCCAATGCTACCACAAAAAAGTTCATGGCAAAACCACTCCAGATAATAAGACGCGCTTTCTTGAATCCCCAGACTTCGGCAATGCAGTCGTTGATAATATACGAAATAGGAAATACAAGCAAACCGGCAGTAACGGTAATACTACCCACCTGAATCACTTTTGTTTCAAGAAGATTAGCTGCGATCAGACATACATTAAATAATATGCCAAGCAACATGAAGGGAACTGATACTTTTTCTTTCATACTCCTGTTTTTTACGTGGTGTTCTAGAATACACGACCGCTATTCACGGCATCATACATTTATTAATTCGGACGGCAAAGATAAGACATTTTTTTGAAATCGACTATCACTAATTTCCAAATTCCTTCAAGTCTTTCTGTAACCGCTTGCGCACAAAGAATAGCCGGCTCTTTATCGTGCCGACCGGAAGCCCCATCTTCTCTGCTATTTCAGTATATTTAAAGCCGGAAACATACATGAGAAAAGGCCTACGCATTGATTCCGGTACAGCATTGATCACTTTATGGAGTTCCTTCAGATCGTAAGCATATTCAAAACGGTCTGCATCTTCCGCTTCAATCATACTTTGTTGGCTGATTGTATAATTATCATCAATCATAGACATCTCACGGGTGGCACGGCGATAATTATTAATAAAAAGGTTGCGCATGATAGTATACATCCAACCTTTAAAATTCTGTGCATGAACGAACTTCTCTTTGTTATCCAATGCCTTCAACATACATTCCTGTACTAAATCATTGGCAGAATCCTGATCTGCAGTCAGTTTGAAAGCAAAATGACGCAATTCCGATTCCATCTCTACTATTTTGCATGTTAGTTTATCCATTGTTCCTCTATTATCATAATTTATACTGAGTACAAAGATGGAGCATTTTCACATAATACACCATGACAATTTTTCCGCAATATTTGACTATTTTTCCCTGAGGGGTTTCAACCTTTTCCCGTTTAAGTTGTTGTTTGCACATTCACCTAAAACTTAACTTATAATGAAAACAAAATTTAAATCAGTAGCCTTGCTACTTGGGATGAGCCTACTCCCACTCTACGCAAATGCGCAGAAAAAAGTAATCATTGAAGATAAAGAACCAAACTCCATCATGTTTGTCTCAAGGGATAAAGCCGGAGATGAAATTATCCGGATAATGGAAGAAACCCAACTTAAACGTTTCCATGAACCGAAAGCTCCACGCTTTTTACTGACGGACCAAAAAGGAAAATTTGCCCTCGGCATTGGAGGATATGTACGTGCTACTGCAGAATATGACTTCGGGGGTATTGTAAAAGACGTGGACTTCTATCCCGCCCTTATCCCCAATAAAGGAGACGGTTATGTGAAAAATCAGTTCCAGATGGATGCCAGTACTTCCACTCTCTTCTTGAAACTGGTAGGTCATACGAAGAATTTAAGAGATTTTGTAGTTTATACAGCCGGAAATTTCCGGGGAGACGGCAAAACATTCGAACTTCAAAATGCATATGCTTCATTCTTAGGATTTACATTGGGATACAGCTACGGTTCGTTCATGGACTTGGCAGCACTACCTGCCACCATCGACTTTGCCGGACCTAACGGCTCTGCATTTTACCGTACTACACAATTAAGCTATCTGTATAGCGGATTAAAAAACTGGAAATTCGGAATAGCCGCCGAAATGCCTTCTGTAGACGGTACAACTACCGATAAAGTATCTATCAGCACCCAACGTATGCCGGATTTTGCCGCTTCCGCTCAATACAATTGGAATAAAAACAGTCACATTCGTCTGGCAGCTATCATCCGCAGTATGACTTACTCAAGTGATGTTTACCAAAAAGCCTATTCAACTACCGGCTTCGGACTACAAGCATCGACCACTTTCACTGTTACTCCCAAATGGCAGGTGTTCGGGCAACTTAATTATGGTAAAGGCATCGGTCAGTTTCTCAATGATTTGAGTAATCTGAATGTGGATCTTGTTCCGAATCCGGAAAAAGAAGGCAGAATGCAAACCCTTCCTATGTTGGGTTGGTATGCCGGCTTACAGTATAACATCTGCAAAAACGTATTCGTATCGGGCACTTATAGCTTATCAAGACTCTATTCGGAACACAATTACCCCAGCGACAATCCGGACGCCTACCGTAAAGGACAATACCTGGTGGCCAACATGTTCTGGAATGTAACCAGTAACCTGCAAGTAGGCTCCGAGTATTTAAGAGGATGGCGCACAGACTTCAACGATGCTACCCGTCATGCTAATAGAATGAATTTATTAGTGCAATACTCGTTCTAAAAAGAAAGACTTTTCGTCTCGATCAAAATGGAAAAGGAGACTTCACTGCTTTTTGAAAAAGCAAGAGTGAAATCTCCTTTTATATAATTATTGAAAGTCAGTTCACCTTATCAGAATTTATAATCAAGACCGATACCAAATACTTTATTGGTACGCGAAAAGACATCAGTACCCGGGATAGCTTGTCCTGCCAAAGCAGAGATTCCGTTGTAATCACTCCACTTTTTCGTATAATCCTCATAATCAGTCCAAAAATAAGCAATATTCAATTTCAGATTTTTAGCTATATTAAAGCCAGCACCAAAACCGAAAGAATAAGAACTGACAGCAAAACTCATGTCGCTTTGATAACTATCTTCCACACCATATTTAGTACGTTGCATACCGGCACTAATCTGTGCCCATTTGCATACATCCCATTCTATACCGGCCAAATATTCATTAGTACCTTTATCTATAAAATGTTGTTTTCCGGTTCTTTCGCCGGTAATAAGATTAGTAGCATCAGCCATCTTGGCATGGGTATCGAAAAAATGATGATAACCTACAGAAGCACGGAGTACAGGAAGAATCTCATAAGAAACGCCAACTGTCAACAGACTCGGGATATCATGAGGAGTATTTACACCGGGAGCAAATAGCTTAGTATCATCCACACGGGTCTTATTCTCCACATTCAATTTGGTATTAAACTCATATTTCACACCTACATTCCATTTACCCATCTTGAAATCAGCACCGATGATAGGTGTTACTCCCCAACCGGTCTGATCGCAATCCAAATATTTGTCTTGAGTTTTCCCTGCATAATCGGTAGCCATTGCCGCCGCAGCTGCATATTTTTTAGCAGCTTCCGGTTGGCCGGCAACTTCCGCCGCCGCTGCCAATTTATTGAACTGATCCGCATAAGCAGCAAACGTCTGATTCAGATTTACCATTTTATCGCCGATATTAGCTTGAATATCACGAATATGTCCTTCATACCCATTACTTACATAATTCATACGAAGCCCACCAAAAACAGATAAATAATCCGTTATCTTATAAGTGGCACCCAATTGAACACCGAAAATCATTTGCTTTCCACGCATATAACTATCTACAGAATACCTGTCCGTATTTGCAAATGGATTTTCAGGAAGCAGCCCTCCGTTCACTAAACCTGCTCCGGCCGCTTTCATAGCCATTGGAATAACAGATACTTGTGATTCAAAAGAACCAAGCCCTTCATTAAAAGTAGCCTTTCCGCCACCGCCTGTTACTGCAAAACTTCCGGAAAACGCCCAATCGCCTTTCTTATAAACAGCAAACACACTGGGAACAAATGGAGCTGATGCTTCTCCTTTATATACTTTTGTCGCATTCCCGCCGAATCCGGCAAAAGGAGCAAATGTGGAGGTAATCGTTCTCGTCTGAAATGCGCTCTGACCATTAAAAGAGAGATGAAATCCGTCTTCCATAAAAGCCAGACCGGCAGGATTGGAATATACTGCATCAATATCTGTTGAAGCATCACGAGCCAACATTCTCAAAAATAAAACATGTTGATTGGTATTTGTCAGGAGACCTCCCGCAAAAGTTGGAATTGAAACGATCAGCAACACAATGCTAATCAAGGATAATTTTCTCATCTAAATCTTTTTTAAGTTATTTCGGCCGCAAAGGTACAACAATATTGCACATAAGAATTATATTTGTGCATTTATTTTCATTTCAAGAGCCAAATTAGTAGAAAGTACAAACTGTTTCTAATGAAACAAAATCATAAGATACGCATCAAAGACGTGTCGATAATCGAAACAATCCTCCCTACATAAGTGTTTATTATATAAACTAAAAACAGAAAATTATGGCATATACAATTGCATTTTTCGGAACTAAACCTTATGATGAAGCTTCATTCAATGAGAAAAACAAAGAATTCGGATTCGAGATACGTTATTTCAAAGGACATCTGAATAAAAATAATGTGTTATTGACACAAGGGGTCGATGCCGTCTGTATCTTTGTTAACGATACGGCCGATGCAGAGGTAATCAGTACACTGGCTGCCAATGGTGTGAAACTCTTAGCATTGAGATGTGCCGGATATAATAATGTGGATATCGATGCAGCCGTTGCCAATGGAATAACCGTAGTACGTGTGCCGGCATATTCTCCCTATGCCGTAGCAGAATACACCGTAGCCCTCATGTTATCGCTCAATCGCAAAATCCCACGCGCTTCCTGGCGTACACGCGACGGAAACTTCTCTCTACACGGCCTCATGGGATTCGATATGCATGGAAAAACAGCAGGAATCATCGGTACGGGAAAAATCGCTAAGATACTTATCCACATTCTACGCGGGTTCGGCATGAACATACTGGCATACGACGTATATCCGGACTATAATTTCGCCCGTGAAAATCAAGTGGTATACACTTCGCTGGACGAACTCTATCATAGCGCAGACATCATTTCGCTACACTGCCCGCTCACCGAACAGACTAAATATCTCATCAATGACTACTCCATCAGTAAGATGAAAGACGGAGTGATGATTATCAATACCGGACGCGGACAACTGATCCACACGAATGCCCTTATCGAAGGATTGAAAAATAAAAAGATCGGTTCTGCCGGACTGGATGTATACGAAGAAGAAGGTGAATATTTTTACGAAGACAAATCAGACAGGATCATTGATGACGATGTACTGGCTCGTTTGTTATCGTTCAACAATGTGATCGTCACTTCCCACCAAGCCTTTTTCACCAAAGAAGCATTGGGAAATATCGCCACCACCACTTTACAGAATATCCGCGATTTTATAAATCATAAACCCTTGCTAAATGAAGTGAAGAAATAGAACCTTTCCCTCTCCCGAAATGTTAACAGCATATATAAACCCATAAAACAAAAGAGAAATTATGAAAAAGGTAATACATAAAGCAGATACTCGCGGACGTTCACTTTACGATTGGCTGGACAGTCATCATACATTCAGTTTTGACGAATACTTCGATTCGGAACGTATCAACTTCGGTGCGCTTCGCGTATTGAATGATGACCGCGTTGCACCGGGAAAAGGATTCCAGACGCATCCTCACAAAAACATGGAAATTGTCTCCATCCCCCTGAGAGGAAAGTTGGAACATGGAGACAGCAAAAAGAACAGCCGTATCATTACTGTGGGAGACATTCAGGTGATGAGTGCCGGAACAGGAATTTTCCATAGTGAAATAAACGGTAGCACCACGGAACCGGTAGAATTCTTACAAATATGGATTATGCCACGCGAACGAAACACACACCCTGCCTACAATGATTACAGCATCCGTGAACTGGAACGTAAAAACGAACTGGTACCAATTGTTTCGCCCGATGGCAGTACGCCTGCCTCATTGCTACAAGACACCTGGTTTTCTATCGGAAAAGTGGAAACCGGCAAAAAATTAGGTTATCACATGCATCAGACTCACGGCGGCGTATACATTTTCCTGATCGAAGGAGAAATTGTTGTAGACGGCACTGTATTGAAACGTCGTGATGGCATGGGAGTGTACGAAACAAACAGCTTTGAAATCGAAACATTAAAAGATTCCCATATCTTATTGATAGAAGTCCCGATGTAAAGCATTCATTTAATAGAAATTATGAAAATCAATCTCGCCGGTATCCGGCAAGAATATACAAAAGGCGGATTAGGGGAAAGCGAACTCCCTGATGATCCGCTTTTATTGTTCAGTCAATGGCTCCAAGAGGCCATTAATGCCCAAGTAAACGAACCTACGGCAATGATCGTAGGCACGGTATCACCCGAAGGCCAGCCGTCTACCCGCACTGTATTACTGAAAGATATACACGATGGCAAGTTTATATTCTACACTAATTATGAAAGTCGCAAGGGAAAGCAACTCGCAAAAAATCCGCATATATCACTCTCTTTTGTCTGGCATCCATTAGAAAGACAGGTGCACATAGAAGGAACTGCCGGTAAAGTTCCAGCTCACGAGTCGGACGAATATTTTAAAACCCGCCCGTATAAAAGCCGTATCGGAGCACGCATATCTCCGCAAAGCCGCCCAATCGGCAGCCGGATGCAACTTATACGGAGTTTCGTAACAGAAGCCACCCAATGGATCGGGAAAGAGATAGAACGTCCACAGGAATGGGGTGGATATGCGGTTACTCCCACTCGGATAGAATTCTGGCAAGGCAGGCCCAACCGTTTACACGACCGCTTCTTATACAGTCTGCAAAAAGACGGAAATTGGAAAGTAGAACGCCTTGCCCCTTGATTTTCCTGTTTTTTCTTGTCCGTCACAAGAAGAATATGTAATATTGCATCTCTAAACCATTAGCCTATGAAACTGGATTATATCTACCATAGCGGATTCGCCATCGAAGCCGAAGGGGTAACTATCATCATCGATTACTACAAAGACTCATCGGAAACCATACGAAATCAAGGCATCGTACACGACTGCCTGCTACAAAAACCCGGTAAGCTGTACGTGCTTTCCACTCATTTCCATCCCGATCACTTCAACCGTGAAATATTGACGTGGAAAGAACAGCGCCCGGACATCATATATCTCTTTTCAAAAGATATCCTGAAGCATCGTCGCGCCAATCCGGAAGACGCCATATATATAAATAAAGGAGAATCCTACGAAGATGACAATTTACGTATCGATGCATTCGGCTCTACAGATGTCGGCATTTCTTTTCTTATCCATTTACAAGGGATGAGCATATTCCATGCCGGCGATCTCAACAACTGGCATTGGAGTGAAGAATCGACCGAACAAGAAATACGTAAAGCCAACGGAGATTTCTTGGCAGAAGTCAAGTACCTTAAACAACAAATTTCCGCCATCGATCTCGTTATGTTTCCGGTGGACCGGCGAATGGGAAAAGATTATATGAAAGGTGCCGAACAATTCATCGAACAAATAAAAACTACTATATTTGTACCCATGCACTTCAGCGAAGATTATGAAGGCGGCAATGCCTTCCGGAGTGTAGCCGAAGCGAATGGATGCCGCTTCATCAGCATCACTCACCGGGGCGAAACATTTGATATTACTAAATAAAACATAGAATTATGAACAGATTGACACAACTTTTTTTTGTATTGTTCCTTCTATGCCTGCCGGTGAGCGTAATGGCACAGAAAGATAAAAACGATGACAGCAAATATCTCGCAGGTGCAGTTCCCGAAGTGGATGGCAAAGTAGTATTCTCCAAAGAGTTCAATATTCCCGGAATGTCACAAGATGAGATATTCGACCGAATGATGAAATGGATGGAAACAAGGCTCAAAGAGAACAAAAACCAAGGAAGTCGAGTTGCTTATTCGGACAAAGAGAAAGGAATAATTGCAGGCGTAGGCGAAGAATGGATCGTATTCAAGTCAAGTGCCCTGTCGCTGGACCGTACTTGGGTAAACTATCAGATCACCGTCACCTGCAAACCGGAAAAGTGTTTTATGGAGGTGGAAAAAATACGTTTCACTTATGGCGAAAACGAGAAGTATACAGCAGAGGATTGGATTTCCGATAAATACGCACTCAATAAGGCAAAAACAAAATTAATACGCGGACTGGCCAAATGGCGTAGAAAAACCGTTGACTTTGCCGATAATCTGTTTACCGGTGCAGCCCAAGCATTAGGAGCCGCAGGAGTTGCAACCGAACCGGTTATACAACCGGGCAAACAAGCGGTAATCACCCCCGGACCGGTAGTTATTACTCCAGCCAATCCTGTAATAGCAACCGATCCTTCCGTAAACAATAATCCATCAGCTGCCAATGTACCCGGCTACAAAGAAATAACTCCCGACCAAATACCGGCTAACGCCATCCAAATGGGAGCGGGAAACTTGGTTGTCGCTATCGGTAAGGATGCTTTCAATATGACTATGATGACAGCCAATGCCGGAGGTTCTTTAGGAAAAATGAATGGTAAACCTGTTGTTTTCACCATATTCTCTCCGGAGCAATCTTATGAACAAATAGAAAAGGCAGATACTTATTCCGTAAGATTCTATCCTACGAATCAATCTGAACCATCTATAATACTTGAATGTAAAAAGCTTCCGTCGCAAACTCCAATGGAGGGACAGCCACGTACTTATATAGGGGAAATTATGAAAGCTTGGATTAAATAATTATTCAATGTGCCAATTGGCTACGCCATTATGCCGCATGGTAAATTGGCACATTGGTATATTGGCACATTCACTCATTATTAAATTTTACATCATGGAAATAAAAAGTAGATTTGATCATTTCAACATCAACGTCACCAATCTGGAGCGCAGCATCACCTTCTACGAAAAAGCGCTCGGACTAAAAGAACACCATCGGAAAGAAGCTTCTGACGGTTCATTCATTCTGGTATATCTGACAGATAACGAAACTGGATTTCTATTGGAGCTCACTTGGTTGAAAGACCATTCAGAACCCTATGAATTAGGAGAGAATGAAAGTCATTTATGTTTTCGCGTAGCAGGAAACTATGATGCTGTCCGCCAATACCACAAAGAAATGAACTGTGTATGCTTTGAAAATACCGCAATGGGCCTATATTTCATTAACGATCCGGATGATTACTGGATTGAGATATTACCGCAAAAACAGTAATAAATGAAGCCTCTCCCTAGCCCTCTCCGTGGGAGAGGGAGTACAGATACTACTGTTTATTAATCAGTTACAAAACTAACTTAGCTCCCTCTCCCACGGAGAGGGTTGGGGAGAGGCTTCATTCTATCACTATTTTTTATGCCTGTTCGCCCTCTTTCTCCTTATCTCCGCTTTCATTTTGGCTGCACCGGAGCCGTGCAATCCTTTGATATAAGTCGCTTTTTTCGCTTTCGTCTTTACTTTCTTCTCATCCTGTTTCGGACCGTCTTTCTTACCCTTAAAAACGATTCCACCCATCATTGCATCTTCTAAGCTCATAATCTAACTTCTTTATTTCATAATTTTCTGTGCACAAAGATAATCCTTTTCTACGAATTATCTATCTTTGCCCCCTCAACAACAAATAATGACCTGATGGAAACAAGCATACTAACGGCCGATAAGGATCCGATGGGTACCGCCATAGCCGATTACTTCAATCATCATAAAGCCGACCGCTTACGTGTTTTTTCTTCACAGTTTGATGAAGATGAAATACCTGTCGGGCAACTCTTCCGTAATATAAAAACGATGCCAATGCTCGAGCGTACAGCTCTGCAATTAGCCACAGGAAAGATTTTAGATGTGGGAGCCGGAAGTGGCTGTCATGCTCTGGCCCTTCAGGAAATGGATAAAGAAGTATGTGCCATCGATATTTCTCCGCTGTCGGTAGAAGTCATGAAGCAGCGCGGAGTCAATGACGCCCGCTTAGTCAATCTGTTTGATGAACAATTTACCGGGCAATTTGATACCATTTTAATGTTGATGAATGGTTCAGGCATTATTGGTAGACTGGAAAACATGCCCGCTTTCTTTAAAAAGATGAAACAGTTACTCCGCCCGGGAGGGTGTATCTTGATGGATTCGAGTGACCTGCGTTATTTATTTGAAGATGAAGACGGTAGTTTTGAAATAGATCTTGCCGGAGATTATTATGGAGAAATAGATTTCCAAATGCAATATAAAGCGATCAAAGGTACACCGTTCGATTGGCTGTATGTAGATTTTCAAACACTTAGCCTCTATGCTGCCGAATGTGGATTTAACGCAGAAATCATAAAGAAAGGGAAACATTATGATTATCTGGCGAAACTTTTTTAAAGCCTCTCCCCAACCCTCTCCGTGGGAGAGGGAGCTAAGTTAGTTTTGTAACTGATTAATAAACAGGAGTATCTGTACTCCCTCTCCCACGGAGAGGGTTGGGGAGAGGCTTCAAAAAGGAAACAGCAACGGCAATGCAAATACCATCACGATTCCCATTATCACCTGTAGCGGTAATCCTACTTTTATATAATCCATAAATGTATATTGCCCAGCCGGCATTACCAGTGCATTGGGAGGAGTCGAAAAAGGAGAAGCAAAACACATACTGGCAGCTACCGTAACGGCAAACAAGAACGGAACCGGGCTGACTCCTATCTGCAATGCGCTCTGCAATGCAATAGGCGCCATCAAGACGGCAGTTACCGTATTACTGATAAACATAGTCATCAATGAAGTGGTGAAATAAATACCCGCCATCAATACAATCGGACCATAACTTCCCAATCCGGTAACAAGACTATTAGATATATATTCCGAAGCACCTGTTTTCTCCAAAGCAAGAGACATCGGGAGCATACCGGCAAACAGTACGATCGTTTCCCAGTTGATCGTTTTATAAGCCGCTTCCACATTACGGAAACAACCGGTAATCACCATTAATACACCGGCTATCATCACAGCCGTAACGGGAGCAACCGGAATAAAATCAAATACCATCATGACTACCATCAACACCATAATAGCAGCAGCTACCGGTGCTTTGTAATCCAACGTCACTTTGGCAGCCTCATTCAGAGGTTGTCCCAATACCACCCAATCGGCGTCCTCTTTACTAAGTCGTGCTATATCTTGCCAGGTTCCCTGTACCAGCAGCACATCGCCACTATGCATTTTCTCATTACCCAAATCCTGCAAAATATACTCTTTCTTACGCCGGATACCCAATACATTCACATTAAACTTCCCACGCAAATCCGCATCCTTCACAGTACGATTGGCTAAATTGGACGAAGGCATCAAAACGATTTCCGCTATGCCGATATCATAAAAGTCCAATGAATTATTGGCCTTTGCCGCCTCTTCGGTAGTATGCCCGTCCAGCATTTCCAACAGGTAATCTTCTGCAAAACGCTCTACACTCTCCACTTCTCCGGTAACATAGAGAACATCCTGTTCTTGCATCACAGTATCGGGTTCGGCCAGTTTTTGTGTAATCGTTTTCAGAAAACGGTTTTGAGAAATATCGCCACGGCGCACCTCCAATATGTTCAACCCATATTTGCGCCGTACATCAAGGTCGATGATTGTTTTACCGACCAATAATGAGGACGTATCGGCACGTAAACGAAACAGATTACTGGATAAGCCATACTCTTTCACCAACTGGTTCAGAGATTTTCCGGAAGCATTAACCTCCTGTTTTTTCCCTTTCTTGGAAAGGAACCATTTGGTGAGGGGCATCAATACAAGTGTACCTATCGTCACACAAATAAGACCTACGGGTAAGAAAGAGAAAAAAGACAAAGGTTCAAATCCCGCACTGGTCAACGCATTCTGAATGACAAGGTTCGGTGGTGTACCGATCAGAGTCATCATACCTCCCATACTGCTTGCAAACGCTAAAGGCATAAGCAACCGGCTGGGATTCATACCGGCACTAACTGCCAGACTTACCACAATAGGAAGCATCAATGCCACCGTACCGGTATTACTTACAAAAGCACCGATAGCAGAAGTCACGAGCATCACCAACAAAAAAAGTCGCAACTCACTCTTGCCTGCAAGCTTCAATATTTTGCTACTTATCATCTTTGCCAATCCTGTCTGAAAAATGGCTCCACCAACCACAAACAAACCGACCATCATAATCACTACCGAATTGGAAAAACCGGAAAGCGCCTCTTCCGGTGTTAATATCTGAAAAATAAGAAGAGAAATCAAGGCACAGAGGGCCACTAAGTCAGAGCGTACCTTGCCACTCATGAAGAAGACGGCAGACAGTACCAAAATAATAAGAGTTATAACCATAAAATAATAGGGTAATTGATAATAACAGATATTGAAATTCTCACATACACAAAATAAAAAGCAAAAAGCCGGCATTTACCGGCCTCTTACCATAAATATCACTTTTTCAACATTTCGTCGATTTGCCGAACCAATGAAGCAAATTCTTCTTCATTATACAAACGGGTCAGTTTAACTATCTTTCCTTCACGGTCTATCAACACATTACGTGTAATTCCGGAATTACGCAAAGCATATTTTGCAAAAATATCAGCACCCGGATCCAGTCCCAAAGGATAAGTGACCCCGGTGGTTTTTGCAAAAGCAAGCACTTTGTCCAAAGGTTCGTCACGGTCGATACCGATCAGTGCAAACTCAGGATTATTCTTATGTTTCAGCCAGATATCCTTTTCAATAAAAGGCATCTCTTTACGACAGACTCCACACCAACTGGCAGTAAACTGCAACATTACCACTTTCCCGCGAAGTGCCGAAAGACTCACTGATTTTCCATCCGTCAATGTCACGGTAAAGTCGGGCGCCATATTCCCTACCTTCACAATATATCCTGTACTGTCAGCCTGCAAAGCTGTCTCATTTTCCATAACTACTGCCACACTATCAGCCGCAGCAGATTCTCCCTTATTTATTTTTCCCTGTCCGGTACAAGCAATATTGCCCGCCAATAATGCCAGACAGCAAACTTTAAAAAAAATCTTCTTCATTCCTTTTCTATATAATATATTGATTTGCAAAAGTAAACAAATCATGTGACTTATCAAAACAGCCTGTCCAAAGTATTTTTTCAAATTCCACTTTTGGAAAAATCAAAAGAATTACTACCTTTGCACCCGCAAAACCCCAAAATGCCTCTTTAGCTCAGTTGGCCAGAGCACGTGATTTGTAATCTCGGGGTCGTTGGTTCGAATCCGACAAGAGGCTCACCAATCTACAAGCATTTTCCGAAATTCGGGAAATGCTTTTTCATTTCCCGCAATTATTTCTATCTGCGCATCTTTTCAAATCCACGTTTATAGAATAAGAAATACAAAATCCACCCGATATGTTCATTCAGAAAAACAATTTCCTGCTTTTTTATGTCTGTTTTTTGTTTTAACTGAGACAACACTAAAACCCAACATTATGGAAAAAGTAAAAATTGGAGAAAACTCAAGAAAAGTATGGCATGTGCTCAATGAAATGAAAAGAATCTCAATACAGGAGCTCTGTTCAAGAACCAATCTGGCTATTGAGGATGCCATGTTAGCCATCGGATGGTTAGCACGGGAAAATAGTATATTCATCGAAAAAAGAGAAAATACTATTTATCTTAGTAACGGTTCGGAGTATCACTTCTGTTTCGGATAAGAAGTAGCGTCAAGCCTCTCCCCAACCCTCTCCGTGGAAGAGGAAGCTAAATTAGTTTTGTAACTGATTAATAAACAAGAGTATCTGTACTCCCTCTCCTACAGAGAGGATTGGGGAGAGGCTTTAAACTAATTAACAATGTTAACAGGAAAATAAGCCATCCATTTCTCATAGAACAAGAGTATATACTATTAAGGTGTAAAAGTATATACTTTATGTATCCAAAAGTATATATTTAACTCTCTATTAAATACATACTTTTGGCCAATGAAGTTGCATTCCTATATTCCTCTGGAAATAAGCAACATAACCAATACTATCCGGCAATCAAAACGGATAATTATCATTCGCATACCCTAAAGGCCATCACTGATAATTGAGATTTTACTAAGTTGTCTTAAAACAGAGAAGCTACAACCGTTTCAACCGGTAACCAGACTAATATTAGCCGCTATCTCACAAAAAACTCTCCGCTTATCTTTAAATATAAAAAAAATGAGTAATTTTGCACGCCATAAAACAAGAAATATTATGGCTATTTATGTAGAAGAAGTTTCCAGAACTTTTGGTGAATATTTACTTATTCCCGGTCTTACTACCAAACAGTGTGTACCTTCTAATGTTTCGCTACGAACACCATTGGTAAAGCACAATCTCGGTACACAATCAGCAATTGAATTGAACATTCCTTTCGTTTCGGCAATTATGCAATCAGTATCAGGCCCCGAATTGGCCATCGAACTGGCACGTAACGGAGGTCTCTCTTTCATTTTCGGTTCACAACCCATCGCCAGCCAAGCTGAAATGGTTCGGAAGGTCAAAAAGTTCAAAGCCGGTTTTGTAACCAGTGATTCCAACCTGACTCCGGAACACACATTGGACGATGTACTCCGCTTACTCGCACAGACCGGCCATTCTACTATCGGAATCACCCATGACGGTACTCCGAACGGCAAATTGCTCGGACTCGTCACCAGCCGTGATTACCGTATTTCAAGAGATGCCCGCGACAAAAAGATCAAAGATTTCATGACTCCTTTTGAAAAGCTGATCGTGGGTGAAGTCGGTCTGACTCTCAGTGAAGCCAATCAGATTATCTGGGATCATAAACTCAACACCCTCCCCATAATCGATAAAGATCAAAACTTAGCCTATTTCGTATTTCGCAAAGACTACGACAGCCATAAAGAAAATCCGAACGAAGTATCCAGTCCGGACAAAAAATTATTAGTCGGTGCCGGCATCAACAGTCGCGATTACAAAGACCGCGTACCCGCATTAATTGAAGCCGGAGTAGATGTACTTTGTATTGACTCTTCCGATGGATATTCGGAATGGCAATACGAAACATTGACATGGATTAAAAAAGAGTATGGCAATAAAGTGCTGGTCGGTGCCGGAAATGTTGTCGACAAAGAAGGATTCCAATATTTAGTGGAAGCTGGTGCAGATTTTATCAAAGTAGGTATCGGAGGGGGATCCATCTGCATCACCCGCGAACAGAAAGGCATTGGTCGCGGACAGGCTACCGCCTTGCAAGATGTAGCCAAAGCTCGTGACGAATACAAAGCCCGTACAGGCATATATGTACCTATTTGCAGCGATGGCGGTTTGGTTCAGGACTATCACATGGTACTTGCTTTGGCAATGGGAGCCGATTTCCTGATGATGGGACGTTATTTTGCCCGTTTCGATGAATCACCTACTAAAAAACTTTGTATCAAAAACAACTATGTGAAGGAATATTGGGGTGAAGGTTCCAATCGCGCACAAAATTGGCAACGATACGATATGGGAGGAACGGAATCATTGAAATTTGAAGAAGGGGTGGACAGCTACGTACCTTATGCCGGCAAAATGAAGGATAACCTTGCTGTAACATTAGGCAAGATAAAAGCAACGATGTGTAGCTGCGGCGCCATCAATATCCCTGAATTACAGAAAAATGCTAAAATCACAATGGTTTCTTCAACAAGTATTGTTGAAGGTGGTGCCCATGATGTGATCTTAAAAGAAAAAGCATAATCGCTTTTCGTTCAACGAAAATAACCATAAAGGGTGTCAAAAGTTCGACTTTTGGCACCCTTTCCATATTTTGATGCAAAACTTTGCTGAAATCTTGCTTTGTATTAGCAACTGTTTTTCCTAAAAGCTACAAGATGATTCTTATAGCGGACTGAGGTTAATTTTAAGAGGAAAGTTGAAACAAGTTCTTAAAATATCCAGACAGTCATTGCTTAATCACTTTCTTATTACCGACAATATAAAAACCTTTAGGCAATCTTTCGAAGTCTTCAACAGTACCGACACAATAGCCGGAAATATTGTATATCCGGTCGTTTTGCAATTTAAGATTATTTGTTACATCCTGTATACCGGTAGGAGCCGATTTATAAGTGGTTTTAACAGTTGCAGCTTCCGTATTGATTTTACCTGTCAACCGTACATCAGCCGAACTTGCAGCAACGTAAATATCAACGCTTCCTTCTTCCACATCAAATGTATTCGTCTGTTCATTAAAATAAGACAATTGTTCGTGCTTCAATGGCATTGTGACAGTTTTCGTTTCACCGGGCTCCAATTCTACACGTGCAAATCCGACAAGCTGTTTAAGCGGACGTTCTATACTTGAATTTACATGAGCATATAACTGAACGATTTCCGCACCGGCATACTTGCCCGTATTGGTAATGTCCGCACTAACAATCAACTCCTCTCCTGCCGCGAGCCTGCTCTTGCTAATATTCAATTTTTGATATTCGAATGTGGTATAACTCATACCATATCCAAATGGATAAAGCGGAGTCTTGTCATGATACATATAAGTATATTTTGCATCGCGGATATCATAATTGAGCATACCGTTGGGTAAATCACTCAGCGCATTATACCAAGTAGAAGTCAGTTTACCAGAAGGATTATAATCTCCATACAAAACATCAGCAATCGCTTTTCCTTGTGCCTGCCCACCGTACCAGGCTTCGATAATAGCCGGAACATGCTCCTTAGCCCAATTGATTGTCACGGACGAACAAGTCTGCAACAGCAATATGACGTTCGGATTAGCCGAATAAACAGCTTCCAAAAGTTTTTGTTGGTCACCCGGCAAATTAAGATCAGTACGGTCATGACTTTCATCGGAAACGGTAAGGTCTGTCCCGGCAGCAAATATAACGACATCCGCCTTGGCGGCTATTTCTTTGGCTCTCTCAAGGTTTGTTTCAGCCGTCCCCGTAACTGCACATCCCTTATAAAGGTAAAGCGGACCGTCCTCTTCAAGCGGATTGTTTGCATTCGGATCATAAAATTTAAACCAGTCCATATTCGCACAATACTTATCCCCGTTTGTTCCGCCTTCAAACTGTACGTACACCTTGTGTACCCCCTTGAATACATTCGGGTCGACTTCCGCAGTCGTTATTTCATACTTACTCCAGTTACCGGTTGCAGGGCATGTGACAGTCGCCTCCGGTGTATCATCTATTTCATCAAGATAGAACTTTACAATGGTCGCATTGTTGTTCTTGGCACCCGAATAAATGTCAACTCTTGATTTTCCTTCTCCCAAATTAATATCATTAAAAGCAACCCAATCGCCATTGAAAATATATCCCAAATTTCCGGCAGACCCGTTAGCTTCATGTGTCAATCGTTTGCTATCCGACGGTACACTTTGTTCCTCACAATCTTCAAACTGTATGGTTCCGTCATTTACCACGTACCCAATCTTTTCAGCAATGCCACCAAACGGAGTAGTTAGCGCCGTTGGTGAAGGGGAGTACCCTACAAGAGTGATTGTATTACCAAAAGGACCGATAACGGCAACACTTTTCGTTTTATCGAGCGGGAGTATATTATTGTCATTTTTTAGCAAAACGATAGCCTCCTGTGCTGCCTTATATGCCAATTGACGGTGCTCTTCACAATCAAGAACATCGTCAGAAATACTTCTCCAAGGAACATTGGAAGCATTGTCAAATTCACCGACAGAGAAACGCGCCTCAAATACTCTTACAAGAGCAGTGTCAAGATCCGCTTCTTGCATATATCCCTTTTCAATCGCTTCTTTACAATAGTCCTGAAAGGTATTTCCGCAATTCAAATCTTCTCCATTCACAATAGATACCGCAGAAGCCTCAGCAGCAGTATTCACAAAATGGTGCCTGTTCGATTGGTAAACATCATCTACCGCACCGCAATCCGAAGTAACAAAGCCGTTGAATCCCCATTCTGTACGTAAAATATCGATAAGCAATTCATGATTAGCACCGCAAGGAATACCGTTTAGTGCATTATACGCACTCATGACAGAGCGTACATTGCCCTCCTTAACGGCCATCTCAAAAGCAGGCAGATAATATTCACGTAAGTTACGCGCATCCATATCCGACGATGTGCTATGGCGTCCTTTTTCGTAATTATTTGCAGCAAAATGCTTGGCTGTCGCTATTGTCTTATAATATTTCGGATCGTCTCCCTGCATACCTTTTATATATTCCACTGCTATTTTTCCCGTCAGGAACGGATCTTCACCATAGTTCTCTTCATCACGCCCCCAACGCGGGTCACGGCTCATATTAATAGTAGGACACCAGTAAATAAGCCCTTTATCCTTTGTATTATTATATACACGTGCCTCATCTGATGTAGCCACGGCACAATCGAATATCAACGGTAAATCCCAAGTACTCGACATCGCTTTCGATACCGGGAACGAAGTAGCCAGTCCGGAACGGGCAACACCGTGAATGGCCTCATTCCAATAATTATATCCCTTTATATTCAGACGGGGAATAGCCAATGTCTGATGTCCTACCTGATTGATTTTTTCCTCCAAAGTAAGTAACGACACCAGATTCTTGGCACGTTCGTGAAAACTGAGCGACTCATCTTGAAAGGGATGAGTTTGCGCCATTACGCAACTTGCCACCACAAGTGACATTGCTGTAAGAGTAATTGTTTTTTTCTTCATGGTATTTATATTCATTAATAAATCTGTATCAGCAAAATTACCATCCATGAGAAAAATAAAGGTGGAATATCTAATGCGAAAAGAGGAACTTATTTATTAATCCCTCTTTTCGCATAGATATTCCACCATAATAGCGCTTCGTATAATAAGGCATTTACCATACAAACAAATCACTTTCACAAGGCTATTACTTATAAATCCAACGACAAGGTCATACGTAGCCCCATTAGCTATGCTATTTAGCATATAAAAAGTATGTCTTTTCGGTTGAATGTCTTTAAGAATACAAAATATTTTTCAGAGAACTTGTTTTTTATTTATTTGATTTAAAAGATTATGACTGAATTTATTAATTTTGCCCATATATACATAAATTTCGGAGAAAGACACACACTATTACTAACGTATAATAACATGATAAAGGTATCTGAGTCATACCCATAAACAAGTTAGCACTAATAAAAATAAACATTAATAAGATTGCACAATAAATATAATTTAAAAACAGATTCAAAATAGAAAATGAAAACAGATTTCACGATCAGAGTAGCACAACAATCGGACATTGTTGAGCTAAAGGATTTATATAAAAATACCATACTTGTAATAAACAGACATGATTATTCACAAGAGGAAGTTGAAGACTGGGCATCGTGCGGAGATGATCTTTCCAAAATAGGAAAGATGATAGAAACTCACTATTTTATTGTTGCCGTTAATCAGCAGTCTCAACTCGTAGGTTTCTCATCCATCACCCCACAAGGATACCTACACTCTATGTTCGTCCACAAAGACTTTCAAGGTAAAGGTATCGCAACTATGCTTTTGGAAGAAATAGAACGATATGCTATTAAAGAAGGGATTATGCGCATTACATCAGAAGTAAGCATAACCGCCCGTCCTTTTTTTGAAAAACAGGGTTACATAGTAGAAGTAGAACAAAAGCGCAGGGCTAATCAGCTTTGTCTGACTAATTACTGGATGGCGAAGAATTTAACAAAATAAAGTATGAATATCCGACAATTAAATCATGAGGAATATGACAAAGCGGTTGCACTATCACTTGATGTATTTACCAAGTGCGGAACAACCGACTTTGACACCAACGGATTAGAAACATTTAAAAAGTTCATCCACAACAAAAAGCTGATGAATGAACTCACTGTTTGCGGAGCTTTTGATAACAATGAGCTTATCGGTATTATCGGGACTAAGCTCAACGGTGCACATATCTCTCTGTTTTTTATAAATCCCGACCATCATCGCAAAGGTATAGGCAGAAAATTGTTCGACTATGCTTATGCAAATCAAATAGCAGACAAAATAACTGTAAATTCTTCATCCTATGCTGTGAGGTTCTACGAAAGTTTAGGCTTTTCAAAAATAAATGAAAAGCAAGAAACCGATGGGCTGAAATACACTCCTATGATAAAATGTACTTCATCTTTAAAAGCTGAGAAACAAGTACTTGAATAATTATACAGGTACTGATAAATATAGAATCTCTCCTTTCCGGAGAGTCTGCTCCATTATAATATAATCTGATATCCAATGATACTCCCTATATGACACATCATAAAGAGTACTGATTCAATATTTGAAGTCTTTTTAAATCTTTTTCTCTACCAAAAAGAGATAAAATTCTTTTTTGCTCTTCAATTGTTGGTATTCTGACAATCATTTTTCCAACTGAAACTTCTCTATATTCTTGTACACAAACAGGTTGCCAAATATTATTCTTCTTGACTTGGAGGTTTCCCATGACCTCTATATCCATTAGAGGAAGATTAAATCTGGCAAAATTAGAGTGAAATAAATCATTCTCTTTGGTTTCAGGGGAAACTTCCATATACGCTTTCAGTAAATATTGCAACTTAGATGCATTCATTTCAGTTGTCAGAATATCAATATCTGATGTTTCTCCTATCTTTATATTCGACAAAATCATAGCAGACGCACCTATAATATAGAACTCTGAACTTATTTCCTGCAATTGAGCAGTTATACCTATGAGGGTTTGAGTTATTTTATCCTTAATATCCATATGTCTACAATTTACTTCTTCTCAAATAACCTGTTAAGCTATGATAGACAAATACCTCTGCAAAGCAGCTATCTCCACTTCAACAACCAACTGCTGAAAGCCTTCCGTCGAATGTTCCGTGTGTGACTTTTCCAATGCCTTACAATAGTCAATTTTGGCATCATTACTACCCTTCAAGGTAATAACAACGTAGCTATTGAGAAGAAGTATAAATTCGTCAACAGTCGGAAAGCACAACCATTACCGTCAATCTTGCCTGAATAGCAACACTACACTGTCGCCAAATCTTTTATTTCATTTGAGCGCAAGTCCGATAACTTAGCCAAAGGATGATTCGAAATGAATTGCGCTTTTTCCTGCTGTTCCTCATTAAATATCTGTTCCATAACCATAAGACAATTGTAACCTATGGTTAGATTTGATTGTTCCCTATTATACTTTTCCCCTCATAATACTGAACCCTACCTTTCAGTTCATTAATATCCTTCTTGATAGAATCTGTAACAGGTTTCCTGCACATCTACAAGATCAAAGTAATCTAAAGTACCTTCAGGAAGCAAAAAGCGATAACCATTGGAATCCATACTAAATAAATTTGAAGGCAAAAATACTAATTTTTAAATTTACCCCTCAGATTTTTACGTTGACCCCGGAATATTGTAGTGCCACTTCAAGACTTAAAATAAAAAAGCGCTAATTACTTATTTATCAGTAATTAGCGCTTTACTATTGAGGTTCCTGGCGGATTCGAACCGCCGTACATGGTTTTGCAGACCACTGACTAAGCCACTCATCCAAGGAACCTTATTTCCCATTTGTGGTTGCAAAGGTAGTATAAATTTTCAAACTACCAAACTATCCACAGCAATTTTTCTTTGGATGTTTTTTAGTGACTTTGCACTCTTGTTGCTTCTTATCGAGCTGACGCTTTAATTCACAGCCACTTGCGCAACTTGCACAAGGATTTTCATTATTTTTCGTACTGCGAAAAAAATTATAAATCCCATATACCATACGAGCCACGCATAACACTATTAGTAAAGCAACGACCCATTCCTGCCAATCCCAGGTCATAAAAACAATCCTCCTATCTGATAAACAGCAAAAGTCAATACCCATGCCAATACAGTGGTATACCCCGCCGTGAAAAATGCCCATTTCCAACTTCCCGACTCCTGTTTTATAGCTGCAAATGTAGCAATACATGGAAAATATATCAACACAAACAACATATAACAGAAAGCGACAAACGGAGTTATCGGAATCCGCTCTCCTAAAGTGGTATCATCCACATTAGCATCATTTGTATAAAGCACACCGAGCGTACTAACCACCAATTCTTTCGCGCCAACTCCGGAAATCAGACCAATGCCCAACTTCCAATCAAATCCCATAGGTTCGATTATCGGCTCGATTGCTTTTCCGATCTGCCCTATATAAGAGCTCTCTTGCTGTTCGGCAACCGTCTCATAAGCATCATGATTGGGATAATACCCCAAGAACCAGATAATGACAGATGCAATCATTATAATTCCTCCCATCTTACGAAGATACTGTTCACCTTTATCCCACGTATGACGGAAAATAGCTTTCATTGTAGGCATACGATAAGGCGGCAGTTCCATCACAAACGGAGTATCATCACCCTTAACCAAAAACTTGCTGAACAAACGAGCCAACAGCACTGCCAGCAAAATACCGATACAGTAAATAGAAAACAATACCAATCCTGCATTGTTCGGGAAGAAAGCGCCTACCAACAACAAATAAATCGGAAGACGGGCGCTACAGGACATCAACGGATTGACAAGCATCGTTACAAGACGGCTTTTCCTGTTTTCTATGGTACGGGAAGCCATGATAGCGGGAACATTACATCCGAATCCCATAATAAGAGGAATAAACGATTTGCCGTGAAGTCCCATCTTATGCATTATTTTATCCATGATAAAAGCTGCACGAGCCATATATCCGGAATCTTCCATAAGGGAAATAAAGAAATAAAGGATCAAGATGTTAGGCAAAAAGACGATCACCCCGCCTACTCCACCAATAATGCCATCTATCAACATATCTTTCAACGGCCCCTCGCCCATATGATTATTGATCAGACTCCCTAACGCCTCTACCAACCATTCAATTCCCATCATCGGATACTCCCCAAGCACAAAAGTACCTTCAAACATGATATACATGAAAAGGAAAAAGATGGGATATCCCCACACACGATGTGTCACGATGGCATCAAGGACCTTCGTCATCTGCGCCTTCTCCTGATGATTGTCAATAAATGTCTCTTTTAATGCACCACTAATAAAACCATATTTTGCATCGGTAATAGCAGATTCGCTATCTTCATTCAATGCAACCATGATACGTTTCGCTGCCTTATCGCGTATCCGGATAATTTCTTCCGAATTGGGCAACGTACGAATAATACGTTCAACATCAGGATCGTTTTCTAAAAGTTTTATCGCAAGAAAACGAGTGGAATATTTAGAGCGGATGGCTTCATTTTTCGAGATTTCCTCTTTTACCGCATCAATGGCTTTCTCCAAATCAGGGCCATGGTTGATGTGAATATGACGGAACACGCGTTCCCCCGATTTATGAGGATGAACATAATCTTCCAAATGTTCTTCGTGATGAGTTTCGTCTACGTGGGTACGATGCCAGTCTTGCAGTTCTTTTGCAACTTCCGGATTTATATTTCCATTTTTATCAAAGAAATCACCCCCTTCATAAAGATTGATGATAACATGGAACAGATGGTCGATACCTAAATTCTTTTTACAAACAGTAGGAACCATAGGCACGCCGAAAAGTCTGCTCAGCAATCGATAATCGAGAGTATTGCCACTGGACTCAAGTTCGTCATACATATTAAGGGCAATAACCATGCGGACGTTCATATCGATAAGCTGAGTCGTAAGATAGAGATTACGCTCCAGATTGGAAGAATCCACAACGTTAATGATCACATCCGGAGTTTCATCAATGATATGCCGGCGCACATAAATTTCTTCGGGTGTATAGGCCGAAAGAGAGTAAGTACCGGGGAGATCGACTATCTTAAAATGATAACCTTCAAAGTCAAAATACCCTTCTTTAGCATCGACAGTCACTCCGCTATAATTACCCACATGCTCGTGAGCACCGGATGCGAGATTAAACAAAGAAGTCTTTCCACAATTCGGATTACCAACCAAAGCTACATTAATAGTTCTTCTCTTCCCAAGTGCCAACCGCTTCAACTCTTCCTCACCCGGATAAACATTTTCGCTTATGCCTTGATGATAGTCCTGATGCTGATGCACCTGTTCTGCCGCTTCTTGTTCACTGATGATTTCTATCATGTCGGCCTCCTGCCGGCGAAGCGAAATCTCATAACCTAATACTTTGTATTTAATGGGGTCTTTAAGGGGGGCGTTGAGTAATACTTCTACGGTCTTACCTTTGATAAAACCCATCTCGACAATACGCTTACGGAAGCCTCCGTGGCCGAGTACCTTAACAATAACACCCTTCTCTCCTGTTCTTAATTCGGACAAACGCATACTTTGTTCTATTAATTTTCTGCAAAGATAACGGATAAGTTTCTACGATACAAATTATTTAGAATGTTTTTAAATAGAGATACTTTTCACACGAAACGACACGCCAAATGTTACAACAATCAGACAGGTTTAATTTTATTATTTATTTATAATATGTTTATCTTTGCAACATGATACGTAAAAAGGTTGCACAATATATTGATAACGAGCATTTATTTTCTTCAAAAGCCCACATTATCGTAGCATTGAGCGGTGGTGCCGATTCGGTGGCATTGCTACACATTCTTCATACATTGGGATATAATTGCGAAGCCGCACACTGCAACTTCCATCTACGGAAGGAAGAATCAGACAGGGATGAACGGTTCGTTCGGGATTTATGTGCGACAATGAAAATACCCTTGCATATTGTGCATTTCGAGACAGAACAATATGCAACCGAGAATAAAATATCGATTGAAATGGCAGCGCGTGAATTGCGTTATCGCTGGTTTGCAGAGATAAAAAAACAGACAAATGCCGATGTCATCGCCGTGGCTCACCATCAAGATGACAGCGTAGAGACGGTATTGCTTAATCTTATACGTGGGACAGGAATAAACGGATTATTGGGAATACGGCCTAAAAACGGAGATATCGTGCGGCCGCTTTTATGTATCGACCGAAAAGAAATTATTGATTACCTGCAAAGCACCGGTCAGCAATACGTGACGGACAGTACAAATCTGCAAGACGAATACACCCGCAACAAAATACGTCTGAACCTGTTGCCACTTATGCAGGAAATTAATCCGGCAGCAAAAGAACATATTATCGATACCAGTAATTATCTGAACGATGTAGTGCGTATATATAATAAAGGTATAGATGAAGGGAAACAACGGATAATGGAAAAAGGCAATATCCGTATCACTGCATTGCTAAACGAACCCGCCCCGGAAACACTGCTATTCGAAATACTCTATCCGTTGGGATTCAACCCGGCACAAACTAAAAACATTCTGACTGCATTAAATAAACAAGCAGGCAAACAATTTATAAGCAAAGAAGGTTGGAGAATAACGAAAGACAGAGAATATCTGCTGATAGACAAAAAGGAAGAAAAAGAATACCCTCCTTTCAAACTAATCAGAGAAGAAAGAGAATACACAAGGGATTTTATTATTTCCCGCGACAAACACATTGCCTACTTTGATGCTGACAAATTAGTCGAAAAACTCAGCTTAAAAAAATGGCAGACCGGAGATAACATTATACCATTTGGAATTAAA
>ENA-UOJC01000707-UOJC01000707.1-human-gut-metagenome-genome-assembly--contig:-C104-NODE-707-length-55182-cov-18.183776_pt1 | contig 55182 bp, 48 predicted proteins | sample MGYA00242339_ERZ723886 | MGnify/ENA metagenome assembly ERZ723886 | reverse complement strand
GTATTTATATTATATATTTTATTAATATATTATTATTGAGCATCAAATTGATGCGTTTCCTTTCCCGAAAGGGACACAAGACCAAAAGGAGGTATTAATCATGGATAAGTACGAGGTTCTCTACATCATTCGCGGCGACGTGGACGACGACAAGAAAAATCAAGTCGTAGAAAAATTTGAAAACTTGGTTTCCACTCTCGGCGGCACCGTTGACGGTTTGGACAAATGGGGCATGAGAAAGTTTGCTTATGAAATCAACAAGCAAACCGAAGGCTTCTACGTTCTTATGAACGTCACCTGCTCTAAAGATGCTCAATCAGAACTTGACAGATACATGCGCAACGACGAAAACGTCGTCAGACAAATGATCATCAAGAAGTAATCGATAAGGAGAAAAACTATGAACAAAGTGTTTTTGATCGGCAATTTGACAAAGGATCCGGAACTCGCATCCACAAACAGCGGCATCAAATTTTGCAGATTTACACTTGCTGTGTCCCGTTCCTACTCGAAAGACGGCAAGAGAGAAACAGATTTTCTCCCTGTCGTAGTTTGGAGAGCTCAAGCGGACAACTGCGCACGCTACCTCAAAAAAGGCAGCAAAGCGGCTATCAGCGGCAGCATTCAAACAAGAAGCTATGACACGCAAGACGGTTCTCGTCGCTACGTCACCGAAATCGCTGCGGACGAGGTGCAATTCCTCTCCACCAGAAGCGATGAAAACGGTGCCGATGACGTCGATTTCGACGATCTCAAGCCCATCGACGAGGATCTTCCATTCTAATTTAAGGAGTATTTGAAAATGGCAGAAGAAGTTAAAGCACCCCGCGCTCCCAAGAGAGTGCCCAAAAAGAAAGTGTGCACGTTCTGCGTCGATCACGTTGACGACATCGACTACAAGGACGTTGCAAAACTCCGTCGTTTCATCACCGAGAAGGGCAAAATCCTTCCCCGTCGTATGAGCGGTGTTTGCGCAAAACATCAAAGAACGCTTGCTGTTGCTATTAAGAGAGCAAGAGTTATGGCTCTGCTCCCGTACAAAGCAGACTAAAAGTTTTTGCAAGCTTACGAAAGACACGCATTTGCGTGTCTTTCTTTTATTTGCAAAAACTTTTAGTCTTCTAATAAAATCTAAACTAAAAATAAATTTATACTTCCCCCTTCCTCACGTGTTTCCCCCACCGCCGTTCCCCCTCTGCATAAATTTGAGGGAACCCACGGCGTCCGCTCTGCGTGGGGACACACTCGGCACTCGCATAGATAAGTATCGTCCCCTTGTTATGTCACTGCGCTTTGTGCGCCAGCTACGCAACAACACGGCGCAGTCGCTTGTACTTTTTTCGTCAAGCTCGGCGCTCGCTTGGCTCGCCGCCTTGCGGCTCGTGTTCCGTCTTTGAAGTTACACATTCCGTTTATAAGTGCGCCTTGAATGAATGCTCATTCGGGGCTTTCTTAAACAATAACGCATCACAAAAAAGACACGCATTGGCGTGCCTTTTTGTGTAATCGGTTGTTTGTTGTATCTCAATTCTCGTACGGTTGTAAGTTATGCCGCGATGCGCGTGTTGAAAAATAAACATGTCAAATTTTGCTTGGCTATTTCGGATTGCTGTTTCAGCACGGTGTCGTAGCCGATGTGATTTTGTTTTTGCGTGCTTGTTGTCTCGGATTTGAACTCCATTTTGCCGCGCTTGTCCACAGACAACACTATCGTTCCGTTTTTATCCGTACGATACACTTCGATATTTGCCATTCGGTCGAGAGCGTCCTGTCTTGGGTGTTTGTGTCCTTTGTGCAAGCCGCAACTTATCATTGCATATTCAAAAGAATATGCGTCCAAAAACGATTGCGTTGATGATGTTTCACTGCCGTGATGTCCCACTTTCAAAACGTCGCAATCGATTTTGCCCGTGCGTTTGACAACTCTCGGCTCATTGATTTCGTTGCTGTCGCCCGTAAACATAATTTTGCGGTTTTGATAGGACAAAATGCCTATAGGGGACACGGCGTTCAGCTCTTCCGGACCCGACAATTTTCTCTTTGTATAATCTGACTTTGTGGGGCAGTAGAACTTCATTTCGTAAGCCGTCACGATGTCCTCAATGACGATATTGTTGGTGTTTTCGTCCTCGTCCATATTGAGGTGTATAGTGCAGTCCTCTTTGTTTAGTACCGCCGCAAAGAACTTGGCATACGGCACAGTGTTCACCGTGTCGGGGTCTTTGAACATATCCTTTTTGTTTTGAGGTATTTTTTCAAAGGCGGCGAGCTGAGTTGCGGACAATTTGTTGAGATCGGGCGTTGCACGCACATATGGCATATAGGCATTGTCCACATTGAACTCTTCAACGATCTTGTCGAGAAAACTCACGTGGTCTTCGTCGGTGTGAGTGAGCATAAGATGCTCGATTTTGCCGTCCGCAATGTACTTTTTGAGATAGGCGGAAACATCTTTGTAGCTGAACTTATCATATGGCTTTTTCGTCGTGCCGCCGTCTATCACCATATCGCTGCCGTCGGGAAGTTGAATATAAAGGCAGTCCCCCTGCCCTACATTCAGCATATGGAACAGCAATTCGCCCTCTTGGCGGACAAGCGTTCCGCTCAAATTGCCGCCTACGACCTTGCTTGTGTCCGTCGAATCGCCGCCGGGGGTGTCGCCTTTTATGGACGAGATTATGCTATCCCAAGTGTCGGGGAATGCAAAATACACAACCGCCGTTGCGATTGCTATGACAAGCACGATTGCTACAATCGAGATGATAAACGCCTTCGGATTTGCCTTGTACGCCTTCTTTGCCGCTTTTTCGACGGGAGAGGCGGTTTGCTTTTTTGATTTCGTTGATTTTGCAGATTTCTTTGCCATATTCACATTATATAAAAGATGTCGGAAAATGGCAATCCTCAAATGTTACGTACTGCAAAAATTAAGATTGCGCAAATAAAGAATCCTAAGTTTTCGGCACGGGTTTTTCGTTTTTCAATATTTTCGTTTTACAAGGCGACATTTAGAGTATATAATACAAACACAGTATATTATATATATAAATATCCTTAATAGGATTGAGGCAGGCTATGGCTAAAGAAAAGGAACAATTCGTCAAAGAAATCACGGATATGAGCGTGAATTTCCCCCAATGGTACACCGACGTGGTGCTTAAAACCGAACTGGTGGACTACGGCCCGGTCAAGGGCACAATGGTCATTCGCCCGTACGGCTACGAGATTTGGGAGCATATTCAAGAGGAACTCAACGCGAGATTTAAGGCAACGGGACACAAAAACGCATACTTCCCCATGTTTATCCCCTATAGTTTTCTCGTCAAAGAGGCGGATCACGTCGAGGGATTTGCTCCCGAAGTCGCGCTTGTCACACACATAGGCAACACGCCGCTCGAAGAACAGCTTGTCGTGCGCCCCACTTCCGAAACCATCATCTGCTCCATGTATGCCAAGTGGGTGAAAAGTTATCGCGATTTGCCCGTACTCATAAACCAATGGGCAAACGTCGTACGCTGGGAAAAAACCACGCGTCCCTTCCTTCGCACAAGCGAGTTCTTGTGGCAAGAGGGTCACACCCTTCACCAAACGGAAGAAGAAGCGAGAGAAGAAACCCTCAAAATGCTGGAAGTGTATCGTGAGTTTATGCAAAACGTGCTTGCAATCGACGTTCTCATCGGGCAGAAGTCCGAAAAAGAAAAGTTTGCCGGCGCAGTCGACACCTACACCATGGAAGCAATGATGCTTGACGGCAAAGCATTGCAATCGGGCACGTCGCACTACCTCGGACAAAACTTCTCTTCCGCTTTCGAAATCAAATACCTTGACAAAGACGGTCAACTCAAAAACCCCTATCAAACGAGCTGGGGCGTATCCACTCGTCTTATCGGCGCGCTTATCATGGCGCACGGCGACCAACGCGGTTTGAAATTGCCGCCGAGAGTTGCACCCTATCAGGTCGTGATCGTTCCGGTTGCGGCACACAAAGAGGGCGTCAACGAAAAGGCGCAAGAGATTGCAACCCTTCTCCGCAACGTCGGCGTAAGAGTCATGCTTGACGACAGAGAGCAATCTCCGGGCTGGAAATTCAACGAGTGGGAGATGAAAGGCGTTCCCGTACGTCTTGAAATCGGGCCTCGCGACATCGAAAACGGTCAGGCTATGATCGCTCGCCGCGATACGCACGACAAGTTTGCAATCAAGCTGGACGATCTCTCAACCGAAATCCCCGCTTTGCTCGACGATATCCAAAAAAATATGTTCAAGCAATCGCACGATTTCTTGCACTCGCACATCGTCACTTGCCACTCTCTCGACGAGATGAAAGAAGCGTTGGACAACCACAACTTCGTCAAGACCATGTGGTGCGGCGACCGCGCTTGCGAGGACAAAATCAAAGAGCAATTTGCCGCAACGTCGCGTTGCATGCCGTTTGACCAAACGCCCGTCGGCGACGTTTGTCCCGTCTGCGGCAAACCCGCTCACAAAGTCATCTACTTTGCAAGAGCGTATTAATGACGGTTTATAAAAACGAATCATATGAAAAAACGCACCGAACGGTGCGTTTTTAAATTTTTAAAAATTCGGGTTTTAAAGAATCAGTCCAAATCGTCGAGCTCGTCGTCCTCTTCTTCCTCGTCTTCGTCTTCTTCCTCGTCGTCATCGGCATAATCGTCGATGTCCCCCAAGTCGTCGTCGAAATCGTCGGGGCATTGCTCTTCTTCTTCGTCCTCGAATTCCTCTTCCTCGTCCTCTTGGAGTTGGTTGAGCGAAACTTCGTTTTCGTCGTCGGGAGCAATAGGCTCGTCGTCTTCGACGTACTCTTGCCAATCGTCGTCATCGTCGTCGAGTTTGTTTTGTGCGGAGGACGCTTGCTCCTCTCTGCACTCCGCGCAGATTTCCTCGCCGGGTTCAAGATAATTGACCTTGCAAACGGGGCAGATTCTTTCTTCTTCCTCTATATCGTCATCGTCTTCCAAAAGACAGATTTTGCTTGCTTTGCCGAGTTCTGCTTTGCAAACCTCGCACAGTTCTTCCTCGGTAGGAATCCAGTTCAGTTCGCAGCGCGGGCATTTCTTATACTTTCCCATAACAACCTCGCCTTAGGTTTTGATTTTTATATTATATTGATAAGATGTGATTATGTAAACTATATTTTCGTTATTTTTAAAATTTTTTTCTCACAACCTTATATGGTATATATTAAAAACAAATTCAACCATATGTGGTGCATAAAAAAATAAGTGAAAATAAATGTTGAAAACCTGACAATTTGCGCTTAAAATGTGCATTGTTAACCTAATTACAACATTTATTGGGGAAAATCAGTCCTAATAAACAAATAAGTATAATCATCGACAAAAAATCGTGAAAACCGCGTTTTTACGTAAGCCGATGGATTTTATAATCAGATTAACAAAATCATTTCTGCATATTGGAGGGAAATTATGAACAAAACAATAGTGATTGCAGACGACAACGCTGCGTTATGCTCGGGCATGCGAGATTTCATCAATTCGCAAGACGGATTTGAAGTGGTCGGAGTTGCTCAAAACGGAAATGACGCTTTGCGCCTTATCGACCTTTACAAACCCGACTTTGTCCTTCTTGACATCGTCATGCCCGAACTCGACGGCTTCGGAGTGCTCTCCGCAATGGAAAACAAATCATCGATCGTGATCATGATGTCACAGCTTGCAAGCGACGGATTCGTCCAAAAAGCAATGCAGTACGGCGCAAGTTACTTCCTTGCAAAACCGTTTGACTACAACACGGCGTTGAAAGTTATCAATGATTTTTCAAATCCTCGCCCGGCGCAACGCTCGCAAGTGAATGTGAGAAAAAATAAAACACTGGACGAACGTATCGCGAATTTGTTTATATCGGTCGGAATTCCCGCCCACATCAAAGGTTATCAATTTTTACGCGAAGCAATCAAAATGACGATTGAAACGCCCGAAATCATCAATTCCATCACAAAACAACTCTACCCCGGCATTGCTCAAAGATATCAAACGTCCGCATCAAAAGTCGAACGTGCCATTCGCCACGCAATCGAAGTTGCATGGAACAGAGGTAAAATTGAAAATATAAACAACGTTTTCGGCATCAAAATTTACGCTCCCAACGAAAAACCCACCAACGGCGAATTTATCGCGCTCGTCGCAGACAAATTGCTGTTGGAGTGTGCATAGTATTGTGCCGTAGGCACAATACTATACACTCAAGCGTGCGTATAATTGTCCTTTCTGACAGTGAAATTTGCGCTATGCGCAAGTGATATTGCAGCATTGCCACAGTTAAGGAAGATTTGAATCTTCCTCTTGCGTGCAAAGCACGCCCCACCAAGCAGATAATTTTGCGAAATTGTGGCGTGAATTTTTGCCCGTCTTAATTTAATAGCAAAAAATTCTCTGCGCGGTTAGTAAAGCAATAAATCGCGCGTGGCTCTTGGCAATAGGCAAATTTTGCGTGTTGCCATTGCCTCTGCGATGATTTTTGCTCGCGCAAAGAACTCCTCTCTCCCAACACATTAGAACGGGCGACAAACATCGCCCGTTCTAATGTGGTTTGTTTTTTCTAATAAAACATCCATAAACCACAACCATTATATGCTGTTTTTCATCAAGGTCTTGACGGCGGTGCTTGTCCGCCGCCGGACCGCATATTAAAGGCAGTGGACGATGCAATCGTCCAAGGACACGATAAGACAAAGAAAAAGCACTCGCGCTGAGTGCTTTTGGTTGGATTGAGTGGACTCGAACCACCGACCCCCACCTTATCAGGGTGGTGCTCTAACCTACTGAGCTACAATCCAATATGGGTGGTGGAGATACACGGATTCGTTTAATAGCGAGCGACTGTGCTTGCATAGCGAAGCGAGCGTCAGCGAGGACTTGTCCTCGGTTGCATCGTATGCGATGCGGTTGCGCCCGCAACAGAATGCGGGTATTTCACCTGTGGTGGAGATACACGGATTCGAACCGAGGACCTCCTGAATGCAAATCAGGCGCTCTACCAACTGAGCTATATCCCCACGTGAATGCTATAAGATAATAGCATTTGCACAAATGTTTGTCAAATGATTTTTACAAAAATTCTTTTTGCGCAATCACTTTGACTTTTGCGAGGCGGCGATTGAAAAATCGCACCTTGCAAAAACCGTTGTTTTATTATTTAATAGACAAGCCGTCTTTGAACGCTTTGCCCACCGTTTGGCCGAGAACGACGTAGGCGTTGTTTGCGCTATCAAACGTAATCGGAGCAAGTTTTTGCACGTCGATTTTGCCGTCCGTGAGCACGCTCTCGTCTGCCGATACGTTGACTATACGGCCTCTCATCGTGCCGGTTTCGCTGTCATAATCGATAAGCTCGCACTCGATTGCAAATGGCAATTCGTTGATGACGGGAGCGTTTACTCTTGCGCTGTGCGTAACCGTGAATCCGGTTTTTGCAAATTTGTCGGGATTGTCGTTTGCCGAAACAAGTCCGAGATAGTCGCACTCTTTGACGTATTTTGCCGTCGCCACCGACACCGTAAACGCCTTTCTTTCAAGGATATTTTTCACGGTTTTGTGTCCTTTAGACAGACACATCGAGATTTGCTCGTAGTCGCCGATACCACCCCACGCCGCATTCATTGCGTCTACCGTTCCGTTTTTATCGTAACTTGCGATGATGAGCACGGGCATAGGATAAAGCCACGTTTTTGCACCGAAATCCTTTCTCATTTGTTACCTCCGCATGCAAGAAAGTCGCATTTTTGCGATTTAGTTATATATCCTATTTATTTTTTTGTCAATACTCAAGAAAAGCCATTCATCAATCCGCGCCGTTTTGCGCAATATACTCGGTGTATGCGCCAAGGTATGCGAATGCGGAAAAGTAGGTGTCCAATTTGAGCGTGTTGGCAAGGAATATATCCGCCAAAATGGCGTTGCCTTTTGAAAGATAGTATAAATGCGCACCGTAGTTGAAAATGCACTTTTGAAGCTCGTCATCGTCGGGAATGACGTCGCACTCGGAAAGAGAATCCCCCGCAAAAAGTTTGAGAGATTGCATATAGCCGGTGTGATGTCCTATCTCCATATCCCTATCGAATTTTGCCATATCCGCATCAATGCGCTTGCCTGTACGCGCGTAGCACGCAACCGCCCAGAACAAAGACGCAACGTACATATCGCCGTTGCCTTTCGCAAGCTCTATGCACTCGTCGAAAAGCTCCTTCGCGCCTTCGAAATCGCCCTCGTAATATTTGCAACAGCCGAGCATATATTTGGGATCGAGAGTATCGCTTGCATGTTCTGCGCACCAAGAAAATTCCTCTTTGGCATCGTCGATGCGAAGTGTGGACAAATACCGTCCCGCACATTTTCTCCGTGCGTCATAGTCGTCGGGGCGGAGAGCTTTTGCTTTTTCAAACCACTCTATCGCCTCGTGATAACGCATTTGAAACGCAAGTGCGCCGCCGAGTGCCATATAGGTTTCGTAGCAAGGATTCTTGCTTTCGTTTTCTCTTGCTTTTGCGGTATTATCGTCGTCGCAAACAGTGTTTGCGTGTGCTTTGCCAAACAAAATCTCATCGTCGCGCAATGCTCTGACGTCGCTGATTTTGTTGCAGTTGCAGTTGGGATCACTAAGGCACATTGTTATCTCCTAATGCCGAAACGGCACTTTATCTATGTATTATTTACACTTTATCGTGCTTTCTTGCACGATCTTGCGTCTGAACTCGATATACTGATTGATCATATATACGGCAAGTTGCAAAAGCATAATCGCTCCGCCCGGAGCAAGAATCCAGTTGTATTTGCCAAGCAAAATTCCGCCGTAATTGAATGCGTTTTGAATCATCACGCCCCACGTTACGTCCGTGACGCTGCCCATGCCCAAAAAGCTCAGCGTTGCCTCAATCATGATGCAACTTGCAACAGAGGGCATAAACTTCGCAAGAGCAACGTCCATAACGTTGGGAAGCGTGTGCCGCAATAAAATCCGCATTTCGCCGTAACCCATGGATTTGAGTGCGCGCACGTAATCGGAATTTTTTACGCTCATGGTTTTTGCTCTCACCGCTCTTGCCGTCGAACACCAACAAAGCAGAGAAATCGTGAGTATTATACTTATTTTTCCGCCGTTTGTATATGAAGCTATGACTATTGCACAAGGAAGCATCGGCACAAGCAAAAAGAAGTTGATTATGCCGTTGACCGCCTCGCCGGCAATACCGCCGATATACCCTGCCAAAAGTCCTATCGCAACACCTATGACAAGGCATGCAACCGCACTCGAAATGCCCACGATAAGAGTTGAACGTGTGGCAACAATGAGTTGTGAAAAGATGTCGTAGCCGAGATTGTTCGTGCCGAAGATATGTTCGCGCGAACAGGGTAAGAACTTGTCAAAGCTCTCACGCGAAGAGTACGGCGCAATCTTTTCTCCAAACAAAGCGAACACCGCAAACGTAAGCAAAATCGCAATGCCCAGCGAAAATACGATTACGGACAAAACTCGCCTTGCCTTGTAGTTTCGTGCACTCAATGTTTTCATGCCGCCCTCCTCTGCCGAGGATCGAAAAATGCGACTATTACGTCGGCTATAAAATTGGACACGATTACGCTCACTGCGATCGCTAGCAACGCTCCTTGGAGCATGGGAAAATCTTTGTCGCTTATCGCACGATTGACCAGCATGCCCACTCCGTCTATCGAAAAAACTTTTTCGATGATTATAGAGCCTGCAATCATATGCCCGAAACTCGTGCCGAGCATGGATATGAACGTAGCAGAAATATTCGGAAAAGTATGCACACATTCGAGCCTTGCGTCGCTCAAACCCTTTGCGCGCGCATAAGACATATATTGTTCGTCATAAATTGTTGCCGATTGATTGCGCACAAGCAAGTACTTTTTTGGCGTAGATACAAGCGTCAGCGTCAGAACGGGCAAAACCAAATGCAACAGCCTATCCGGAAACGAGTTCTGCGCAAACGGTGAATTAAGCCCCCCCGAAGGGAGAATCTTCCACTCGAAAGCAAACAGTATAAGAAGCAAAATCGCAAGCAGAAACGTAGGCACGGCATCGACCAACATCATACCGCTCGTTATGCCGACGTCCGTCAATCGCGATTTGTTGTTCCCGGCAACAAGCCCCAGCCAACACGCCAAAAGTGCAGACAACAACCATGCGGGCAGCGTAACTTGCAATGTGCGCGGAATTTTTTCAAGTATAACTCCTGCGACGTCTTTGCCTTGATGGTAAGAATATCCCCACTCGCCATTGAACAAATCCGCAACGTAGTTGGCAAATTGTTTGCCGAGAGGAAGATCAAGCCCCATCTCGTGATAAAGTGCGTCGTACTCCTCTTGTGTTATCGTTTTGTCGTCTGCACCAACAAGATTTGCAAGCGGATCGCCGGGCATAAGGCGCGGCAAAAAGAAGTTGATGACAAATATCCCCACCAACGCAACTATTGAAAATATCAAACTTTTGCTTATCCTTTTTGCCATATACGCCTTGTTTAAGTTTTCTCTTTTTTGTTCAAAACAATGTTTTTTGTTATCGATTTTGCGTTGTAAAATCCGTTTTTTGCAAATTCTGCCGCATCTCACGCATTCTTTTTCAGCGTTTCAAACGTAACGACGTTCAAGATGCCACTTGTCGCGTCAAGCCTGAATCCGTCGAGTTTGCTGCTTGCGCCGTAAGTTACGCCTGCGTAAAAGAAAGACACGCACAGCACGTTTTCTACCATATAGTCCTGATAGTCGCCCACTGCTTTTTCAAGCTCTTCGTCGGAAGTCGCCTTCTTGATTGCCTCCAAAATTTTGCCGTATGCAGTAAGGTTGCCATCTGCGTCTTCGGTGAGCATTTGCCCGTGCGCAACGGGATTCGGGTTCATCGGGCACATATTCGTACTTGTAGCAAGCGTATATCTCGTGCCGTAACCTGCCTCGAAATCATAACCCTTTGCCGTTATTTTGGCAAAACTTGCCATATGATTGCCGCCCTGATAGTACTGCTGCCAGTCGCTTCCTTTTGCAACAAGAACGACTTCAACCATTCCGCTTTCTTCGATTTGCGTTTTGAGAAGGTCGACATATTGCGTATCATTGGTGCCCGAATGTACAAGAATTTCAAAACGGAATTTGTTTTGCTCGGAATATCCCTCGCCTGCAAGCAATTCTTTTGCCTTTTGCAAATCACGCGACCAAGCGGGAGTTTCCTTGTACCCTACGATGCCCTCTCCCACAAAGCCTTCTCTTGACGGCGCCGCACCGCTCGGTGCAAACGTTTGGCGGATTTTGCCGTAATCTATTGAAAGAGCAATCGCGCGTTTGACGTTGACGTTTGTCATCTTTTGGTTGTTGAAAAACATCACCTTGTCGATTTGCTTGGTTGCTTGCGAAACGAGTTGTACGCCACTTGATCCGTCGAGTGCGGACATTGCATCGGCAGAAAGGCCTTTTGAATAGTCGAAAATCATATCGACTTCTCCGTTTTTCAGCGCAAGCGTAAGCACTTCTTGCGAGCCGTATTGTTTGAACACGACCTTGTCGAACTTCACGTCGTCTGCTTTGGGATATCCGTCAAACTTTTCAAACTCGATTGTGCCTGCCGCCTTATCGATAGCAACAAACCTGAACGGCCCCGCACCGACAACCGATTCCGCATCCGTGAGTGTGTCTTTCGTTTTGCCGTCGAAAATGTGCTTGGGGACAATTGTTTCGCTTGCGACTTTTGAAAGGAACGTATCTGCAATATCGACGGTGAAAATCAATGAATTGCCGTCTTGCGATACGCTTTGATAGTCCTCGCCTTCTTTAAGCGATTTTAGTGTGTATTTGACGTCCTCGATTGAAACGAGGGTTCCGTCATGCCATTTGTATCCTTCCTTTTGGGTGAGGGTTACGGTTTTTCCGTCCTCGGAAACTTTGTAGTCGCAGTCAACCCCGACAAATTTGCCGTCTATTTTGCTTACTGCCGAAATCTGAGATACAACCGATGCAATTTTGTCGAAGTTGTAGCCCGGAGCGCCGCCCGCCGCATCAAGACGATTGAGCGAATCGACAACCGTCGTCGTACCTACCATAAGCACGCTTTCTTTCGTGTTGTTTTTCGGATTGCATGCAACAAGCGCAATGCTCGTTGTCGCAATAATAAAAACCAACATCATCGCAACGATAATTTTACTTTTGTTCATGTTTTTCTCCTTTATGGTTTGTTATACTTTTTCTTCCGTTTCATTTCGACAGCCCGCTACTTTTGAGAGTGTGCCGTCTTTAATTTCAAACGCCTCATCGCAAAAATCGTCGACAAGACGCATGTCATGCGAGATAAAAAGCAGCGAAATATTCTTTTCTTTGACCAGTTTGTCCAAAAGCTCGACGATGCTTTTTTGCGTCGTGGGATCGAGCATTGACGTCGATTCGTCGCAAACAAGAATTTTCGGATTTAACGCAAGCGCGCGCGCAATCACGGCTCTTTGTGCCTGTCCTCCGCTCAGATGCACGGGCAATCTTTTGGCAAGCGTTCTTTCAAGCCCCACCTCGTCGAAAAGTCTCATTGCTTTTTCTTTTGCGTCTTTTCCGAATTTTGCTCTCTTTGAAAACACGAGAGCTTCCCGTATCGCACTGCCGATGCGCTGGGACGGATCTAGAGCAAGGAGCGGTTTTTGCGGTATAAGCTGAATTGCCATGCCAATCTTTTTATCATACCTGTTTTTTTCACTCCAAAGCGGTTGTCCATCAATCAGGACACGTCCTTCGCTCGGCACTACAAGACCGCATACTATATTGGCAAGCGTGCTTTTCCCCTCTCCGCTTTTTCCGACAATTCCGACTTTTTTGCCGTTTTCGACAGTTAAAGACACGTTTTTGAGAGGATAAACGTTCGATTGCGTTTTCCCCTTGCCGACGGAAAACGTTTTGGATACGTTTACGATTTCAAGCATAACTCACCTCGCATGCGGATATCAGACTCTTTGCATACTCGCTTTTCGGATTTGAAAAGACTTCGCAAGTCTTGCCGTATTCTTGCACGCATCCGTCTTTGAGCACCAAAACGTAGTCGCACTTTTTGGCAACCGTCATATCGTGCGTAACGATTATAAGTGCAGTGTCGGCAAAATCCTTGTCCATACACGCCCAAAACGCCTCGCTTGTTTCTTTGTCGATTCCTCGTGTTGCCTCATCGGCAACGATAAGCCGTGCAGTTGCGCACATTGCAATTGCAAGCACAACCCTTTGCGCCTCGCCGCCACTGATTTCAAACGGATACTTTTCAAGGATAACCTCGCCGTTTTTCAATCCCGCACGAGCCAAATTGTAAACGGAATACGCTCTCTTTTGCTCGCGAGTGAGTTTCAGTCCGGATCGAGAAAAAGCCTCGTAGATTTGAGTTTTTATTTTCAACGACGGGTTGAGCGACTCCGCTCCGCCTTGCGGAACAAACACGATTTGTCTGCCCAAAAACGCTTTCCCCCGCTTGCGACTTTTGAGAAAATCCTCTCCCTCGAACAATATTTGCCCGGTTGCAAAACAGTTGTCCGCAAGCGACGAGGTGAGAGCGTTTACTATCATGGATTTTCCGCTTCCCGACTCGCCGACTATCGCAAGCCGCTCCCCGCTTTTGAGGCAAAACGAAACGTCGCCCACAATCTTTTCGGTGGAGCGCAAAAAGCATGCGTACACGCTCAAATCGATGACTTCGATCACGTTTTCGTCCATGCTTAGATTATACCATTCGAATGACGTCTAAGCAAGCTAAAACACACTCGTTTGTACGGTTAAAATTATAAAAATAAAACAAATTAGAACATATTGTTTTGTTAATGGCAAAAATTCATACATTATGTATTGACGCGCGAACATAGTGTTTGATATAATGAAAAAAAGTAAATCATAACAGAGGGTTTTATGCACAAAAAAATCAATGCCACAACCGAAAAAATTTACAATGCGTTTGCCGAAGTTTTGCTTGAAAAAGCGTACGCGGACGTGCGAATTCAAGACGTTTTGGACAAAAGCGGTGTTGCAAGAAGCACGTTTTACGCACATTACAAAACGAAAGAGGAATTGCTCAAATCCATATGTTCGACCATATTCGGACACGTCTTTTCCCACTCGCTTGCAGAGGAAAAAAGCCACGATTTTTCAAAATCCTCCATATTCGACTACAAGCACTTTATCACGCACATTTTTTATCACTTGCACGACGAAAAAACGCTTGTTCACGCCATTTTGCTTTCGCAAAGCAAGGACACTTTCCTCAACTATTTGAGGGGCGAACTCGCCGAATTTGCAACCGCCTGCGTCGAAAACAATTTCGTAACGGGCAAAAACCTACCCAAGTCCTTGAAAGTCAATTCGGTCATCGAAAACTTCGTGCTACTCGTTGAATATTGGAACTCCACCGCCTTCACCGACACCCCCGAACGCCTGACGGAATATTTTTTGATTATGAACGAGTAACCGAAAAACGCACAAAACGCACAAACGGAGTGACATATCGTCACTCCGTTTGTAAGTTTAAAGAGCGAGGAAAAACCCCTTGCGCGGCAACCCTAATGTACATGAAGTACATGAGTTGTCGCACAAGGGGCTTTGACAAAGCTATTTGCGATTTGGCGCACTATTCTACGGCGATTTCTTTAATAAGCACCTCGTTTCCTCTCACCAAATACGTATGTTCGCTCCCGCAATAGGGGCAGATCTTGCCGTGCTCGACGGTGGGATACTCTTTGTGGCAGTCCTCGCAATAGGTGACTGCTTTGATGGGCTCGATTTCAAGAGTGCAACCGCGCAGAAGATCCGTGCGGTTTGCATTCCAGTTCCAACAATCAATGAGTTGATCGTTCACAATCGTGGATACTTCGCCGATTTGCATGACGACTTTTTGGATTTTGGTCGCCTTGTTTTCGACGGCGACGTCGCGCACGATGTCCGCGATGTGAAACACTACACCTAGCTCGTGCATATCAACCTCTTATTTGTTGGCTTTTTTTGCCGCTTTTGCCGCTTTGACTGCCTCTTTGTGTTTCTTTTGAGAGGCTTTTTCTTCAGCAGTTTTCTTGCCGAACACGATTCTCATGCCGCGCTTGAATGCGTAAGGAAGAATTGCTTTGAACTTGTCTTCACTGCGCACCATAGTGGAGCATTCGGGATGTTCTCTGTGGAGATGGATTGCATCAAATTCGCACTTGGTGGTGCAGACACCGCAACCGATGCACTTGTTTTCGTCCACAACGCTTGCGCCGCATCCGAGGCAACGACCTGCTTCGATCTTGACTTGTTCTTCAGTGAGAGTGCCGTGCAAATCTCTGAAGGAGTGTTTGTCGCCTTCGAGTTCTTTGGCTTCTTGTCTGCCGGCGGTGTCGTAGCTGTCGATGACGATGTTGTTTTTGTCAAGCTCGATGAATTGTCTGCGGTTGCGACCGATGGTCATGCTCGTGCCGGGTTGTACGAAACGATGGAGAGATACCGCTGCGTTCTTGCCCGCTTCGATTGCGTCGATTGCAAACTTCGGTCCGCTGTAAACGTCGCCGCCCACGAAGATGTCGGGCTCTGCCGTTTGATATGTGAGAGAATCCGCAACGGGATAATTGCCGTGATGGAATTCAACCTTCGTTCCCTTGAGCAAATCGCCCCACACAATCGCTTGACCGATTGCGAAGATGACGTGTTGCGCTTCAACGGTGATGGTGTCATTCTCGTCGTAAACGGGGCTGAATCTCTTGGTTTGAGGATCGATGACTCTCAAGCACTTCTTGAACACGACTGCCTTGACGGTGCCGTCTTCGTTTTTAAGGATTTCCTTGGGGCCCCAGCCGTTGTTGATTGAGATGCCGTCTTCAAGAGTTTCCTCGATTTCGTTTTTGCTTGCAGGCATCGTTTCTCTCGATTCGAGGCAATACATACCCACTTCTTCACTGCCGAAACGAACGGCGGTGCGAGCGCAGTCCACAGCAACGTTTCCGCCGCCGATGACGACTGTTTTGCCTTCGAGTTTTCTGTCGTGATTCTCGGTTGCATCGTGCAAGAAGGAAACTGCCATATCCGTGCCGATTGCGTCTTCGCCGGGGACTCCGGGAAGTCTGCCGCCCTGGCATCCGATTGCGATGTAGAATGCTTTGTAACCTTGCTTTCTGAGTTCGTCGATGGTGACGTCTTTGCCGACGTCGACTCCCGTCTTGAACTCTACGCCAAGCTCACGCAATACGTCGATTTCCGCTTCGATGACGTCCTTTTCGAGCTTGTAGGAAGGAATACCGTAAGTGAGCATACCGCCGAGTTTCTCATTCTTTTCAAACACGGTGGGTTGATAGCCCTTGGTTGCAAGATAGTATGCGCAAGAAAGTCCCGCAGGGCCTGCGCCGATGATTGCAATCTTTTGTCCCCAATGCGTTTCGACGTTGGACGGGATGACAACTTCGGGCACGAATCTTGTTTCCGCATGCAAATCTTGCTCTGCGATGAACTTCTTGATGTCGTCGATTGCAACCGCCTCGTCAATAGTTCCTCTGGTGCATGCCGCCTCGCAACGCTTGTTGCAGACACGTCCGCAGATTGCCGGGAACGGATTGTCCTTCTTGATGAGTTCGAGAGCTTCTCTGTACTTGCCCTCTTTTGCCTTGCGGATGTAGCCTTGAACTGCGATGTGTGCGGGGCATGCCGCCTTGCACGGAGACGTACCCGTTTCGTAGCAGTTGATACGGTTGTTGTCTCTGTAATCCTCATCCCACTTGTCCGGGCCCCAGGAGAGGTTGTCGGGAAGTTCGTGTTTGGGATATTTGATTTCACCTTGCTTTGTGCAAAGTTTTTGTCCGAGTTTGACTGCGCCTGCGGGGCAATACTCTACGCATTTGCCGCAAGCGACGCATTTGTCTTTTTCAACGCGAGCGACATATGCGCTTCTCGACATGTTGGGGGTGTTGAAAAGTTGGGATGTACGCAGTGCGTTGCAGATATTGACGTTGCAGTTGCAGATTGCAAAAATCTTGTTTTCGCCGTCGATGTTGGTGATTTGGTGAACAAAACCGTTCTTCTCTGCGTTGCGGAGAATTTGCATTGCTTCTTCATAGGTGATATCGCGTCCCTTGCCCGTTTCACGGCAGTAATCAGCCATATCGCCGATGCCGATACACCACTCTTCACAGCTGTCGCCGCAACCTTCGCCGAGCTTGGCTCTTCCGTAACGGCAGGAGCAGATGCCGACGCCGAGGTGTCCTTCGTACTTTTTGAGCCAGTAGGAGATATGCTCGATGTCCATGGTGCCGTTTTCCATCTCGATTGCTTTCTCGACGGGAATAACGTGCATGCCGATGCCTGCGCCTCCCGGAGGAACCATAGGCGTGACCATAGTCAACGGCAAATAGGTCATGCGCTCGAAGAACATTGCAAGTTCGGGATGTTCGTCAAGCTGCTTCTTTATCATGTTGGTGAACTCGGCAGAGCCGGGCACGAACATGGGAAGCACATAGCGACGTTCCTTTTTTGCGCCGGGGATAGGCCCATTGTGGTCGTAGTTGTCGCCGTAGTCGTACTCCAAAATGCCGACGTAGCTCATCTTGTCAAGAAGTTCTTGCAACTTCTCGGCACTCAGCTCGGGATTCATCTTTTTGAGATCCTCGAACGTGTAGTGCTTGCGCACCTTCATTTTGAGAGCAACATCCGCCATTTCGTCGGTGACAACGCAACGAAGTCCCCAGTATTCGGGGTCGTCTGCCGTCACGCCTTTGATCTTGTGGTCGATGCAGTCCGTGATTTTTCTTGCTAATTTGAGGATTTTTTCACTCGGATTCTTCTCACCCATATATTTGGGTTTGAAAGCCTTGCTCATCTCAGCCATTGTTTTTTTCTCCTTTGAAAAAATATATTTTATTATATATCTCCTTTTCAAGCATTTCAAGCCCTTCGCCCGTTTTTGCACTGACATAAAATATCTGTGCGTTCGGATTCAGACGAGAAATGTGTTTTTCAAACTCGGTTTTGTCAAAATCGAACGCTTCGAGAGTGTCGATTTTGGTGACAACGACAAGATTGCACTTTTCAAACATCAAAGGATATTTGAGCGGTTTGTCGTCGCCCTCGGGTACGGACAACAACATCATGTTGAGATGCGCGCCCGTATCGAACTCGGCAGGACATACGAGATTGCCGATATTTTCAAGCACGATGAGGTCGCACTCGTCAAACGCCGCTTGATTGAGTGCCTCGCGCACCATATCCGCGTCGATATGGCAAAGTCCGCCGTTGTGAATTTGCACGCTCTCGATGCCTGCGCCTTCCGCTATGCGACGCGCGTCAACGTCGGTTTCTATGTCAACGTCCATCGCAACCACTTTAAGTTTGTCTTTCAGGCTTTTGAGCAGTGCGGTCAAAAGAGTGGTTTTGCCGCTTCCGGGCGAAGACATAACGTTGAGAAGAAACGTGCCCTTGCGCTTGAGAGTCGCTCTCAACTCGTCGGCGGTTTTATCGTTGTTTGAAAATATACTTTCTTTGACGGATATAACTCTCATTTTACGTCCTCTTTCCACTCCGAGTAATTCTGCATAAGATATTTTGCAAGTTCGTCTATTCCGTCGCCCGTGCGTGCGGAAACCTCGAATACTTTTGCGCTCTTATTCACTCTTGCAATGTATTGTCTGCACTTCTCTACGTCAAAATCAAAGTATTTTGCCGTATCGCATTTTGTCAGCACAACAACGTCCGCTACGGAAAACATAAGCGAATATTTGAGCGGCTTGTCGTCGCCCTCCGGAAGTGCCAAAAGCACCATTTTCAAGTGTGCGCCGGTGTCGAACTCTGCAGGACATACCAGATTGCCGATGTTTTCAAGGAAAACCATATCCGCGTTTGTGGCAAACTCTTTGAAACCTTGCCTGGACATATCCGCATCGAGATGGCACATGCCGCCCGTGTGGAGTTGGATCGCTTCCGCACCCGCTTCTCGCACGGTATATGCATCCACGTCGCCGTCGATGTCCGCTTCCATAACGCCGATTTTAACCTTGTCTTTCAGAGCCTTTGTGAGCGCAACGAGCAACGTCGTCTTTCCGCTGCCGGGAGCGGACATCACGTTGACGTAATATACGCCTGCCTCGTCAAGCTCGGCACGGAGTTTTGCCGCGTCGGCATCGTTGTTTTGCAGGATGCTTTCTTTAAGTTGAATCGTTCTGATAGAATCCATAGTTCACTCTCTTTTGAAATATTATTATAACACTTGAAAATATTATTTTCAATATATTTGAAAAATTTAAGCTGGTATTTATTAGGGCGCCCACTCTTTCAGGGTGTACTTATGTACGGAATGTGCCTATTCGGAGTGCGAGCCGCAACAGCAATGCAAGTGATATGCACGCATAGCGTGCGTGATATTGTTGCCTATGGCAACAGTGATATTTGCGCTTTGCGCAAGTGATATTGCAACTTCGTTGCAATTGTGGGTGGGACACCCACACCCACACGAACACTTATTCATGGCGTTCTTATAAACGGAATGTGCCTATTCAAAGTGCGAGCCGCAGGGTGGCGAGAATATGAGCGCCGAGCTTTCGTCGCACACAAGCTCCTTTTGCTTCAACCACAACAAGTTGCAGTTGTTCGCCTTGGCTCTTTGTGCTCCTCTTCCCACACGGCAAAAAACTTCGCTTTCATCTTTGATATACAAGCACAAGTTCGCTTGTTTTTGCCGTGCGGGAGCCCTTGTGTGCGTAGTACAAGCGACTGCGCCGTGTTGTTGCGTAGCTGGCGCACAAAGGACGGTGGCATAACGAGAGAATTGTCCCTATCTATGCGAGTGCCGCTCGTTGCAAGCAACGAGCTAGCGATTGTTACGAAGTCAATCGCGTTCGTGTCTCCCCCGCGAACGACGGATAATCTTGTAGAGAATTGCCCCTATTTGAGTGGTGGGAGAAATACCGGCGTGTCCGGAAAGAGGGGCACATCTAATTTAGGGTACAAGCCACCCCACTCTTGTAGAGGAAGAACAAGAAAACGCCCTTTTGCGAACTTGCCTAGCGTACTCGAAGTACGTGACGGGGGAGCAAAAGGGCGTTGCCGCAGTTATTCGCCAAAACATTTATAACTTTGTAAAAACGCACTATTTGGATGAAGAGCGCGAAAAAGCCTGCCAACATAGACAGGAGCGTACTCGTTGTACGTGACTGTTTATGAGGCAGGCTTTGACAAAGCTATTCGCCAAATAGTGCGTTTTTAGTCTACGCGGAGGGCGTCCACAACATTCTTCCTCGACGCCATAATCGCCGGGATAATACCCGATATCACCGTCAAAAGCAGACTCAGACACACGAGGATGAGAGCATGCAAGGGATGGAAATGCAACAGAGAGCCTATGCCGGTGACAGCCTTGATGACGAGAGATATGAGCGGGCACAAGACATACGTGACGAGTATACCGAAAAGTCCGCTGGCAAGACCGATGAGCGAAGTTTCGGCAATAAAGACATTGCGTATATCTTTTTTGCGCGCTCCGATTGCACGAAGAATACCGATTTCACGAGTGCGTTCGACAACGGAGTTGGACGTGATGACGCCGATCATGACGGTGGATACGACAAGAGATATTGCGGCAACCGCTATGAGCATTGCGGACACGAGATCGAGAATTCCGCGCATGTTGACAAGCAGCATCTCGGACATATCAAAATAGCCGATGTTGCCTTTGCCGGACTTCTGCCATGCGGAAATATAGTTGCCGGAATTGGTTTTCTGATCGCTGTCGTTGGGATATACCGTGATATAATACGGGCTTCTATCCGCGCCGATTGCACGCATATAGTAGGTATATTGAAGAGCGGGAATGCCTGTAATCGCCGCAATCGATGCGCTTGCGCTCGATGCAAAATCAACGGAATCGTTGAGTCTTACTCCATCGAAAACGGTCGGCGTCTTGTTGTTCGAAGCTGCGGAAAGCGCAAGTTGTCTTTGAACAAGTAGGCTGTTTTGTGCGCTTTCGAGCGTACTTTCGGCAAGGTCGGACGTGTAACAGATTGCCGATGAAACATATGCGTGTTCGGCATTTTTCTTTGCTCTTATAACGCCGACAACCTTGATTTCCTCTCCCGAGGCATCGTACATTTGTTTGAGCAATGTTTGCGATTCGCTCGAATCGTCATAGCTCCAAAGCAGTTTTTTGCTTTCCGAATCGCTTAACGGGTTGAATCCGCTCGATCCTTCGGAACCGTCGGATTTCGCTTTGCCGATTCCGACATTGTTTTCATACTTGCCTGTTTCTTCGTCATAAACATAATAGGAATCGTTGTCGACAAGTTTGAATGTTTGACCTATAAAATACTCATACGGGATACTTGCCGTATCCATTTTGACGGGTTTGCCGCTTTCGTCTTTTTCAACGTTGCCGTTGGCGTCCTTTTTGTAAGTGTCGATACCGAATGCGCTCAACAAGTCGACGTTGACGGAGTTGTCTGAATTGACGCACAAAAGCACTTCGTTTTTGTTTTTCGGGAATCTGCTGCCCTCGCCTATAAAATCATACGAGCGCATGGTGATTTCTTCATTGGCGGCAAGTTCTTGCCAATACTTTGCCTGAAGTCCGTTTTCGCCGAGAACGGTCGTCGCAATCGCAGTGGTCGTCAAAGGTCTGGGTTGTTGCGAAACGTCCTTGTATGCAACGTTGCCGTCGGAATCAAAAGTTTTTCTGACAAGATTGTAGCGCAAACCGTATGAAATGTTCATAGCCGTATAATACTCTTTCGGCATTGCTTTCATATAGTCGGCAAACTCAACGGTGATGTCGTTTTTCGTCACGCCGTCCATAAACGATTTGACGATTGACAACATCATTTTTGCCATGGCTCCGTCATACGAACTACTGCTCGAAACCTTGATTTCGTCGGAATCGGGATATGACGTTTGACTGTCGTTCGGCTGAGTTTCCATCATACTCGTCATAAGTTCCATCATGGCGTTGCTGGAAACGTTGTATTGATAAACGCCGAGCGGAACGCCCGACAACATCTCGGTTTCCATCTTCGCAAGGTAGATATTAAAGCCGTTGTAAATGGAAAGCACGAGCGCAAGACCTATAATGCCGATTGCGCCGGCAAAAGACGTAAGCAACGTGCGGCGTTTTTTGGAAACGAGGTTTTTCAAACTCAATCCAAACGCCATGCCTGCGCTCATGGACGTGGGTTTGAACGCCTTATCTCTCTTCTTTTGCTTTTTGGAAAGGCTGTTGAGTCCCAGCTTGTCGAAAATGGCATTGGATTCCTCTCCGACGTTTCTCATTGCCACTTTGCGCTTGTGGTTCGATGTTTTTTTCTTTTTGTCGGGTTCGCCGTCGTTTTGCACGGTTTGAGTGTTTATGTTGTAGTTTTGAGGCTGTAATGTGCTTGTTTGTGCGCTTTCGCCTCTTTCGATATTGTCGGTCGTAACTTCTTCGAGGACGATTTTTTCATCGCTTGCTTCGGAAGCTATTTTCTCGATTACCGTTTCCGTTTCTGCCGTTTGTCCTTCGATTTCCGTTTCGGGATCGTAAGGGTTGGTGTCCTCGATAAGTTGACCGTCTTTGAAACGGCAAATACGGGTTGCGTATTGGTAGGCAAGTTCCGCATTGTGCGTAACCATAATGACAAGACGATTTTTTGAAAGCTCTTGCAAAATGTCCATAACCTGAACGCTGAGTTCGCTGTCAAGCGCACCCGTCGGTTCGTCCGCAAGAATGATTTTGGGGTCGTTTACGATGGCTCTTGCGATTGCAACACGCTGCATTTGTCCGCCCGAAAGCTGGTTGGGCTTTTTATCGATTTCCTCATGCATGTTGACCTTGTGCAGTGCGGCAACCGCCTTTGCCCTTCTTGCTTTCTTTTTCTCGCCGACAAGGCTCAATGCGAGTTCGACGTTTTCAAGAACCGTAAGATGCGGAATGAGGTTGTAGCTTTGAAAAACAAAACCTATCGTCGCATTGCGATAAGCGTCCCAGTGCTCGTCGTCAAAATCCGCAGTGGAAACTCCGCCGATGACGAGGTCGCCCGACGTGTATCTGTCAAGTCCGCCGATGATGTTGAGCATGGTCGTTTTGCCGCAACCGCTAGGGCCGAGAATAGCCACAAATTCGCTCTCTCTGAAATTGAGCGAAACTTTTCTCAATGCATGCACGGTTGTCGTCGCGGTGGGATAATCTTTTACTACGTCTTTAAGTTGAAGCATATTGCACCTCAAAAAAATGCGTTGTTTTATATTTTGTTTAATAACTTGTTCTTTTTTTAAACGACAAAGAGAATGACGGACCGTCATTCTCCTTGCATACGTTTCAAAATTGCTCCCCCTATATATCGAATCAGAGCGCAGTTTGATCCGTCATCAAGGAAATGCCCTTGCTCATTGCGTCCGAAATGTTTTTGCAAAGCTCCTCGAGAGTGAGCGAGCTCTTGTGGTTGAACCAGATTTTGAAACATTCCGTCATGCCGGCAGCCGCAAAAGCAACAATGTATTTTACTTTGCCGATGTCGTTTGTCGAACCTTCGTTTTCTTTGAACCAATGCATATACGCCTCAACGATGCGGTCGTTGATTTTGTCCATGAGTTGTCCCGACGTGCTGGATGAAAGGATGTATCTGTTGTTTTGGTCTTGCTTCAAAATTTCGTCTGCAAGCATGCTCAAAAGCGGATACGGATTTCTGATGCTGTTGCGAATATCCGTTTCGCTCATAATTCTGTCAATGCGCGCCATGATGGTGTTTTCGATGTCCGTGCGAACGTCGCCGACGGTGTTGTAGTACATATAAAACGTGCTACGCGTGATATTTGCCTTTTGCGTAAGCTCGCTTATGGTGATGTCGGACATGTCCTTTTCTTGCACAAGTTGTTTGAACGCCTCGAAGATCGCGTTTTTGGTTTTGATGACTCTTTTATCAATTCCGCCGTTTTTCATTTTCTATGCTTCCTAATAGTATTTATTGCGCTGAATCGCTTATTTTTATTTGCAAAATGTATCATATCATATGTTTGTGTGATTTTCCACCGATTTATAAAATATTAATGAAATTAATAAATTATTAAGGTTTGCACATTCTATATTAAAATACCTGTAATTTACGGGATTTATACCCAAAGGAGAAACTATGAAAATCAAAAGAAAAAGAACTCGCAATATTCCCCTGTCGCACAGCAATCTTTCCGCGCACGAAAACTTGCGCTCGCGCTTCGATCCGAACGGCAGTTATACGGGAGTACCCGAAAAACACGGTTATCCCGACGTCCCCGACGGTGAAAAGCCGGTTCAGGACGTTGACGACTTATGATAACTGCGCGCTGCGCAGTGTGACTTCTTCCTCTGCAAGAGTTGAACGGCGTGTACTCTAAATTAGATGTACCCCCTCTTTCCCTTTCGGGCTTTTCTCCCACCACTCAAATAGGGGCAATTCTCTACAAAGATTATCCGTCGTTCGCGGGGGAGACAGTCGGCACTCGCATAGATAGGGACATTTCCCTTATTATGTCACTTCGCCTGCGTGGCGGCTACGCAACAGAATGCCACGCATTCTCGTACTATCCGTCAAGCTCGGCGCTCATATTCTCGCCGCCGTTGCGGCTCGTGTTCCGTTTTTGAACAGACACATTCCGTTTATAAGTGCGCCTTGAATGAGTGAAGTGCAATATCACGCCTTCACTGCATGCATATCACTGTCCGCAGGACAATATCACTGTGCCGTTAGGCACAATATCACTTGCGTGCCGTTGCGGCTCGATAACAAAAAGCCCTTTTGCGCCTGCTTTGTGTATAGCAGAATCGCAAAAGGGCTTTACCTTCTCGTTCTATTATTTTGTATGCTCTTGGTCTATCTTGTCGATGACGCGGAGCACCACGTCCAATCCGAGTCCCACCGTTTCTGCGGAGAAACGCTCGGGCACGTCGTGGTAGGTGTGATAATAATGGCTCATGACGGGATTTTGAGCAGCGAAAGTGATTGATTTTACGCCTGATTTTTGGAAAGGCGTGGAATCGCAACCGCCGACAGGGTTTGCGATATCGCCGGGATTTTTGATGCCTGCTTCCCTCATGGCTTCCTTGAACATACGCTCCAAATCTTTGTCGAAGTGCGGGCAAAGCCAGCTGTCGCCGTGGATGACTTCAAAATAATCCTCGTCGGCAACCGAGTCGATGTTGATGTGATACGCATTGTCAAGCATGCCGTCGTTTTTGTGCTTGCGCGTGAATGCGATAGAACCGCGCAGTCCCGACTCCTCCGCACCGATGTTGCAATCGACGATGCGGCAGTTTTTGGGCATCTTGTCGGGGTTTTCCTTGTAGTATTTTACAACTTGATATGCAATCGAAACGCCGGTTGCGTTGTCCATTGCGCCGGGGGAAGCGATTGCTTCCGTCTTTTCGTTGTACATCGTGAGCAAGAATGCGCAGATGATGACGATAGGCGAAGAATACAACGCCATTTGTTTTATGACGTAATATGCCTTTGCGGTATTGACAAGGGTGTCGTAAGAAAGCGTGTCCGTGCCGTAATTGAGCATCATTATGAGAATAAGCATAACGACGCTGACAATCGTGACGGCGGCAACCGCGATTGCACCGAGTGCCAAGCGAAGCACCACGCCCACAAATCCGAGTTTGTTTTGCGACGCGCTGAGTTTGAGCGTCCAGCTGGTGTCGGTGTGCCCCGAAAGGAAAATCGTATAATCGTATTTTCCGTCCTCGGGAAGAAGCTCTGCGTAGGTGTTGTGCGACACTTTGTGCTTAAAGCACCAGTCGAAACAAGTGTGATACTTAAACACGCTCACCACAAGCCAAATCCACGTACAAATCATGTACATCGTGCATACGAAGTGCATTGCAAGTCCGGCGTAAGCGGACAAACTTGCAAGTATCGTTGCAAGCACGGTGAGCACGCAACCGATTATGCCTGCCCAACCTGCATACGGCAATCCGCCGATAGACGCGTGAGGCGCGAACACGAAGCTCTCGGTGACGGGATTGAGTCCCAACTCTTTGAGCTTGCCCGACATATAGTCGTGATACTTCTTCTCGTTGTTCGAGCCGGGAAGACGCGGGCCTATCTCGCGCGCGGCATACTCTACCATTTTGTAGGCTTCATCGCCGTACTTTTTGAGTTCATCTCTCATAATTTCCTCTTTTCCTTATTTTATTTTGCAAAAAGACAAAGCACCGATGCGCTTTGCCTGAAAACCGTGGTTATTTGGTGATTTTTTCCATGCCGCCCATGTACTTGCGAAGCACTTCGGGGATGGTGACCGACCCGTCTGCGTTTTGGAATTGCTCGACGATTGCAGGAATAAGTCTGCTGGTTGCAAGACCGCTGCCGTTGAGGGTGTGCACAAAACGCGGTTTGCCCGTTTCGCCATCGCGGAAACGAGTGTTGTTTCTGCGTGCTTGATAGTCGTTTGCGTTGGAAACGGAGGAACATTCCTTGTAAATGCCCATCGACGGAATCCAAAGTTCAACGTCGTAAGTTCTTGCCATGGAAGCGGAGCAATCCCCTGCCGCAAGTTTGCTCACTCTGAAATGCAACCCGAGTTGCTCGACGAGTCTGGACGCCTTTTCGACAAGCTCTTCGAACGCTTCTTTGCTGTGGTCGGGATGAGCGTATTGCACCATTTCGATTTTGTTGAATTGGTGACCTCTTATCATACCTCTCTCTTCCGCTCTCGCGCTGCCTGCTTCCTTTCTGAAACAAGGAGAGTACGCAAAGAACTTCATCGGAAGTTTGCTTTCGTCGATAATTTCGCCCGCATACATATTGACGAGCGCGGTTTCCGCAGTCGGAAGCATAAAGCGATTGCGTTTTCTGTCCTCGTCGCAGTCGAGCCAATACACCTCGTCGCTGAATTTGGGGAATTGACCTGCGCCGAAGCCGCAGTTGTAGCCGAGTTGATACGGCGGAAGAATAAATTCGTAGCCGTCTTTAAGATGTTCGTCCACGAAGTAGTTGAGCAACGCCCATTCCAGTCTTGCGCCCACGCCTCTGTAAATCCAAAAACCGTTGCCCGAAAGTTTGACTCCTCTTTCGTAGTCGATCATGCCCAGATCGGTGCAGATGTCAACGTGGTTTTTGAGAGGGAAATCGAACTTGGGTTGTTCGCCCACGATTTTGATAACCTTGTTGTTTTCCTTTTCGCCGGGGAGAAGATCGGGATCTGGAATATTGGGCATACAGGCAAGCGCGTCGTTGATCTTTGCGATAAGGTCGTTGATTTTTGCGTCGCCGGCAGCGATTTCGTCGCCGAGTTTTCTCATTTCGTCAAAGATAGGTTCGACGGGTTGTCCCGCTTTTTTGAGAACGGGAATTTGCGCCGACACCTTGTTCTTTTGTGCTTTGAGTTGTTCGATTTCGGTTATCGTGGCTTTTCTTTCGTCATCCCATTTGATGATTTCGGTAAAGTCTGCGTTGTAGCCTTTCTTTGCAAGGGCGTCGACCACCTCTTGCGGATTGTTTCTGATTCTTGCCAAATCCAACATAGTGTGTTTCCTCTAATGTCGATATAGTCTTTATTTTTGATTTTATGCTCAAACGCATGGTTTATGTCGCAAAACTATGCTTTAAAGTTTCGTTTATGCAATTATGTTCACAAGTCTGCCGGGGACGACGATGACTTTTTTAGGTGCGGAAGCAAGCTGATCTTTGACCGCTTCGAGTGCGGCTTTTTCGATTTCTTCCTTGCTTGCGGACGTTGCCACGGTGACTTTCGCTCTCATCTTGGAGTTGATTTGAACGGCAAGTTCCACCTCGTCGAGCACCATTGCCGCGGGATCGAAAGTCGGATACGCTTGATTGAATACGCTGTATTTCTGACCGAGCATTTCCCAAAGTTCTTCGCAGAAATGAGGCGCAAACGGAGCAAGCAAAAGCACCAGATCTTTTGCGCAATCCTTGTAAATCGCGTTCTTCTTTGCAACGTTCGCCTCATAATTGTACATTGCGTTGACAAACTCCATAAGTCTTGCAACCGCGGTGTTGAACGAGAACGCGCCCAAATCGTTGGTGACGCACTTTATGGTGTTGTGGCGCACGCGATTGAGTTCTTTCTCCGCCTTTCCGAGAGGTGCGTCGTCAAAGTTGACTTCGTAGCATTTTTTGACGATACGCTCGATTCTGTCGAAGAAACGGCTGATGGATTCAAGGCCGTTGTCGTTCCACGGACCACCCTCGACGTAGTTGAATCCGAACATGAGATACACTCTGAAAATGTCCGCTCCGTACTTTGCGATCGAATCGTCGGGAGATACGACGTTGCCCTTGGACTTTGACATCTTGTTGCCGTCCGGGCCTAGAATCGTGCCTTGGTGCACGAGAGAAAGGAAGGGTTCGTCAAAGTTGAGATAGCCCATATCTCTCAACGCCTTGGTGAAGAAACGCGCATACAAAAGGTGCATGCACGCATGCTCCGCACCGCCGATGTATTTGTCAACGGGAAGCATTTTGTTTATCCACTCGCTGTCGAACGGCTTGTCTGCATTGTGTGCGTCGGGATATCTCAAGAAATACCAGCTCGAACACACGAAGGTGTCGAGAGTGTCGGCGTCGCGTTTTGCAGGACGTCCGCAAACGGGGCAAACCGTATTGATAAACTCATCGCATTTTTTGAGAGGAGATTCTCCGTCGGGAGTAAAGTTTACGCCCAGCGGAAGTCGCACGGGCAAATCCTTTTCCGGAACGGGAACGTCGCCGCAGTGGTCGCAGTGAATTATGGGGATAGGTGCGCCCCAATAGCGTTGACGGCTCACCAGCCAGTCACGCAAGCGGTAGTTGGTTTTCAAGCCGCCTTTGCCCTCTTTTTCGAGTTTTTTAAGGATTGCGAGCTTGCCCTCTTCACTGCTCAGACCGTCAAATTCACCGCTGTTGCAAAGTATGCCGTATTCGCAGAACGGAAGCGTATCGTCAACACCGTCTTTTCCCTTGATGACTCTCTTTATGGGAAGTCCGAGCTTTTGAGCAAACACGAAATCGCGCTCGTCGTGTGCGGCAACGCCCATAACCGCGCCCGTGCCGTAGCTTGCGATAACGTAGTCGGCAACCAAAATAGGCACTTCTTCACCGTTGACGGGGTTGATTGCGTACGCGCCCGTCGGAACGCCGGTTTTCTCTCTGGTTGAGGACATACGGTCGATTTCGGTGGCTTTCGCACTCTTTTCTTTGTATTCTTCGACCGCCGCCTTTTGCTCGTCGGTGACAACAAGGTCGACGAGAGGGCTTTCGGGAGCAAGAACGACATAGGTTACGCCGAAGATGGTATCTGCTCTCGTGGTGAATACTTTAAACTTGACGTCGCTGTCTTTGACCGAAAACTCGACCTCACCGCCATAGCTTCTTCCGATCCAGTTCTTTTGCATGAGCTTGGTTTTTTCGGGCCAATCGAGTTTGTCGATGCAATCGAGCAATTCGTCGGCGTAAGCGGTGATTTTGAAAAACCATTGATTGAGGTTTTTGTGGGTGACTTGGCTTCCGCATCTCTCGCAAACTCCGCCCTGTGCTTGTTCGTTGGCAAGCACGGTGTTGCAGGACGGACACCAGTTTACGGGAGCTTCCTTGCGATATGCAAGCCCTTTTTTGTAGAGTTGAAGGAACATCCATTGCGTCCACTTATAGTAGTCGGGCATGCATGTTTTGATTTCGTAATCCCAGTCGTACATTGCTCCGATGCGTTTGAGTTGTCCTTCCATCGTAGCGATGTTTTTGAGGGTGCTTTCTTCGGGATGAATACCCGTTTTTATGGCATAGTTTTCAGCAGGCAAACCGAACGCGTCGAATCCCATCGGTTGAAACACCTCGTATCCTTGCATGCGTTTGAAACGCGCAAACGTATCGGCAGGGCCGTAATTGTACCAATGTCCCGCGTGAAGTTTCGCGCCGGAGGGATAGGAAAACATTTCAAGACAATAATACTTTTTGTCTACTCTCGAACGGTCGAACTTGTAAAGCCCGGTGTCCGCCCAAATCTTTTGCCATTTGCTTTCAATTTGCTTATAGTCCATAAGCGTGAGGCACTCCTCTAATTAAAATAATAATATTTAGTTTAATACCAATATAAAACATTGTCAAGCGCGGATAAAAACTCCGCCGCCTCGCAAGTCAAGATTGTGGCGCACTCCGAGCAAAAAATTCGATTTTTTTGTGCCGCCGAAAAAATTTTTCCGCCGATTGCTATTGAATGTACAAACAAAAATTGATATAATCGAAACGATATAAAAATCGGAGAAAATTATGAAAAAACGCACTATCGTCGCAACGATTTTGATTTTAACTCTGCTCGTATCCGCACTTACGCTTGTTGCGTGCGGCGATAGAGACACTCCGCCCGAAGAACAGGTTTCCTTCGTCAAAACGGACGGAGCGAAAATTATAGACGAAAACGGCAATGCAATCGGCCTTTACGGCACCAATCTCGGCGGCTGGCTCGTGCAGGAAAGCTGGCTCGTCCCCACCGACATCGGCAAAGAGTACGGGCAAATCGACATGTTGATAGAGCTTGCAAACAGGTTCGGCGAGGACGGCATGCAAGAGCTTTTGGACGTGTACGAGAACAACTGGGTGACGGAACTCGATTTTCAGCGCATCAAAGAACTCGGCATGAACTGCGTGCGCATCCCCTTCACATATCTGAATTTCACCAACCCCGTGAAAAAAGTCGGAGATACGTACGAGCGTACTCCGTATGAAGAGCTGAAAGTGGACGAGAGCAAATTCGCCCGTCTCGATTGGGCAATCGAAATGTGCAAAAAATACTCGCTTTACGCCATTCTCGATATGCACGGCGCAGTCGGTTCGCAAAGCGGAAACGACCACACCGGCGACATTGCCTATCCCGACGGAGGCAGACTTTGGGGAGAGGACGAAACGGGCGAAATATGTCGTCTCAAAACAATGGAAATATGGGTTGCCATAGCAAATCGCTACAAAAACAACAACACCGTTGCGGTGTACGACCTCATGAACGAACCGGGCATAAAAAACGAGAGCGGCACTCAAACCACAACGCCGAGAACGCACGAATATTTCGACACTCTTTACAAGGCAATCCGCGAGGTCGACAAAAATCATATCATCTGTATGGAATCTTGCTGGACTTTCGCAAACCTTCCTAAGCCCGACAAATACGGATGGGAAAACGTGATTTATCAATATCATCACTACAACTGGGCAAGCGCGGGCGTTGCGAACTCGACTTATTACGGCATTCAGATCACGACAAACAATCTCTCCACAAAAGAGTATCGCGTCCCCGTTCTCATAGGTGAATTCAACGTGTGGGCAGACTCGCATCCCGACAAGGTGAACGCCACGCACAAAGAGTCTTCTCAAACGGAAGAGGACGCCTGGGCGGGAGTTATGGAACTCTATTGCGGATTGGGCTGGAACTTCACCACCTGGAATTTCAAGCACGCTGCCGAACATTCCTCCTGGGGACTTTTCAATTATGACAACAACGTCGAGCGCATGTGGGAGCAGGCAAACTACAAAACCATGACCAAAGACGAAATTGCAACAATCTGGGCAAGACACAATTCAAGCAACTATCTTGTCAACACCTCTCTCACAAATTGCATCACGCCCTATCTTGCCTCGTTCAATACAAACGGCAACGACAACAGGTCGTATTCTGAAATCAAGGCAAGCAAAAACTACTATATCCTCACCGGCAAGAAATCGTCGCAAGAGGAATGAACAACATCGTTGGACAGAACAAATTAATCGTGATATAATATCAAAATCAACAAAGGCGAGGAACAGTATGTTCGTATCATTCGAAGGATGCGAAGGCGTGGGCAAATCCACCCAACTCAAACTTCTCAAAGACTATCTCGAATCAACCAATCAAAGAGCGGTTTACGTGCGTGAACCGGGCAGCACCCATATTTCCGAACAAATCCGCAAAATCATCCTCAACCCCGAAAACGAAGAAATGACGGGCGTAACCGAGGCGTATCTTTATGCATCGTCAAGGGCGCAACTCGTGCGCGAAGTCATCAAGCCCGCGCTTGAAAGAGGCGAGCTTGTGGTGTGCGACAGGTACGTTGACAGCTCCATTGCGTATCAGGGTTATGCGCGCGGACTGGGTGCGGATCTTATAAAGAAAATCAACGCCCCCGCAATCGACGGGCTTCTTCCCGACATAACGATTTTCCTCGACTTGAAGCCGAGCGAAGCGTGGCGCACTTTCCGCATCACCGACGACAGACTGGAGCTTGAATCGGCAGAATTTCACGATAGAGTATATGCGGGCTATAATGCAGAAATGGCAGATTCAGACACTCGTTTTGTGAGGATAAAACCCGATTTCGACAAAAACGTGACTTCTCAAAAGATAATCGAAGCATTAAGGCAAAGAGGTGCTATAAAGTGAACGACGTCACCTTTGAAAAAGCGTTGCGCGCATCGCGCGCGTACGGACTTATCCGCAACGACTTCTCTTCGGGACTCGGACACGCATACATGGTGGTGTCCCCCGACGACGAAATCGTCGACGAATTTTTCACGCTCGTAGCGGCAAGCGTCTATTGCAAAAATCACGACGCGTGCCTTGGTTGCTCCGAGTGCAGAAAGGTGATTCACAACAACCATCCCGACGTCTATCACGTGTTCCCCACAAAAGACAAAATCAAGGTTGACGACATTGAGCAAATGCTCGACACCGTATCGATAAAACCGCTTTCGGGACACAAAATCTACTTCATTCATCGCGCGGATCAGATGAATGCGCAAGCGCAAAACAAGTTGCTCAAAACGCTTGAAGAACCGCCCAAAGACGTGACGATTTTTCTCGGCGTTGCAAACGAAGCGAGCATGCTCGACACCATAAAATCGCGCGCAAGAGCGGTTGCGATAGACGTGTTCGACGAAGACGTCGTGTACAACGCCCTTTTGTCGCTGGGCATAGACAAGGACACTTGCGCGGTTGCCGCGGCTTGCAGCGAGGGACAACTGGGCAAAGCGTACAAGATTGCGCAATCGCCCAAGTACGCCGACCTATACAAGTGCGCGATATATCTTTTGACAAATCTCAATCGCAGCTCGGACGTCGTCAAAGTGGACGGCATCGTCGCAACCGAACAGGATTTGAGCGGACTTTTGGACGTTTTGAGCATAATCCTTCGAGATATGCTCGTGTGCAAACAAAATCAAAATCTGATGTTGTCCAAACACTTATCGTCGGACATAATAAATTTGAGCAGTCGCTACTCCGAGCGCGCGCTTGCGGAAATTCTGTTCAGAATAAACGTCGCGCGTCGCAAACTGTCGCTCAACGTCAACGTTATGGCAACCGTAGACGACTTGCTCTTTTCAATGTTGGAGGCAAAACATAAATGGCAATAATAGTAGGCATAAAATTCAGAAACACCAACAAGGTGTATTATTTCAATCCCAAAGACCTCGCTTTTGAAGAGGGCGACGGCGTGATTGTGGAAACCGCGCGCGGACAAGAATACGCAACATGCGCAATCGCAAACAAGGAAGTAGGCGAAAACGAAATCGTCCAACCCTTGAAACCCGTCGTGCGCAAAGCCACCGAAGAGGACGTAAAACGCGTTGAAAAAAACCTTCAGGACAAGGAACACGCGCTCAAAGTCATCCGTGAAAAAGTGGCGGAAATGAACATAAACATGAAGCTTGTGGACGCAGAATATACCTTTGACCGCTCGAAGCTCATCTTCTACTTCACGGCGGAAGGCAGAGTGGATTTCAGAGAACTTGTGCGCGTGCTTGCGTCGATATTCAAAGTTCGTATCGAACTTCGTCAAATCTACGAACGCGACGATACCAAAATGCGCGGCGCACTTGCTCCGTGCGGTCGTCCGTGTTGCTGCACCACCCACCTTCCCGACTTTGAAAAAGTGTCGATAAAAATGGCAAAAGTGCAAGGTTTGAGCCTCAATCCCCAAAAGATAAGCGGCGTTTGCGGCAGATTGATGTGCTGCCTTAAATACGAAAACGCATATTACACCGAAACGTACAAACTTATGCCGAAAGTGGGCAGCAAAGTCAAAACGGCGGACGGCGAAGGTACGGTTGAATCAAATGACCTCATCAAACAAACGGCTCGCGTGAAAGTTATGCTCAAGGACGGCAGCTTCGACGTGCGCACCTACGCCCTCGAAGACATGAAAATTGCCGAACGCCAAAACGCCGCCGAACTCGACAAAGACGACGATTAAATCAAATTCATCAAAAAACGAACTATTTTAAAAGGTTTTGCCAAAAAGCAAAACCTTTTGATTTTCATTCGAAAATATATTAAACGGTTAAAAACTTCGCTATTTAGATGAAGAACAAGGAAAAAACCTTTGTTCGGCAACTCTAACGTACAAGTCGTACGTGAGTTGATGGACAAGAAAAGTTAATAAGAAGTTTTATTTGTTAAAATCGTCTGATTGAGATGAAGAACAAGAAAGAGGCATTTGCGGTGGCAGCCTAATTTACTAATGCGTAAATGACTGTCAGCACAAATGCCTCTGCCGTAGTTATTCGCTCAATCAGGCGATTTTACTTGCAGTTTTTGCAATCGGTCATCTCACCGCCACTCTTTTTCGCGCGAGATTTCGTTGTTTTGCTCGTTTTGGGTTCGTCGCAATGACATGCGCCGCTACGTTTGGTTTGTTTGGTTTCGGATTTTGCCATAAATTTCTCCTTTTGGGGCTTTTCGCCCGGATTTTGTTTATCCTTGCGGACTAAAAGTAGTATGGCAAAAAGGTTGCGTTTATATACCTTGCGCTGTGAAAAAAATATGGTATAATATGGATATGGTACACATCGGCAACAGTTGGGACGAAATTCTCAAAGAGGATTTCAACAGTGAAAATTATCAAAATTTGCGCAAGTTTCTTGCATCGGAATATCGCTCTCACGTGATATATCCCGATATGCACGACATCTTCAACGCGCTCAAATACACGCCATACGAAAAGGTGAAAGCGGTGATTTTGGGGCAAGATCCCTATCACGGCGCGGGGCAAGCTCACGGCATGTGCTTTTCGGTCAAACCGAACGTGCCCGCTCCGCCGTCGCTTGTCAACATATTCAAGGAAATCGAAACGGATGTCGGCGTGAAAAACACGTCCCCTTATCTTGTCAACTGGGCAAAACAAGGCGTGCTTCTTCTCAACACCGTACTCACAGTGCGCGAGGGACAACCCAATTCGCACAAGGGACACGGCTGGGAAGTGCTGACGGACAGCATAATAAAAAAACTCAACGCGCGCAAAGATCCTATCGTGTTTATGTTGTGGGGCTCAAACGCACGCTCCAAAAAGGCTTTTATAACCAATCCGCAACATTTGGTTTTGGAGTGTCCGCACCCCTCGCCGCTGTCGGCATACGCAGGGTTTTTCGGGTGCAAACACTTCTCAAAATGCAACGATTTTCTCAAAGAACACGCTCAGACGCCCATAGACTGGCACACAACACCGGAGGCATAATATGCTAAACATCGAAAGAATAAACGAACTTGCCAAAAAAGCAAAAACCGTCGGACTTACCGACGAAGAAAAAGAAGAACAAGCAAAACTTCGCAAAGAGTACGTGCAAAGCGTGGTGGGAAATCTCCGCGCGCAACTCGACAACACGTATGTTCTGGACAAGGACGAAAACAAGGTGAAACTCACCGCTTACAACAACGTAAATCCCGTGGGCGACGGCAAAAAAGAGGATTGACGCGCCCCTGTTTTTTATTGAAAGAATATTCTTTTTTGTCTTGAAAATCGCGCGCGTATATCATATAATATACGGGTTGCAAACAACAAATACAACACCTCGAATCCGAGGAGGATAAAATGGACAGAATCTATACAATTGATATCAAAGGTTTCAAAGCGGACCTTCCCGTGCTTCCCCTTCCCAACGGCATAAGCATTTGCTTTTTCAATCTTCACGGCGACTCGGCCCTGACGGAGCATTGCGGAAAGGAGCTTGCCAAACTTCTCGACGGCTGCGACGTCGTCATCACGGCGGAATCCAAGGGCTTGCAACTCAGCCACGTCATCGCGCGCGAGCTTGGACAAAGATACTACGCCGTGTGCAGAAAATCGAAGAAACTGTATATGCAAGACGGCATCCAAACGAGCGTGAAATCCATAACGACGGGCAACGAACAAACGCTGTATTTGTCAAAGCACGACGCAGACCTCATCAAAGGCAAAAAGGTTGCAATCGTGGACGACGTCGTATCGACGGGCGGCAGTCTCAGAGGGCTTGAACAAATCGTCAATCTCGCAGGAGGCATAATCTACAAAAAGGCATTCGTGCTTGCAGAGGGTGATGCGGCAGAGCGCGACGACATCGTGTATCTTGCAAAAATTCCCATCATCACGGACTGAACAAAGCAAATATGTTATTCACAAAATCGGCATTTTATAATGCCGATTTGCATTGATAAAGGGTTTGTTTTGTCGTTTATCAATGTTTTATAAACAACGCATAATCGACTTTCAAAACGGTTGCGGAGCAAAAAACATGCTTGAACTTCTTATGCCGGCAGGCAATCTCAAAAAACTGAAAACCGCTTTTCACTTCGGCGCAGACGCCGTTTATATCGGTGGCAAAGCGTTTTCTTTGCGCGCATTTGCGGACAATTTTTCAAACGAAGAAATCATCGAAGCGGCAAACTATGCTCATGCACTCGGCAAAAAAGTTTACGTCACGGCAAATATTTTTGCAAGGAACGACGACCTTGACGCATTGAAAAACTATTTCGTGTTTTTGCAATCGGCAGGCGTAGACGCCGTGCTTATAAGCGACGTAGGCCTTGTTGCGCTTTGCAAAGAAGTTGCTCCGAAACTCACTGTTCACCTATCCACACAAGCCAACACGACAAATTTGCTTGCCGTCAAATTTTGGCAAAGCATGGGCGTAAAACGAGTTGTACTTGCAAGAGAGTTGGGACTTGAAGAAATAAAACAAATCCACGCCGCAGTGCCCGATATGGAGCTCGAAGCGTTTGTTCACGGAGCAATGTGTATGAGTTACAGCGGCCGCTGTTTGCTGTCCACCTACTTTTCGGGGCGTAGCGCAAACAAGGGGGCGTGCATACAGCCTTGCAGATGGGGCTATCGCATCACCGAAACCGAACGCCACGCATCCAAGCCGCTTGACGTCGAAGAGGACGAAAGAGGCACGTACTTTATGAACAGCCGCGATTTGAGACTGCTCGAACACATACCCTCTTTGGCGGAGTGCGGCATAGTGTCTTTAAAAGTCGAAGGACGGATGAAGAGCGAGTTTTACGTTGCAACCGTCGCAAACGCCTACCGCCACGCAATAGACGAATACTTGCAAACGGGCAAAATTCAAAACGCGCAAAAATACAATGCCGACCTCGAAACCGTGGCGCACCGCACTTACACGGACGCGTATTTCGAAGGTGACAATCTCGACACCGTTTGCCTTGACGAAGGACAAACCCCCGAAAAGTTTATTTTCACGGCGGTCGTGCTCGAGAGCAAGGACGGCGTCGCAACCGTCGAGATGCGCAACCGCTTCAAATCCGGCGAAACGCTTGTCGTCCTCTCCCCCGATTGCAACGACGGCAAGCGTTTTGCAATCGGCGAAATAACTCATACATCCGACCACGCCGTCACCGACGATGCAAAACTCGTGCAACACATCTATTCTTTTGTATGTCCGTTCGACTTGAAGTGCGGAGATATATTGTTGAAAGACAACAAAACCGTATAATGCCTATATTCCAAAGAATGATTGCCCGGTGGAGCGTGCTTTGCACGCAAGCGGATACTTGAAAATTTTGTACGCTATACTTGCGATAATTTACATCATTTCCCTTCCGGGAGATTGCCACGCTTACGCTCGCAATGACAAAAGAGTGGGGACACCCACCCGAACGAACACTTATTCAGAGCGTACTTATACACGGTATGTGCCTATTCGGAGTGCGAGCCGCAACGGCGGCGAGAATATGAGCGCCGAGCTTTCGTCGCACACAAGCTCCTTTTGCTTCAACCACAACAAGTTGTAGTTGTTCGCCTTGGTTCTTTGTGCTCCTCTTCCCACACGGCAAAAAACTTCGCTTTCATCTTTGATATGCAAGCACTAGTTCGCTTGTTTTTGCCGTGCGGGAGCCCTTGTGTGCGTAGTACAAGCGACTGCGCCGTGTTGTTGCGTAGCTGGCGCACAAAGGACGGTGGCATAACGAGAGAATTGTCCCTATCTATGCGAGTGCCGCTCGTTGCAAGCAACGAGCTAGCGATTGTTACGAAGTCAATCGCGTTCGTGTCTCCCCCACGAACGACGGATAATCTTGTAGAGAATTGTCCTTATTTGAGTGGTGGGAGAAAAGCCCGAAAGGGAAAGAGGGGGTACATCTAATTTAGAGAGCTAAACGTTCAACTCTAGTAGAGGACGGAACAAAACGCCTCTCGAAAGACAACCCTAATGTACAAGGAGTACATGAGTTGGCGGTCGAGGGCTTTTGATGCGATTATTCGCCAAATAGATAGGTTTGTTCAAACCGTCTGATTGAGAAGAGCGCGAAAAAGCCCTTCCGTAAACTCGCCTAATGTACATTACGTACATGACGAGGATACGGAAGGGCTTTGACAAAGCTATTCGCTCAATCAGGCGGTTTTAATGTGTGGCAACGTAATCGTTAGCCCCCACAAAATCCGCATAATAGTTCTTCGCTTCGCAGTCGAACGTGCTGTCAGATTTGAGAGAGATGACGGTGGTGCCGCGTTGAGAATGCTTTTTGTAGATGCCGGCGTAAGCAAGATAGTCGATTGACATGCCGTAAGTCAAGCGGATGGAACGAGATGCGCCGGCAGGCGTGTAGTTGACGGAGAAGTTGTTGTAGTGGTCGTGTCCGCAGAATACGCCTTGCATGCCGTGAGTAAGTCCCGTTTCAAAAAGCGTGTCCGTGCCGCTGCCGCAGAATACGCCGTAGGTGCGCACGCCGTTTTTCTTCTTGTCGGATTCGCCCATAGTGCCGTAGATAAACTCGGTCGTGCCCTTTTCGCCCACGATAACGGGATTCGATTTAAGCTCGTCGGCGGATTTGCCAGATTCGATGACGTTTGCCCAAGCGTTGCGGTACTCTTCAAGAGGAATGTGGAAGAACACGAGGTTGTTGACTTCGACGCCGTTGTTTGCGGCTTTGAGCTTGTCCATCTCGGTTGCGTACCAGTCGATTTGGCATTGATGGATGTTGTCGTACTTCCAGGCAATGCCGAAATAGTCGCCGTCGGTGTAGCTGTGGCTGTCTAAAGTCACGAGAGCTTGATTGATGGGATTGACGGATTCGGCAGGATTCTTGACCACGATAACGTCGTTGCCGAAGCCTCTCGCATCGTCGCCGATGTAGTCTTTTTCATCGCAGAATCCCGCTCGGAACAAGCAATATTTGAAACCTGCGTTTGCATAATAGTCGCAGATTTGGTCACGCCCATAAAGGCTGTACAGCTCGGTGTCGTGGTTGCCGAACGCAAACGTCCAGTACACGCCGAGGCTTTCCATCATGTTGGAGAAGATTCTTGTTGCGTTGAGGTTGTTGAACGTGCCGGCTTGGAAAGGTACGGGATACGCAATATCGCCCGTGACAACGACAAGGTCGGGCTGAGATTGACGTATCATCGTCGCAACAGCACTCATTGCCCAGTTGTCTTTCGTGCCCGAAAACGCGCCGCCGCCGATATGCACGTCGGTGAATTGAAGCACTTTGAAATCTCTGTCCGCATCCTTTGTGAACGTCCAATAGTCGAGTTCGTCGTCAAAAGTCGGCGCAAGTTGCTCGTGCTCGGTGTACTCGACTTTTTCAAAGCTTGAAGCAAACGAAAGATGTGCGTTGGTGTTGACCGTGGACGCAATCGCACAACCGCTGAAGAATATTGCAAGCGCAAGCACCACACTACCGGTGATGATCAACGCCTTGATTGTTTTTCTTTTCTTTTGTTCGGGAGTGAGATTCTTTTTTTCTCTTTTCTTTTTGGTTTTTTTGCCGTCGAGGTCTTTGAGTATTCCCTCTTTTTCGTCCCGTGTTTGCTCGTCGATTTGTTGCGATTCTTCTTGTGCGTTTTGCACGTCTTTGATTTCGTCTCTCATAAATCCCTCCTTGTTTTGCTACATACGATACGTATATTATATATTATTTTTCAGTATTTTCAAGAGAAGAAAACCTTTCTTTGTTTTTATCTCTGTTATTTTCGTCGTTTTCGTCCTCTGCGTTCGATTTCGAAGACAGGACGAAAGTTATATCCGCATTTGAGGCGGCAAGCACGTCGTCGTGCAGTTTTTGAGTATCGATGCCGTCGTTTGCGCTTATATACGCATTGCCGACCTTTGCGCCGTAGCCGTAGTCGTGTATATCCGTTTTTTCAAGCGTGACGCCGTTGTCTTGACATACCTGTTCGACGGCTTTTTTCTCTTCCTTTGCCCCGTCGCCCACGACGATTGCGCGCACGTTTTCGACAACCATTTTTATGCCGATTGCAATAATAACGATGCTCATGACGATTCCGACGATTGCATCGACGGCATAGTTCACTCTCGTAGTAACCGCAAACGCAACGACGCTCGTTGCCGTGATGCCGAGATCGAGAAAGCTGTCCAGCATAACCGCCCTTATCGCTTGCGAACGAATCTTTTTGTTGGCAAAATAATACATAAGCCCCATACCGAGTTTTATAGGCAAGCAAACGCTGATAAGCACCATGCTTTGCAAGCCGTAATACACAGGTTCGGGCATCGCCATACGATTTATCGAGCGGATGAAAAAGAAACCGCCCATAACAACGGACACCACCGCAACGATAAATCCGGCAAGATATTCCCCTCTGCCGTAGCCGTGCGGCGCGCTTTCGCTTTTCGGCGCAAGCAAGACGATAAACACAATGAGCGTAACGATGCAAGTGAGCGTGTCGAGAAAACTGTTCATTGCGTCAAGCATGATGCACAGACTGTTGGACGCAAGCCCGACGTACATCTTTATTGCCGCAAGCGCGATATTTACGATTATGCCGATTGCAATCAGCAGTATGGATTTTTTTATGCGCGCGTTCATTTGTTTGCCTCGTTTTGCGTTTTGTTGAGCTTATTCTTTTTTCCGTGACGAAGTTTTTGCGGTGCGCCGTTTTCTTTCGATTTCTTGTTTTCGGTTTTTGCGTTGTTTGCACAATCGGTGGTTTTTGTCCACGTTTCGCGTGTATAAACGTGCTTTTTGAGCATACGCATATCGGCATTGTGCCTTTGGGCAATCATCCCCGCAACCACGCATACGGCAACCGTCAATATGCCGACAAGCGCAAGCAAAAGCGCAAAGAGGAAGTCTGACGGGACAAAGGCGGTGCTACATAAACACGTCATACCAAATACCTCCTTTGCTTTTTGTACGCGATGCAAAGCGCGACAAGCACGCATACCAGCACGCAACATACCGCAATAAGCGCAACGTTTGCGCCGCTTAGTGCGTCAACCGCTCTTTCGCCTTCGAAGAAGCACAACACGTTGTTGTCTTTTGAAAGCGTAACGCTTTTTACGTTTATATTCGCAATTTCACCGCCGTACACCGCAACGTATTCGATGCCACCTTGCACGCTTTGCCAAGACACCGTGAAACCGTCCGGCGTTGCAACCTCTCCGTTTTCGTCGATAAAATCAAACTTATAGGCGCAAACAAGCGGTTTGTCGTAGGTGTTTTCAATCTCTGTGCGCACGACTTTTATGGAAACGTCTACAAGTCCGCCGCCATAAAAAACGTAGAATTTTTGTCCGTCCTCCGCGACGACTTCAATCTGTTTTGCGTACACGAAATATCTGCCGTAATTCGCAAACTGGCTTTCATAGCTGTGGCAATCGGCAACGTAGTTCGGATTTGAAAAACGCACGAGCGTTTTGTACGTCATGCTTGCGACGTCTTTATCGGCGTCGTTTTCAATCCTTATGCCCAGACTTTCAATGCCGTCGCCGTCAACTAGCGGCGAAACGATTTGATACTCGGGTATAGAAAGTTCCTCTCCGACAAGCGAATACGCGTCGCGGATGCGCACGTAAAGGGAGCGGGGATTCACTTCGATTTGCACCTTTGCGTTTTTGAGTATATTGTAGTTTTCACTGCTCGGAATAAAATCGAAATACACTACGTGGCCGCCCTCTTTTACGCCGAGATATGCGGAGTTTTTGTCGGTTGCGGACAACAAATTCTCGTCCGTTTGCGTATCGGAAAGCACAAAGCGGCCGTCGAGTTGCATATCGCAAAAGTCGGAAAGTCGCAATGAGTTTGCAACGTCCGCTACGCTTGCGCCGTAGGTTATTTCTTTATAGGCGGCTTTCGACAAAATCAAATCGGCTTTGGTTATGCGGCAATCGACGACTTGCCCGCATCTTTTTGCGGTGTACTGAATTTGCTCGCCGTCCTCGTTTGCTTCAAACAAGAAGGTTTCTGTTGCGACGATACGCACCTCGTATTCGCCAACGTCAACGCCTCTTCCGAAACGGTAGCCGCCGAGCAAAACATACGCTTGCGTTTCTTTCCATTGCTCGTCGCCCTTTTTTCTATACTCGAAATAAACGCGCGGTGTGGAAATCACGTCGTTTATATCTTGCTTGAAAAACACGCCGTCCGAGCCGTATGCCGCCTCGTTTGCATCCACTTGCGAGGAAATACTCGGCAATTCAAACGCGATGTCGCAATACTCGGCAACCACGAAGTCGCCTTCCGCAGGAACGTCAAGCCCCATATTGCGCAAACTCTGCTTTATGGATTCATACATCCTTTTTGCAACGCTGTTCAAAGTGTCGGTAAATCTTCCGCTGCACTCCGCCCCGTCTACGTTTTCGCCGTTGAGCGACAGCGTCCAATCAACGCCGTTTGCGGTGGCAATGACAAATCGAGGTCTTTGTGCGCTTGCCGCTTCCGCAGTCAAAACGTCTTTGGGATACACTTCAAGCAACGCACAAACCGCCGCGCCAAGCACGACGAACAAGCAGCATATAAGCACGATTGTAACCTTTTTTGCGGACATAATCCCTCTTTTTTCTTACGTTTCGCACCTTTGATTTTAGCACGAAAAACCGACTTTCGCAATACGCGCGCGCTATTCGGTTATAATTAATATACATATTTATATATAGATTTATTTGAAAAGGCGCGGTTTCACCGTTTTCGAAAGACTTTTGTTGCCGTTACAGGCAAAAAAATTGCCGTTCCAAAAAAGAACGGCACTATAAATATCGTATGGTTTTTCGATTTTTTACAGTCCTGCAGAAATCGTCAAAACGCTTCCCGCGCAATATCCGCTTTCTGCAAGATACAAAATCCCTTTTGCAATCTCGTCGGGAGACGCCAGCCTGCCAAGCGCAATGCTGTCGCGGCAAAGCTCGTCTTTCTCCTGTTGCGAATATACGCTCATCATATCGGTGTCGACTGCGCCGGGTGCGACCGCATTGACAAGCACGCCCATGGGCGCGACTTCTTTTGCAAGAGCCTTCGTAAAGCCTATGACGGCTGCTTTTGAGGAGGAATAGGCAACTTCCATGCTCGCGCCCTTCTCACCCCAAACGGACGACATGTTGACAATCGAGCCCTGCCCTCTCGACAACATATCGGGAAGCACCGCTTTGGTAACGTTGAAAGTGCCGTTGACGTTGACGTCAAAAACTTGTTTGAAATCGTCAAGCGGCATATCTATGAGAAGTCCGCTCTTTGCGACGCCTGCGTTGTTGACGAGAATGTCGATTTTGCCGAAACGCTTTTTTGCGACATCTACCGCACTCGATACGCTGTCGGGATCGGTAACGTCGCACTCGACGGCAAGCACGCCGCCAAAGCGAGAATCAAGCTCTTGTTGCAAAATATGAGCTTTTTCCTTTGACGAATTGTAGGTGAAAACGACGTTGTATTTTCCCGCCGCCATACGCGCCAACGCTTCACCTATACCTCGACTTCCGCCTGTAATAAAGATTGTTTTTGTCATCGTAATAACGCAATTTACGGGCGCAATGCGCCCGTAAATCATAGCTTTTGATTTTTATTCGTCTTTGTCGTCAAGTCTGTCGGTGGGGCAACCGATGTAAGTGCTTTCGGCATCCTTGGCATCCTTGTCGAAGGTTGAGAGGTTGATTGTGTGCAAATAGTTGTCGTCCTTCGATGCGAAGAAATAGAAATCGTCGCCGATGAAGTCAAGCACAAGCCAATCGGTCTTGATACCTTCTTCCATGATGACGGTTGCATTATCCTTTGCTTCTCTGTACGAAATCTTGGAGATGCTAGATGCGGAAGAAGACGCCGTAAAGTAAACGATACCCTTTTGTTGGTCAACCTTCCAGATGGTTTGAGAAGTCGTCGTCACTTGAACGGGGTTTTCTTTTTCAACGCCGTTGTACCAGCAGTAAACGCTGTTGGAATTGTATGCGAGCGCACCTTCTGCGTATCCGAGAGGAACGAGAGTGGTGGATGCAATCGTGTTGAGGTTCTTTTCAAAGCCTTTCACGTCGCTTGCCTTTGCCATAAACAAACCGTCGGACCTACTTTCGCTGTTGAGTGTGTGAGATTTTGTATAATACAAAGTGCAATCGCCGTCTTCTTCGACATACATATTGACAAGGCTGTATTTGAACACGTTGAGTTGATCTTGCACGGGGTCTTTACCCTCGGCGACGAACGTATTTTGCGTTGCGAGCACTTTTTGACCGCTTCCGTCCGCCTTGATTGTGCAAAGGTTGTTGTAGTTTTTGTAGCTATCTTCGCTCGGTGCGGTTTGGACGTAATAGATTGCGTCAGTATCGTAGCTCCAAACAACGTTTTCGACGTTTTCGACGAGAGTGCCTTTGACTGCGCCTTTACCTTTGTCGGTGGCTTTGTCGTTCATGCCCGAAAAATCGATATAGCCGATTGTGTTGTCCGTGTAGTAGAGAACTCTGGACGTCGTGAAGAGATATTTTGCCGAACGAGTGCCGATTGTGCCGATAAGTTGCGTCACCGAACCGTCTGTTTTGGTGCGCATAAAGTCGGTGTTGACGGTGGACGCCGTGCCGGTTTTATCCTTGTCGGTGTTGACGGAAGTGTAGTAAATCCATTCGCCGTGTATTGCGATTCCGCCGACGTTTGACGAATTGTACACGCTCTTGGGGACGACGAGCTTTGCCGACTTCGGATCGACTTTGCCGTCTTTTATCTCTGCACGAACAATGCCTTGTTTGGTGGCTGCGCCCCATGCGTTGTCTGCGCTTTCACCGACGTAACCGTTGATGAAGTAGATAAATCTGCCTTGTTTTACGACGTAGCCGCCGTTTGACTCAACCGCTGCGGAAGAATCTCCGCTTCCGATGGAATCCGCTTTGTACGGATTGCAAGCAACGAGTGCCGCGATGCAAATCACAAGCACCAAAACTGCCGCAAATACGCTAAAAAGTTTCTTTTTCATTATATTTCTCCTGGGGATATAAATCCCTTTTGATGTCCTTATTTTTTCTCTTCTTCGGGCATATCGATTTTGATATGCACTTCTTTGAGTTGCTTCTCGGTGACGGTGCTTGGCGCGCCCATAAGCACGTCGCGCGCGTTTCTGTCCATCGGGAAGGTGATGATTTCTCTGATGCTCGGCTCGTTGGCAAGAAGCATGACGATTCTGTCAACTCCGGGTGCGATACCTGCGTGCGGCGGTGCGCCGAACTTGAACGCGTTGTAGAGTGCAGAGAACTTTTCTTCGATGACGTCTTTGCCGTAACCGACGATTTCAAACGCTCTTTCCATAATTGCCGGTTCGTGATTTCTCACTGCGCCCGAGCTCAATTCAACGCCGTTGACAACGCTGTCGTATTGATATGCGACGATGTCGAGAGGATCTTGGTTGTTGAGCGCGTCGAGGCCGCCTTGCGGCATAGAGAACGGATTGTGGCAGAAACCGAGCACTCCGTCGTCGTCGTACTCGTACATCGGGAAATCGACGATCCAGCAGAAACGGAATGCGTTTTTCTCGATGAGGTCGAGTCCGTTGCCAAGCTCGGTGCGAACGTAACCGGCTTGCTTTTCAACGCCCTTCTCTTCTGCCAAAACGGCAACGAACGAGCCGGCTTTCAAACCGAGGCGTTCGACGAGCGCGTCTTTGCTGTCCGCGAGGAATTTTGCAATTCCGCCCGCGAGTTCTCCCTTTTCGTCGAGTTTGAACCAGAACATATTGCTTGCGCCGTTTTGTTTGGATTTTTCAACGAGCGCGTCGATCCATTTTCTCGTTTCTTTGAAATCGTCAACCGCAATCGCCTTGATCGTCTTGCCTTTTTCAAAGAAGGGTGCTTTTTCGCAAAGGATGTCCGTAACGTCTTTGATGATGAGAGGGTTGCGAAGGTCGGGTTTATCCGAGCCGTAATCTCTCATTGCGTCGCGATAAGTGATGCGGCGGAACGGACCTTGGTCAACCTTGTAGCCTTCGGGTGAAAACTCTTTGAACACGCCACTCAAAACCTCTTCCATAACCGCGAACACGTCCTCTTGCGTGGCAAAGCACATTTCGGTGTCGAGTTGGTAGAACTCGCCGGGGCTTCTGTCCGCGCGCGCATCCTCGTCTCTGAAACAGGGCGCGATTTGGAAGTACTTGTCAAAGCCGGAAGCCATAAGCAACTGTTTGTATTGTTGCGGAGCTTGCGGAAGCGCGTAGAAGTGACCGGGATAAAGTCTTGACGGCACGATGTAGTCGCGTGCGCCTTCGGGTGAAGACGACGTCAAAATAGGCGTTGCGATTTCCAAAAAGCCGAGAGAGGTCATCTTGTTGCGAAGCCAGCTTACGACTTTGGAGCGGAAAACGATTTTCGCCTTTACGTCGGGGTTTCTCAAATCGAGGAAACGATATTTCAAACGCACGTCTTCTCTTGATTGAGTGCTGGTGGCAATTTCAAAGGGAAGTTGCTCGTAGCATCTGCCCAAAACCTCGATGGTGTCGGGTTCGATTTCGATCATGCCGGTGGGCATATCCTTGTTGGGCGCGCTGCGAAGAACGACTTTGCCTTCGACGCTTATCGTGCTCTCGCGCGGAATTGAACGGATTTGCTCTTTTTTCGCCTCGTCGCTCACCACCGCTTGCGTATAACCGTAGTAGTCACGCAACACGAAAAAGATAACTGCGCCAAGGTCGCGGACGCTTGAAAGCCATCCGCAAAGTTTGACGTGTTTGCCTTCGTCTGATTGACGCAATTCGCCACAATTGTGTGTTCTGAGTTCCATATACACCTTATAGAATTTAGATTTTATTTACAACAGGTTGATGCCTGCTTTGTCGCATTTTTCATGCATATCGTCGGGCCACAAACTCGATTGCACTTCGCCGATATGCGCCTTTTGAAGTATGAGCATGCAAAGTCTGGATTGCCCTATTCCGCCTCCTATCGTGAGAGGAAGATTGCCCTCTATCACGTCTTTGTGGAATTGGTTTTGAAGCCTTGACTCGCACCTTGCGATTTTGAGTTGCTCCGCCATGCTCTTTGCGTCCACGCGGATACCCATCGACGATATTTCTATGCTCTCTCCGAGCACTTCGTCATAGAAGATGATGTCGCCATTCAAACTCCAATCGTCGTAGTCGGGAGCGCGTCCGTCGTGCGGCTTGCCGTTTGAAAGCGCACCGCCGATTTGCATGAGGAATATCGTTCCGTACTCTTTTGCAAGCGCACTCTCTCTTCCGTGAGAATCCAGGTCGGGATATCTGTCGAGAGCTTCTTGCGTCGTGACGAAAGTCACTTCCCTTTTCAAATTCAAATCAACGGAGGCAAACGCCTTTTTCGTTTCGTCGAGAGTGTCGCAAATCGCACCGACAATCCTTTGCACTATCATTTTGAGAAAGTCGAGATTGCGTTGTTCTTTGCTTATCACCATCTCCCAGTCCCATTGGTCCACGTAAATGGAGTGTTGATTGTCGCACTTGTCGTCGCGGCGGATTGCGTTCATATCCGTGTAAATGCCTTCTCCGCTTCTGAAACCGTAACGCTTCAATGCGATACGCTTCCATTTTGCAAGCGAATGTACGATCTCCGCCTCGACGCCGCCCTGCTCCTTGATGTCGAAGCGCACCGCGCGTTCAACGCCGTTGAGGTCGTCGTTTACGCCCGTATTGCTCTTGACGAAAAGAGGGGCTGACACACGCTCGAAACCGAAGTTTTTTATCAAATTGCGTTGAAAAGAATCTTTGACGAATTTGATTGCCTTTTCGGTTTCGCGAATAGTCATATTGGATTGATAGTCGCTTGGAATCACAAGGTTATACATAGTTCTTTCCTTTTTTATTCTGCGTTCGTAGCCGAGCAAAAGATAGACATTTTCCCCTCTTATCGCAAGCGTTTATCTTTGCTTTTTGTTTTTACGCCATCAAGTCGCCCGCCGTTCTCGAGTAGAGTTGGACGTCGCGAATGTTGCCGATGCCCGTCACGTACATGAGGATACGTTCGAGCCCCAAACCGAAACCGCTGTGCGGCACGGTGCCGTATTTTCTCAAATCCATATAGCCTTTGTAGTCGTCAAGGTTCATGCCTCTTTCAACCATGGCTTGTTTGAGTTTGTCGTAGTTTTCTTCTCTTTCGCTGCATCCGATGATTTCTCCTACGCCCGGCACGAGCAAGTCGGTTGCCGCAACGGTGAGTCCGTCATCGTTTTGCTTCATGTAGAAGGATTTTATCTTCTTGGGATAGTTGATGACGAACACGGGCTTGTTGAACACCTTTTCGGTGATGTATCTCTCGTGCTCGCTTTGCAAATCGAGTCCCCATTCCACAGGATACGCAAACTCCACTTTGCTCTCTTTGAGAATGTCGATTGCCTTTGAGTAGTCAAGCACAACGAAGTCGCTGTCCACAACGTGTTGAAGTTTGTCTTTCAAACCGGGCTCGAACGCCTTTTCGAAGAACGCGATTTCGTCGGGACACTCGTCGATGACCGCCTTGATGATGTATTTTATCATTTTGGTTGCAATCTCGATGATGTCGGGAAGTTTTGCAAAAGCCACTTCCGGCTCGACTTGCCAAAATTCCGCAGCGTGACGAGGAGTGTTGCTGTTTTCCGCTCTGAATGTCGGGCCGAACGTGTAAATCTTGCCCATCGCCATAGCGGCAACCTCGCCTTCGAGTTGTCCGCTGACGGTAAGTCCCGCTTTTCTGCGGAAGAAGTCGTTTGCGATATACTCCGCCTCGTCCTTTGCAAGTTTTGCGTCTTGATAATTTTGCGTCGTAACTCTGAATATCTCACCCGCGCCCTCGCAGTCGCTGCCCGTGATAATTGGAGTGTGCACGTAGGTGTAACCGTTTTCTTGGAAGAAACGATGGATTGCAAAGCTGAGCTTGGAGCGGACGCGGAGCATTGCGTTCATGGTGTTGGTTCTGGGACGCAAATGCGGAATGGTGCGCAAAAACTCCATCGTGTGATATTTCTTTTGAAGCGGATAATCCGCAGGGCAATCGCCCAAAAGCTCTATCTTGTCGGCGTTGATTTCAAACTCGCCCTCTTTCATTGCGGCAACGACCGTGCCTTGCGCAACTACGGACGCGCCGTTTTTCATGACCGTCGCAAGAGCGTCCTGATCGAATTTGGTTTTGTCTATGACGATTTGCAAATGTTTGAGCGACGTGCCGTCGTTGAGTGCCAAAAACGCCATCGTTTTGCTGTCGCGCGCAGTGCGTACCCAGCCCGCCACCGTGACGTGCTTGCCTTGGTATTGTGCGCCGTTTTTCAAAATTTCGGAAATGTCGATGTTTTGCATAAGTTACCTCATTATGTTTAATAATTATATAAGGCAATAAATTATTTGTAAAGTAATTTTTGCGCGTTTATGCGCGCGCAAAGTCGCAACCCCCCCCGAAAGTGCCCCATTTTTTTAATATTCAGCCTTAAAGCGCGCCTATAAACGAAATGTGCTTATTCAGGGTGCGAGCCGCAAGGCGGCGAGAAAGCGAACGCCGAGCATTGCTCAAACGGCATCGCGGTTATGGCAATCGCCCCGAATGTCATTCCGAGGAGTGAAGCGACGTGGGAATCCCCTAAATAGAAATGAAAACACAGTGGCGATTGCCATTGACCGCATTTGTTTTCGCAATCACTAACCGCGCAACCACTCTTCACTCTCAAAATGAGAGGGACAAAAACTCAAACCGCAACTCCGTGCGAGTGCTTGCTTGGTGTTTAGCGTGCAAAGCACGCAAGTGGATAAACGAACACTTATTCAGGGCGTACTTATACACGGTATGTACAACTTCAAAGACGGAACACGAGCCGCAACGGCGGCGAGATAGCGAACGCCGAGCTTGATGTATAGTACAAGTGAGCGGACGAGTTTGGATTCTTTTCGTCCGCGAACGAGTGATGCAACATAATTTTATGGACGTAACTAAAAGAGATATTTAGGCACAAAAAAAGTGTATGAGATGCGAGTTTTCATACACTTTATCGTTAATTATAGTATATTTGCTAAATATGTTATTTATTGACTTTGTGACGTAAGACGGAAACGATGTCGATTTTGTATACAATCTCAATTTCGCATTCCTTTCCGGTTACGTTTTGAGAACCGCCGATAATAATTCTATCGATAAGTTCATAGCACATTTCACGAGTAAGCTCGGGCGCATCAAAATATTTCTTTATGTCACGGATAAAATCATCGGCTGAATTTCGAGTGGTTTCCGTTGCTACAAGTCGCTTTTGAATATCTTCAATTTCTTCTGCAATCGTTTTTTGTTCCGCCGAGTATTTCTCGATAAACCCGATACAAATATCTTCAGGAATCTTGCCTTTAACTTTGTCTTCGTATACGGTTTGAATGAGTCTGGTCAGTTCTTCCGCACGCTTTTGTTTAATCTGCAAATCTTTTCGGTTTTTCTTTATTGTCACATCTGCAAGTTCGGCGTTGCGACGAACAAATTCTTCGCGAATAGCTTTTTCATCTAGAACAATTCGATTTGCCATTGTCCGTATATCGTCGAGAACTATTTCTTCCAAGACGCTTGCCGAAATATGATGTGAAAAACAATATGCTTTTCCATAACGTAAATGGTGCCCGCAATTAAAGTAATATCGGCGCTTTGAGTCTGGTCCAATTGATGTACATAATTTCATTTTTCCACCGCAATCGGCACAGAACAAAAAGCCAGACAATGGATGAGTAAAACCCATTTTTGTCTTTTTGCCTTTAGCGACAGACTTTTTGTGCTCTTGAACTCTATCCCAAAGTTCTTGTGAAATAATCGGCTCGTGATTATTATAAACGATCGACCACTCATTTTTATCTTTCTTGTATTTTTTGTGATTTTTATAAGAGATAGAAGTCCAACACAGTTGTGGCATATGCCCGATGTATATGATTTTGTCAAGCATGTCTCTTATTGTTACAGCGGCCCATAACCCCATCGTACTTGGTTTAGATTTTTGTCCATTATGGGTGTAAGCATAGGTCGCCGGCGAAGGTATACCTTCCAAATTCAAAATTTCCGTTATTTTGTTTGGACTTAACCCCGAAGCGTACATTTCGAATATCCGTCTTACAATCGGGGCGGTTTCTTCGTCAATAACTGGCGCACGCTTTTTATCAGTTCCCATTTTATATCCATAAGATGCCTTCTTTGCCGTGTATATACCTTCTTTTGCATTCGCTCGTCTTACCGCACGGATTTTCTTGCTCGTATTTGCAGCATGCCACTCGTTAAAAACGTTCATAATCGGCATCATTTCCATTGATCCGCTGTCACGGTTTTCCGTATCGACGTTATCTTGAATGGCGATAAAGCGGATACCGAATGCCGGGAATACATAATCGATGTATTGCCCAACTTCAATATAGTTTCTCCCAAAACGCGATAGGTCTTTTACGATGATAGTGTTAATGACTCCCGTTTTAGCGTCGTCTAAAAGTCGTTGCACTCCCGGTCGCTGAAATGTCGTTCCAGATATACCGTCGTCGATATACTCATCGTGAATTTCAAAACCGTGTTCTTCTGCATATTTGCGCAACATCGTTCTTTGATTATCAATGGATGCCGATTCTCCTTGACGTTCGTCCTCTTGGGAAAGTCTGAAATACAATCCCGAGATATATTTTTTCTGTTTCATATTATTTACCTCGCTGTTTCGCATACTTGCTTTGTGGCAAGTTCTTTCATGGACGTTTCAAAATCACGATTGCCGTTAAAATATCTTGTGATGTTATAGGTTTTACCACCTATGTTTTTCTTTTTGCCGATAGACGGTGCAAAGATATAGCATTTCTCGAAATCATCGGGGGCTGCTATAAATACTTTTTTTATGTTTGTTTCCATATTATCTTTCTCCTTTTTTTGTGGTTATTTCGTCTTGCGACGGGAACGAAAATAAACGAAAACGATAGTGTCTTAAACATAGTTGTTTTGTAGGTTTGTCAAGGGGTGCGGAAGGCACTACATTTTACCCTTGACAAACCGCAGTTTTCGTTTACGCTCCCATCGCGAAAGACGATAAAAAATCGTCAGTTTGCCTTTGGCATTTGACTTATTGTTTGCGGACTCACTTCGCCTATGATTTCACCGTCCGCAACGCAAGTGAAATTGTCGAAAAGAAGTAATTTTTTGTCTTCGATGCCTATCCTGCACGCAACGTCGTCGTCCATAACATCGGACTTGAAATACGTCGGTAATCCACGCGAATATACTATCTTTTCGCCGGACTTTTCGAGGTATTTCACAATGTATCCAACGGACAAATATACGTCTTGTTTCGTGCATAGCGGTTTGAAGTCGTTTCTACCGAACAAAGACTTAAAGTGTGAGTTTATATAACTAAACTGCATCTTTTTGTTCTTGGTGCTGAAATCTCTTACTTTTTCGAGTGTGCCGATCATACTGTTTTCGGGTATGTAAAATATGCCGTGAAAGTGTAAGCGTTGTTTTGTTGGCGAACGCTCCCAAACGCCTATATATTTCCAACCTTTACGAGATGATAAATGCTTGAAACAGTTGCTTAATTTCTTGCGAAAAGTTTCTTCCGTGTGCAAAGCCGAATCGTATGTGAAAGTGCAAAAATAGTTCCATTCTTGCAGGTTCACTTTGCGCATAAGCCTTACTTTTCTGGCTATGGAATTTGTGTTCTTTCGCTCTATATTGACATCCACAAAATCTTGTGCGGATTGAGGGTTTTCAAAATACGGTTCTAATTGATTTTGTATAAATTTTTTGCGCTGCTTTTTTGGCAATTTCGCGCTCTCTTTGTATGCTTCTTCAAACAACGTTTTGGGGCTTTTGGGTTGTTCATTGCAAACTGATTTTTCTTCTACATTTTCCGTATTACCTCCGCTTATGTCTTCAAGGGATTTTGCTTTTCGTTTAGGTCTTGTCGTATGCGGTATTGCGATAAAGTGACTGCCGTCCGAATAGACTTTACACTCGGGGAACGGCATTATCTTTTTGCGCATTGACGGAAGATTGCTCTTCCAATTGCTGACGGCGTTTATCCAAAATCCGCATGAGCATTGAAACGTAAAACGACTTTTGCTCGCTCTCGCTTAGCTTGCAGATGTCCGGCTCGCCGACGGTTGTTACTTTGAGTTGGACTTGTTTTCTCTTCAATGGCATTACCCCCTTTTTTAGTATTCTTTGCAATGACGGGAAACGGAAGTAAAGACGAAGATTTGACTTTCACGGACTTGGTTGCTACATAGGCTTTACCTCTTTTTCTCGGTCTTGCGGTTTTATTCATAACACAGCGGGAATGGCGTTGTACACAGATTAAAACGGTCATCTTTCTAGACTATTCCGCCCAATTTCAATACTCAGCCGTACTTTGCCAAGATTAACCCGTACTCAATCAAGACTTTGTCGTACTCGCTACACTTTTACATGTTGTGAACAATACACATCGTAAACGTGAGCGAATATACAAACAAGAACATCGTTGTGCGCACTTTGGACAAGTTTGAAATCGTGATTGAACACCGTCCGAACCCTGTTGTGATATGAACTACCGACAGCGTATCATTGCCGACATGTTTTGCATAAATGGGTGCAAGTTTAGTTTCAATGGTTTTCGTTCGGTTTTGCGGGACAACTCTCGGGAGCGAGAATGGCTACGCAATGGCTTTTGTGTGTTATGAACAGTTTTTAAGTTAACACAGAATCGTTTTTGAGCGTGAGCACATAAAATCCAACTTTATGGAAAATTTTTGTTAAAAAAATAAATGTTGAGTGGGAATTTGAATGGGAAAACGCATATTAAGGTAAACTCGAGCGGGAATTCCGACGCCGAAAAGACAAAAGCAAATTCCGCAACTTGATATAAAAAAAGAAAAAAATCCGCCTATGAAAAAGAGGACAAAAAATTCGCATTGCCGATGTGCGAGAAAAACGGGCCCGATTCGCCAAGCGGTTTAGCGCGAACGGCCCGTTCCGCACGGCTGCGATTTTGCCTTTTTAGGCGGTTTGTTTTTATACAAGGCGTATGCTTGTCTCGGCGAGGCGCAGCCGAGCCGACTTGTTCAAGACAAGCATACGCCTAAGTGCCAAAGGGGTTAAATACAGAGATAAATCACGTCGTGTTTGAGGGGTTGTATAATTGTTAAATTATACAGATGATTGACAATTTGTGCAAAATGTGTGTATTATAAAGGTGCGATAAACTCAATAATCTATTACGAAAGGCCTTTTACTTCGGTAATAGGTGCATTTTCGCATTACATAGCTTTCGTAATAGAAGTAGCATGTGGGTTTATCGCAAAAATCAGCGGGGATGCATTTTTTATATTTTTACTTCTATGTTGAGTGTCCTCGTGGGGCACTCTTTTGTTTTGGAGTCCAAGCCAAATGCCCAAATTATATGCAAAATGCCCCTTTCTATTCATTTTTTTGCGTTTTATGCAGTATTTTTCGTCCATTTTGCATAATATTTTGCTGTTTGAGTGGTGATTTTTATGCCTTTTAGTAGGTTCAAAAACAGAAACATTACCAAAATATTACCAATTTTCGCAAAAAATCGGATATCCGCGGCATATCGAAACCATAGTATTTACAAGGGGAAAATAAGTATTTGCATTTTTGAGTGCTCAAAATTTTTGCCGAAATTTTTAGTAGTTTTATCTCTATTTAGGATAGTTGTATAAAATGTATACTCCACTTTTTATAGCCTTTCGTTGCGTCTGTTGTACTGTTCATCTCCTTTGAAAAGTTATTTCATATTTAACGGGCGATGCGACGGACAAAATTTGTCCGCCGCACTCCTTGATCATAGCATCCGGCAAGAC
>ENA-UOJC01000702-UOJC01000702.1-human-gut-metagenome-genome-assembly--contig:-C104-NODE-702-length-55405-cov-86.856278_pt1 | contig 55405 bp, 54 predicted proteins | sample MGYA00242339_ERZ723886 | MGnify/ENA metagenome assembly ERZ723886 | reverse complement strand
CCCTTTACACGGTTTTGAAAGACCAGAAAAAGACCAAGGGCAAAGCCCGCATTGAGGCTATGCTGCGGGAAAAGCGCCCCTTAAAGGTTTACACCATCAAGAAGGAGGATTGCCCGGAGTTTGCTAAACAAGCCAAGGGGTACGGGATTCTCTATGCGCCTATCCCGGTGAAGAAAGGCGATGATACCATCGACATTCTGGTGTTCGAGGATGACGCCGCCAGAGCCAACCGGATCGTGGAGAAGTTTAAGCTCACGGTAGTGGACACGGCTTCGATCAAGGAGGATATTGAGAAATCCCGCGAACAGCGCGGCAGTGAACCCGCCGCCCCGGAGCAGTCCATGCCGGAAAAGAGCGAGGATGACCAGCTTTTGGACGAGCTGATGGAGAAGCCCGTCCAGAAAGAGAAGGCCCAGCCAGAGCACCCGGCAGCGGAGAAAACCGATTCTTTTACACCAGCGGCGGAAAAATCCCATCCGTCCGCGCCTATCTCCGAGAGCAGCAGCAAGTCCGCAAGGGGTACTTCTGATGGGGCCGAAAAACCTTCCGTCCGGCAGGAACTGCGGGACATCCAGGCCCAGCGGAAGAAAGAGGCGGTGGCTGCCAGGGCCGAGGAGCCGGCTGCGCCCCAGAAGAAGGCGGCTCAGAAAACCACACGGCACCAGCCGCCCCAACCCAAAAAGAAACCCAAATCGAAAGAGAGGTAATCTGTGATGAATAACTTTGATGATCTGTTTGAACAGCAGCCCCAGGCTGAGGCCGCGCCGCAAAAGCAGGAAAGCCAGAAAGAGCGCCCCAAGCGCCAGTGGTGGCAGGTAAAAGAGGAAAAGCAGCGAAAAGAAGCCTATGCCACTCTGGACCGGATTTTCGGAGAGTTCTCCGAGGGTACGGGCAGCATGGAGGCATATCTGGATGTGCAGAGCCGTTTTCCCTTCCACTCTGCCCGCAATGCGCTGCTGATTGGGGATAAATGCCCCGACGCGGTGCGTGTAGGCGGCTACAAGGAGTGGCACGCCCAGGGGATCGAGATTTTGGAGGATGAGAAGCGCCTGCCCATCATCATTCTGGAGCCGGGCAAGGCATACCGGCGTGAGGATGGCAGCGTGGGCCAGAACTTTTACGCCAAGGAAGTCTATGATATTTCCCAGACTACGGCGCGGGATCAGGTTCAGCCCCAGGTGCGCTACGATGACCGTCTGCTCATAAAGGGCCTGATTGCCAGTTCCCCGGTGCCCATCCGGGCCGTGGAGGAACTGCCACAGGGCCGTGGGGCCATGTTTTCTGCAGAGCAGAACGCCATCCTGGTGAAAAAGGGCATGGACGCGCCGGACATCTTCCGCTGTGTTTCTCTGGAGGTTGCCAACGTGCAGCTTGCCCAAAGCATGGACGGCTATTCCAGAGAGACAGATGGCTACAAAGCCTATGCTGTCAGCTATATGCTCTGCAAGCGGTATGGCGTGGACGCCAAAGAGTATGAGATTTCCAAACTGGACGGCGTATTTCAGGGGCAGGTCCCCAGGGAGGATATTCCTGCGGCCCTCACTGATATGCGGGACGCCTTCAAATCCCTCAATGGCCGTATGGCCAGGGCCATGGGCCTCACCCGCGACAGCAAGCAGAAGGAACAGGAACGGTAAAGGAGGAGTAGACCCATGGAAAAACAGGAAAAAGTCGTCCTCACCCTGGACAGCTATGAGCATGGGATCATGATTCGCGCCCTCAACGAACTGCGCAACGATATGCTGGAGGAACAGCGTGACCCCGGCCCGGTGGAGGACGTTCTGCTGAAAACCATTGACGCCCCTCGTCGTCGCGGGCTGCACTCTCTCGTTTCGCCCGCAGGCGGGCAAAAGCTCGACCGTTCCGCCGCTCCTCCTCTCCCCACAAAGTCAGACGACTTTGCGGGGACCCCCAAGAAAGGAAAGCGCCGGGATGAAGCCAGATAATAAGGCGGGCGGCCCCTGGCTCTATGCCCTGGGGCTGGTCCCGGTGATCTGGTTCGCCCTGCTGATTGCGCCTGCCATTTCCGGGGGACTTTCGGAGATCGTCAGCGCCCTGCCTGCGGCAATGAACAATCCATTCAAAATCGTGTGGTGTGAGGACAGTGTAAAAACTGTCCTCATTTTTATTGCCGCCTATGGGCTGGGCATTGGCATTTATCTTTCTTCCCGGCGCAATTACAGACGAGGCGAAGAACACGGCTCCGCCAAATGGGGCGATCCGCGGGCCGTGAATAAGAAATACCGGGACAAGGACCCGTTCAAAAACCGCATTTTTACCCAGCACGTCCGCATGGGGCTGGATGGCCGGAAGCACCGCCGCAACCTCAACACCTTGGTGGTGGGCGGCAGCGGCGCGGGCAAAAGCCGGTTTTATGCCAAAGTCAACCTGTGCCAAGCCAACACGTCCTATTTCATTCTGGACTGCAAAGGAGAACTGCTGCGGGACTGCGGCGGCCTGCTGGAAAAACGAGGGTACGAAATCCGGGTGGTAGATCTTCTGAACATGGAGAAAAGCCATTGCTACAATCCCTTTTCCTATCTGAAATCGGACAACGACGTGCAGAAGATGGTGACGAACCTGTTCAAGGCTACCACCCCGAAGGGAAGCCAATCAAACGACCCCTTCTGGGACACGGCAGCTTCCATGCTTCTGATGGCGCTGGTGTTTTACCTGTGGTACGAAGCGCCGGAGGATGAAAAAAACTTCCCCATGGTCATGGAAATGCTGCGGGCCGGCGAGGTGCGGGAGGATGATGATTCCTACCAATCCCCTCTGGACGAGTTGTTTGATCGGCTGGAAATGCGCTCCCCGGACCACATCGCCGTGAAGTATTACAAGGATTACCGTTCCGGCTCTGCCAAAACGCTGAAATCCATCCAAATCACCTTGGCGTCCCGCCTGGAAAAATTCAATCTTTCTTCGGTGGCGGCTCTTACCGCCACGGATGAACTGGACCTTTCCAGCCTGGGCGAGAAAAAAGTGGCACTCTTTGCCCTCATCCCGGACAACGACGCCAGCTTCAATTTCCTGGTAAGCCTGCTGTATGCCAGCACTTTCCAGGAACTTTTTTATTCTGCCGACCGGGTACACGGCGGTAGCCTGCCCGTACCGGTGCATTTTCTCATGGATGAGTTCGCCAACGTGAGCTTGCCGGATGATTTCGACAAGCTGCTGGCCACCATGCGCTCCCGGAATATCAGCGTTTCCATCATCATTCAGAACATTGCCCAGCTCAAGGCGCTGTTTGAAAAGCAATGGGAATCCATCATCGGCAACTGTGATGAATTTTTGTACCTGGGCGGCAATGAAACGTCCACTCACAAGCTGATCTCTGAGAACTACCTGGGGAAAAGCACCCTCTGGCTGGACACCTACGGCAAGAGCACCGGGCATTCCGGCAGCTACTCCACCAACAACCAGATCACGGGCCGGGAGCTGATGACGCCCGATGAGGTCCGTATGCTGGACAATAACCTGGCCCTGCTCTTTATCCGTGGCGAAGCGCCGCTGATGGATGAAAAGTATGACCTTTTGAAACATCCCAACATCAAGTACACCACCGATGGCGGCGCGCCTGTCTATTCCCACGGCGGCACTGAAAACGCCGTGGCGGATATGACCATTGGCCGCCTCACCCCCGGCGACCTTGCCAATATCCAGGAGCCGGAAACCCTTTACGAACTTCTGTCCGATGAGGACATGGAGAATATCTTTCAATTTAAGGAGGACACCAAAAATGAAACTGTTTCATAAGGAAAGCAAGCAGAAGAAAGAAACCCGCAGCCTGCCCATGGGCAGAAAGAGCCGGAGCGCCTTTGCCGTTTATGCGGCTCTGGTGCTCATGCTGTGCTGCTGCACCACCACGGCCTTTGCCGCCAGCGACCCGTTGACGGTTATCAACAACCTCAGCGATTTCATCTTCGGCCTGATCCGCGCCGTGGGTATGATCCTGCTGGGCTTCGGCGTGGTACAGATCGGTTTGTCTCTCAAATCCCACGACCCCAGCCAGCGGGCCAACGGTTTTCTCACTTTGGCCGGCGGCGTTGTGATTACGTTTGCGAAGGAGATTTTGACCCTGATTACCGGCTGATTCTAATAACGGCAGTGCGGGGGGCAGGCCCGTGGTGGCCTGCCCCTTACCGTTGCCGGAAAGGAGGTTGTTGAATGTCCGATAACTGGGTTGTTCAAAATTTGCAAAATGCCCTCGACACCTGGAACAAGTACCTGTCCGAGATCTGGCAGCTCATCACCCAAAGCCCGGAACAGTTTAAGGGCGGCTCCATCTGGGGCGTCATTGTCAACATCCACGACGCGGTGCGGGCCATTGGTCTTGCGCTTTTGGTGCTGTTCTTTGTGGTGGGCGTTATGCGCACCTGCGGCAGCTTTGCCGAGGTAAAGAAACCGGAGCACGCGCTGAAGCTGTTTATCCGGTTCGCCATTGCCAAGGGCGTCGTGACCTACGGGCTGGAGCTGATGATGGCCCTCTTTAATATCGTCCAGGGCCTCGTTTCGACCATCATGAATGCGGCGGGCTTTGGTTCGGCCCAACAGACTGTGTTACCACAGGAAATCATTGACGCGGTGGAAAGCTGCGGCTTTTTCGAGAGCATTCCCCTCTGGGCGGTGACGCTCATCGGCGGGCTGTTCATTACAGTCCTCAGCTTCATTATGATAATGACCGTTTACGGGCGGTTTTTTAAGCTCTATTTATATACGGCCATCGCGCCGGTGCCTCTCTCCACCTTCGCCGGGGAACCGACCCAAAACGTGGGCAAGAGTTTTATCAAGAGCTATGCCGCTGTCTGCCTGGAAGGTGCCATCATTGTGCTGGCCTGCATTATCTTTTCCCTGTTTGCGGCGTCCCCGCCTGCCATCGACCCCAATGCGGCGGCCGTCACGCAGGTGTGGAGCTATATCGGGGAGCTGGTCTTTAATATGCTCGTCCTCGTGGGCGCGGTGAAAATGGCCGACCGCGTGGTGCGCGAGATGATGGGCCTGTAAAAAAGGAGGAAAACAAATGCGTTATCAAACCTATGTGCTGCACTTGATTGATGGAACCGCCATCCCAATGGTGGAGGATTACGACCTGCCCGCTGAAAAGGGAATTGTGGGCCATTTCTCCAAAGCGGCTCCAGACGAGATTTTTACCGTGGGCGATCGGCTGCTGGGCTTTGCCTATATTCCCAAGAGCAGCATTGTTTACCTGGAAACCGGCGATGTGATTGTGAGGTGATATTTTGGAAGTCAAGATCAACCGGGAAATCCGCAACTACACCGAATCCATGTTTTTCGGGCTGAGTATGCGGCAGTTCATCTTTTCTGTCCTCGCCTGCGGCGTGGCCGTGGGCCTTTATTTTATCCTGCGCCCCTACTTTGGGGTGGAAACCCTGTCCTGGATGTGCATTTTGGGGGCGGCCCCCTTTGCCATGCTGGGGTTCATCACCTACCACGGCATGACGGCGGAACAATTTATCTGGGCGTGGCTGCGTTCGGAAATGCTGGAGCCGAAGGAGTTTAAGTTCGAGGACAGCAACTACTACTATGCGGCTCTGAAAGATACCATCGAGGAGCTGCAAACCGGGCGGCCCGGCAAGAAGCGCCGGAAGGAGCCGAAACACTTTAGCAAACGGAAGGAGGCCAAGCATGATTAAGACCATCAAAACCATGTCCAAGCAGGAAAAGGAACGCTACACCGTCCCCCGGAAGGTGCAGGATGTGATCCCCGTCCGCCGTATCTGGCCGGACGGCATCTTCCTTGTGGGGAACAAGTTCTCCAAAACCTATAAATTCAGCGACATCAACTATCTGGTGGCCAGCCGGGAGGATAAGGAATCCATGTTCCTCACCTACTCGGAGCTGCTCAATTCCCTGGATTCCGGCGCGGTGACGAAAATCACCATCAACAACCGCCGTATGAACAAGGCCAACTTTGAAACGTCTATTCTCATGCCCATGCAGGGGGATTTCCGGGATGAGTACCGTAAGGAGTACAACCAAATGCTGCTGGATAAGGCTACCGGAGCCAACGGCATTACCCAGGAGAAGTATATCACCATCTCCGTGGTGAAGAAGGACATCGAGGAGGCCCGCGCCTACTTTGCCCGCGTGGGGGCCGACTTGATTTCCCACTTTGCAGCCCTTGGCTCCAAGTGCGTGGAGCTGGACGCCACCGAGCGCCTGCGTATCCTGCACGACTTCTACCGCCAGGGCGAGGAATCCGAATTTGTTTTCAATGCCCGCGAGATGATGAAGCGGGGCCACAGCTTTAAGGACTATATCTGCCCGGACGGGATCGAGAAAAACAGCGACTATCTGAAGCTGGGCGATAAGTTCTGCCGGGTGCTGTTCCTCAAAGACTACGCCTCTTATATTAAGGATAACATGGTGACGGAGCTTACCGATTTCAACCGCAATCTGATGTTCTCCATCGACATTGTGCCGGTGCCTACGGACGAAGCTGTGCGGGAGGTGGAAAACCGCCTGCTGGGTGTGGAAACCAACATTACCAACTGGCAGCGCCGCCAGAATGCCAACAACAATTTCAGCGCCGTGGTTCCTTATGACATGGAGTTGCAGCGGAAAGAAAGCAAGGAGTTTTTGGACGACCTCACCACCCGCGACCAGCGGATGATGTTCGCGGTGATGACCCTGGCTATCACCGCCGATACCAAAGAGCAGCTTGACAGCGACACCGAAGCCGTACTCTCCGTGGCTCGAAAGCATATGTGCCAGCTTGCGGTGCTCAAGTTCCAGCAGCTCGATGGCCTGAACACGGCCCTGCCCATCGGGGCGCGGAAAATCAATGCTTTTCGCACCCTTACTACTGAGAGTTTGGCGGTATTCATTCCATTCAAGGTACAGGAAATCCAGGATAAAGGCGGCATTTACTTTGGAGAGAACGCCATTTCCCACAATCTCATCATGTGCAACAAGGCGAACCTCTTGAACCAGTCGGCCTTCCTGCTGGGCGTACCTGGCGCGGGCAAGTCTTTCAGCGCCAAAGAGCTGATTGCGTTCCTTATGCTCCACCCGGATTATGCCAATGACGACATCCTGATTTGCGATCCAGAGGGAGAATTTGGCGCATTGGTCAAAGCCCTGGGGCGAGAAAAAGCGACGGTGGCCCATCTGGTGGCGGGCGGCAAGGACCGCCTCAACGCCATGTATATGGTAGAGGGCTACGGCGAGCAAAACCCCATCGTGGAAAAGAGCCAGTTTGTCATGTCTCTTATTGAGCAGATCGACAAGCGCGGCGTGGGGCCGCAGCACAAATCTATCATTGACCGTTGCACCGCCCTGGTGTACCCGGAGGCGGAGAAGATCGGACGGGTGGCCACCCTCTGTGACCTGCGGAATAAGCTGCTGGAGCAGCCGGAGGATAAGGCCAAAGAGATCGCCCTTTCCCTGGAGCTTTACACCACCGGCTCCCTGGACATCTTTGGCCGGGAAAGCACAGTGGATTTGAACAAGCCCTATGTGGTGTTCGACATCCACGGCCTGGGCGAGCAGCTAAAGCCTGCCGGTTCCCTGGTCATCACCGATACCATCCTGAACCGCGTCACCCTCAACTGGAAACGGGGCAAGCGTACCCATGTGTTCATCGATGAGTTTCATGTGATGTTTGAAAATGAGCAAAGCGGCATTTTCTTTAATTCCGCATGGAGGCAGTTTAGAAAGCGCGGCGCTTATCCCACAGCCATCACGCAGAATGTGGAGTACCTTTTGGATTCCGTCCAGGCCAGCACCATGCTCTCCAACTCGGAGTTTATTGTCATGCTGAATCAGGCGGCGTCCGACCGGGCAAAGCTGGCGAAGCTCCTCAATATCTCCAATGAACAGATGAGCTACGTCACCAACGCAGACGCGGGCTGTGGCCTCATCCGGTATGGCAGCGCCCTGGTGCCTTTCATCAACCGGTTCCCCCGTGACACAAAGCTCTATGCTTTGATGACCACCAAGCCCGGTGAAGGTGTATTCGGCGGCGAGGAGGTGCCGGCATGAGCAATATTCGATTTGCGTCCCCGGAGCACCGGGATTTCTTTTTGGATATGATGAGCGAGGCGCGGCGGAACGACTGTTACCACCGGGCCTTTTTCTATGTGATGGGGATTGCCCCGGAAACGCGGGCCAACATCCGCCAGATGTTTGACTTCAAGCAGGACTGCATCGAGCCGGATGGTATGCACGGCGGCTGGCAGACCAGCGGCACCGTCCGGGTGTGCCGCCTTGCTTTCAATCTCTGGAACGGCTATACCGATCCGGAGCACAGCAACGCCTATTCCCCGGAGGATTTGTTCTGCTGCGAGTTTGCGCCTTACTTTATGGAGGGCGTGAAAATCCGTTACCCGGAATACTGCCGGGAGCTGCCCCCTGCGAAAAAGCAGGGGGAACCGGCGCGATGATACTTTTGAGAATGGAGGAATGAACAATGGCTGAACCAGCTCTTGCGCTGCGGGACCATCCGCAGATCATAGACCTGATTTCCGTTCTGGAACAGAGCGGGCTTCAAAAGCAAAAGGAAGAAGTGCAGGCCCTGGTGGGCTATATCGACGGTATGGAAGAAAAGCTGTCCCAGATGATGGACGAAATGAAGGAAATGCGCCTGGAGGTGGGCAAGCTCCACGACAAAGGAATCCACGCCCGGTGCTCCCAGCTTGTGGACACTGTGGAGGGTAAAGTCCGCCAGACCAAAGTGATGGTTTCCACGGCAAAAGAAAACCTTATTTCATCTGCAAAGCAGATGGTGCAGACTTTCCGGGAGAAAGGGCGCTCCGCCCTGTGCCATGCTGCCCAGGCCCTGCGTATCCCCTCGGTTCTTTCCCGGATGGGACGTGGCTTTGCCCATGCAGAAAAAAGCATGGGGCAGCTCGCCGTGAGGCTGGACGCCATGCGGGAAGAATTGCACCAGGCGGGCGGCCACATCAAAAACGCCGGGCTTGCCCTTGCGGGGAAGGAACCCCAGGAAAGCAAGGAATTATCTGCGGATAAGGGTGTGCTTGCCAAGCTGCGGAGCTTTGTGCTGTATTGCGGCAAGGCATTTTCTGAGATGGATCGTGACACGGCGCTCACGGTGGAGCGAATCAATAGTGGGCGCTCATCGGTGAAAACCGAGCTGCAGGGGCTGAAAGCGGCCCAGGCCGGACAGCGCCGCCAAGCGGCCAGTAAAGAGCAGGCACGATAAGTACAGGAGGGTGAAATATGAGTGACAAAGTAAAAAGCAGACTGATGATCGCGGGGGCGGCCTTTTGTGCCGCCCTTTTCCTTTTCTCCGGGGCTATGCTCTGCCGGGAATACCTGGACCAGAAGCAAAGCGCCGAAGTCTTTGACGAGGTGGCCGGACTGGTCAAGGAAGATGTGGAGCTGCCCACACTGGAGCTTGCCGATGACCCTGTCCAGGAGCCGGAAGAACTCACGGCCTTTGAAAAGTATGCGGATGTGTACGCCCAGAACAGCGACCTGGTGGGCTGGATTTCCATTCCCGACACCCGGATTGATTACCCCGTCATGCAGACTAAGGATAACCCCAATTTCTATCTGAAGCACGCTTTTGATAAATCGTACAGCAGCTATGGGGTGCCTTATATGCAGGAAAACTGCGATATCGGCATTTCCGACAATCTGGTGCTGTACGGCCATCACATGAACAACGGCAGTATGTTCTCCGACCTGTGCAAGTATGAGAGCGAGGATTTCTACCAGGAGCACAAGACCATCCGTTTTGATACCCTGGACAGCTTTGGCGACTATGAGGTGATCGCCGCCTTTAAGACGGTGGCCTATTCGGAGGAGGGGTTCAAGTATTACCACTTTGTCCGGGCCGAGCAGGAAGAAGATTTTGACGAGTTTATTGCCAAGTGCAAAGAACTGGCGCTCTATGATACGGGCGTGACTGCGGAATATGGCGATCAGCTCATCACTCTTTCCACCTGCGAGTATTCCCGGACCAACGGGCGGATGGTGGTTGTGGCCAAGCTGCTGGAGGAATAAGGGCGGCCCCGCCCTGGGAAGGAGGTGAAGCCCATGGGCAAGGGCATTAAAACAAGAGTTTCTGAGAAAAAAGGCATTAAAGCGATTGATAAAGCGGCGGTTGCTTCTGAACGGATGAAAGAGGCATATATCCGCACCAAGGATAAAGCCGAGCATGGTATGTATGCCGAGGAAGGTTCCCCTGGTGAGTATGCGTCCGACCGCCTTTCCGCCGGGGTTGAAAACGTAACCCATGAAGCGGTCCACCAGTTTGATAAACAGGGCCGCAAGGGGGTTCAGACGACTAAGGAGAACATCTCCAAGGTCAAGGAGAAAATCCAGAAGCGGAAAGCCGCAGCCGAACAGCCGAAAAAACAAGCGGAGAAGCAGGCGGCTCGGCAGGCTGGTCATTCTACCACACGCTGGAGTGGCCGTCAGGTGGCGGATACGGTTTCCGAGCCGGCCAAGGCGGTCCGGCAGGAGTGCGGGGCCATCAAGACCCTGGACCGCAGCAAGAAAGGCATTAAGACAGTGGACAGGAGCCGCAAAACCATCAAGCAGGCTTCTTCCACGGCCAAGGGGACAATAAAAACCACCAGCAAATCTATCAAAACGGCGGAAAAGACTGCCAAGGCCAGTATCAAGACCAGCCAGCAGGCGGCCAAAGCCGCCCAGCGGACTGCTCAGGCCACGGCGCGGGCGGCCAGGGCTGCAGCCCATGCTGCCCGTGTAGCGGCCCGAACTGCGGTAGTTGCGGCAAAAGCGGCGGTCAAAGCTACGGTTGCGGCGGTGAAAGCCATCATTGCGGCTACCAAGGCGCTGATCGCGGCCATCGCCGCGGGCGGTTGGATTGCCGTACTGGTGATTGTGGTAATCTGTCTCATCGGTATGATTATTGGCTCCTGCTTTGGCATTTTCTTCTCCGGCGAGGATTCCGGCACCGGGCAGACCATGCAGACCGCTGTGCAGGAGATCAATACGGATTATCAGGAGAACCTGGATGAGATTAAGGCGTCCCACAGCTATGATGTGCTGGAGATGTCCGGCTCCCGCGCTGTGTGGAAAGAGGTTCTGGCGGTTTACGCCGTCAAAACCACCACCGATCCGGACAACGCCCAGGAAGTAGCCACCATGGATGATGAGAAGCTGGAGCTTTTGAAGGACATCTTTTGGCAGATGAATGAGATTTCATCCAGTTCGTCCACTCAGACGGAAACAGTGATTGAAACATCCGATGACGGCAACGGCAATATCGTGGAAACAGAAGTAACCGTCACCCGCACCTATCTGTATATCACCGTCAGTCATAAAACTGCGGAAGAAATGGCCGACCAGTTCGGCTTTAACGAGGACCAGCGGGAACAGATGGCGGAGCTGCTGGCCGATGAAAATAATTCCCTTTGGTCACAGGTGCTCTACGGCATTACCGGAGGGGATGGCGAGATCGTCACGGTGGCGCTCTCCCAGGTGGGAAACATCGGTGGCGAGCCGTACTGGAGCTGGTACGGCTTTGGCAGCCGTGTGGAATGGTGCGCCTGCTTTGTGAGCTGGTGCGCCAATGAGTGCGGTTATATTGAAGCCGGCGTGATCCCGAAGTTTGCGGCCTGCGCGTCCCAGGGCGTTCCCTGGTTCCAGGAGCGCGGGCTGTGGCAGGACAACAGCTATGAGCCGCGCCCCGGCGACATCATCTTTTTTGACTGGGATGATGGGGGCCAAGACGGGCAATCTGACCATGTGGGCATTGTGGAGAAAGTTGAGAATGGCCGTGTCTACACCGTAGAAGGCAACTCCGGCGATTCTGTGCGCCAGAACAGCTACCCCATTGGCTACTATGAGATTTACGGGTACGGCACCCCGGCCTATTAACTCCCTCAAAAGAAACCCAGCCGCGTTCCGGCTGGGTACATAACTCTGTATGGCCGTATGCGGCAACGCTACCTGAAGGAACACCGGCCCAGCCTTTACAGCAGCTTGATTTTGAGCGAAAAGCTGTACCCGCATCTGTTGGAGATTGACCGGGCGGCGCGTGAACGGATGGACGCTATGCTGCCCCGCATGATGGAGGCGGCGGGCGTCACCGAGGAACTGAAATCCCGTGACCCCATGCGCTGGGTGGGGCTGATGAACACGCTGAAAGCGCAGGCGGAGGAAGTTTTATTTCAAGAACTAATCTACATATAAATTTTGTGATATAGCAGAAGTCGGGAGCAAAACACTGTAAGGTGTATTTCCCCGGCTTTTGCTTTACGGCAAAGAGAAAAAAGTCTTATCGGAACAAAAAAGGCCGATTGGAGCGGAAAAGACTTTTCAGGTCTGCTATGATGGTTACTGTAAGCGCCGAAGGGCGCTTTCAAAAAGCCTACGGGTTAGCACAACCTAACTAAAAGGAGGAATTTTCAATGTCTGAAGTGAGTACGGACAAAAAACTGAAAGGAAAAGACCTCATTACCATCGGTATCTTTTCCGCAATCTACTTTGTCATCAACTTTGCCTTCATGCTTCTGGGAGGTATTCACCCTGTCCTTTGGATGCTGATGCCTGGCTTCATTGCTGTGTTTGCAGGCATTCCCTTTATGCTGATGGTAGCAAAGGTTCAAAAACTGGGTGCAGTTTTCCTGATGGGGCTTATCACTGCTCTTATCTATTTTGTCACTGGACAATTTACCCTTGTAATCCTGATCTCGATGGCTTCTACTTGCATTTTGGCCGAAGTTGTCCGAGCGGTGACTAAGTATAACAGCTTCAAGGGAAATTCGATTGCCTATGTGATTTTTTCGCTGGGGATGGTTGGTTCTCCCCTTCCCATCTGGTTGTTTAAGGCCGATTTCCTGGCACAGATTACAGAACAGGGAATGCCCGCTGATTATGTTGCGGCAGTTGAAGCTCTGTCGTCCAATGCAATGTTAATCGTTCTGTTTGTTGCTCCAATCATCGGCGGTATCATCGGAGCATTTATTGCCAGAGGTCTGTTCAAAAAGCACTTTGTAAAGGCAGGAATTGTGTGATGAATGGGGCGGGCAAAAAACATACATTAAAGTTCGATCCACGGACAGAATTGCTTTTGTTGGTGCTGGCAAATATTGTGGCCTTTACCCAGCACTCCGTATGGGTTGAAATTACATGGGTTGTTTTTCTGCTCCTGCTGATCGTTGCCTGCGGGTGTGGGAAATCCGCAGGCAAACTGGCAATCGCATTTGGGATTTGTCTGGCGCTGCAATACTATGTATTCCCAAACGGGCCAAAAATTTTAGCCAGCAGCTTCACGATCATTGTATCTTATGCAAGAAAGATTTTCCCTTGTTTGATTGTCGGTACGATGGTTTTACAGAAAACGCCCGTCCGGGAATTGATGGTTGCACTTCGGAAATGGCATATCCCGCAGGGACTGATTATTCCTTTGTCTGTAACCGTCCGATATTTTCCGGCCTTGAAAGAAGAAACCGGCTATATCCGGGATGCCATGAAGCTCCGTAATATTCATGGGGTACAAAAAATTGAGTGCATATTGGTGCCGACCATGATTTCTGCAACAACGACAGCGGAAGAATTGTCCGCCGCCGCTGTTACGCGGGGGATTGAAAATCCTGCGCCAAAGACCAGCATGATTGAAATGAAGTTCGGCGTGCAGGACTTTTTATGTCTGGCGGCAGGTGTGGTTTTCTGTGTGATTTCCATTACAGTGGGATAAGGAGGTGTTCCATGTGATCCAAATTCAGGATGTATCTTTTGAATATGAGAAAGAGCAGGGAACGCTTTCCCATATTGATCTGAATATCCAGCAGGGAGAATGTGTTGTCCTTACAGGGGAGTCGGGCTGTGGCAAAACAACAGTGACAAAACTGATTAACGGCTTAATCCCTCATTTTGTCGAGGGCGGTACTTTATCCGGCCGGGCGATTGTAAACGGTATGGAAGTGCCGAAAACAGAAATGTACCGTCTGGCAGAGCAGGTTGGCTCCGTGTTCCAAAATCCGAAATCTCAGTTTTTCAATATTGACTCGGACAGTGAGATTACTTTCGGTCTGGAAAATGCGGGTGTCGAACCAAAGAAAATCAAAGAGCGATATGAGGCCACTGTTTCCGCCCTGAAAATTCAATCGCTTTTGGGAAGAAACATTTTTTCCATGTCTGGCGGAGAAAAACAAAGTCTTGCGTTTGCCTCTGTATATGCCATGAACCCGTCCATTTTTGTACTGGACGAGCCAACGGCAAATCTGGACGCTGACGCGATTGACACCTTACGCCAGCAGATTATCCAGATCAAAGAAGAAGGACGGACGGTTGTTATTGCCGAACACCGCCTATATTTCCTGATGGATCTGATCGACCGGGCGATCTTCATTCAAAAGGGGAAAATCGTTCAGATATTTTCCGGGGATGAGTTTCGCAATCTTTCGGATGAGCAGCGTATCAGGATGGGGCTTAGAAGTCTTGTCCATCCTGTGTTGGAGCTGCCTCCCGCCGATCCACCAGGAGCACAGGAAGGCTTATCCGTAGAAAATCTTTCCTGTGCCTTTGATAAGCAGCCGGTATTCAGCAGCCTTGGATTTTCTGCAAAACGGGGCGAAGTGTTGGGAATTGTCGGTCATAACGGCGCAGGGAAAACGACGCTGACACGCTGCCTGTGCGGGCTTTTGAAAGAAGTGGCTGGAACGGTCCGGCTGGATGGCCAAGCACTGAAAGCAAAACAGCGTAATAAGGCCAGCTTCTGCGTGATGCAGGATGTGAACCATCAGCTTTTTTCAGACAGCGTATGGAACGAATGTGAACTGGCGCAGCCGGATTGTCCGCCGGAGCGGATTGAAGAAATTCTCAGGTCTTTTGATTTGCTGGATTTCAAAGACCGTCATCCGATGGCCTTGTCAGGAGGACAGAAGCAGCGCCTTGCGGTTGCCACCGCTATTCTCTCCGACAAGGATGTGCTTGTCTTTGACGAGCCGACCAGTGGGCTGGACTATCATCGTATGCTGGAAGTGAGCAACATGATCCGCAAGTTGAATGATGAAAATAAAGTTATCATCATTGTTTCCCATGATTTTGAGTTTTTGGGTCGGACTTGTGATAAAATATTTGATATGGAGGGATGCTCCAAAGAAAGGAGGTAGCGTCTATGCCGGAATTATTCCAGGAAATGTACTACGGCCCGAATGTTCAAAACCTGGTCGAGTCCGATGATTGTAAAGTCATGCGTTTAAGTGATAGCTCTGGTGAAGGCATGATGACACTCTATCATGTTTTTCCCGGTGTGTTTCTCATGTATAATGATTTTCACATGAAGGAGTGCATTTCGGGTTTCCAGACAGATATGGACCTGCTTTGTATCGACCACTGCCGGGAAGGGCGTATTGAGCAGGAAGTCGGCCAAAATGCCTTTAGCTATTTAGAGGCTGGCGATCTTCGGGTGGATCGCCGCATCCATCATTCCGGCAAGGTGGAATTTCCACTTTCTCACTACCACGGTATTTCCATTGGCTTTCAGATGGAGACTGCGGCAAAGGAAATCCCGGCCTCTATGAAAGGCTTTTCTGTGGATCTTTATGAATTGCAGAAAAAGTATTGCAGCGACCGTACACCCTATGTCATTCCAGGAGAACCGGCCATTGAGCATATTTTTTCCGAACTCTACAATGTGCCGGTCAAAATCAAAAAGGACTATTTCAAGATCAAAGTGTTGGAGCTGCTGCTGTATCTGGACGCACTGGAACTTTCAGGACATACAGAAGAACGCCCCTATTTTTATAAGGGCCAGGTTGAGAAAATCAAAGCGATTCAGGCACTTCTGACGCAGGATTTGACCAAAAACTATACTCTGGAAGAACTCTCCACGCGGTTTGATATTGCCCTGACCCCTATGAAAAACTGTTTCAAATCGGTATATGGCAGCCCGATTTTTACATACATGAGAAACTATCGCATGAACTATGCTGCCTCTTTACTGAAATCAGATAAGTCGTTGAAAGTAGCGGAGATTGCGGGACTTGTGGGATATGACAGTCCCAGCAAATTCGCGTCCGCATTTCATCAGACAATGGGGAAAACGCCGTTGGAATATCGAAAATCAATTATCTGATTGGAATAAAAAAGGCCGTGTGGAGCGGAAAGAATAATTGAATTATGATAGCATTAAGGATGGTTAGCAAAGATTAACCATCCTTTTTTCTTTGCTGGCTAAATTGATCGAGAGAGGTGAATTGATATGAAGCAGCAAAAAGAGCATTGGGTCAAAACGCTTTTCTCTTTTGCAGGTCCCTGCAAGGGGAAAATGACCCTCTCGGTTTTGTGTGCCATTTTAAGTGTTGCCGGAGGCTTTGTTCCGTTTTGGGCGGTGTATGAAATCCTGCTCCTGTTTATTAACCGGACCGCTACTTTGAACAACATTATGCTCTGGTGTTTGGTGGGCGTGGGCGGATACCTGATCCGCGTCATCTGCTTTGGCATTTCCACAATTTTGGCACATATCTCCGCTTACACGATACTGGAAGGTATCCGCCTGAAAATCGCAAACCGACTGATGAGAGCGCCCCTTGGCGAAGTAATGGGACGAAGGATCGGTTACTTGAAGAATATTATCATGGACAAGGTGGAGGATTTGGAGCCGCCTCTGGCCCACATGATCCCGGAGCTGACATCGAACCTACTCCTTCCGGTTGCTATTTTTATCTGGCTTCTGGCGATTGACTGGCGTTTGGGCCTTGCAGTTCTGATTGCTCCGGTTCTGGCTATGATCCCCATGTTCTTTCTCATGCGGAACTATAACAGCCAGTACGCAGCTTATATGGAGGCAAACAATCATGTAAACAATGTCATTATTGAGTATGTGGAAGGCATTGAGGTTGTTAAGGCGTTCAATCAAAGCACCAGTTCCTATGAAAAGTTCGTAGGAGCGGTAAAGTCCTTTAAGGATTTTACCCTGGCATGGTTCAAGAGTACCTGGAAAACAATGAACCTGATGATGGCGATTATGCCCACTACCCTGTTGGGGGTACTTCCCATCGGTTTGCTGCTGACGCAGAGCGGGAGTATCACGCCTGCTGAATTGGCGATGGGAATTATTCTTTCGTTGAGTATTGTCGGCCCGCTGATGAAAGCTACTACTTTTATCAACGAGGCAAAGTCAATGGAGTATGCAGTAGAAGCTGCAAATGAACTTCTGAACCTGCCTGTATTGCCGGACTCTGGCAGGATTGTTCCGATTAGGCACACAGATATTGTTTTACAGGATGTGTCTTTCTCCTATGACGGCACCGAGCAAAACGAAGTGCTGCATGACATCAGCCTGAAAATGCCGCAAGGAAGTTTTACAGCCCTGGTTGGGCCATCCGGCGGGGGCAAGTCCACCGTGGCCCGGCTGATTGCTCGATTTTGGGATGTGACCGGCGGCAGTATCTCCATAGGCGGTACGAATATCAAGGAACTTTCCATCCGGCAGCTTTCCGAATTGGTCAGTTTCGTGACACAGGACAATTTCCTATTCAACTGCTCTCTCAAAGAGAACATCCGCCTGGGTAATCCAAATGCTACGGATGAGGAAGTATATGCCGCCGCAAAAGCGGCCTGCTGTGATGATTTCATTGTTCGACTGGAAAAAGGATATGATACCCCGGCCGGTGATGCTGGCAAGCGGCTCTCCGGCGGAGAAAAGCAACGAATTGCTATTGCGAGAGCAATCCTGAAAAATGCGCCTATTGTGATTTTGGACGAGGCAACTGCCTTCACTGACCCGCAGAATGAAGATAAAATCCAGAAATCCATCATGGCCCTTTCCAAAGGAAAGACCCTGCTGGTGATTGCACATCGTCTGTCTACCATTCAAAACGCAGATCAGATTGTCGTTCTGAAGAAAGGGCAGATTGTTGACTGCGGAAAGCAGGAGGAACTCTTGGAGCGCTGCCCGCTTTATGCGGATATGTGGCAGGCGCATATTGGTGCAAAGAACTGGTCTGTGGGCGAGAAAAAGGAGGTGGCTGTCAATGTTTAAGTCAATGAAACGCATTATCCGATGGGCTGGTAAATATAAAGGCCGCCTCTATCTTGGTTCTGTGTGTTCCTTTTTCAGCAGTTTGTCTACTGCTATTCCTACAATGGCAGCCGCATTCGCACTGGATAAAGCGATCCAGGCATACTGGACGAATTCTGCGATTGATACTGTTTTAATCTGGCAAACGCTGTGGATCATTATTGGCTCGATTGTGCTGAACTTCCTGCTTTCTTATCTCCGGGCAGTGTTGCAGGAAAGCATTGGATATGAAGTGGCCGCCGGACAGCGTATTCATCTGGGCGATGTACTGAAACGGGTTCCCCTTGGGTACTTTTCACAGAACAGTGTAGGTGACATTCTGGCAGGTGTTACCACGGAATTGTCTACTTTGGAATTACAGGGCATGAAAATGGTGGATGTCATCATCAATGGATACGCAAAGTTTATTGCCATCGTTTTATGCCTGATCTTCTTCAGCCCCGTTGCTGCGGTTATTTCCATTGTCGGCGTTGCTCTTTCGGCGCTGGCTTTGCAGGGGATCAGCAGACACAGTGAAAAAACCGCTGCAACAACCCATAAAGCAATGGAAGATATGTCCGGCGCAGCGATTGAATACATCCGGGGGCTTTCCATTGTGAAGTCCTTTGGACAGGAAGGGGCCTCTATTGAGAACTTTCGTAATGCCAGTAAAGATCTGAAAGATATTCATATCAAGGTGGAAAAAGGCTTTACTCCATTTAACTGTCTGCATCTGTTTGCCTTGAAATTGGCTTCGGTGGGAATTGTCTTTATTTGTGCATGGCAGGCATTGCAGGGACAAATGAGTATGGCGTTCTTCCTGATGTTTGTCCTGTTCTCTTTTGTGATGTTCGGCAGTGTGGAGAATATCAATGACGCAGCCCATACTCTTGGAGTTGTGGACTCTGCCATGAATAAGCTGGAAGCATTGGAGAATGTAAACTATATCGACCAGGATGGCACCGACATAAAACCGGCAACCTATGATATTGAGTTTAGGGATGTTTCTTTCGGATATGACAGCCGGATTGTTCTGCATGACCTGAACTTCAAAATTCCGCAGAATAGCACAACAGCCATCGTGGGGCCATCTGGCAGCGGAAAATCTACGCTGTGTAACCTGATTGCCCGTTTTTACGATGTCAACAGCGGAACGATTACCATTGGTGGAACGGATATTCGCAGATTTACCTGCGATAGTCTACTCAAAAATATCAGTATGGTTTTTCAGAATGTCTATTTGTTCCGGGACACCATCAAGAATAACATTAAATTCGGCAGCCCGGACGCTACGGATGAGCAGATTGTCGCCGCCGCAAAAGCGGCCCGCTGCCATGACTTCATAATGGCTTTGCCAGACGGATATGACACGGTGATTGGTGAAGGGGGTTCTTCTCTTTCCGGCGGTGAAAAGCAAAGAATTTCTATCGCCAGGGCGATGCTCAAGGATGCTCCCATTGTTATCTTGGATGAGGCAACAGCAAGCATTGACCCTGAGAATGAGCATTTGATCCAGGAAGCTATTTCTGCCCTGACACATGGCAAGACCATTATTACGATTGCTCATCGTCTGGCCACGATTGAGAACGCCGACCAAATCCTTGTGATTGATGGCGGAACTGTGGCTCAGAGAGGTACACATAAGGAACTGTTGCAACAGGAAGGTACTTATAAAAAGTTTATCCAAATCCGCGAACAAGCCGAGGGCTGGCGGATACAGTAAAGGGAGGTCTTAATGAAACTTCATGCGTCCGGGGAGGACTATCTGGAAACCATCCTTGTTCTCCAAAAGAAACTCGGTATGGTACGCTCCGTAGATGTGGCCCGGCACATGGAGGTGTCAAAGCCAAGCGTGTGCCATGCAGTGGCTACCTTGCGGGACGGCGGTTTTCTCACAATGGACGAAGATCACTTTCTTCATCTGACCGATGTGGGCCGCGAGGTTGCCGAAAAAATCTACGAGCGCCATTGTTTCTTTACCGAGCAGCTTATCGCCGCAGGTGTTGACCCCAGGATTGCGGAGGCCGATGCCTGCCGGATTGAACACATCATCAGCGATGAGAGCTTTTCACGGCTGAAAGAGGCAGCCGCACAAGAGCAAGAATAAACCGAATAAGACAAGCTATCCTGCCCCGCTAAACGGGGAAAGAAAAAAACCGTTGCAGGGCAGGTAGCTTCGTGCGCCCATAATGGATTTTCAGGGTACTGCGGCGGTTTTGAGTAACATCAAGGCCGCCGTTCCTTATGCCCTCGACAAAGGAGTGACGCCTATACGCTGACACGGCGGCTTACGGAGGGAGCCGCCATGAAACAAAGAGCGTTTCGACATAATGCGACAGGGCGCAGGCTATCAAAAAAGCCGCTTGCTGTTCATCGTGGCTTTACGCCCTTCATACTGAATCATCATGCCATGATTTACACGAACTAAAAAGAAACGCACTTGCTGTTGGGGCTGTTGTCCCATTCTGCAGGTGCGTTTTTCTATATAGAGGAACCCCATCATTCCCACGTTGTAGGGGGCCGCCCGACCAGTCTGAATTTCCCGCAATTCAGACTGATCGGAGGTAAAACAGCGTGGACGCTGATAAAAAAAGAATATGGATTCGCGGCCAATTTGTCGAGGTCACGGATGAAGTGTACCGGGCCTATATGCAGGGCGACCGGAAAATGCGCTATTTTGAGAACGATTTGAAAACCGAGCGGTTCGTTCTCGGAAAGGAGGGCCAAGTGGTGCAGATCATCCCCAGCCGCGAAGATTCTTTGGACCGGCTGGTGGATGAAAATGCCCAGCAATTCTCCGATGAGCAGGAAAGTGTGGAGAGCGTGGTGCTTCACAAGCTGGAAGTGGACAGGCTACATACCGCGCTTTCCCTGCTGGCTCCAGAGGAACGTGCGCTGATCCAGGCGCTGTTCTTTGAGGAAAAGACAGAACGGCAATATGCAGACGAGCTTGGCGTGTACCGCAATGCTGTTCATGTTCGGAAAATGAAGGTCCTTAAAAAGTTGAAGCTCTTATTGGAGAGTTAAATCTAATGCCCCTCACCTGGATATTGTTGGGTGAGGGGCATTTTTGACTTCCTCAAATAGAAACAGCCTATCATACAATCTCGTACCATGAGAATATACAAAATTCAAATTCGCACACTTTTTCTGGCATTATAGTTCAGGTATAATATGAACAGAGGAGATTTTTCAAAAAAAGCCCCCTTCTCCACCGAAACTCCACCTTTGTATGTTACACTACCCTTGGAGGTGCAAGCAATGTCAAAAATGATTTTGATTATAGAGGATGAAGAATCCATTCAGAATATCATCAAGGCGTTCCTGGAGGACGCAGGCTACACGGTGGTTCTGGCCGCTGATGGCATGGAAGGAATCGAACAGTTCCGGGCGAACAAGCCTGACTTGGTGCTTCTGGATTTAATGCTCCCGAAAATTGACGGCTTTGCCGTGTGCGAAATTCTGCGGAAGGAGAGCCGGGTTCCCATCATCATGCTCACCGCATTGGATGATGACGACAGCCAGATGAAGGGCTTTGACGCCCTGGCAGATGATTACATTACCAAGCCCTTTTCCATGCCGGTTGTGATGAAGCATATCGAAGCGGTGCTGCGTCGGGCCGAACAGGGCGGCGCTGCGCCCAATAATGTGATCCGCTATAAGGAAATCACGGTGGATACGGATAGCCTTACCGTCCTTGTTGGAACAGAAAGCGTTTCCCTGACCACCAGGGAATTTGAGATTTTGAAACTCCTTCTGGAGAACCAGGGGCGGGTGGTGTCCAGGGAAAGACTGCTGGATACGGTTTGGGGCTACGACTATATTGGCGACGAAAAAATCGTAAACACCCACATCAAGAACATCCGCAAGAAGTTGGGTGTGGACTACATAGAAACCATGAGAGGGGCGGGATATAAAATTGAGAAGGAAGATTAGTCAAAGCATTCAGGCCAAAACCTTCCTCAGTATGCTGGCGCTGCTGGTGGTCTGCTGCATCCTCATTTATGGCATGGTAATGATCTTTCTGCCGAGAAATTATCATACGGAGCTGGAAGGCCAGGTCACTTCCGATTTTTATGACTTGATGGCGGTTCTGGAGCGGAACGGCTGGGAGGCCAGTTCGGACAGTCTGATGGAATTTTCCATGACGAACAACGCCTCAGTGGAAGTCAACGATAATTATGGGAATAATCTGTTCTCCGTGAATTTTGCCGATATGGAGAACCTGGACACTTCCGCTCCCTCTATGAGCTGTTCCGCTACATTCCAGCAAGGCGGGCAGACCTACCATGTATTTGCCAATGCCGCCCTGGTCGCAGTGGCGCAGTCCTATGACATCCTGCTGAAACTCATCCCCTTTATCACCGTTGTGATTCTGTTGATCTCCGTCATTGGGGCGGTGGTTTGTTCCCGGTATTACTCCAAGCCGCTGGTCAGTATCAGCAATGTGGCAAAGCGGATGACCACCCTGGACATGACCTGGAAGTGTGAAGTCAACCGAAAAGACGAAATCGGTGTGCTGGCCGCCAGCCTGAATGAGATGGCGGAGCAGCTCAACAATGCGCTGGCCAGCCTGCGCTCGGCAAACTGGCAGTTGAAGAAAGATATTGAGCGGGAACGCGAGCAGGAAAAGCAGCGCGTAGAATTTTTCACCGCTGTATCCCATGAGCTGAAAACCCCCATTGCCATCATCAAGGGGCAACTGGAGGGCATGATCTATCAGGTAGGTGAATACAAAGACCGCGATACTTACCTGCGCCGGTGCCTGAAAACCACCAATGACATGGAGGCATTGGTGAAAGAAATTCTTTCTGCGGCTCGGATGGGTGGCAGCGATTTCCACTTGGAGCGCACCGACCTGGACATCAGCCAAATGCTGCGAAAGGTCTGCCAGCAGTTTCGTGGCCGAATGGAGGACAAGCAGATCGAGCTTCGCATGGACATCCAGCCGGAATACCACTACCAGGGGGATCGTCGGCTTATGGAGAAGGTGTTCACCAATGTAATCGGAAATGCCGTGGCCTATTCGCCGGTGGGGGCGGTGATTACTGTCACTCAAAAGAATGAAGTGTTTTCCGTGGAGAATACCGGCGTCCACATTGCCGAGGAAGATTTGGAGCGTATCTTCACTCCCTTCTACCGGGTGGACAAATCCCGGAACCGGAACAGCGGCGGCAGCGGCCTGGGGCTGTATATCACCAAAACCATCCTCGACCACCACGAAATCATCTACAACATGGTCAATACGGAAAACGGTGTGAAGTTTACGGCGTTCCTATGGTGATGGCACCATATTATTATCCAAAAGCGTCGGATGCGTATCTCATGGGGTGGCACATCCGGCGCTTTATTATGGATTATCTATGCCTTTGGGTGGATAACAAGTTTATTTTCCGGTGCCATTCAGCCTAATTTCTTATGCTCGCAGCGCCTTTTGAATGTAAGCCTTTCTTTTACGGGAAGTTGCGTTATTGTTAATCTGCGTTGCTTGCCGTATGAGGGCTAATGTGTTACTTTGGATTTATCAAAGCAAAGGAGTGTAACGCACAATGTTTGGAGAAAACTTAAAAACTCTCAGAAAGCAAAAAGGCTTTTCACAGGAAGAATTGGCAACAAGGCTCCATGTAGTCCGACAGACCATTTCTAAGTGGGAGAAAAATTTATCTGTTCCCGACGCCGATACCCTTATCCGATTGGCTGAAATATTGGAAGTATCTGTCAGCGAATTGCTGGGGGCAAAAATTGAAAATGAAAATACCGCCAGTGATGTCGCAGAGCAGTTATCAAGGATAAATGAGCAGCTTGCAATCAAAAATCGCCGCTCACGCCGTATCTGGAAAATCGTTGCCATTATATTGGCGGCTATCGTTTTAATAAACATTTTCATTGCCGTGTTTTTCAGCGTTCCAAACCTCAATGAAGGCATTCAGAGCAATCAGCCAGAGATAACCGATCAAATACAAAACATAGAGGAATGAATGGCAAAGCCAGCCGAACTATTCAACGAAAAATAAACACCACCTGCAAAACAAGCTGATCCGGGCTATCCTAAAGGACAGCCCATAAGAAAACGCCGGACGCGGCGGCCTGCTGGCCCTGCGCCCGGTGCTTTCTTATGGATTTTCCTCTACGCATTTAGAAGCCTTTGCTGGCGGGGATTGGATAATCTGTCCTGCTTACCTGCCGACTACGCCGGGAAAGTCTTACTACGGATGCGCTTTTAACGTCCTAAATGAGTAGACAAGAACGGGATTTTTTGTACCAGAATGGCTTTGCTTGCTGCTGCTTTAGATATAAAGTACAATAGATTTAATTGCTTGTTTCCTGCAGGTTGATTTTTCTTCAAGAAGTTTTTTTGAATTTGACTGGAAATGAATACTTGAAGTGCATCATACAGCTATATCGCCAAAATGCCGTTAAAGCAAAGGAAACGCTCGAAAGGTTGTCAACTGCTTTCAAGTTGGAGCGGTCACTGAACGAATATATTGCAAACTATTCGCTTGGCATGAAACAAAAGGTGTATCTGATTGCGGCCTTTCTTTCTGGTGCAGGAAATCTAATTCTGGATGAACCTTTTAATGGCCTTGATCCAGAAAGCGTTGCTACCCTAAAAAAGTTTCTAATTGAATATCGGGACGCAGGGAACCTTGTACTCTTTTCAGCCCATAACCTTGATTTGGTTGCAAACTTTTGTGACGATGTGGTTTTTATCGACAAGCAGAGAAAGGTTTTCCAGTTTGAAAATCCACGCGACTTTGTACAACTGGAGGACGCCTTTTTTCAAACTTGTGTCTGATAATAAAGGATTAGTATTCTGCCGAACAATGGCAAAAGAAAAAAGCCGTCGTTCAGCAGCTCTTTCTCATGCCAAATTAAAACACGGCGGCTTTGGAACATCAAGGCCGCCGATTTTTTACACCTTATCGCCAACTCCACCTAAAAAATATCTCAACTCCACCTCAACTCCACCTTCGTAGTGTACCATAAGGGTGTTCCCGGCAAACGGGAACACCACCGGAGCGGGGAAACAGCCCCGGCGAAAAACTACGTTAGGAGGTACACAAGTGAACCCACTGGTTTTACACGAAGGAAATGAGGTGGCTCAAACATGAACCTGTTCAAACGGGCCTGCCTGTATTCCATCCGCAAAAAGGGCAAGACCCTCACGCTGCTGGCGTTTCTGCTGGTCATGGCCACGCTGATGCTGACCTGCCTTTCCATCCAATCGGCCACGGAAACGGCAAACGCCAATATCAAAAAAGCCCTGCTGGGCTATTTCACCATCAACGCCAAGACGCTGGAAAACGGTATCCCGGAGGATACGGTGAGCCAGATTCTTGATGTGGATGGCTTGAGCGGCAGGTACACCCTGCGCTCCTATACCTACGCTACTTATTTTGACGCAGACGGGAACCTTCTGGAGATCAACACCGAGGGCGCTGCCCAGGTGCCGGAGGGCTATGAGAACGCCGGACGGGTGGTGGCCAACTCCAATTCCCAGGAGGACAGCTATTTCACCGATGGCGGCTTTGAGATGGTGGAAGGCAGCCCCATCACTACCGAAACCGGCAGCCAGGTGCTGATCCATGAGAAATTTGCCCAGCGCAACGGCCTGTCTGTGGGCGACACCATGCTGCTGGGGAATGTGGAGGACAAAGATAAGACCATCCCTGTGACGGTGGCCGGGATCTTCACCAATACGGAAGAACAGGATTCCATCGGCATGGCCCCGTCCTATGACCTTTACGACAATATCGTGTTTACCGACCTCTCCACCGCCTCTTTCCTGCTCTACGGCACCGAAGGAACCACCAATGTCCAGTACGGGGATTTCTATGTGAACGACCCGGACGAGCTGGAGCGCATTATGACCGATGTGCAGGAACTGGATGGTGTGAATTGGGAGAACTGCACCTTGACCCGTTACGACAACGACTATCAGAACGCCAAGGAATCCCTGGAGGGCTTGCAGAACATCGTCTTTATCGCCATTGCGGTGGTATCGGTGATCTGTTTCCTGGTGCTGGCCCTGTTCCTGACGCTGCGGCTCCGTGGACGAATCCATGAAACCGGCGTCTATCTGGCCATGGGCATTTCCAAAGGCTCGGTGCTGCTGCAATACCTGCTGGAAGTGATTCTTGTGGCAGCCATCGCCCTGGTCATCTCCTTCGGCACCAGCACAGCCATTTCCCATCAGATCGGGAGCAGCCTGCTCTCCCAGGTGACAAGCGAAACCTATGAAACGGTGGACTTAACCGGGGAAAGCGAAGCCGCGGAAGAACCCAGCGAGGATTTGGGCCTTGCCGAGATTGAGGTGGCTGTTTCCGCCGAAGATTACGCACTGGTGTGGGCTTTCGGCATGGTGCTGTGTGTGGCCTCTACCGCACTGGCGGCCTACCCGATCATGAAGATGAAGCCCAAGAGTATTTTGTCGCAGATGAGTTAAGGAGGTGCAGGCGATATGAATTTAGGAATACGAGCGATTTTATATAGCGCACGGAAATGGAAAAAGACCTTGCTGGTGTTCTGTTTGCTTCTTGCCATTACCACTTTGGTGTTGTCCGGGCTGGCGATTGCCGACGCCCAGGAGGAACAGGCTGAGGAACTGCGGGGTGTGACGGGAACCAGTTTTACCGTGGAACGAAACCTATCTACCGGAGGTTGGACAAGCGGTAATGGCGGTTCATATAGCACTCAGGAATTTATTTCAGATGAAATGCTTCAGGAAATTGCCTCAGTAGACGGGATTGCTGGTTATGATGCCTCGATTGTTTCCATGCCTTATTACTTCAAGGAAACGGGCGACAGCGTAGTTACAACGGGCTACACCAACAGTTTTTATACCTATGGCTCTATCAATACGGAGTATAACGATTTATTCGTATCAGGACGATTTGAATTGGTTGAAGGGTCCCATATCACAGAGGATATGACCAATGGCCTTATCATCAGTCGGGAACGTGCCGAACAGAATGGATTGGAAGTCGGCAGCAAAGTTGTTGGAATCAATGACCCTTATACCGATGATCCCGAAGTGGATATGGAAATTGTGGGAATTTTTGAAGTAGTGGCTGACAAGAACGATGAGGCCACAATGTATGATGCGTCTACCATGTGGGATTTTTCCAACTATGCCTTTTGTAGCAAAGCTGCGATGGAGGCAATGTGTGTAAATTATGGTGATGGCAACAAAATTCAAGAGGCAGATTTCTATGTAACTGACGCAGCACAGTTAGAGAGCGTGATAAACGAAGTACAGAGCATTTCTTCTATCAACTGGAACAACTTTATTGTTACAGCCAACGACGAAGTGTATCAGAACATTTCAAGTTCTCTCTCTGACACCGGCACCCTGATTACCACCCTTATTATCGTCATTACCGCTGTGAGCATGGTGCTGATTATCCTTATCCTCTCTATGTCTATCCGCAGCCGGAAACGGGAAACTGGCATTTTACTGGCGGTGGGTATCGCCAAGCCTGCGGTCATTCTCCAATATGTGCTGGAAACCCTGCTGATCGCAGTGGTGGCCTTCCCGCTGGCCTACCTATCCAGTAAGCAAGTGGCCGGCACCCTGGGTACACTGTTCGGCAAGGCCGCAGAGAATGTCATCGTCACACCGGAGCACTTTATGCTGGTGGCCATCGTGGGCGGCGTCCTGCTGGTTGCGGCGGTGCTGGTGTCCAGTATCTCGACCATGCGGTTGAAGCCCAAGCAAATCTTAGCGCAGATGGAGTAAAGGAGGCGCAATATGAACCACAAAACGAATTTAGGAATACGAGCGGTTTTACATACCGCGAGAAAATGGAAAAAGACCTTGCTGGTGTTCTTCCTGCTCTTGGCTATTACCACCCTGGTAATGTCCGGGCTGGCGATTGCAGACGCACAAGAGGAGCAGTCGGAAGAACTGCGTGGCGTAACAGGGGCCAGTTTTACTGTCAATGCCAACAACGGCTATACCCTGCAGCCTGTCACAGACGAAATGATTGAGGAAATCGCCGCGATTGACGGAGTAGAATCCTATAACACTTCCCATTGGACAATCGTAAATCTCTATCATCAAGATACTTTGATGAAAGGGACAGATGAACGAGAATATGTAGCAGACCTTTTTTATGGAACAGGCTGCTTTGATTCGGAGTATTCTCCACTGTTTCTTAGTGGAGCCTTGCGTTTAACAGAAGGCTGCCATGTAACGGAGGGTAATAGTGGAATTATTTTGTACGAAGGCTTGGCTGAGAAATATGGATTGTCCCTTGGCGATACGCTCGAAATTAAAAACGGGAATCCAGACGACCCGTTGGTTGAGTGTGAGATTGCTGGTCTGTTTGAGGTCATCGCGGATGATGACGACGAGCAGGCAACTATGGCAAAGCCCTCAACCTTATACGATTACGAGAACTATATCTTTACAGATATGGATACCATGTCGGCTGTTTCTGCGCCCTATACGGCCAGCAATGGAAATGGGATTACTTCCGTTGACTTCTTCGTTTCGGACGCTGCTAAGCTGGAAAGCATTGTCCAGGAAGTGCAGAACAGCACCTCTATCGACTGGAACTCCTATTACATCACCGTGAGCAATGAAGTGTACGAGCGCATTTCCAGTTCTATTGCGGATACGACTACTTTGGTTACGACGCTGATCGTGGTGATTACTGTGGTGAGCATGGTGCTGATTGTTCTCATCCTTTCCATGTCCATCCGCAGCCGAAAGAGAGAAACCGGCATTCTTCTGGCGGTGGGAATCGCCAAGCCTGCGGTGATTCTCCAGTATGTGCTGGAAACCCTGCTGATTGCGGTGGTGGCCTTCCCGCTGGCGTATCTATCGAGCAAGCAGGTTGCCGGCGCCCTGGGGACGCTGTTCGGCAAGGCGGCGGAAAACGTCATCGTCACGCCGGAACATTTCATGCTGGTGGCTGTCGTGGGCGGCATTTTGCTGGTGGCGGCGGTGCTGGTTTCCAGCATTTCCACCTTGCGGTTGAAGCCCAAGCAGATTTTGTCGCAGATGGAGTAAGACCATCCACCCCCCTAAAATAACGAAATGAGGTAATCACTATGAGTATCATGGAAATCAAGCAAGTGGGATATTCCTACGATAATAAAAAGAAAGTCTTAAAAGGCGTCAACGCCGAAATGGAACAAGGCAAACTCTACGCCATCCTGGGGCCTTCCGGCTGTGGCAAAACCACCCTGCTTTCCCTGATCGGCGGCTTGGACAGCCCCGGCAGTGGCCAGATTTACTTCGATGGGCAGGACATTGCCAAGACGGGGCTTTCCGACCACCGGAAAAACCATGTGGCGTTTATCTTCCAAGCGTACAACCTCATCGACTACTTGACTCCCACGGAGAATGTGTCGCTGACTTCCAAGCTACCGCCGCTGCCCATTTTGGAGCGGCTTGGCCTGACGAAAGAGGAATCGAAGCGCAATGTGCTGAAACTCTCCGGCGGCCAGCAGCAGCGAGTTGCTATTGCCCGCGCCCTGGCAAGTGAGGCCCCGGTGATCCTGGCGGACGAGCCTACGGGCAATCTGGACGAGGACACTGCCCAGGACATTACCGAGATCCTCAAAGAGAGCGCCCACAAGATGAACAAGTGTGTGGTGGTCGTTACCCACTCCAATGAGCTGGCGAAGCAGGCCGATGTGGTGTTCCGTCTGAAAAAGGGTGAGCTGCAGGTTCTGGAGCGCGTTCAAGATGGAGCCGCCCAGCCCCAATCCCGCAGAAACAACGCTTCCCGCAGTGAAAGGAGGGCGCATTGATGGAGATGGACAGCAATCCAATCACAAAGCCCTCGAAAAAAGGAGCTATCCTTTCCGCAGTTTTTTATGCTCTTGCGGTGGTGCTGCTGATTACAGCTTTTGTCTCCTTGGCAGCCTGCCATCAAAATATCACCCGGCAGCTTGAGCAGGGTGTCCCTGTGCAGGGAAATGAACTGGCCATTGTGAATCTCTATCTTACAAGCTGTGTGCAGTATTTCGCCTTTGCCGCCGCCATGGTGTTTTGCGGCAAGGCTGCCCGCAGGGTGCTGGCGCTCAAGAACGAAGCGCCGGTACGGGTCACTCCCTATATGCTCAATCCCCCGGCAGAGGCCACCGGTTCCGATTATACCGATGAGGTGGAGCCGGAGGATGACGATACGGATTTTGAGGCTTGGGGATTCCGGGAAAAGGAAGAATAAATAAAAAAGACACGCCGGCGGGCTTGCAGAGCAGCAAGCCCTCGGCCATGTCTTGAAAACAGGAGAATGGAGGTGATTCCCATGCAGCAAACAGAGTGGGTTTATTGTCCCGTCTGCGGGAATAAAACCCGTGATCGAATCAGGAAGGATACGGTTTTAATCAATTACCCTCTCTACTGCCCAAAGTGCAAACGAGAGAGCTTGATTCAGGCGAAACAACTACATATCGTTGTCATCAAAGAGCCAGACGCATAGACGCAGAGCCGATGAACCTGTGAGAATTTCCCACGGACATCGGCTCTTTTTCACTCTTTGGGCTGGCTGTCCAAGGCTGCCCTAACTGTCGCCTTGATGATCTGCATAGAACGCTCATCGCAGTTATACAGCATACGGACAAGGCTTTCCATTTCAGAATCCTCAATCTGCTTTTCTGGGAAGAAAATCTGATCGGGTAAAATGGACAGCTCCCGAATCAGCTTGTAGAGGATGTCATAGCTGGGCTTTTTGCCTTCGTTCTCAATACGATATATAAATCTTTCGCCTACTCCGACTTTGGCGGCCAGATCTTCGACCGTAATATCTGCTTTTATGCGGGCATTCTTGATGATCTCACCAAGCGTTTCATGTTTACTCTGCACCTACAGTTCACCTCTCTTTCTATTTTACAGATTTATGCCAGATTTATAATGGCATAGCAGTTCAAATTTTAGAGAACTGACAGTGCAGAGAAAAGTGAACTGACACGAATTGCATAGATGGCCCTGCCAATAAAAAAAACGAGGTTTTGGCAGGGTGGTTTGTCATGCCCATCCCTCCAGACCACGTTTTGGCCTGGAGGGATATTTCATGCGTTGGTCATCCTGCGCACCGCTGCTCATTAGAAGCAGCGAGTATGATTCTATGTCGTAGGCCGCCTGCTTGACGGTGTACGGTCAAAAAAACTTCCCGTTTTTCAACGGGATATTATGCCCTTCATACTGAACCATCATGCCATGATTTACACGAACTAAAAAGAAACGCACTTGCTGTTGGGGCTGTTGTCCCATTCTGCAGGTGCGTTTTTCTATATAGAGGAACCCCATCATTCCCACGTTGTAGGGGGCCGCCCGACCAGTCTGAATTTCCCGCAATTCAGACTGATCGGAGGTAAAACAGCGTGGACGCTGATAAAAAAAGAATATGGATTCGCGGCCAATTTGTCGAGGTCACGGATGAAGTGTACCGGGCCTATATGCAGGGCGACCGGAAAATGCGCTATTTTGAGAACGATTTGAAAACCGAGCGGTTCGTTCTCGGAAAGGAGGGCCAAGTGGTGCAGATCATCCCCAGCCGCGAAGATTCTTTGGACCGGCTGGTGGATGAAAATGCCCAGCAATTCTCCGATGAGCAGGAAAGTGTGGAGAGCGTGGTGCTTCACAAGCTGGAAGTGGACAGGCTACATACCGCGCTTTCCCTGCTGGCTCCAGAGGAACGTGCGCTGATCCAGGCGCTGTTCTTTGAGGAAAAGACAGAACGGCAATATGCAGACGAGCTTGGCGTGTACCGCAATGCTGTTCATGTTCGGAAAATGAAGGTCCTTAAAAAGCTCAGGTCTTTATTGGAAGATTTGCAGTAATCATTAACTCTGCATAGCAGAGAAGAATCAATGACAATGTAATAGGAAACGCCGGGCGTAGGGCAAGCAGGCCGCCGCGTCCGGCGTTTTCTTATGGGGGTTGATACGCATTTAGAAGCCTACTCTGGAAAGAATTGGATGCCCTGTCCTACAAAGGGCGTTCTCTCTCCACCGGCGACGTTGTAGTGTTCCAGCAGCGCGACAAGCAGGCGGCTTACTATGTGGACGCGGGGGCTGGCTATCGGGAAGTGCCGGAATTTTTCAATCCGCAAGAAAAGCAGCTTACGCCGGACGCTTCACTGACCGGCGAACGCATCCAGACGCCACGAGGCAGCTTCTATGTAACGGCCATGAGCCGGGAGCAGATCGAAGCTGCCGGGTATGGCTTTCACCATCAATCCGAGGATGGAAAGTACCTTATCATGGGGAATGGCACACAAGCCTATGCTATCCCCGCCCAGCAGGAAAGCCATATCAAGACCGCCGAAATGTCCACCGAGCAGAATTACAACATGATCGACGGCACCCTGAACAATGCCCCGTCGATGGGCGAACTGGAAGCCAGAGCAAAGGCCGGGGAACAGATTTCCCTTTTCGATGTGGCCGAGGCAGCCAAGGCAGAGGCACAGAAGCCGAAGCAGACCCGCACGGCGTCCAAGACCGCCCAGCGCCAGAAAAAGCCGTCCATCCGGGCGCAGCTCAAAGCCGCCAAGGAGGAACAGGCCAAGAAACCACCGGCACGGGAAAAATCTAAGGAATTGGAGGTGTAAAGCCGTGAACAAGTTTGAAAATGTGGATGTGCTGGCCGCATTGGAACAGCTTATGCGGCAGAACACCGCCTTTTAGCCCGCGCTCTGCTGGGCCTTGATGCTGTTCTCCAAATCAATCCGCAGGGTGATTTCCTTTGTGGCTTTCCGTTTCGGGCCTCTGTCCACGGCCAGCCCCTTGATCCGGCGGGTAATGGCTTCTTCCATGTAGTCCTCACCCAGCGTCTTGCAGCGGGTGAAGCGTTCCTGTCCGGGGGCGCGGAAAGAAACGAATTTGCCTTGTTTGATTTCATAGCCCTGCGCCTGCATGAGCCGCAGGAAGTCGTCAAAGTCTTGGGCCTGCGGGATGGCCGCGTCGATGGCGATTTTCAGTTTGGCTTTCCAGCTCTTGCCTTTGCGCTGGGCGTCCCATTCGGCGTAGGACTTGCCCTTGTCCTTGCCCGGCTTCACCACGGACAGGCCGTTTTCCTTGCACAGCCGGTCACTGGTTCGCCGGATGTAGGCGTAGCTGCGCCGGTTGGAAATGTACTTGCGCTGCTGTACCATATCCACGGCGCAAAAAATGATGTGGTTATGCAGATGGCCTTTGTCTATGTGGGTAGTCAGCACATAGGGATATTTGCCTTGCAGCACTTCGTCGGCAAGCTGCCGCCCGATCTCATGGGCCTGCTCCGGCGTAGTTTCGCCCGGTTCAAAGGCTTGTATCAGGTGGTGGGCCAGATTGTTGCCTTTGTTGAACGCCTGCGCCAGCAGCATTTGAAATTCAATGTCCGCCGTTTCGTAGGAACAGCCAAAGGACGATACCAGCATTTTATCGTCCGTCTTGTCCGGGTTTTCGATGTAGTCAAGGGCCGCTTTCAAATTCACCTTGATAGGATGGATCTTTGTAACTGCCATATCTGTGCCAGCGCCCCCTTAATGTCCTCAACGTCCTGCGCGTACACAGCCCCGGTACTGTTGATACGCCGCGCAATCTGGTTGATGTTGACGCCGATTTTTTGCAGCTCTGCGGTCTGCTCCCGGATGTCGCTGGTGTCCATGTGGACGATATACCCGTCAATCAGCATTTTCCGGGCGTAGGCCGAGAAATTCCTTGTGCCGAGCTGGGCCATTTTCTGCTGGATCAAGGCCCGTTCTTCCGGCGTCACCGGGACGCGCAGCACGATTTGACGCTTTCGGTTTGCCATTGCGGTTCACGCTCCTTTCCGGCAAAGGGGTTTGGGGGTTTCCCCAACAAGCAAAACGGACGGCCCGGCAGGGGCGGGACGGTACGTTTTTCGGAAGTGTGGCTACACTTCCTATGCTTGCTGTTTTTGTTCTTCTCCGCTATAAGTACATTCGGAAAGCTCCAAACTACCCGCAAAACAGGGACTTCCCCGGAAAAAAAGTGCAAAAAAATAAGGACGCTTCCGCGTCCCCACAAACAGAAGAAAACAGAGGATGGTTTTCAGGCATCCCCCGTTTCTTTCTTCTTTGGCTGTTCAATTTTCATGGCCCCGTCAATCGCGCCCTCGATGATCGGCAGATATTTTTCGGGACACAGTTTCAGTTTGTGGCCGACCCGCTGGCGCTGCTCACTTTCCGAGCGCAGCACTTCGGGATTAAAATACCGTTCCACAGGAAGCCCGCAGGTCTTGATAAGCTGGATTACGACCGGGAGGCTGGGGATTGTCCCTTTATTCTCAATGTTGGCGAGATACCGCCATTCAATACCTACCATTTCCGCCAGCGCCTTACGCGCCAGATGCCGGGCTTTCCGCGCAGCCTTTACGTCCGCGCCGAAAGTTTCAAAGCCGGGGCAATCTTCTACTTTCGCCATATAACATCACCCATTTACATTGTATAATTCATATTTCTCCAATGGAATGTTGCTATATGCATGTAAATTAAACTTTATAATTCATGTTTATTTGATTATGCGGTCATAAAACCTTGACACCAAGGAGACTGATCCGAGCATTCTACGCATTTCAAAGCATCTTCCCCAAGGATTGGTACAATCCTATTGTCGTCTTGTCAATCACTTACCAGAAGCCCGTTACAGCGGATCTTCAGCGGCCTAACTGCGTAGCAGGAGGCCATTTCCTACATAGCAAAAGCCATCTGCCGTCTTGACAACTGTTTTTGTGTGTTTTATACTGTATTTGAAGCAATAATACAGTAAAACCAGAAATGGCGGTGAGAGTTTGGAGATAGTCGTGAGTAATAAAGCAAGCCGACCTCTGTATGAGCAGATTTCTTCACAGATTAAGGCGGCTATTATGAGTGGTGAACTGAAAGCCGGAGAAGCTATTCCCTCTGTGCGTTCTCTGGCAAAATCATTGCAAATTAGTATTCTTACAGTGCAAAAAGCGTATGCCACCCTGCAAGATGATGGTTTTATTGAAACAACCGCTGGAAAAGGCTGTTATGTATCAGCACAAAACCAAGACTTCTATCTTGAAGAACAGCAGAAGAAGATTGAAGAAAAATTTGCAGAGGCAATCGAGATCGCACGCACAAGCGGTATATCTCTCGATAAGTTGACCGACTTACTTACACTTATGTATCAGGAGGATGATGGAGAATGAATGATGCTTTAACTATTTCAGGTTTAACCAAGAACTATAAAGATTTTAAGCTGAATGGGATTTCTTTCTCTGTTCCCTGTGGCTCTATTGTAGGCTTAATTGGTGAGAACGGAGCAGGTAAAAGCACAACCATTTACTCGATCCTCGGCATCGTAGTAAAAGATGCTGGAACGGTTACAATTTTAGGCAAAGAGGAACAAAAAATTGATAATGCCGTCCGTAATCAAATAGGTGTTGTTTTTGACGGCGGAAGTTTTCCTGATACGCTTACAGCAAAAAAGCTGAACAATATATTCAAAAGTGTATATACAGAATGGGACGAAAATCAATTTTTTTCTTTGCTAACCAAGCTGTCATTGCCAGCAGATAAAAAGATTAAAGAGTTTTCCAAAGGAATGAAGATGAAGCTCTCTATTGTAGTTGCATTATCTCACCATTCCAAACTGCTGATTTTAGACGAAGCTACCAGCGGACTTGACCCCGTTATTCGGGACGACATCTTGGATATTCTGCTGGATTTTGTTCAAGATGAAGAAAACTCCATTTTGATTTCTTCACATATTACTACTGATCTTGAAAAGATTGCTGATTATATCGTTTTCATACACGAAGGGAAAGTCGTCTTTTCAAAGCCCAAAGACGAGCTGACAGAACAGTATGGCATCATAAAGTGCGGAGCTGCACAGTTTGATGCTTTGGATAAATCCGACATTATTGTGTATCGTAAAATGGATTATGAATGGCAGATTTTAATTGCCGACCGCATAGCAATGCAAAAAAAATATCCCAAGGCAATGATCGTACCGGCAACGATAGATGAAATCATGTTGCTCTATGTAAAGGGGGAAGCAAAATGAATGGGCTAATCAAAAAAGATTTCTACTTGATTATGAAAGAAATCCCTGTGCTTTTCTTTGTTATTGTTGGAGCTGGTGGAGCTTTGGCTAATCTAACCTCTCCGTTGATTTTTATTATCGCGGCAGCAGTGATTTTTAGCACGGCTACCCTGGCGACTATCCAAAACGACAAGGCAACGTCATGGAATAAGTTTTCCATAACGCTACCAGTATCTAAACAACAAATCGTTATCGAAAAATATGTTGTGTATGCTCTACTTGTGATATTTGGAATTTTAGTGGGAAGCGTTATCAGCATACCTATCGCAATCGGAACAAAAACTTTTCAGATGGACTCCTATTTATCAACAGTGTTTATTGGTTTAGCACTCGCATTGATCTCTGGCAGTTTCAGTATTCCGTGTTCGTTTGTTTTTCCTGTTGAAAAAAATGTACTCATTGTTTCTTTATCGGCATTGGGAACCATTGGATTTTCGTTTCTGATAATGGCACTGGTTGACCTTATTTTCAGCATTGAAAGCTATCTTTTGATTGCCAGTTGTATTATTGCAGTTTTGGGAATTGTTTCATACATTTCTTCCGCTTTCATTGCAAAAAAGACGATATACCGTCGCGGAGTAAAAAGTTGAGGGTTAAATTGGCCTCTCATAGACTATTTGTTAGAAAGGGTGATTTCAATGGGTAATCAAAAGCAATATGTCTGTCCATGGTGCGGTGGAAAAGATGTCGTTGAGGGTATTCAATCTGCTTACGCAAAAGTTCAGCCTAACAAGACTTTAACATTCAAAGGCGAAAGTTTAGTTCACGTCATTTGTAAGGAATGTGGCACAGTGATCCGATCCTATGTGAAAAATCCCAAGATTTTTGAATGATATTGTTTGGAGCAACTAAATGAAACGCCCAGTACCTTATGCAAAAACACAATGGGGTTTATATCTTATCAGCGGATGCAATACTTGAAAGAACCAGACATACCGACGCAGAGCCGATAACCGGCTTCTCTTTTCAAGGAGATTAAAAATGTGGGATATAGAGGTAAAAGAAACCGTTTGGCATCGACTTGCCAATGAAATATTCTTTCGTATTCTTCGTGGAGAATACACGATTGGTAAAAAGTTACCATCGTATATCTATATTGCAAAGGAGGCTGGGAGCAGCCCGGAAACAGTCAGAAAAGCATTGCGTGAACTACAACGACATGGTGTGATTGAAAAAACTCGGCTGGGATATTTTGTGACTTCGGATGAAACTAAAGTAATCTCTTTTCGTCATCAGTACCTTGCATCTATTGAAAAGGAATATCTTGACGCCAGAAAAAAAGTGATCCACCTTGACAAAGGGAACTAAAACGCTTAATACTATGACGGCTACATGAATAAGTTGTGTACCCGGACGCTCTATGATCTGGACGGTTCGCCTCATGTGCGGGTGGACGAGTACATGAAACACCGCTTGCAAAACAAGCTGATCCGGCCCATCCTAAAGGACAGCCTATGAGAAAACGCCGGGCGCGGCGGCCTACTGGCCCTGCGCCCGGCGTTTTCTTAGGGGTTGTTTTCTACGCATTTAGAAGCCTGTTTTGGCAGGGATTGGATAGTCTGTCCCACCTGCCCGCCGACTATGCAAGGAAAGACTTGATTTTCATGGGCTTTTATCTCTCTAAATGCGTAGACGGGAGGTATTTTAACCGCGCCATACCCGGCTATCATAACAAAATTGAAAGTTGAAAGCACTGGCGGAAACGCCTTTTCCATATTTTCACGCTCTGCCACCTCTTTTCCGGCCTGATTTTGCGTACTCTCACAACGGCCTTGCGTGCATTATACGGAATTGTAGGACGCTCATTATCCAAACCGGCGCAGATCATTGACATATTTTTATCTGCATAGGATTTTTCAATCATATTTATTTCCGTGCGGCCAAAGACAGGTATCTTTGCCGCTGTCGTTCGGCCTCTTTCTTCCGGCGCATAGCTGCCACTTGATTTGCCCTATACTTACATCCTATTATTCATATTTCTGGCCTTGTTTTAGCTTTCCCTTTCCCATATAATCAAAACAAAGAAAAAATCTCCGCTGTAACATTTTGCGGACATTTGACTGATATGCTAACACAAAAAGGAAGTGAGAATATGAAACAAATCCTGATTGTCGAGGACGACAGCTTTTTCCTTAAAATGCTATGCTATAATCTTGCAGCAGATGGTTACGGAATAACTTCTGCTTTGAATGCAAGAACCGCTATCGAGGCTTTACGAACACGGGAGTTTGATTTAGTGCTGCTTGACATCAATCTGCCGGACGGGAACGGGTTTGAACTGTGTAAGCTGATAAAGCCGGATCACCCTGATACCATTGTTATTTTTCTAACTGCAAACGATCAGGAAAGCGACCAGATACGCGGTTACGAAGTGGGCGCGGTAGATTATATTACCAAGCCTTTTGTCATAGGAGCCTTGCAGCGGAAAATCAAAGCCATGTTTTCTATGCTGGAACATCATAGACCCGCAAAGGATATTTACGACGACGGTATGCTGTTTCTGGATTTCTCGGAGCAGACAGCTTCTTTGAATGGGAAACCGTTGACGCTCTCCCCGATGGAATATAAAATGCTGAACCTGTTCCGTAAAAATCCTAAACAGGTACTTACCCGTCAGCAGCTTTTAGAAAAGCTATGGGACGTAGACGAAAAATTTGTTGACGAGCATACGTTGACAACGACAGTAAGCCGTATTCGCAGCAAAATTGAAGCAGATGGCGGCACGCCCTATATCAAGACGATATACGGCATGGGCTATCAATGGACGGGAGGCGAAGCAAAATGAAAACCCGTCCTCTCTCTGTTAAGCGTCTGTTTCTATGGATTTGTATTGGGCTGCTACTCTCCATGACAGCGATCACGCTTATCTTATTTTCTTTAACGCTTGAAGTCGCGGTATTGATAGTAGGAGCCGCGCTTATCGGTTGCGCCCTTGTATGGCTCTTTGTGTTGACGCAGGCTTTTGGAAAACGGCTTTCCCTATTTACTTCTGAACTATGCAAAACCCTTGATAATATGATGGATGGCGACGAGGAACCGAAACCGGCAGACAACAGCGAAACCCTCTTTGCCCGTATCAATCACCGCCTAACTCGTCTTTATCAGATTATGCAGGAAAACCGCCGCAAAGTAGAGGAAGAACGGCAGGAATTACAAACCCTTGTGTCGGATATTTCCCACCAAGTAAAAACGCCCGTTAGTAATTTGAAAATGGTAACAGATACGTTGCTAACAAGGCCGGTAACAGAAGCCGAGCGTATTGATTTTATTAAGGGCGTCCGCAGCCAGACGGACAAGCTGGATTTTCTTTTTCAAGCCCTTGTGAAAACTTCCCGACTGGAAACAGGCGTGATACGTTTGGAAAAGAAACCGGGACGTATTTATGATACTGTCGCCCAAGCCATGAGTGGGATTGTGTATGCTGCTGAAAAAAAGCAAATTGGCGTTTCCGTAGATTGCCCCGAAAATCTGACGGTTGCCCATGACAGCAAATGGACAGCCGAAGCCATTTTTAACCTGTTGGACAATGCAGTAAAATATACGCCAGCGGGCGGGAAAATCACCGTAACCATCGAAGAATGGGAAATGTATGCAGAGATTAAAGTTGCCGATACAGGCAAAGGCATTTCCGAAAGAAACCAGGCGGCGATCTTCCGTCGCTTCTATCGTGAAGAAGAAATACACGAACAGCCGGGCGTCGGTATCGGCTTATATTTAGCGCGTGAGATTGTTACAAAGCAAGGTGGCTACATTAAAGTTGTATCGGAATTAGGAAACGGTTCTGCTTTTTCTATTATGCTTCCTTTGCGTTAAGCTGGTGGCGGACAGCATTTTGAAGCTGCCCGCCGCAACTTCTTTTTGAAATGTCCGCGCTTTGTAACATTTCAGCGTGGTTTTCAATCGGATTTCTCATTAGCGCGGACATTTCTGTGACATTTGAGTTTTATACTATCCTTATCAACAGGCAGGAAGCCTTGAAAGGAGTTTGAGATATGAGAGTTTTACAGACGGTTGACCTCAAAAAATATTATGGTGAAGAACCGAACATTACCCGCGCCCTTGACGGAGTGAATTTTTCCGTAGACGATGGAGAGTTTGTAGCGGTTGTCGGTACGTCCGGCAGCGGTAAATCCACCCTGCTGCACATGATGGGCGGGCTTGACACGCCCACTTCCGGCAGCGTCTTTGTACGGGACAAGGATTTATCCAAAATGAATGATGAACAGCTTACGATTTTTCGCCGCCGCAATATCGGCTTTATCTTTCAGAACTATAACCTTGTCCCCATTCTGAATGTGTATGAAAATATCGTGCTTCCCGTAGAGTTAGACGGAGATACGGCAGACCAGCGATTTATGGACAATGTTGTGAATATGCTCGGACTGGACGACAAGCTGAAAAATATGCCGAACCACCTTTCCGGCGGTCAACAGCAGCGTGTAGCGATTGCCCGCGCCTTGATTACCAAACCGGCGATCATTCTTGCCGATGAACCCACCGGAAACCTTGACAGCAAGACCAGCGCAGATGTTCTTGGGCTTATTAAACGAACCAGTACCGAATTTCACCAAACCGTAGTGATGATTACCCACAACAACGATATTGCCCGCCTCGCAGATCGGATTGTCCGTATTGAGGACGGAAAAATCGTAGGATAAGGAGGGTGAACACTATGACATGGCCTTTTGAGAATGATACCAGTGCTGTTGTGAAACGCATATCGAATAGAAGTATATCCGCAAATAGGAAAAGAAATCTTTTTACAATAATCACGATTGCTCTTGCAGCAGCACTGTTATTAGCAATTATGCTTTATGGATTTGGGACTTCACAAGCAACTATCAACCGAACAAAAGATACAGCACAAATTGTATTCACAAATATAACGCAGGAACAGGGCGACAAGTTATATAAACAAAATCAAATTGATTGGATTGGTGAGTTTACACTTGTGTCTACTGAACAGGTGAATAATTCAACTTTCTATCTGCAATACGGAAATGCGGAAATGTTTGATGCACAAGGAATGACATATAGCGGAAATATCCCTGTTTCCGCAAATGAAATCATGCTGCAAAAGTCTTTCTTGAAAGAATTGGGCTATGGAACGGAACTCGGTCAAACAATTTCCATTCCTCTTGCAAATGGTCAAACGATTAGTTTTATTTTATCGGGCATTATTAACGTAGAAATGGGTGACATAGGCAGCTATATGGGTATGGTGTCGAAAGAATACGCCGATCAAGAAAATGGTGGAACCGCCACATTAGATTACTATGTTGGGCTGAAAAATGCGGAGAATATGTCTGAAGAAGAAGCTACTAATTATGCGAATGAGTTGGCAAAAAGCCTTAATATCTCTGACGAACAGGTTATTGTGCGCTCTGACTATTTTGTAACGATGGAAAGAGGGCTTATTAACAGTGATATGTATTTATATCTTTTGATTGGAGCGATTACCTTTATAGGTTCTGGAATTGTAATATATTCTATCTTTTACATTTCCGTTGCCGAAAACATCAGAAGCTACGGACAACTCCGCACGATTGGAACCACCAAAAAGCAGATTAAGAAAATCGTTTATCTTGAGGGTAAAAAATTGGCTGGAATTGGCATTCCGCTTGGCTTGATTGCAGGAAATCTTATAGGGTATTTTATAATTCCAAACGGCTGGAATTGGCTTACCTCTTTGATTATGACGGTAGTTGTAGGCATATTTGCATTTTTCATTACAATGTTTTCCATTCGTACGCCTGTAAAAAGGGCTTCTCTTGTTTCACCGATTGAAGCCACAAGATATACCACTTATCAAGGCGGAGCAACGGAGAGCAATAAACTGCACCGCACAATATCGCCGCTGTCGTTAGCAAAGGTTAATTTGTTGAGAAGTAGGAGAAAATTCCTCTTAACGATTGTTTCATTATCCATTGGTGGAGTTTTGCTTGTAACGGTATCTACACTTATGGTTTCTTACAATGGAGTAGCAGAAGTTAGAGGAAAGAGTTTTCCTTTCGGAGAATATCAACTTGAATTAAACGAAAATGATGATGTTTCTCTTTCTCAATTACAAGCGCAAAATATATTTGATGATGATTTTATAAATGAAATTACAGCTTTGGACGGTGTTACGGGTGTTAAACGCTGGTACTCTATTGACGCTGTTTGTAATGTAAATGGCTCGCGGGTAAAAAATGTTCAAGGATATACCAAAGATGAAGTTTCGGCGTTAGAAGCTAATCTGCTTGAAGGAACCGTAGATTATGACACATTAGTTTCTCAACGTGGCGTTGTTTTACTGCAAGATCGGGCAGATGATGGCTACTGTTCAGCTTCGCTTGGAGATATTGTCGAAATTGAACTTACAAATGCAATGGGCGAAAATGTAACGGAACCATTTACCGTTATGGGGATTGTAAGCAATTATCAGTATGCAGGGAACAAAAAGTGCTTTACAATGCCTGTAACTCTTATGAACGACATTATGCAAGCGGATTGTACTGACATTTTAGAAATCAGTACGGATAGCGAAAAGACTACCTCTGTCGAAAGCCCATTATTGCAAATAATAAGCAAAAACCCCGGACTTTCAATTTATACATTCCAGGAAAGCCTAAATTACTATACCTATCAGCAGCAATTTATGAATAGCGTAATGCTAATTGTTGCGATCTGTATCGCTTGTTTCTCTTTGATAAATCTAATAAATACAACGATAACCAACTTCTTATCACGCAGACAAGAAATCGGAGTTTTACAGGCAATCGGATTAAGTAAAAAGCAATTAGCGCAAATGCTCCGTTATGAAGGTATCATCTATGCGCTAATAACCACCATTTTTACCGTGTGCCTTGGTTCGGGTTTAGGCGCTTTGTGCGTAAATGCAATAAGAGCCGCTAACCCCTACTACTTTTATGAATTTCCGTGGGTTGTAATTTTAGGGTACTTGGTATTCTTGATTATCATGCAGATAATATTAACAGCGTTCATGTTGAACAGCTTGAAAAAGCATTCACTTGTGGAACAAATTAGGGTAACAGAATAATCTTCGAGAAAGAGAACCGGGGCGGTTTATAGCTGCTCCGGTTCTCTGTATTTGTGTTTGTGAAGAAATTTTTTTGAAATCTCCGCGTTTTGTAACATTTCAGCCTGTTTTTCTGTCGAAAATTAGTGCTGCTCGGACATTTCTGTGACATTTGGATTTTATAATAATCTTCAGAAAAAGGAATAGTCTGTTATCAAGCTGCCGGACGACGGCAAAAGAAAAAAAGCCGTCGTGCAGCAGCCCTTTTCCCATGCCTGATTACATTACGGCGGCTTTGAATACATCAAGGCCGCCGTTCTTTATGCCCTCATACGGAATGACGCCCTGACGCTGGCGGGATCGGCGGCCCACGGAGGGAGCTGCCATGAAGCAAAAAGCGTTTCGACATAATGCGACAGAGCGCAGGCTGTCAAAAAAGTCGCTTGCTGTTCACCGTGGCTTTACGCCTTTCATACTGAACCGTCATGCCATGATTTACACGAACTAAAAAGAAACGCACTTGCTGTTGGGGCTGTTGTCCCATTCTGCAGGTGCGTTTTTCTATATAGAGGAACCCCATCATTCCCACGTTGTAGGGGGCCGCCCGACCAGTCTGAATTTCCCGCAATTCAGACTGATCGGAGGTAAAACAGCGTGGACGCTGATAAAAAAAGAATATGGATTCGCGGCCAATTTGTCGAGGTCACGGATGAAGTGTACCGGGCCTATATGCAGGGCGACCGGAAAATGCGCTATTTTGAGAACGATTTGAAAACCGAGCGGTTCGTTCTCGGAAAGGAGGGCCAAGTGGTGCAGATCATCCCCAGCCGCGAAGATTCTTTGGACCGGCTGGTGGATGAAAATGCCCAGCAATTCTCCGATGAGCAGGAAAGTGTGGAGAGCGTGGTGCTTCACAAGCTGGAAGTGGACAGGCTACATACCGCGCTTTCCCTGCTGGCTCCAGAGGAACGTGCGCTGATCCAGGCGCTGTTCTTTGAGGAAAAGACAGAACGGCAATATGCAGATGAGCTTGGCGTATTCCGCAATGCTGTTCATGTTCGGAAAATGAAGGTCCTTAAAAAGCTCAGGGCTTTGTTGGAAGGCTCCATAGAGAAACCCTGATTATCCCAAAGAACCCATAAGTACGGGAAAATCCCTGACCCGGCCACCCCTGCCGGGCCGGGGATTTTGCTTGTTGGGGCATATCCCCAAACCCCTGTTTTTATCCAGCAAGTTTACAATCTCCCTTTTCAAGATAGGTAGTGACGGTCTGAACTCCGTCGCTTTCACCAAATAGCGTGTCCTAACTTGAGAACAGCCGGACTGGATACCACAGAGGGTATAAAACAGCGTAAATTTTTAGCCAGAGGTGACTCTGGTTACTTGTCATGCCATGCCTTGCGGAAAACATTTTTGTATTTTATAATGATAGAAAATAATGATATTGATTGTGATGCAACAGCAGAAACAGAAGCTGAATTACCGACGGGTGGCTAAAAAGCACCGTTCTTGTAGCCACATTTCGGCTTTGTGTTCCCGGTTGCAAACTATGAATAGCATTTGGAGGTATGTATGAGGAAGTGTCTTCGTTGTAATTGTAATATGATTGAAAATTATGATGCAAAGGTTGAGGGAGGTGCATACGGTTTAAAGATAACAAAGCAAGGAATTTTCAAAGATAATCTTGGCAAGGTTCATGCCGCTGTATGTCCTGAATGTGGGTATCTTGAATTCTATCTTGAAGATACCAAAAAGATAAAGGAATAGGTAGGTATGGATAAGGAGGAGATGTTATGAGAAAATGGAAGGGGTTAGTGCTATCTGTTTGCATCATTTTATATCTTTCCGCATGTGGTAACAACGACACAGTAAATGATGAAATACCTGAAAACTTTACTGTAGGAATAATTTGTACCAGCGGTTCAGAGAATAACAGCAGTATCCTATACTTTGACGAAAACTTAAATCAAACAGGTGTAACCTATTATCCATATGCGACAATGGGAGAAAGTTTTTACAGTCCCGTAGTTTATGAGCAGTCTCTGTATGTTGTACCTCAAGGACAAGCAAATAAAAAAGACGAGAAGGTTATTCTTCAACAAGATTTAGAAACATTCGAAATTCAGAATTATTCTTTGGAGCAGATTGCTATATACGGCCTAAGTGTAGATTCATCAGCTATTTATGCGGTCAATAATATGAACGGGCAATCTTTTGTGAGCAGAATTGACAGAACAGATAGGACCGTAAAAACCGCCGCATACGATGACCTATACATTTCCATTGTATATTCATATCAAGATAGATTATATGCTTTTTCAAGCCAAAGCACGCCGTCTGGAATGAAAGGAACTTTGCACTGTCTTGACCCTATCACACTGGAAGAACTCCACAGGATCGATATTTCTGAATTTGGATGCGATGTTTATTCCGTGACAGGTGTTGGCGATATTTTGTATTTTGTGCCAATGGTAACGGCACAAGACACATTCAACCAAGTTGTATGCGCCTACGATATTTCTACCGAAGAAATTAGCGCAATAAAGTTTTCGGACGATGTCTTTCACATTTTAAATGTTGATGATAAGCTATATGTTACGCATGGGAATTTAGTGACTGGTGAGGGGACGGACTTGTCTACCTATGAAATTGCCACTGAAAAAGTTAGCACATATGATTTGGGTATGTGGCCCCAACAAATCCTAATTTACGGAAATGACCTTTATGTTTTGGGAGCAGGCAACGTTGTAAAGTTCAATATACAGACGATGGAGAAACAAGCTGAGGTAAGTATCCCGTTGGGAGATGGCTATTATCTGTCAGGAATATTTTCTCATTGAGACTTTCAGCAGACATATAAAGATGGGCTGTTTCAATTTTGAGGCAGCCCATCTTTTATACCTTTGATGTGTAAATATACAATGGTTTCTGGATTTTAGTCTCCGGGAACACAAAAGGGAATTGGGGGATAATTTTAAGAAGACTTCCCAAATTTTGAGGCGGAACCTTTCTTTGTCTATATTCACCAATAGATTTCAATTTCCCTTGAGATCACTACCTTCCTTGAAAAGGGACTTTACAATTCAGCTATTCCAAAATGGGGCCAATTATAGTATAATAAAATTAAGAGAAAATCAGGATTTTACGAAACACCCGTTCTAAGAAAGGAGCCTGATTATGAGCATATTTGAAATAGTTCTTACTCTTATAATTTCTTTGGGAGCAGTAATATGGGGCGTGAACATTTATAACCAAAAAGGCACTTGGTTTCTTGCTGGCTGGAATACCATGAGAAAAGAAGAAAAGGAAACCTACAATGAAGAAGCGATGTGCCATTTGTTTGGAAGATGTGTTGTTTTTTGCGGAATAGGTGCGTTCCTATTGTTGTACGGCAGCTTTAATTATAATGATGTTATTTTATGTATTGGACTCGGAATAGTGGCGGTAATGGTCATTTTATCAATTATAATACCGAAGATAAATCCCAAAAAATATCGGAAATAACATTTAATGAAAACTATTCTTAGGCCATCTTTTGACCAACACAACACGAACTTTCAAAACTAAATATCAGCCGCCCACCGGCGGCACCACCGAGCAGGAAATCTTTGAAAGGTTTCCTGCTTTTCTTATGCCATTTTTAGAAAGGAGGGCTGCCGATGGCAAGTCTTAGGAACATGGTATCGGAATATCAAGATGACCTGTGGAACGGCATTGCATGGCTGGTACTCTAACGTGTACAGCAATGCCGTTCCTGTTCGGAAAATGAAGGTCCTCAAAAAACTTAAAAAAATTTTGGAATAATCGTTGTGCAACCTCTCACCCTCAACGGCAAATAGGGTGAGAGGTTCTTTTTATGGCCTCACGGCACCTTGAAAACTGCATACCCATTCATCAAGCACATTCCCGCTGCTTTGGCGAAAGCCAAAGCCCAGGTAGCGGCTGCGCGGTGATCTGCCGGGAGAAAACAACGAGACACCACCGAAAAAAGAAATTGTAGGTCTTTGGTTTGTTCTTCCCAGCAAGGAGCGAGAAACAGCAGGCTGCCAGTACCGGGCGGCTCCCGGTACGGCCATGACCAGCAGCGGAGCGATACTCCCGTCCAGCCTAACGTCCGAGCGTTGAAGCGGTTTGCCGCCGTGATCCGTCGCAGGCAATGGGGGCGGTTGCGTGAGAACCACGCGAGGGGTGAGATTCCCCGTGGAGCTGGTGAGCTGCCAGCCGTTTGATGACTTCCCACCACGGTGCTTCGGGGTGTCGAGGACAAATAGGAGCATCTTTGAAATATGGGCCGTACAGCAGGACGGGCCAATGAAAACAAGAGGATTGTTTTATCTCTCCCCGGCCTTCATTCGTTCTGCTGTCCGGCTCTACATAGGCGGCATCAGCCGCCTGCATTTCAAAGGGAGGTCATAAAGCATGAACAGAACATATCATCGCGGCGATATGTACTATGCCGATTTGGGCCGGGGAATCGGCTCCGAGCAGGAAGGTTATCGCCCTGTCCTTATTATTCAGAACGATACTGGAAACAAGCACAGCCCCACGGTCATTGTGGCAGCCATATCCAGCAAAGTGGACGCCAAGGCCAAGCTGCCCACCCATTACCTTCTCAAAGCAGAGAACGGCCTGGAGCTGCCTTCTCTGGTGCTGATGGAGCAACTCCGTACCATTGATAAAAGGCGGCTGGAAACGTACATCGGACATCTGGAGGAACAGCATATCCGCCGACTCAACCGCGCCCTGGCTGTCAGCGTGGGATTGATCGAAGAAACACCGAAAAACTTAATCATGTGCCTTTGTCCGGCCTGTGCCAATAACTTCTACGGCACAGGCTCTTATTATTTGCGCAGGGTTCACCCTGGCCGGGTGGAAAAGGACATCTGCACCTACTGCGGCCAGCGGCCCGGTTTTGATTATGAAGTAGTAAAAAAGAAGGAAAGGAAGTGAAGATTGAATATGGAAAAGCTGATTACTCGTAAGGAGGCGGCAAAACTGTTGGGAATCAGCCTTGCCACCTTGGATGAAGCCAGAAACAGCGGTTTGATTTCCTATATTCAGTATGTGCCGAACGGGTGCGTATATTTCACTTCTGCCTACCTTCAAGAATATGTTGCTAAATGCACCTATCGGGCAAAACCTGTGGAAAAGAAAGCAACCTACCGAAATGTGCGAGGAAACAAATCGCACATTTGAGCAGATCGTGTGGTTTTGGTAAAACAAAGATACAACACTGATTGCATTTGGAGGTAGAAAAATGGCAGTAAAAAGAAAACGAATTCCCAGGTACAGCAAGGTCCAGGTAAATGGGCATGAGTATTACAAAACAGATATTGAGGACGCAGATGGCAAACGGGTGATTCTTTACGGAAAAACCCGCGAGGAAGTTTACGATAAGGAAATGGCAGCTCTTGAGCAAATCGACAACGCCACATTCCGGCGTAAATCCCCCACGGTTGCCGAGTATTGTGAAAAGTGGCTGCTGATGCAGTCCGTCCATATCCGCGCCACCACATTGATTGATTATACATCCAAGGTGCGGCGGCATATTATCAAGGAACTTGGTGAGAAACGAATGGCTGATGTAACCCTGGACGACATCCAGGTTGCCCTTGTGCCAGTTTCTAAAAAGTCAGCTTCGGTCTATAAGTCTGTGGTAATCCTCTACAAGTCTATTTTTCGGGCGGCCAAGGAAAGCCATGTGATTGATACAAACCCGACGATATACCTTGAGGCAAAAGGCGGAGGCGTTCCGCAGGAGGAGCGGCAGGCTTTGACGGATGAACAGGTAGAACGGCTTTTGGACGCCATTCGTGGGTTGCCGCCTTATGTATTTGTGATGATTGGCCTGTATGCCGGGCTGCGGCGGGAAGAAATCCTTGCACTGCAATGGGATTCGGTATATCTGGATACAGATGCGCCGTATTTGACGGTCCGGCGGGCGTGGCACACGGAACATAACAGGCCGGTCATTCTCACAGAGTTAAAAACGAAGGCCGCGGAGCGGAATATCCCTCTCCCGGATCGTTTGGCAGAGTGCTTGAAAGAGGCAAAGAAAAAATCGACATCAGACTATGTAATTGCCAACCAAGATGGAGAGCCGCTGTCTTATACACAGTTTAAGCGTCTTTGGCAGTATATTGTGACACGGACAGCAAAACCGAGGATAGCCCGCAAACTTGTGGACGGGAAATATGTGAAGTATATGCTTTACCCGAAGCTGGGTGAAAAAGCACGGAACAATGGTCATGTGGTATATAGCTTGGATTTTGACGTTACGCCACACATGCTTCGTCATACCTACATCACAAATTTGATTCACGCTTCCGTAGACCCGAAAACAGTTCAATACTTGGCGGGCCATGAGAGCAGTAAGATCACGATGGACATTTATGCGAAGGTAAAGTACAACAAGCCGGAGCAACTGGCAGGGGTTTTAAGCGGAGCCTTTGCAGAATGGGATGGCGGTGAATACGAAGCGGCACAATAATTTGACGGAAAACGTACAAAGGGCGGGGAGTGTTCCCCGCCCTTTGCGTTTTCCAGAATCGCACCTTTGATAGAGCCATGGTTTTTCAGTATAAAGAAGGTATCGGCGCTGAAATACATATTAAATAGAAAGGAACTGAAATCATGGCGAAAAAACAAGAAAATGTTCTCCGGTATGGCACTACCATGCGGAGGGGGATTCAATATTACAGGACTCGGATCACCGATGCCGATGGAAAGAGGGTGGATTTGTATGCTGAAACCTGCGAGGAACTCCAGTTAAAGGAGATGGAGGCCCGACGCCAGGTAGAGGAGGCGGTTTTCCGCAGAAAACATCCAACGGTGGCAGAGTATTGCGAGAAGTGGTTGCTCATGCAGTCGGCAAAGGTATCTTCCGGCACGTTGAGAGGATATACCCAGACCATGAACAACTATATTGTCAAGCCTTTGGGAGAAATGTATCTGTCAGATGTAACAGCAGACGATATTCGGCTTGCGATGATTCCATTGGCTTCAAAATCTGCTGGATTGTATAGTACGGTCAATATGCTCCTGAAATGTGTCTTTTATTCGGCAGAGCGAAGCCAACTACTTGACTATAATCCCTGTGAGGGACTTTCAGCCAAAGGAGGAAAACCGGGAAAAAAGAAAAATGCTTTGACGGATGAGCAAGTGAAGCTGCTTTTGGATACTGTCAAAGGACTTCCGCCCTACACATTTATAATGATCGCTTTATATTCCGGCCTGCGTCGTGAAGAAATTCTGGGACTGCAATGGGACTGCGTATTTCTGGATGTTCCTACGCCGTACATCTCTGTACGGAGGGCATGGCGCTCAGAACATAACAGGCCGGTGATTTCCACAACGCTGAAAACGAAGGCGGCTCGGAGAGATGTTCCCATTCCCAAATGCTTGGTTGCTTGTCTGCGCGAAGTCAAGGAAACAGCCGTATCTGAATATGTGATTGCAGACCGTACTGGGCAGCCACTTTCGTATTCGCAGTTCCAGCGAGTTTGGAAGTATGTAACCGTTCGCTCTACGAAACCCCATAACTATTATAAGTATGTAAATGGCCAGTGCATCAAATGCACCGTAACACCCACCCCTGGGGAACACCAGAAAAACAATCCTAAGTTGGTGTATGCCATTGACTTTGATGTGACCCCACATCAACTTCGCCACACCTATATTACTAACCTGCTGTACGCTGGCGTTGATCCAAAAACTGTCCAATATCTTGCTGGGCATGAAAACAGCAAGACAACGATGGACATTTACGCGCAGGTAAAGTATAATAAACCTGAAGAACTTGTAGGTGTGGTAAATGGCGCCTTTCGACAATAGAATCAAAGTATCCTGTGTCCCCATTTTATGATTAAATAGTGGGGCAACATCTGAGGGCAGGGGCCAAAAAGCCCGGAATATCAAGGAAAATCGGACGAAAGAACGGTTAAGTACGGCTTGAAGGCTGCTCGTCGCGCGCCCCAGTTCAGCAAGCGCTGATCGAGACTTCAAAATGCCAAAAACCCTGGAAACGCAACGGTTTCCGGGGCTTTTCTTTTTTGATTCTGCTGTTTCCTTTTGAGAAAATTTGATACTCTCTATCCCATTTTTAATGGGTTAACCATAGGGGAAAACCGGGTTTGGAGCGATGAATGGGTTAAAAAAATAGGGGAAAATCTCCCTCCATTCCGAGCTCTGCGAGGCGCATCTATAGAGACAATTTTCCCTCCCGGTATCTTTGTTTTACTTTGAATCCTTTTGGCGAAGTTTATTCCCGTTTATACCATATACGGATGGTTGAGACCCAGTTACCCATTGTGGTAGCTGGGCCTTTTTTGTTTTCTGATATTCCAATGATGAATGCTCGAAGGAGGAGACCGTGAAAAAATTTTTTAGAAATTTCTCCAGATGCTTAATTTTTGCCCTTTCCCGTGATCTACCACTTGAGGGGCAAATAACCTCTCACCTGTTCCTTGACAATCGAATACACATTCAACAGGTACATTCCTGATCGGGGCGTAAGCTCCAGTCGGATGAAGGTGCGCCACGAACTTCCTGCCCATAAGGGTTATCACGGAAAGCAAGGTTGGTAGCGATTCCGAACCATTCTGAAATATCCGCTTGCTACGGATAAGGCGATGAAACGATTCAGGGACAATGATACTTCCCTATGGGGTTGGCGGAGTACCCGGCAGAGGTGAAATTCCTATGAGTTTGGTCAGCAACCGAACGCCTGTTGATTTCCTTTTCTACATTTTGGGTTCGAGGAAAAATGAAATGCAGCGACGAAAGCACCAAAAGGTAAGGAAAATCCCAATGTTCGAAAGTATATCGCGCAGAGAGCCGACTTGCTCGGCGCTATCCGGCTGCCGAATGATACCTTCAAGGCCGCTGCCGGCCAGAGGTCACATCGGACATTATCTTCCTCCAAAAGCGTGACCGATTGGTGGATATTGAGCCCGATTGGGTGCATCTGGCCACCGACGCCAATGGAATCCGGATGAACGCCTATTTTGTGGACAACCCTGAAATGGTGTTGGGCGACATGCAGATGGTCAGAGGGTCTCACGGCATGGAGTCCGACTGTATTGCTTATGAAAATGCAGAGCTTGGGGACCTCTTGCGGGATGCCATCCAGAACATTCATGCCGAGATCACCGAATATGAAATCGACGATCTTGAAGCAGAGGATGAGGACCTTTCTATTCCCGCTGATCCAGATGTATGCAATTTCAGCTTCACGGTGGTGGACGGCAAAATCTATTACCGTGAAAACAGCCGCATGAATCCCGTGGATGTTTCCGCGACTGCCGAAAGCCGCATCAAAGGCATGATTGCCATCCGTGATTGTGTCCGGACGCTGATTGCGTACCAGACGGAGGACTGACTATCCCGATGCCGATATCAAGGCAGAGCAGGAAAAACTCAATCGCCTCTATGATGATTTCAGCAAAAAATATGGGCTTATCAGCGCAGGAGCCAACAATTCGGCTTTCAATTCCGACAGCTCCTACTGCCTGCTTGCCTCGCTGGAGGTGCTGGATGATGAGGGCAACTTCCTCCGCAAGGCAGATATGTTCTCCAAACGAACCATCAAGCAGAAGGTAACGGTGCAGTCGGTTGACACGGCTTCCGAGGCCTATGCCCTGACTCTTGCAGAAAAAGCAAGAATCGATATGCCATATATGTCGCAGCTCACCGGCAAAACCGAGCAGGAGCTGTTTGAGGATTTGAAGGGTGTGATCTTCCTCAACCCCATGCACACCAGCGAGGAGGATGGCAGACCGAAGTATCTTCCCGCAGATGAATACCTCTCCGGCAATGTTCGGGAAAAGCTGGCCATTGCAAAGCGCAGTGCAGAACTTCATCCCGAAGATTACGGTGAGAATGTCCGGGCCCTTGAGGCGGTGCAGCCGGTTGACCTGACGGCAAGTGAGATTTCCGTAAGGCTGGGCGCAACATGGCTGACTCTGGAAATCATTGAGGAGTTCATGTTTGAACTGTTCAGCACCCCACGCTACTGCCAGTGGAACATCCATGTTCACTACGCGCAGTACACCGGCGAATGGAATGTGGAGGGGAAATCCTATGACCGCAGCAATGTAAAAGCCTACAACACCTACGGCACCGGCAGAGTTAATGGCTATAAGATCATGGAGGAAACCCTGAACCTCCGAGATGTAAGAATCTTTGACTACATCGAGGACGGAAACGGCATGAAAACGGCTCTGCTCAACAAGAAAGAAACCGCCATCGCACAGGGCAAGCAGGAGCTTATTAAGCAGGCCTTTGCTGATTGGATTTGGAGCGATCCGGAACGCCGGGAGCAGCTGACCAAGCTGTATAATGAGAAGTTCAACAGCATTCGCCCCGCGAGTATGACGGCAGCCACCTGAATTTCGCGGGAATCAATCCGGAGATCACACTGAGGCCGCATCAGGTCAATGCCATTGCACACATTCTCTACGGCGGTAACACCCTGCTTGCCCATGTAGTGGGGCTGGGAAAACGTTCGAGATGGTAGCGGCTGCGCAGGAGAGTAAACGGCTGGGATTGTGTCAAAAAAGCCTGTTCGTGGTTCCCAATCACCTGACAGAGCAATGGGCGAGCGAATACCTCCAGCTCTACCCCTCCGCCAACATTCTTGTCGCCACCAAGAAGAACTTCGAGACCAAGAACCGCAAGAAGTTCTGGGGGCGCATTGCCACCGGCGACTACGATGCGGTCATCATTGGGCACAGCCAATTTGAGAAGATCCCCATGTCCCTGGACCGACAGCGTGCCATCCTGCAGCAACAGCTGGATGAAGTGCTGGACGGCATTTCTGAATTGAAGAAAAACCGTGGGGATAATTTCTCCATCAAGCAGCTGGAGCGAACCAAGAAAACGGTCAAGCAGAAGCTGGACAAGCTCAATGACCAGTCCCGCAAGGATGATGTCGTCACCTTCGAGCAGCTAGGGGTGGACAGACTTTATGTGGACGAGGCGCATTCATTCAAAAATTGTGCGAAACGTTGCGCCACAAGCAGTAGTTGACAGCTGCCGCAAAAAGGCGCCATACGATTGCACTTAGCAATAAGAAAATATCGTAGAGAACTCAAATCTCAAATTCAGGGGCGAAATTCCCCTGCCGTGCAGAATCAATATCGCAAGCGGTCAAATGACCGCACACGACAAGTCAAAGTCGGAGATAGCACGAGAGCTAATACTCCACTGTGCGTTACGTCTCTGTAAAGGCGTATGGTACAAAGCGTGGTGAAGGCGTAACCTGAAAACCTAAACACCGAAAACGGTGCATGGATAATAATGGTGCGGGCTTCCGAAACCTATGGCTATCCGTTAGGGAAAGCTATGCAGCATCGTAAGAGCGAATGGCATCCGAAAGGATGAAAGTTGGAGAAAGTGTATGTGGTTGGTTTTTCTGCATACGCCCTATGAAATGAAATACTCATGCGGAACCACATGATAACTGTGATTCAAAATGTGGTTAGATTCTCCCGGTGTAAGGTAGCGGCCTAAGGGTTTCAATGGTCTATCGACCACAAGGATAGAGATTTTGGGAACGTTTGAGAGCCTGTATTTGGATTGTTACAGCATGATGAAGAATACAGGAAGTCAGCCGTGCCATAGTAGCCAGCGATTGGGTAATGCCAATTACACGGAGCTGAAATGCTCCACGACGAAGGGCACGAGTCGGGTTGATTTACAAATTTCACAATGAAGATCCAACAACGCCCTGAAAGATGGGTGACGAACTGCGAGCTGAAAGCCTTGTGCATTTAAGCGTCAGATTTTCAAGCGAGACAGACCTGAAAAGGTTTCGGGTTATGAACGTCCATCCATCAACACACCGAATGATATTCTGCTGTCACATTATGCACAAGGAAAAGGCTGGAAGGCTAATTTCGAGTACTTCATGAATCGCGAATACGCCTACAACCGGGACAAAGGAAAATGCAAGTGCTGCGGAAGATACTTTTCGGAGACGGTTTCCAAACACTGTCATCACGTCAACAATATGCTTCCTATCGAGAAAATCAACAAAGTGCCGAATTTGGCATGGCTATGTATCCCTTGCCACCGCATGGTACACAACAGCCCGATACCGCCGGAGCTTGACCCCAAAACGGTACGGAAAATACAAAAATACAGAGACAAGCTCAAAGCGTGAAATTTGTAAGTGCGCTATGCTCCGCGAGGACATAGCGGTATTGAAATCAATAGATAGTAAGTCAAACTGATGGAACGCCGGGTGCGCTGAAAGGTGCACGCCCGGTGTGAGACGGGGGAAAACCCGGAGATCATATCAAAGAGTTACCTATCGTCATTGTTTTTGTATACCAAAATGCGGAACGTCTCAGGACTTTCGCAGACAGAATCGCAGAAATCATCGGATA
>ENA-UOJC01000701-UOJC01000701.1-human-gut-metagenome-genome-assembly--contig:-C104-NODE-701-length-55439-cov-14.526993_pt1 | contig 55439 bp, 48 predicted proteins | sample MGYA00242339_ERZ723886 | MGnify/ENA metagenome assembly ERZ723886 | reverse complement strand
TTGCGGGGGAAGTCCGGCGCAGCCGGAAAGGGGGAGGCGAGCGCAGCGAGCCAATTCGCAGAATGCTTATCATGTCATATGACACTGAAAGTAAATCCCGTAACGTTCTTGCGTCCCCTTTAGGGGAAGAGGGCCACGAAGTGGCGAAGGTATGTACGAGGGTAAGAATGATTATGATACTCGATGTGGACGTGACCGCCGAAAGGCGGCATTATAATACTCATCGCCCCTAAAGGGGAAACGACTCACTACATTTTGTGCATCGCTTCGCTCAGGGGGCCGCCGATTGGCGGTCAGGAAAATGACAGAGTGTCATATCCCTGCTCAGCCCCGTACACCCTTTCCCGCTTCGCGGGACTTCCCCTCAAGGGGAAACGAGAGATATGAGGGAAAAAAAGCGAGTCATATACTTCATGTACCATTTCGGCGTTTTCCTCCTTTGGTGGCTGTCGCCACCACCTTGCCCGGTGGGAAGCATGTCATATGACACTGAAAGTAAATCCCGTAACGCTGACTTTATAAGCATTGCCCGAAGGGCAATACCACAACCCTCGGCCTGAAAGGCCGTCAAACTTAAGAACCCTCCGGCCCGAAAGGGCCGGTCAATCTTAAGAACCTTTTCCTCCTTAAGAACCTTTCCCTCTGAACCTTTTCCTCTGTCCCCTGAGCGCCAGCGAACACAACTTTTCTCCCATAGCCTTTCCAAAGCGTGGTATAATAAAAAAGCATATAACGAAAAATTTTCGGTATGAAAATCGTTCCGGCATGCCGGGACAGTTACAGGGGGAGATATTTTGTTAGCATCCAGATTATACAGTCCTACTTTACGTGAATTACCGGCTGATGCCGTGGTGGTGAGCCATCAGTACATGCTGAAGGCCGGTATGATGAGGAAGATTGGAAACGGGATTTATTCCTTCCTTCCTTTGGCATGGCGTTCTATTCAGAAGGTGGAGAAGATTATCCGCGAGGAAATCAATAAGACCGGCGCCCAGGAAATCATGATGCCTATTGTGCAGCCGGCGGAGCTGTGGCAGAAGACAGGCCGCTGGGATGTGTTCGGACCGGAGATGTTCAAGCTGAAGGACCGGAATGACCGGGAATACTGCCTGGGCCCCACTCATGAAGAGCTGGTGACTTCCCTGATTCAGATGGACACCACTTCCTACAAGCAGCTTCCCGTTTCTGTGTACCAGATCCAGAATAAGTACAGAGATGAAAAGCGTCCCCGCTTCGGTCTTATGAGAAGCCGCGAATTCATTATGAAGGATGGCTACACTTTTGATGCCGATGAGGAAGGGCTGGATAAGCAGTACAAGCTCATGTATGATGCTTATACCCGTATTTTCACCCGCTGCGGTCTGACTTTCCGTCCGGTGATTGCAGATTCCGGTGCCATCGGCGGCAGCGGTTCCCATGAGTTCGAAGTGCTGGCTGATTCCGGAGAGGCGGATATTGTATACTGCGAAAACTGTGATTTCGCAGCAAATATCGAAGCTGTGGACCCCCTCACTGTGAAGTGCGATATCCATAATGACAAGGAAAAAGAACTGGTGGAAACACCAGGGCAGCATACCATTGAAATGGTGTGCGATTTCCTCCATGCCCCTGTTGCCCAGTCCGTGAAGGCTGTGGTGTACAATGTGGACGGTCTGGTGGTACTGGCCATGGTTCGTGGCGATCACGAAGTGAATGAAACGAAGATCCAGCATATTTACAATGCCATCAATGTAGACATGGCTTCCGATGAGGATTTGAAGAAGGTGGGCCTCACCGCCGGCTACATCAGCCCCATTGGCTTGAAGCGGACGAAGGACTTTGATATCCTGGTGGATCCTACGGTGATGGAAATGCAGGATGCCTGCTGCGGCGCTAATGAAAAGGATAAGCATTACATCCATGTGAACCCGGCTCGCGATTTCACCGATGTCCGTGTGGAAACCATCCGCCAGATTCAGGAAGGGGATGTATGCCCTCACTGCGGCGGCAAGATCGTCCGCTGCCGGGGGATCGAAGTAGGCCAGGTGTTCAAGCTGGGCACCAAGTACAGTGAAGCCCTCCATGCTACGTTTCTGGACAACCAGGGGAAATCCCATCCTTTCGTCATGGGCTGCTACGGCATCGGCGTCACAAGGACCGTGGCTGCGTCCATCGAACAGAACCATGATGATGATGGCATTATCTGGCCTGTGGCTATTGCGCCCTATGAAGCGGTCATCGTTCCGGCCAACAACAAGTCCGAAGAAGTGATGGCAGCAGCCAGAAAGCTCTATGAGGACATGGAAGACAGCAGGGATGAAGTGGTGCTGGATGACCGGAATGAAAGGGCAGGCATCAAGTTCAAGGATGCAGACCTCATCGGTTATCCGGTACGGGTGACCATCGGTAAGAAATGGCAGCAGTCCGGCTGCGTGGAAATCAAAATCCGCCGTTCCGGTGAAGTGGTGGAAGTGCCTCTGGAAGAAGCAAAGGACAAGGTTCTGGAAATTCTGAAGACCCTTCACGCCAATAATCAGTAAATCCCATTTCTTCCTGAGGGGAGTGGACTGTTATGGAAGATAAAGAATTAGCGGATTTAAGAAATTCCGTCAGGACCATTGACAAGGAGCTGGCCGCCCTTTTTGAAAAGCGGCTGGCCCTTTCAAGAAGTATTGCCCAGTGCAAAATCAAGGCGGAAATCCCTGTGTTTGACGGCAAAAGGGAAGAAAAGAACATCGAGGAGGTCTCCCGGCTTATAGAAGATATGTCTGCCCGGCCTGATTTCGTCCGCTGGTACCAGATGCTCATGGATATCAGTAAAAAAGTGCAGAATCGTTTCATCAGGGGAGAAGAAAAATGACAGAAGAGCTGCGGGGCACCGTAAGGAAAATCATATTTTCCAGCGATGACGGCAGATTCTGCGTATTCCTCCTGGAAGATAAAGAGAGCAGGAAAATCATGACTGCCGCATACCGGGGCCCGGCCCCCTATGTGGGGCAGCCGGTGCTGCTTCGGGGATGTTGGGAACGGCATCCCCGTTTTGGCATGCAGTTCAAGTGCAGCAGTCTGGAAAATGTGAAGCCTGAGGAATCGGAGGAAATCAAGCAGTTTCTGGCCTCCGGGCTCATAGAAGGCATCGGTCCGTCCATGGCAGGAAAAATTGTGGATCGTTTCGGCAGAAAAACCATGGAGGTCTTTGAGAAACATATTGATGATTTAAGAAAGGTGCCGGGCATCGGGAAAAAGACGCTGGAGAAGATAAAGAATTCCTATGAGCAGATCCGGGAAGAACAGTCTCTCATCATGTTTCTGCAGTCCCTGGGAATTTCCGAACGGTTTGCTTCGGATATCCACAAGAAATACGGCGATGAAACGGAAGAGGTGCTGACCCATGACCCTTATCGCATGGTGCGGGACATACCGGGACTTGGGTTTCAGGAAGTAGACCGGATAGCCCTTGCCAGGGGCATAGCCCCCGATGATTCGGACCGTGTGGTGCATGGTATAGAGTATATGATTTCCCGGGCCCTCATGCAGGGCCATGCCTGTGCACCGGAAACTTCTGTTTTCAGGAATGCCTCCCTCACCCTGGAGGTGACGGAAGATATCGTGGCGGCTGCAGGGAAAGAGGCCATTGATAGCGAATACATTCCTTCGGTGCTCTGGGAAGAAAAGCGATACCTTTACCTCCCTTCCCTTTACGAGGCGGAAACTGAATCGGCCCGCCGCATCCGGAATATGATGGACGCAAGTCCCCTGGGCTCCTCGAAGCTGGCTGTTGAAAAATTTGAAAGAGAAAATCATCTGACTCTGGCGGAAAAGCAGAAGGAAGCAGTGCAGAAGGCACTGGAATCGGGGGTACTGGTTATCACCGGCGGCCCTGGTACAGGAAAAACCACCCTGGTGCAGGCTATTATTGCTGCTGCCCGCCAGTTTGAACTGAAGGTGCGCCTCATGGCGCCTACCGGCCGGGCAGCCAAAAGGCTTTCCCTTTCCAGCGGCGTGGAGGCGGATACCATCCACAAAGCACTGGAAGCAGAGCTTCATGACAGCGGCAGAACTTTTTTCAACAGGAATGAGTCTGATCCCCTGAAGGAAGATCTGATTATCGTAGATGAGGCGTCCATGATGGATATTTCCCTGTTCTACCATCTCCTCTGCGCCTTGAAGGAAGGTGCAAGGCTTATCCTGGTGGGGGATATAGACCAGCTGCCGCCGGTGGGACCGGGCTCGCCGCTGAAGGATCTTATCGAATGGGGAGAAGTGCCGGTGGTACGGCTGGAGCATATTTTCCGACAGAAAGAAGGAAGCGGCATTATTGACAATGCGGCCCGCATTCGGGAAGGGGAACTCTGCTATCCCGATGAGAAGGGTGAATTTTCCATTTACTATGCCTCTTCAGAAATGGATGCGTTCGGCGCGGTGATGAACCTCTGCCGTCAGCTGGATTACGGAAGTGAAAAGAAGAAAATGTCTATGCAGGTCCTTTCACCCATGTACCGGGGCACCTGCGGTGTGGATCATCTGAACCGCGCCATACAGGAGCTGGTGCATGACCATCCGGTGGAAGGGGCGGTTCATTTCCTTCCCGGTGATAAGGTGATGCAGAAACGGAACGACTATGAAAAAGGGGTGTACAACGGGGATCTGGGTATTGTGTGGGCCGTGGATAAAAATAAGATTTTCGTGCGTTTTGATGGCAGAGAAGTGGTTTATGAAGGAGAAGACAGAAACAGCATTCAGCTGGCCTATGCCGCCACGGTACACAAAAGCCAGGGCAGTGAATATGACACAGTGATTCTGGTGCTTCTTCCCACCCAGAGTATCATGCTGAAACGTAACCTGATCTATACCGGCGTTACCAGGGCGCGGAAGAGGACCATCCTTATTTCCACGGAAGACGCCATTGCCCGGGCGGTGAGCCGGCAGGACACCGCCAGCCGCTACAGCCTCTTCCTGCCTCTTCTGAAAGGGGAGGCAAAGGAATGAAACTTTTTCACGACCTGGCAGACATTTTTTATCCCACCACCTGTCCCGGCTGCGGGAAGGTGGTGGAAAGGGACAGGGGCTGGTGTGAGGATTGTTTGAAAAGGGTATGGAACCCCAGACTTTTAAACTCTTCCCACACCGACCATCTCCATGGCTGCTATACCCTCTGCAACTACGAGGGAGCGGTGCGGAAAATCATTATCCAGCTGAAATACGGGGGACGGATAGACAGAAAAAAGGCCTTCCCGCCCCTCCTTTCCCGATTTCCCTACTGGGGAAGGCTTACCTTTTGCAGCCTGGTCATTCCGGTGCCCCTGTCTCAAAAGAAATGGGACAGCCGGGGATACAACCAGGTGGATATGATGTTTGAAGAGTGGATGGAAAAGGCAGGAAAGAAATACCTGCCAAGGGGCCTTGTACGCTTCCGCGCCGCCGAAACCCAGTCTCTCCTCTCCCGAAGCGAAAGATATGGCAACATTAAAGGCATATTTCATATCAATAGAAATGTTGACGTCAGGGGGAAATATATCCTTCTGGTAGACGATGTCTACACGACCGGTGCCACCATGGAATCCGCCGCCCATGAGCTGAAAAGGGCAGGGGCCGCTTCAGTGACCGGCCTTACCATAGCCAGCGGAGCCATGTGAAGAAAGAAAGGACTAACCTATGCAAATAAAAAACAGCACAGCCTTGAAGGAAAGAGTTCTGGATCTCTGGAAGACCTATCTCCTTTCCGTGTCGGCCCAGGACATGCTTCTTGGCGAGGTGTCGGATCATCTCTATGTAGGAGACGTGGATTTCAGAAGCCTTGCTGCCAAAGGTGAGAAAGCGCCCGTTTCTTCCTATGTGGATATCGGATTTTCCGACGATATCGGCGAAATGGCTTATGAGCTGGCCCAGGGGGGAGAAGACATGAGACCCTATTCGGAGCTTTCCCTTTTCATGAAGGAAGAGGAAATAGGGGATGCCCTCTATGATTATCTTTCCTCCCATATTACCATGCACAAAGCTTCTGATATTCTGGATAATCCCTACTATCGGCAGGTGAAGGTCAGGGGAAAGACCAGGGAGGGCCATATTACCCTGACTGTGAATGATTACCTGCCGGGAGAGCTGATTCAGACCTGGCACCAGGGATTCCAAAGGGAGGATCCCTTTGCCTACGGTAAAGCCGCCTTCTTTGACAGCCGGGTGGCATTTCCGGTGCTTCTGGAAAACGGCGGTGTCTGGATGAGCGTGGTTTTAAGTGAAATCGAATCCATGAAGGAGCCTTTGGAAAAGGCGAAGGGAAAGGTCATCACCTATGGCCTTGGTCTTGGCTACTATACCTTCATGGCCTCTGAAAAGGAAGATGTGGAATCGGTGACGGTGGTGGAGCTCAATCCGCACATGATTGCCCTCTTTAAGAAAGAACTGCTGCCTCAGTTTCCTCATAAGGAAAAGGTGCACATCGTAGAAGGAAACGCTTTGACCTATATCATGGCCCAGGAAGACGGTGCCTTCGACTATGGCTTCAGTGACTTCTGGGGCGGCCTGTCTGACGGCCTTCCTTTGTATCTTTCCTTTGCCAAAGGCTGTGCCCGCTTCCGTCACACTGCCCATGACTACTGGATAGAAAATACCTTCATTGATTATTATTTCCGCCCGGCTGTCATGATTTTTCTTATGGAGAAAGTGCTGGGCCGGAAAGAAAGGCCACTGGATCAGGGAAAGAAGGCTTCCGGAATTCTGAGGAAATTTATTTCCTTTCTGGAGAAGGAACCTTTCACGTTAGAGAAGGAAGATGATATATACCATCTGCTGGACACGAAGACCCTGGTCAGGGTTGTCCGAAAATTTGCAGCATCCTGCTTGTAATGAAAGGGGAAAACATTGCTTAGAAAATTAACAGCAGCCGTCCTCCTGGCCCTGGCCTTTCCGGCGGCAGTCATGGCCGATGGCCCGGTGCCTGTCAAAATGAAGGGCAGCGATTTCAAAAATTTCAACGCCTATGAAGTGGATGGCACCTTGTATACGGCACCTGTGGTTCTTACTAAAGGGGGAAAGTGGAAGCTTTCCTGGGAGAAGGATAAACTTTATGTAGAACTCACTCCGGCGGCCATGAAAAAAGAAGAAAAGGTGGAAATTCCCTATAAGGAACTGGAGGGAAACAGGTATGTGGATTTTTCCTTCTTCAGCAGGGAAGCAGGCCTTTCCTATACCTATAAGCCGGGGAAAAAAGAACTGACCATCAAAAAGGTGAAGGACAAGAAGGTAAAAGAAACGAAAAAGGAGGCCCCTGAAAGGCCTCTGGTTCTCTGGGACATCAACTACTCCTTCCGCAGCGAAAATTCCGATTTTTCATCCCTTTCCGGCACCCCGATCCTTTCGCCCACCATGGGAAGCTATAAGGACGTGGAAGAAAATAGATACAGCTGGAACTTTGACTACCTCAAAAGGGCCCGGCAGGCAGATATGAAGGTGATGCCCCTCATTCACAATGATTTCGACGTCAAAACAACTTCCCTTTTCATGCATAACCGGCAGAAACAGGAAGAATTCATTTCCCGCATGGCTGCCCTCTCTGAAGTATACGGCCTTTACGGGTATAATGTGGATTTTGAAAATATGGACCCCAAAGATAGGGACCTTTTCACAGAATTCATGAAAAATTTCGCCCTTCCCCTTCATGAATCAGGAAAGAAGCTCACTGTGGACATTACGGTTTACAACGCCGGCTCTCCTACCTGGAGTCTCTGCTATGACCGGGAGAAACTCTCTGAATTCTGCGACTATGAAATCATTATGGGTTACGATGAAACCCCCAGAACCAGTCCCTATGCTGGATCCGTCTCCTCCTACGGCTGGCTGGATAAAAACATACAAAAACTGATCACCATGGTTCCCCCGGAAAAACTGGTCCTGGGCCTTCCTTTGTATACAAGAATCTACGAAGGAAATCCGGGATACATGAAATCCAAAGTCCTGGCCATGAAGGACCAGGAGGCTCTCATAAACCGGTATCGCCTCAAACCTGTCTGGCAGCCCGATGCCCGCCAGTACACCCTCACCTGGAGACAGGGGGGAATTCTTCACCGGACCTACCTGGAAGAAGAACATTCCCTCAGAGCCAAGGCAGCATTGGAAAAAGAATATCACCTTGCCGGTCTTGCTTTCTGGAGATACGGCTTTGAGAAGAAGGGGATATTTGAGGAAATAGGGAAAGAAGCAAAAGAAGCTGAGAAATACACGCTCCCGGGGCGTGTCAGACAATAAAAAAGCGCCTGCTTTGGCAGGCGTTTTTATGTGGGAATCGTATTGCTGTGGAAGAGCACTTTCAGGAAGGCCGATACCACTTCGGGGTCAAAGAGGATGCCGGAGCCGGTCATGATATCCCGGGATATTTCATTCATGTCCTTTGTTTTGAAGTCCGGGGAAGAGTACACCATATCGTCGTAGTAGCTGGTTACGGAGATGATTCTGGCTCCCAGGGGGATATTTACATTCTTCAAATGCTTCGGATATCCCGTGCCGTCCCATCGTTCGTGGTGGCAGCGGATATAAGGGAGAAGGTCCTGACAGCCCGGCACCGATTCCAGCATGTTGGCCCCCAGCTCCGGATGCTTTTTATAGAGGGAAAGTTCTCTTCTGGAAAGATAGGGGACCTTGGTCAGAATGTGATTGGGAATGGTCAAAAGTCCGATATCGTGAAGGAGACCGGCATAACGGATCAGGGTGATTTCGTTGGCCGGAAGTCTCATGTAGACAGCGGTGGCGCCGGCATAGTTGGCGACCCTTACGGAGTGGTCATAGAGTTCTTTTGATTTTAAACGAAGGAGTTCAATAAAATGGGTGGTTATCATATCGAGTGTATTCTGCGTTTCCCTGAAGGTACCGGGGCTTTGGAAAAGTGATGAGCTGTACATAGTTTTTTCCGTTCCAGGGAAGCAAGGATTTTGGATTTGATTTGGTTTTATGAAATCAATTCCAGAAATCGGTGCTTCCTTATCTGTCATTAAAAAAGCAGCCTTTGGAAGGCTGCTTAAGAATGTCAAAAGAGCCTAAGTCGTGATTTTATTTCGTTTCATCCATGCTGTCATGTAGGAGCAGTCTGATTTGACAGGGTGGCGGTTTTCAGAAGCCCAGCGGTAGAAAGCTTCGGCCAGGCTGGCCGCAATACCTCTTCCGCCCAGTGCTTCGGGCACAATCGTATGGATAACGGTTACGGTTCCGTTATCTTCTGTATATTCCAGATAGGCCCGGCCTTCCGGGTAATTGATTTCAAACATATGAGCTTTAGTATCGTGAGTTATCATGGTCCACCTCTTATTATTACAATGATATTTTACATAAACTGGACTCAAAGGTCAAAGGAATGTTTATTTGGGAGTGGGGCTATCGGCTGTCGGCTATCGGCCTTGGTGGGCGCCCTTAAATAATGAAGGGCGCCATTATGATAAAACCATACAACCGCCCTTGCGGGCGAGGGAAAAGCATACAACCGCGCCTAACGGTCAGTCGATTAAAAGGAAGGCCCTTTTATGGGCAGGCTATGGGCCAACTTCGACTGACTTGCACATTCTCTGCAGAATGTGCACAGCGCGTGAGAAAAGAGTTCCCCCTTGCCCGCTCCGCGGGACTTTCCCCGCACAGCGGGGTGGCAAGCGAACTTGGTTCGTAGGGGAGTGATAGCGACCTGAGAACCAAGTGAGACGCTTTCCCGTGGAGAAAGGTGGTGCCGTAAGGCACCAAAGGGGGGTGGCAAATTCAGCAGAATGCTTGGCGGGACTCAAGCAGCACATAGCAAGCTCCGCCGCTAACCCTTGTTTCCCCTTGAGGGGAAGGCCCGCGCAGCGGGAAAGGGTGTACGAGGGTAAGAATGAATATGATACTCGATGTGGACGTGACCGCCGAAAGGCGGCATTATAATACTCATCGCCCAAAGGGCGATACCACAACCCTCGGGGCCAAAGGCCCCGTCAAACTTACGAACCCTCCGGCCCATAGGGCCGGTCAATCTTAAGAACCCTCCCTCATAACGCTGACTTTATACTTATTGCCGCGCTAGCGGCAATCCACCACCCTCAGCGGCGAAGCCGCTGCCATCCCCTGAGCGAAGCGATGCACAGCGAACACATTTTGCACTAGCGAACTGGATTTGTAGGGGAGCATCAGCGACCTGAAAATCCAGTGAGTCAGTGATAGCAGTGGATGAGGGAGCAAAGCGACGCGCAAAATGTAGTGAGTCGTTTCCCCTCTGAACCCTCTGAACCCTCTGAACCCTCTGAACCCTCTGAACCCTTTTACACAACCCTTCTACACAACCTTCGGGGCCAAAGGCCCCGTCAACCTTTCCCGCTGAACCTTCTGAACCGGGGCCGCAGTGCGGCCCCATATGATATAATTATTATACAGCTTCTATAGGAGAGGCACATTCAAGTTAAAATTTATTGGCTGATACAAAAATATATATGAAATGTCAGTTCTTATGATGAGAGGAGAACCTATGAAACCGGTAGATATATATTTCCTTCACCACAGCGGCTTTATTTTGGAGCTGGAAAAGGTGATTCTTGTTTTTGATTATTATCTGGATCCTTTGAAACGTCTTGAGGAGCGTCTGGAAAAGACGGATAAGCCGGTGTATTTCTTTGTATCCCATGTGCATGGAGATCATTTCAATCGGGCCATCAGGTCCTTTGAAGACCGGGCGTCCGGCTATTTTCTTCACCGTGACTGTTCTCTGACTTTAGGGAATCAGAGTCTTCTTCATGTGATGGATGTGGGAGATGAAGTGAAGGAAGGACCGCTTACTGTTCACATGTATGGCTCCACCGATGCCGGCGGTTCTTACATGGTGGAAGCGGAGGGACTCCGGATTTTCCACGCCGGGGACTTGAACTGGTGGCACTGGGCCGGTGAAGGGGACGAGGAAAACCGGGAGGCCCGGGACTGGTTTTTCCGGGAACTTTCCTGTATCAGGGAAAAAGAAGTGGATATCGCCTTTCTCCCTGTGGACGCAAGGCAGCAGGTGGCCAGGGAGTGGGGCGTGAAAGCCTATCTCCATCATTTTGCTGCTTCTCTTCTTGTCCCTATGCACGCTTTCGGTCAGCGATGGGTGCCGTCCTATGAGTTTCGTTGGCTTTTTCCGGACCAGACCATGTGGATTCCGAAAGAAGACGGTGACCATGTAAGGAGGGAATTATGATTTCCATGACCTGGATTTACATCATGCTGCTCATGCTGGCAGGAAGCTTTATCCTGCAGATGGTGCCGCTTCTGATTTATTTTCCGGCTGTGCTTATTGTCAATATCCTTATTTTCATTATTGCTTTCATTCTTATCCGGCGGGATCCCTATGTGGAAAAGCGGGGTAATATCCTTTTCATGGCAGGCCTTACGGTCATTAATATTTTGACGGACCTTGGCATTCTGTCCTACCTCATGAGCTGGGCTGCTTTCGCGGCACTGGTGGTGTGGTCCATGTTCGGCGGCGGCAGAGGCCATTAGAAGCTGTTTTTATAGCAGTCTATCTTCTTTCCGGCGGTCTCTTCTTGACAATAATTTATAAAAATTTTAGAATAAAAACAGGTGCTGAACCAAGTGAACATTCCTGTTTTGGTATGATTCTGATTATATAAATAGCTCCTGCAGGGCTCGTCTTCTGTTGCAGGGGCTTTCTCCCTATGGGATAAAAAAATATAACATTTTTCATTCATGAGGAAATCCATCTGTTTCAGCCTGGGAAAATTCAATTCTCCATGGCCTGCATGGATTTCCTTTTTTCGTGCTTTAAAAACTGCTATGGGTATCATTTTCCATATCTCCTCAGGGAGATGGTTCGTTTATGTTTTCGTAGTAAAGATTATAATAACAGAAAGAGAGAGGTGAATCATTTGACACTGGATGAAGTTTTACTGTATGTCATCGTAGGATGTATCATTGCCGCTGCTGTTGGCGCCGGCGTAGGATACATGCTCCGCAAGCGCATTGCAGAGGCAAGAATCGGATCTGCAGAAGAAAAGGCCCGGCAGATTGGTGAAGAAGCCAGGAAAATGCTGGATAATGCTTCCAGGGAAGCGGAAACGCTGAAGAAGGAAACCATTGTACAGACCCGTGAAGAAATCCACAAACTTCGTGAAGATGTGGAACAGGAAAACAAACAGCGCCGTGATGAACTGCAGAAGTACGAACAGCGTCTTGTGCAGAAGGAAAATAATCTGGACTGGAGAAGCGGCAACCTGGAACAGCGGGAATCCCAGCTGGACAAAAAGGAAAACCAGGTAAAGGCTCAGAAGGAAAAGCTGAATGGTCTCTATGAACAGCAGCAGAAAAAACTGGAAGAAATTTCCCAGCTTTCCAGCGATCAGGCCAGAGATATGATCCTGTCCAGAGTGGATGAAGAGCTGACCCATGAAAAGGCAGTCCGCATCCGCAGTGCTGTGGAAGAAGCCAAGAATACAGCCGATACCAAGGCCCGGGAAATCATCGCTTCCGCCATTCAGCGGAATGCGGCGGATACGGTTTCCGAAACCACGGTTTCCGTCGTTTCCCTTCCTAATGAAGAAATGAAAGGCCGCATTATCGGCAGGGAAGGCCGTAATATCCGGGCCATTGAAACCCTGACCGGTGTGGATCTGATCATTGATGATACGCCGGAAGCGGTCATTCTTTCCTGCTTCGATCCTATCCGCCGTGAGGTGGCAAGGCTGGCATTGGAAAGCCTTGTGAAGGATGGACGAATCCATCCGGCACGGATTGAAGAAGTGGTGGCCAAGACAAAGAAAGATGTGGATAAGGCTATTCGCGAAGCCGGTGAACAGGCTGTTATGGAGTGCGGTATCCGGGGTATGAATCCGGAACTGGTAAAAATCCTAGGCCGTCTGAAGTACCGGACCAGCTATGGGCAGAATGTGCTGCAGCACTGTATTGATACATCCTACTTTGCAGGCATTATGGCCGGCGAAGTGGGGGCCAATGTGGAACTGGCCAAAAGGGCAGGCCTCCTGCACGATATCGGCAAAGCCGTGGACCGCGAACAGGAAGGCACCCATGTGGAACTGGGCGTAGAATTGGCACAGAAATACCATGAACCGCCGGAAGTCATCAATGCCATTGCTTCCCACCACGGAGACACGGAGCCTACCTGCGTAGAATCCGTACTGGTGGCAGCAGCGGATGCCATGTCTGCAGCCCGCCCCGGCGCCCGCCGCGAGACTCTGGAAAACTATATCAAACGGCTCACCAAGCTGGAAGATATTGCCAAGTCCTTCCCCGGCGTGGACAGCTGCTATGCTATCCAGGCAGGCCGTGAGCTTCGGGTTATCGTGAAACCGGAAAAGGTGTCTGAAGATCAGGCGACCATTCTGGCCCATGATATTTCCCGCCGCATTGAAAAGGAACTGCAGTATCCGGGACAGGTGAAAGTGGTGGTTATCCGGGAAACCAGAGCTACCGATTTTGCCAAGTAAGGGAAAAGAAATCTGCTTTTGAAAGGCAGATTTCTTTTTTATTGGAAATTTTGATGACACAGGCCTGCTTCCATTATGGACGGTTTGTGATATAATGAGTGAACCATATCAACAGGAATTCCAATGGGCCCCTTCTATTCATGAAATGATGGGGCTTAATGGAATTCCCTGCACATTACTTTCCCGCATGGGACAGGGAGGTTACTATGGATAGAGAAGATTTGGACAGGAAACTGAAAGAAAATGGCGAAGCCATGAAGGAGACAGCCCATGGCTCTAAAAGCGGCAGAATGAAGATTGCTGCACTGGCGCTTTCCATGCTCATTATCGGCGGCGCAGGCGGCTGCTACTTTGGCGATTTTGCACTTCCGAAAAAAGGAGGGGCCTCCTCTTCCTACCAGCTCCCCCAGGGGACTAATAAGAAGATGGAAGATCTTCCGGCTGTCCGCAACACAGCGGTGGTGCAGGCAGTCAATGAAGTGGGTCCGGCTATTGTAGGCATTACCACCAGGGTCTATGACCGGGATATGTTTAACCGGCGGGTGGAAGTGGGCCAGAGTGTTGGATCCGGCGTCCTTTTCGACAAGAAAGGATATATTGTCACAAACAACCATGTGGTATCGGGCAGTAAAGAGGTAAATGTGTGCCTTTCCAATGGCAAGACGGTACAGGGAAAAGTGGTAGGGACCGATCCCTCTACGGACCTGGCCGTAGTGAAGATCGATGGAAGCGATGATCTGCCGGTGGCATCCTTTGGCGACTCCGATGCCCTCCAGGTAGGGGAGACGGCCATTGCCATCGGAAATCCCTTGGGCCTTGAATTCCAGGGCACCGTCACAGTAGGCGTTATCAGTGCACTGAACAGAAGCCTTGACGATATAGACCAGCGTTTCCGTCTTATCCAGACTGATGCGGCTATTAACCCCGGCAATTCCGGCGGCGCCCTGGTGACTGCCGACGGGAAGGTCGTGGGCATTAACAGTGCCAAAATCGCAAAGGAGGGGGTAGAAGGCATGGGCTTTGCCATTCCTATCAACTCAGCCAAAGGCATTATTCAGCAGCTGATTTCCAGCGGTAAAGTCACAAGGGCATACCTTGGCGTCTATGCCGCAGATAAAGATATTGCCCAGCGCTATGGCTATGACTGGGACCATGATGGCGGCGTTCTTGTCATGAAAGTGGCATCCAGAAGCCCTGTAAGCCTCACCGATATCCGTCCCGGCGACTATATCCTTGCCATCGACGGCCAGTCCATTGATACAGTCAAGGGTATGAGGGACATCCTGGATACCCATAAGCCAGGGGACCGCATCAAGGTGACCTACGAACATAATGGCAGGAAAGTGGATACGGAAGTGCTTCTGGCATCGGCACCGGAGTCTAACCAGTAAATGAAATTTACATTTCTTACCATCGGCAAAATCAAAGAAAAATGGATGCGTCAGGGTATTGATGAATACCTGAAGCGTCTCTCTCCTATAGCAAAGGTGGAAATCCTGTCGCCGGATGAAGAAAAAATGCCGGAAAATCCTTCTCCTGCTTTAAAAGAAAAGGTCATGGAAAAGGAGGGGGAAAAGCTTCTGAAATATCTGAAAGATGAAGATTTTCTTATTCTCCTTGACCTGAAGGGCAAACCGGTGACCTCTGAAGAGCTGGCCCATATTATCCGACAGAAAATGGTATCCGGCACCAGCCATTTCTTCTTCATGATTGGCGGTCCTTATGGCAATGGAGAAAACATCCGGAAAAGGGCCAATCTGAAAATTTCTATCAGTGCTATGACCTTCACTCACCAGATGGCCCGCCTTATTCTGGCGGAGCAGGTGTATCGGGCCATGAAAATCATCCGCCATGAGCCCTATCATCTTTAAGGAAGCACTGATTAATTCATAGAGTTTTCTTTTATAAGATTTTTTATGCACTGTTTCGTCATGGGCTTCCTTAAATAGCTCGCTATTCGCGTCAGCCCATTCCTCGCATTGCATAAAAATTCAAGAATAAAAGCAAACAATGATTTAATCAGCGCTTCCTTAAGGGAAGGCCTTTATGGCAGAAAAGAGGGCTGTTTTTTCTTTCCATTTGCACGTTTTCTTTAAATTCGTTAAAATATAGATAGGAAATATCAGATTTCAAAGCTTTCAAAGGAGGGGTTCCTATGCCGTCCAAAACGCTGAAAGTCAAAGATTTCATGACAAAGTATGTGTTTACCGTATCTCCTGATGTGACTGTACACAGGCTGGTCGGTTTATTCATTACCCATCCGGTCAGTGCTATTCCGGTAGTTGGAGATGACAATGAACTTCTGGGCATTGTTTCAGAAGGGGATCTCCTCTATAAGAAAGTGACACCCAAGATTCCTCAGTATGTGGATGTGCTGGGCGGGAATCTGTACTACTGCGGCTTTGGCCGCTATGAAAGGTCTTTCCGGAAGCTCCTTGCTACTACGGCAGCGGAAATCATGACCAAGGATGTGCGATGCGTCACGCCGGAAACGGATATGGAAACGCTCACCAATCTCATGGTGGACGAGCATTTGAAGACGGTGCCGGTGGTGGAAAAGAAGAAGTCCGGCAATCCGGATATCGATGCGCCGGCCCGCCTGGTAGGCATTATTACAAGGCATGATATTCTGGGGGCCATTGCAGCCACCGAAGCGGAAGAACTTTTGAAGAACAGGGAACAGGAAAAGGAATGAATCCGTTATAAAAAACTGCACCCACCGGGTGCAGTTTTTTATTTGCGCCGCACATAGTATAATAAAAGAAGCACTCCGGTTGTCGGGAAGGGAGATCCATTCCGGAAGAGGAGAGGGAGGTATCATAGATGCTGATGCTGGTTGTCCGGTTTTTAAGTAAAATGCATAGGGGAATTCTCATATGCGGCGGGTTTGCGCTGTTCATGCTTCTGGGCGCATTCCTCCTTATGCTGCCTTTTTCCCAGACGGGTACCAGGGATGTTTCTTTTGTGGATGCTCTTTTCATGTCGGTGAGTACAGTGAGTGTCACGGGCATGAGCATGTTTGACCTTCGTTATGATTTCACATTCTTCGGGCAGCTGGTGATTCTTTTCCTCATGCAGGTAGGGGGCCTGGGGATTATGACCATGATGGCCATGGTGAGTATTTATACGGGAAGGAAAATCCGCCTGCAGGAACGGCTCCTTATCCGTGACTCTTTCAATCTGCAGACTCCATCGGGTATGGTTATGCTGGTCCGCAAGATCATCGGTACGACTCTGGCTGTGGAATTTACATCCGGCACTCTGCTGGCGGTGTATCTTTATTTTAAATACGGACCTATCGGCATTTATCTGGGCTACTGGCACGCGGTGTCCGCCTTTACCAACTGCGGCATGGATATCATGGGCAATGATGTGGGATTTGCCGGTATGGCAGCAGACGGTTTTGTAAGTACCGTGGTGGTCATTACCATGTTCCTGGGAGGTGTGGGATTTATTGCACTGGATGATGTATTAAGGCACCATCGGTGGTGCAGGCTTTCTTTCAACAGTAAATTTATCTTTACCATGGAGGCCACCCTGATCCCTCTGGGGGTGGTGGTCTATTTCCTGCTGGAAGGAAATAATCCGGAAACCATGGGCCATATGGGAACTCTGGAAAAATGGCAGAGTGCCCTTTTCATGTCTGTATCCTCCCGTCTGGCGGGGTTTGTGGTCTTTGATATCCATTCCATGATGAGTTCCACTGTTCTTTTCGTTATGATGTTCATGTTTGTGGGGGCCGCCCCGGTTTCTACAGGCGGCGGCATCCGTACCACCACCATGGGACTTCTCATGCTCTCCCTTTATGCGTGGATTCGGGGAAAACGGGATGTGGTGCTGTTTCATAAACAGGTAGATTCCAAGTGTCTGATGAAGGCGTCCAATGTATTTACCCTGGCCATTGTCCTCACTTTCCTCACTGCCTTTTCCGTCTTTGCTTTGGAACCGAAGAATTTCAGCTTTGAAGATGCGCTCTTTGAATCCGTGTCTGCTTTCAGCACCGTGGGATTCAGCATGGGGCTGACAGGAGAATGGAATACGGCCTGCAAAATCGTTCTGATGATTGCCATGTATATCGGCCGGATCGGCGTGATGACTCTGGCCATTACTTTTGCCAGCCATCACAATAGTTCAGTCAAATATCCGAAAGAAAATGTTGTTATAGGTTAGAGGTTGCCAGTATGAGTCAGAAATTGCAGTTCTTTGTAGCCGGTCTTGGCCGGTTTGGGAAAAGTGTGGCTGTTACATTGGAAAAAATGGGCTATGATGTAATGGCTATGGATATTGATGAAGATGTGGTTCAGGATTTGGCCGACACCCTGGGATATGTGGTCTGCGCCGACTGCTCCGACGAGAAGAACTTATCCGCCATTGGTGCAGGCAATGCGGACGTGGCAGTGGTTTCAGTAGGGGAACTGTCTGCCAGCCTCATGACCACCCTTCTTCTTAAGGAAATGGGAGTCAAGAAAATCGTGGTCAAAGCCTTAGATCCGCTCCATGGCAAAATGCTGCAGAAAATCGGGGCGGACAAAGTCATCTATTCGGAAAAGGAAATGGGGGTCCGGGTGGCCCATAACCTGATTTCTCCAGGTATTGTGGATTATATTGAAATGGAAAACAATATAACCATTCTATCCATCCATGTACCGGAAGACTGGATAGGGAAAAGTATCCTGGATATTGATATCCGTAAAAAATATAACATTACCGTGGTGGCCATCAAGAGGAAAGGGGAAATGTATGTCAACCCCCATCCGGATATGCAGCTGGCCTCCGATGATATGCTCATCATTTTAGGCGATTCGGAAAGTGTGAAACGGGTCACCGCCAGTCTGGAACAGTAGGGAGACCGGAATGGGGACAGGGATTGTGTTCGGTGGCCTGCCTTTGAGTCACGGGGCTTTGAACTTTCCGCCCCCGCTTACAGTCTCCCTTGAAATCATATATATTTTTTGCTATGATACATGGTGATTTGATTTCGTAAATTTATGTTTCCTCCTTCTTCTTCGGGGGGAAGAAACATTCCGCGTATAGAATGATTATCAGGTACAAGATTTCTTTGATTTTTAAGTAACAGGAGTGATTCCTTTTGGAAAAATTAGTGATTCATGGCGGACGTCCCCTTCATGGACATGTCCGTGTTTCCAGCGCAAAAAATGCAGTTCTTCCTATCATTGTAGCAACTCTTCTTCCTTCTACCCCTGCATCTATCATTGATGCGCCGAACCTGGATGATGTGAGTACCATCTGCAGTGTGCTGGAGTCGCTGGGCGTGAAGGTGACAAAGGAAGACAATGTATTGACTTTTGATGCTTCCATGCTGGATAAGACAGAGGCATCCTATGAACTCATGAGCAAAATGAGAGCTTCTTTCCTCATTATGGGACCGCTCCTGGCTAAAATGGGTCATGCAAAAATTGCTCTTCCCGGTGGATGCATGATCGGAAGCCGTCCGATTGACCTTCATCTCAAGGCATTTGAAGCCATGGGAGCTGAAATTAATGTAGGCAACGGATTTGTGGAAGGATATGCACCTCATGGACTGAAGGGTACCACCATTTATCTGGATTTCCCCAGCGTAGGCGCTACGGAAAACATTTTGATGGCAGCAGCTACGGCGGAAGGCCGCACTATTATTGAAAATGCGGCTGAAGAACCGGAAATCGTAGACCTGGTGACTTTCCTCAACTCCATGGGTGCCAACATCAAAGGTGCAGGCACCAATATTATCCGCGTGGAAGGGGTCAAGGAACTGCAGGGCGTTTCCCATACGGTCATTCCGGACCGCATTGAGGCGGGCACCTTCATGATCGGCGCAGCCATGGTGGGCGGCGATGTGGTGATTGATAACGTACTGACGGAACATCTGAAACCCCTTCTGGCCAAACTGAATGAAGCAGGGGTGAAGGTGATTAAGGATATCGACAGCGTACGGGTCATCAGCGATGGACATATTCGTTCCACCGATATCAAGACTCTTCCTTATCCCGGTTTCCCTACAGACCTGCAGGCCCAGTTCATGGCCCTCATGACCATTGGCAACGGCATCAGCAAGATTACGGAAACTGTTTTTGAAAACCGCTTTATGCATGTAGGTGAACTGCAGCGCATGGGTGCTTCCATCCAGGTGGAGGGAAGATGCGCCATTGTACAGGGCGTTCCTTTCCTGAACGGCGCCTTTGTGAGAGCCACGGACCTTCGTGCCGGTGCAGCTCTTACCATTGCCGGTCTGGCAGCCCATGGAGAAACGGAAGTAGGGGAACTTCACCATATTGACCGCGGGTATGATCATCTTGTAGAAAAACTGCAGGGGTTAGGAGCAGACATTGTCAGAGTCGACAGGGATTAATCAGTCGTCCCCTAAAATTTCCAGACTTTCCAGCCAGAATTCCCTTCTGGACTGGATCGGTTCTTTTGGCTCGGAAGATATCGGCGTAGATATCGGCACTTCCAATATCGTCCTTTTTATGAAACATAAAGGTCTGGTGTTTCCGGAAGCTTCTGTCATTGCCAGGAACCGGATGAGTGGGGAATACCTGGCTTACGGCACCAGGGCTGAAGAAATGGAAGGGAAAACGCCGTCAGAAATCGTGATTTCCCGTCCTATGAAGGAAAGCGCCATTGTGGACTACAATGGCACCGCTTTCCTTTTAAACTCCATAGTGAACAAGTCCTACCTGAAGGGCATGTTTTTCCATCCGCGGCTCATTATGTGCGTGCCCAAGGGGATCAACAGCGTGCAGAGGCGGGCTCTTCTGGAAGCTGCTGTGGCCGTGGGCGCCAGAAAAACAGTACTTATCGACCAGCCCCTGGCGGCTGTGATGGGTATGGGACTGGAAAATCACCAGCAGGAAGGGACCATGATTGTGGACATCGGCGGTGGCTCCACCAAGATATCGGTTCTTTCCAAAAAGGGGATTGTGGTGAGCCATTTCTCCACAGAATCGGGAAGCACCATGGATACGGCAGTTCTCAATACGGTTCGGGACAGGTATCACATCCGCATAGGGAGAAAGGAAGCAGAAAGTCTGAAAATCGCACTGGGAGCTTCCTGGGATCTGGACCGGCAGCCCCGCATTGCAGAAACTTCCGGCCTTTCCATTGTTTCCGGACTTCCGGTGAAAATTGCGGTAACCAGCGAAGACATTGCCGGCGCCATCAATCCGATTCTCTATAAAATCTTCACTCACATCCGTGACGTGCTTCAGCGCACACCGCCGGCACTTCTGGCGTCTATCCGGGAAAACGGCATCATGATGATTGGCGGCGCATCTCAGCTGAAAGGCATGGATGACCTGATTTCGAAAGTAATCGGCGTACCGGCCCGGGTAGCGGACCGTCCGTCTTATGTGAATGCGGTAGGAGCAGGATCGGCCCTGAACTACATCAATGATTTCAGGGACTCCCTGCAGGATTTACATTGACATAGAATCAATCAAAAAGTACGGCTTGGGGAAACCGGCTGTGTTTTTTTGTACTCTAAGGAAGCACTGATTAATTCATAGAGTTTTCTTTTATAAGAATTTTTATGCACTGTTTCGTCATGGGCTTCCTTAAATAGCTCGCTATTCGCGTCAGCCCATTCCTCGCATTGCATAAAAATTCAAGAATAAAAGCTAACAATGATTTAATCAGCGCTTCCTTAATGGCAGAAAAAATATGTCATATATTTTATCAGCCTTTTTCGGAAGAAACATTTTAAAAAATATTAAATTTAAAGAAATAATTCATAGCTCGTGGTAAAATAAAACTGATAATACCCGATTTTATAGACTGAAATGAGGGATACCCATGAAAAACTGGCAAAAAGCAGGACTGGCAGCAGCGGCTGCCCTTTTGATGGCAATGCCCGCGGAAGCAGCGGAAGTTTCCCAGAATGCGGTGCTTTCCGGCAAGGTGACATCGGTGGTGGAAGTGAATACGCCGGTAAAGGAAGGACAGGTACTGGCTACCGTTGATTCCCTGGTAGGACCGGTTCCGGCGGTAAGAGCTGATACTGATGGCGTGGTGACAAAGGTTCTGGTTGTGAAGGGACAGCAGATTAACAAGCAGGACGCTGTGGCTGTCATTGAAACAAAGTAATGGATAAGGAGTTTTTAATGCATGCAATGGCAAGCAAGAAAATAAAAAGACTGGCTCTTTCAATCTGCCTGGCCCTGGGATCGATTCTGCCGGCAGGAGCGGAGGAATTTCTTCCGCTTTCCGATGTAAGGGAAGGCATGCATGGCTATGCGAAAACCGTAGTGCACGGCACAAAGATTGATACTTTCGATGTGGATGTGCTGGGCATTATGAAAAATAAGGGGAGCGCTGGCGGAGATCTGGTACTGGTGAAGGTGTCGGGCCCCCTCATTGATGAAACCGGCGGTATTGCCCAGGGCATGAGCGGAAGCCCCGTATATATTGACGGCAAACTTCTTGGTGCCATTGCCTACGGATTTCCCCAGTCCGACGGACGTATCGGCATGGTGACTCCGATTTCCGACATGCTCCGCCTATGGACCATAGATTCCGGAGAGGAGAAGAAGGAAAGCGGGACGGATAGGGATCTGATTCCCCTGGCAACGCCTCTCATGGCGTCGGGCTATACACCTTCAGGCATGGAATTTCTTACGGATAAGATGAAGGATTTCAACATGGTTCCCTATTCTGCCGCCTCTGCCGGCGTCGATGAGACGCCCCGCCCTCTGGAAGCAGGGGGAGCCGTGTCGGCTACCCTGGTTACCGGTGATTTGAAGCTGGGGGCTGTGGGCACCGTGACGTATGTGGACAAAGACCATATGGTGGCTTTCGGCCATCCCTTCCTGGATAAGGGGAGTTCTTCCTATTTCATGCACAATTCCTATATTTTCACCGTGGTGCCCAGCAGAAACATACCTTTCAAACTGGGCAGCGTAGGCGCGGAAATCGGCACGGTGAACGAGGACAGAGGTTCCGGCATCAGCGGTCTTTCAGGAAAAGTTCCGGAATCAGTGCGCCTTCATTCCTCGGTGCTTGATGAAGATACGGGACGGACTCAAAGCCTCAATGTGCGCATGGTGCAGAATGAACGGATGCTTCCCATGCTTTCCGTAACCTCCGTATATAACAATATGAGCAACACCCTGGATCGGAATGGCGAAGGAACCGTGTCTCTTTCCTACACCCTCTTTCCGGAGGATCTGAAGAAAAGACCTTTTACCCGGTCCAATATGTACTGGTCTTCCAAGGATATTTCCGAGAGAAGTGTGGATGAAATGTACAATGTCATCCGCATTCTGGAGCAGAACCGGTTTGAACCCTATAAACTTCGGGATATTTCAGTGGATATGAAGGTCACAAAGGACCGGAAAACGGCCCAGCTCCTGGATGCTTCCGCATCGCCCACCGTGGTTTCTCCGGGAGATACCATTTACGTGAGGGCCAGGCTTGCCCCCTATCGGGGAGAAGTGTTCTACAAGGATCTGGCTTTCACAGTGCCGAAGGACCAGCCTCTTGGTACCATGATTCTGGAAGTCAGGGGCGGCGGCGTGGTGCCGCTTCCTTACCTGATCCAGCAGCAGAAATATAATCTCACCGATGAAATCCTGGAGCGTATCCGCACCTATAAGGATTTCAACGATTTATTTGATAAACTGGAAAAAGAGGATAGGAACAACCAGGTGGTGGTGGAAATCCTTGATCCCAATGTGAGCATGATTTCCAGAGATGAGGAAAACGGCACCAAGGCGGAAATCCAGGATAAGAGGCCTTCTCAGAACCCGGACTATCTGAAGGGGAAGAAGGGAGATGGAAAGGAAGGCGAAAAGGAAGAGGACAGCCCCAAGAGCAGCGTGGATACCGATTATGTGGTCTACGGTGATGGACAGTTCACCTTCCAGGTCATGGCCCCTGAAGACCGGGACCGGGCCCTCCGCAAACTGGCCAAATCGAACCAGAAGATGATTGCGGACATGAAAAACGAAGGGAAAGATTCTATTTCCGGAAAAGATAAGGACGGAAAGAAGGAAGAAACGAAAGAGGAAAATGGAAAGAAGCCGGATACAGACAAGAAATCGGGCACTTCCTATTTTCTGATGAGTGATTCCATGACCCGTCTGTAAGGATGGTTTGAAAAGGGAAGGGAGGAGAACATGGGATTTCTGGAATCATTGGGACGGCAGACCCTGTCTATTTTTCACCAGCTGGGAGCGGTTATCCTGCTTCTCATGGCGGCGGTCCGCGAAATTTCCGCCATCCGCGGAAGAGAAACCTGCCGTCAGTGCCTTTCCTTGGGGGTTCTTTCTTTTCCCATTGTGGCGCTTACCCTTTTATTCACAGGCATGGTACTTTCTGTGCAGATTGCAGGAGAACTGACCAAGTACGGCGCTGATTTCACAGTGGGGGCCATTGTGGCCATCGGCATAGGCCGCGAACTGGGACCGGTGCTCTGCGGCGTGGTGCTGGCAGGTCGTGTAGGCGCTGCCATTACGGCTGAAATCGGCACCATGCGGGTGACGGAGCAGATCGACGCTCTTCGCTGCATGGCGGTGAGCCCCATAGGCTACCTGGTGGTGCCAAGGCTCATTGCCTGCATGTGCATGCTGCCCCTTCTGGACGTATTCGGCGTGGCCATCGGCGTAGGCGGCGGCATGATGGTGGCATCTTTGTCCCATGGGGTTTCCTCCTATGTATTCATGCATTCCATTCACGTGTACTGCGTGCCTTCCGATTTATACATCGGTGTTTTCAAATCGGTTATTTTCGGCATGATTGTGGCTCTGGTGGGCTGCGACCGGGGCATGACCTGTACAGCCGGAGCGGAAGGGGTCGGTAAGGCTACCACTCAGTCCGTGGTCTATTCCATTATTATGCTTTTTGCAGCCAATTATATTCTTTCGTCCATTCTTTTCTGAGAGGCCTTATGATTTCTATCAGACATGTATACCAGACTTTCGGCAGCCGGCAGATTTTAAAGGATGTGAGTCTTACCGTAAAAGACGGGGAGACCATGGTCATCCTGGGCGCTTCGGGGTCGGGAAAATCCACTCTGCTGAAACTGATCATCGGACTTTTAAAACCCACATCAGGGGAAGTGATGGTAAACGGGAAAGATATGGCCCGCTTAAGTGAAGCGGAGCTGAACCAAGAAAGACGACATATGGGGTTTGTATTTCAATATTCTGCCCTTTTTGATTCCATGACGGTAAAGGAAAATGTGGCTTTCGGCCTTCGTATGCATACGAAAATGAGTGAAGAGGAAATCGACAGGATTGTGAAGGAGAAACTCCATCTGGTGGGGCTGGATGGCATAGAGAATTTGATGCCCTCCAGTTTATCCGGCGGCATGAAGAAAAGGGTCAGTTTGGCCAGGGCCATTGCACTGGAGCCGGAAATCATCCTTTACGATGAACCTACAGCCGGTCTTGACCCTATCCGATCCACTGACATCAGCCTCCTTATCAAGCATACCCAGAAAGTACTTCATGCCACCAGCGTAGTGGTGACCCATGATTTGAAATCGGCCGAAATGATTGCTGACAGGATGGCTTTCCTTTATAAAGGATCCTTCCTGGCCATAGGAAAGCCGGAAGAACTCAAACAGTCTCCTGATCCAAGGGTTCGGCAGTTTATGGAAGGACTGCCGTCGGACCCTGATTTTCTGAAAGAAGGTGATGCTCCTTGAAATGGTCTACAGAAGCAAAGGTAGGGGCCTTTTCTCTGCTGGGGATTCTGCTTTTTGCTGTCATTATCATCCAGCTGGGGAATACGGTGATTTTTGGAAAAAGCGGATTTCATGTGACCGGCTATTTCAAAGAAGCAGAAGGAATCGAGCCGGGCAACCCCATCCATTATGCCGGTGTGGACGTAGGCATGGTGGACAATATTTCCGTGGAAAACGGAGAAGCGGTGCTGCGTCTTCGTTTTTATAAAGATGCCCAGGTGCCAAGGGATGCGGATTTCTCCATCCAGACTTCTTCCGTCATGGGCGGACGATTTGTCAAAGTTTCCGGAGGTCATCAGGAAAGGGGCTTCCTTTCTGACGGCATGACCGTGCAGGGCAAGGCGGCTCCCGGTATCGACCAGGCCATGGATAAAATGGATAAGCTCATCAATTCCGCCCAGACCATGCTTGACGGCATAAATACGGTGGTTGCGGATCCGGCGGCTCAGCGGAATGTGAAGAACAGCATCAGCAACTTTGACGCTGTTTCCGAAAACCTGGCCATTCTCACAGCCCAGGGTATTCAGACGGCCAATGAAATCCAGGGCATAACCTCCCAGATTAATTCCATGCTTTACCAGCTCAATGGAGATGGCAAGGCAGTAGGTGATGCTCGCCGAATCATGGATAATCTGGCAGTGGCTTCAGAAAACGCAAAAGAAATTTCAGGCAATGCAAAAGAGATTTCCGGAAAAATTAATGGTATAATGAATGGGCAGACCGATTTTAATGTATCTGTTTCCGGAGAATTGTTATATAATACTAAAAAGGATGATTTTTCGCCGAATCTGTTTTTCCGCATAGGTAAAGGCACCTATGGACTCCTGGGGATTGAGTCGCTGACTAATGATCCTGTATATGATGCCGTATTTGGTAGGACGAGAGGGATTTACGGCTATCATGCAGGCATTGTGAGAAATAAGCTGGGCGCCGGTGTGGACTATGAAAAAGACCGGTGGAAGTTCTCGGCAGACCTCTATGATCCGAATGATCTGACCATGAGGATTCGTGGAAGCTATGCGCTGGATGACCATTTCTTCCTTACCGGACAATCCATCTTCCCCCATGATAACAGGGGCGGCGGTGAATATATCGGCCTTGGATACAACTATTAATAGACATCTGTCTAGAAGGGATGAAATATATGAATAAATATACCTACCGTATTTTGGCAGCTTCCATTGTAATGGCACTTTCTTTTGGGGTGGGTGCCCAGGCAAAGGGCTCTGACACCCGTGTGACCACAGATCCTTCCATTACCGAAAAGGCTCTTGCCGCCCAGATGAAGCAGGTAAGCGCTGATAAGAGTGTAAATTTCAATAATATGCTCATGCAGAAGAGTCTGGGAGATGCCCTTGCCGATGCTGCAGCTCCGGAAGCTTCCTCCCTTGACATAGACCTTCGGGGCGCTGTTTCTACAGCAATCCAGAATAACCGTGACATCACCATTGCTGACCTCCAGCGGAAGGAAGCAGAAGCGGATGTAAGCAAAGCGGCAGCAGCCAAGAATCCTACTGTTGATTATAGCTGGACGGGAAACCAGTTTAAAACTCGTATTGTTTCTACAGCTGGAGATGTGAACAATCGCTCCTACAAACAGGACGTCAATGTAACCCTGCCTATCTGGACCGGCGGAAAACTGGAAGGACTGATTAACCAGGCCAGATATGCAAAGAATATTGCTGATTTAACTTACTACAAAACAGAAGCAGACACAAAGCTTTCCGCCGTTAAGGCTTACTACACCTATCTGGAAAATATCAAGCTGGCCGATGTGCAGTCCATGTCTGTCAATGATTATGCCAACCATCTGAAAAATGTACAGCAGCAGTTTGATGCAGGCATTGTGGCAAAACTGGATGTTCTTACTTCCAGTACTTCCCTGGCCAATGCAAAGCAGAGCAAGATTGCTGCTGACAATGCAAGGGATATTGCAGAAGCCAACCTGAACAACATCATGCGCATTCCTATGAATACAAAGCTGAATCCCCTGGATAAGGATTTCCCGGAACCGGCTTTTGATATTACCATGGACCAGGCCATTGCCATGGCTCAGAAATACAGATGGGAACTGATTCAGGCTGATTACAGTGTCCGTGTGGCCAATGAAGCGCTGAAGGTTGCTAAGTCCGGCTATATGCCTACCATCAGCGTTGGCGGCGGTTACAGCTGGGATTCTACAGCCCTTTCCAAAATCGATAAAGATGACTGGGCACTCCTTGGAAAAATCAGCTGGAACCTCTGGGATGGCGGTTCCACCCAGGCAGCAGTGAAGAAAGCCAAAGAAGGGGTCAAGGTAGCCCAGGAACAGCTGCTTCAGGCCCGGGAGTCGGTGGAACTGGAAGTCAGACAGGATTACCTCAATATCCTTTCCTATAAGGAACAGATCCGTGCCACTGAAGCGGCTGTGGCGCAGGCTGAAGAAGCTTACAAGATTGCAGCTGTTCGCTACAGCAGCGGCGTAGGCATCAACCTGGATGTACTGGATGCAGAACTGCAGCTTAACACAGCCAGAACCAACTACATTACAGCTCTCTATAATTACAACATCGGCCTGGCTACCCTGGAACATGCCATGGGTATTCCGGCAGTGATTCATTCGGAATTCGCATCGCCCTTGAATCAGGCCATGGAAAGCAAGTCATAAGCTGGAACATGGCAGGGGAAGGCTCCGCTGCCATGTTATGACCGGCAGGGTGGGAACCCGCTCGAAAGTGGCATGATTCAGCCGGCAGTAGAGCCGCTGCATCATAGCATAAACAAGAAATCGAAGATCTATAGAGAAAACGAAAACAAGAAACTAGACACGCAATGGGGAGATACCTTTGAACAGTAAAATCAAATGGTGGCTGAATGGGATTGCAGCATTTATTTTTGTGCTGCTCTGCGCCATTTACCTCCTGATCCGACCGATAATTGTACAAAACCTGGAGCCTGTGCTGAAGGAGCAGCTGGGAGCAAGGGTGAACGGCACTCTATCCTGGCAGGCCATGGACCTGGATCCGGATTTGAATCTTTCATTTACCAATCTGGAACTGAAAGACGAAAACGGATCTGATGTGCTTTCTACGCCTACTTTGACGGTAGGCTGGACTCTGTCTTCCCTCTACAACTATCTTATCAACCATGCAGGGGTGGCCTCTGTAGTAAAAGATGTGACTGTGGAGGATCCGGAGCTTTCACTTGCCCAGAAAGCGGATGGTACATGGAATGTAAGCAATCTGCTGAAGCCCTCTGATTCTTCCGACAGCGGCGTGTTTACAGGGAAAGTCATTATTTCGGGCGGCACGGCGAAAGTGAAGCCCAATGCAGCTGGCGAGCTCGCTTTCTCTTCCCTGAATGGCTCCTTTGCCTGGGATGAAAACTCTGCTATTACAGGCGGCCTGAAAGGCACTTTCCTTGACAGCGCTTTCAAGAGTTCCCTCGATTATAAGGATAGCAATCATTTAGAAATCAATGTAAGCACGGACCCCATTCCCCTGAAATCTCTTGAGCCTCTGCTGGATGCTTTCCCACAGCTTCAGAATAAACTGACCCTGGAAGACGGTACAGGTAAAGTGACGGACGCTAAAATCTGGAAAAGTGATGGCGCCGTTGCTTACCGGGTGACCGGTTCTTTTAACCATGCTGCTCTTAGCTATGATAATTATGTTCTAGCTGATGGAGCAGCTTTTTTTAATATCGAAAACGGTCTGGTTTCACTGTCCCAGGTTTCAGGAACAGTGAACGGACAGAAGCTTTCCGGCGAGGTATCCGTAGATGCCAATGGAGAAAGCCCTGTCTTTGAAGGAAATGTATTTCTTCATCAAGCGGACCTCACAGCCCTTCTTCCGGAGGAAGGGATTTCCGGAATTCTTGATGGAAATGTGAACTTTTCCGGCACCACCGATAATCCCTCCGTCTCCGGCGCTCTCACCGGAAAGCGGCTTTCCTATGAAGGATATGATGTAGAACGGGCAAAAGCTGTTTTTGCGTATCATGATGATCAATTAACCCTTTCTCATCTGGAGGCAGACAGAGACGGCGGCCATGTGGAAGGGAAGGCTTCCTATGACAGGAGAAGCGGAGACTTTTACGCAAACCTTTTGGCCGACCATATCAATCTGGAGGGACTGCCTCTTCCTTCTCCTGTCAGCGGCGTTGTAAGCGGTTACGGCATGGTGGAAGGGAATCTTCTCAATGGTTCTATTTCTTTGAGAAAAGCATCGGCTTCCCTGGAAGGAACCGGACTTTCCTATGAAAATATGGCTGCCGAAAGTCTTTCCGGCTTCGGAAGCTATGATGGAACGAACTGGCAGGTCACAGCCCTGGGCAGCGGTATTTCCTATGATGGTCTGTCTTTTGACAGCATTTCTTTCTCTGCGGAAAATCAAAACGGCATCATCCGGATTCCGTACCTGTCCGGCGCCGGCGCAGAGGGGTTTTTCACAGGAAATGGTTATTACAGTGATGAGGGCATGAATTTTGATGTGGAAGTATCGGATATGGATGTTTCCCATCTCTCTTCCTGTGCAGGAGTAGACCTGGGCGGCCGGGTATGGGCCAAAGCCCATGTCACCGGCACTTTGGATCATCCGGAAGGTACTGCTGATTTCAGGGGTAGAGACGGATATGTGAGGAATGCATCCTTTGATACGGTGGTAGGACATGCAGTCCTGGCAGGAGACAAAGCGTCCATTTCTTCCCTCACCTGGGATGGTCCTTCCGGCCATCACAGGGTCAGCGGCACCATTGGCATGGATGCTCCTCATGCCATTAATCTTTCGGTCAAGACCAGTCAGACCAGGATCGAAAGCCTCCTTTCCCTGGCCAATCTTGACTATCCACTGACCGGATGGATTTCCAATGACCTTTCCCTCACCGGCAGCCTTGAAAACCCTCAGGTTTCCGGCGACTTCCACGCCTGGAGCGGTTCAGTGGCAGGCGAACTTTTCCGGAGCATTTCCGGAAAGTACAGCTATGACGGCCATGACGTGACTCTGGAAAACTGCCTGGGTTATATTTATGACGGCACCGCCCTTGTGAATGGCAAAATCAGGGGGAGGGACCTGGAGCTGGAAACTTCTCTGACTGATATCAGCATGGAAAGAATGCTTCCGGGCAGAGGCATAGAAGGCAGCCTTTCCCTTCTGGGCCATGTAAGAGGCACCGTGAACAGCCCTGTATTTGATGGCATGGCTTCCACCAGGGAAATTACCATTGGCGGAAATACCATCCGGGACGTATCGGCCGGCATCCATTACAAAGACGGCCTTGTTTCTCTGGATGAAGGTTCTTTCCGCCAGAAGGAAGGAACTTTTACCTGGAAAGGCAGCTATAACACCCATTCCGGCACCATGAACGGATTACTGGAATTCAGCAGCTGGAATATTCGTGACATTATGAAGTTCTTCAACAGAGATGTGAGCGGCGTAGACGGAAAGGTGGAAGGCAGCATGCGTATCAGCGGCACCACCGAATCACCGAATGTGGATTTCAATGCTCATGTACTGGGCGGCCATCTGGGAGACGCAGTGCTGGGAGAAGGGAAAGTGGACTTTTCCTACATGAACGGCGCCCTGTCTATCAGGGAATGCCAGATTCCCATTGGTTCCGGCGTCCTGGCGGCCCAGGGCTCCATGAGCAGCGCAGGAGATCTAGATATCCAGGCTACTGCCAGGGATATGGATATTTCCTGGATTCCTCAGGTTTTAGGGAAGAAAGATATGTCCATCGGGGGAAAACTGACCGCGGCCGTCATTCTTTCGGGAAATAAAAAAGCGCCGGTGGCTGATATTTCCGTAGGCATTGATAACCCTCGGTATGGCGACATCTCCTTTGACAGCCTGTCTCTCATGGCCAATGCGGCCAACAATGTGGTTACGGTGCAGAACGGCCTCATTTCCCGGGGTCAGTACCGGGCCAGCATGAAGGGCACCCTTCCGGGCAATGTATTTACCGGAAGCACCACAGACAAGGCGGTTCCTTTGAACCTGGACATCAATCTGGATGAAGCGGACATGAATATGCTTGCTATTTTCTTCAAGCCTGTCACTGCGGCCAGCGGTCCCATCCACGGTCATCTGACAGTGGCCGGCAGCTATGACAATCCGCTTCTTCTGGGCGGCATCAATGTAAAGGACGGGTCTTTGTCCTTGATGACTATGAATGAAGCCATTACGCCGGTGAATATGAATCTGACCTTTTCCGGCAATGAATCCCATCTGGAAGGAAGTGCAGCCTTTGGCGGCGGCAGCCTCACGGTGAACGGCGATGTTTCCTTTGACCATATGAAGATTGGCAATTATAAAGGGGAACTCCATATTCATACGCCTTCCATTAATTCCACCTATTATAAAGGCTCTCTGGACGGCGATTTCACCTTTGGGGAAATCGAACGTTTTGCAAGGCCCGGCATTACAGGTACCCTGAAAGCGGAAAATGCGGTGGCTGATATTCCCTTTACTCTTCTCGGCGATTCCGGGAATACGTCCCTTGATGTACTCACGAAAATCGACGTTACCGTAGGAAATAATGTGCGCCTTTACAACAGTGCTCTCTATGACATGATGGTGAAAGGTAATCTGTCCATTCTGGGACCGCTGTCTGCTCCCGTGGTCACCGGCCGGGTGAATGCGGAAAAAGGGACTGTTAAAATCAATACCACTGAATTTAAAATGAACGAAGCCAATGCCATCTGGGGCGGTGAGCCGGGAAGCCTCCTGCCTGATATTCACGCCAAGGCTTTTACCAAGGTGGGCCATTACGGCATTACCGCCGAGCTGGACGGACCGCCGGGGAATATGAAGACCACCTTCCACAGCGAGCCCGCTTTGAATGATACGCAGATTCTCATGCTCCTTACTCTCCACCAGAACCCTGATGACAAGGACAGTTCCGGTGCCATGGAAGGGGCCCTCTTCAATGCAGGCCTTACCATGCTCTTTGGCAACGGCGTCCAGGACTTCCTGCAGGACAAGATCGGACTGGACCAGATTTCTATTACTTCCAGCCTTACCGATTACTATGACAATGTGGACGATAATAACGACAGCTATTACTACATCAAAATCGGCAAGTATCTGTTCAACGATTTCATGCTCACTGCTACCATGGGCATGAACAACGATGAAAAGAGTATCGGCGCTCATTATGATTTAAACTCGCGGGTAGGCCTTTCTTCGTGGTATAATAGTAACCATGACAGTTATGTAGGTACTGACTGGAGTTTCAAATTCTAGGAGATATAGATGCTGGAAGAATATAAATCCTTCCTTGCTACCCTGACCAAGCTTTCGCGGGAAGAGGAAGAAGAACTGTGGAAACAGTATAAAGAACATGACCTGCTGGAAGCCAGGCAGTCGCTGATTGAACACTATCAGCCCCTGGTTTTCCGGGAGGCCATGAAATACGGCCTGCAGGAAGCGGTGACCCTGGATCTTATCCAGGAAGGCACGGTAGGGCTCATGGAAGCGGTGGAACGGTTTGATCCTTCCCAGGGTGTTGCGTTTTCCCTCTATGCCCTTCACCGGGTGAGGGGACGCATGCTGAATTTCCTGAGGCGCAATGGTTCGGAAGTACTGCTGGACGATGGAGAGGAAGAAAAAGTTTTCCTCACAGAAGCCATCCCCGATACGGCTTTCGAATCAGCTGATAAAAGCGTGCTCAACATGGCGGTGAGCCATGCGGTGTCCAGGCTCCCCGTAAAGGAGCAGGACGTGATCCGCCAGGTTTATCTGAATGAACAGACCGCCCAGGAAACGGCCCATGCCATGGATGTGAGCACCGCCTATGTGTACCGTCTGGAAAAAAGAGGCATCCGCCGTCTCCGCGGCATGCTTTCTAAATTGATTCACGACAGGAAATAGTGTAATATAGGTGAAAATGAGCGATTGATTAAGTTATCTGGCGATAGAGTCAGATTTATGATTATTTACTGATGTTCTTTTATACTTCTCTTTGGCTGATTATAGAATATAAGGGGAAATCCTATCCGGTTTCCGTGACAGGGAGGTATTATGTCAGGAGATATAGTAAAACGGGTGCAGGCTGTGAGAAAATGGCTGGAAAAAGCAGAGCATTCCTACAGCAGCCATAAAGAGATCACCGGTGAAATCAATCTCATCATGGCGCAGGCTGAGATGCAGCGCCTGAATGAAACTCATAAAAATTCCAAAGTCCGCCGCTGGATGCTTCGGGTATCGGCCATGGGCGCTGCTTTTGCGGTTTTCCTTGGCATGAATGCCTTCTGGAGCCTCATGGAGCCTAAAGCGGAAGAGCCGGAAAGGCCGGTGCAGATTGTGATTCATGATGCGCCGTCACCGGTGGGGGAGAAGACAGAAACAGCCGTTTCTCAAGGCGAGGATAAGAGCCTTGCAGAAGCAGTTCCGCCTTCTGCTGAAGATATTGCCCCCGCTGCTGCACCTTCCTACAGTGCTCCGGCAGAAGCACCGGCTCCTGCTCCAGCCATGGAAGCGCCGGTGGTTCGTACCGCTCCTGCCCCCAGGGCAGCGCCGGCTCTTTCGGACAAGGAAATTCAAAGTGTTGTTGGAGAAGCAGGCCGGGCCCTCCGGGGCCAGTCTTAGGGAAGCACTGATTAATTCATAGAGTTTGCTTTTATAAGAATTTTCATGCACTGCTTCGTCATGAGGCTCCTTAAATAGCTCGCTATTCGCGTCGCCTCATTCCTTGCATTGCATAAAAATTCAAGAATAAAAGCAAACAACGATTTAATCAGCGCTTCCCTAGGCAGGTGTTGACTCATTGGTAGAGTCAGTGCTGCTCTATGAAATACAGTCTTATCACAGGATTTGATTTCCTGCGGTGAAAACCTGATTTCAGCCTCTGATATAAAATAAGAAAACTCTGTCTACTTTATAAATACTGAGGAGGAATTTATGATTACATCAAAAAGCAGAAAAGCTGTGCTTCTTTCCGCCGTTCTGCTGTCCCTTTCCGGATGGACTGCCTTTGCAGATTCTCCGGATATGACAGCCGGCCAGGGTGGGATGACCCAGAGCGCCATGATCAATGTAAAGACCGGACAGCAGTCCGGCGGTGCAGGACAGATTACCGATGAAACTGCGGAAAGCAAAACGGAATCTTCCGTGGCTGTGAAGCAGTCCCAGCAGCAGACCGTGGCAGTGGGGGATGCGTCCCTCTACCTGTCCAAGACCGATGATGAAGCCATTGAAGCTCAGGTAGGAAAGACGATTACATCCGTTGACTTTGCCGGTATTCCGGAAGAAGTTAAAACAAAACTCTCTCCCCTGGTACAGAGCAGACCGGGCACCCAGCTCACGGAAGAGGGAGTACGAAACGATGTGGCCTCTATCGGCTCTACCGGCGTATTCTCCCAGATTACGCCCGCTTTCAGTCCCGTGCCGGAAGGGGTGGGCATTACCTACCAGCTGGCAGCCAATCCGGTGGTTCATGACGTTACCTTTACGGGAAATACCATATTCACCAGTGACTATCTGAAGTCCATTATGAATATCCCTCAGGACAGCGTCCTCAATTTCGTGCTGGTGAACCAGAAGCTGAAGCAGATCGAAGATCTCTACCTGAAACAGGGCTACATGCTTGTTTCCATTCCTTCTGTCAATGTTTCTTCTGACGGCACTCTTCACGTAGATATTTCCGAAGGCGTAGTGGAAGATATTGTTATTGTAGGCAATGACAAGACCAAGGATAAGGTTATCACCCGCGAACTGAAGCTGAAGAAGGGCAAACCTTTCAATAAGTTCCAGGCAAGCCGCAGTATGGAAAGACTGTACAATCTGGGATACTTTGAAGATGTGAACATGAAGCTCCTGCCGGGCAAAGAAAATGAGCACAATGTAATCATCGAAATCGATGTGATTGAACAGAAAACCGGTATCGTCACCGTAGGTGCCGGCTACTCCGACTCCGACGGCACCGTAGGTATCGTGGAACTGGGTGATACCAACTTCCGCGGCACCGGTGACAAGGTGAACTTCCACTGGGAATTCGGCGGCGCAGGGGATGGCAAGAACTACACCATTTCCTATACCCATCCCTGGATCAATGATAACGGCGACTCCCTGGGCGCGTCCATTTTCAACCGTATTTATGAATATGATGACTATGATGCCAAAGGCCATGAAATCGCAGAATACGATAAGAGAAGAAAAGGCTGGAACCTCACCTGGGGCCATGTAACCGATGAGTACAGAACCAACTACTTCAATTTCGAATCCTCCAAGGAATCCTACGATAACCATGACGGATTTGAATGGCAGGGGCATGCGAAAGATAAATTTGCTCGTGCCGAAGAATATGGTTATACAGATACTGTAAGTCCTAGTGGTGAAAAAATTTTAGCTGCTGATAACATGGCAGCTGATTGGAAAAGAGCTATTTGGGATAACTTCGGTACCACCAACAGCTTTACCTTCACCCATGTATTCGATAACCGGGACAACTACTTCAATGCCAGCAAGGGCCACAGACTTTCCTTCGCAGCTCAGTGGGGCGGCCATGGACTGGGCGGGGACTATGACTTCTACAAGTTCACCGCTGAAGGCCGTTTCTACAAGAACCTGGGCAGCAGCCATATCCTGGCTCTCCGCCTGATGGCAGGCTATATCGACGGCGACGTTTCCTACGGCAATCTCTTCAGTCTGGGCGGTTCCAATACGCTTCGCGGCTATGAAGACGACCAGTTCAAAGGTAAGAAAATGTACGCCGGCACACTGGAATACCGCTTCCCCATTGCGAAGAAGGTACAGGGCGTACTCTTCACCGATGTGGGCAGTACCTGGAGTCTGGACCAAGGCAAGATTCCCTGGTATGAAGATGATGATTCTCTCAACTGGGCAGTGGGCGTAGGCCTTCGTCTCCAGACGCCGATCGGACCAATCCGTCTTGACTACGGCCATGGGGACCAGAATAAGTTCCACTTCAGCTTCGGTACCCAGTTCTGATTTACAGGAGGAGGACTATGTTTTCTTCCTTACTGAAAAAACAGATGATGCGGGCAGGATTTCTTCTGCTCGTTTCTTCTTTTCTCCTTTATTCCCCTGCCCAGGCAGCGCCTATTGAGAAAGTGGAGGTATCCCTGGATGCAGCGGGAGGAGATTTGCCGCCGGCGGTGGAAAAGCGGGTGGTATCCAGTATTTCCTCCATTGGAAACAGGGTGTTTGTGGGAAAGGAAGAAAATCTCTTTGCCTTGAACAGCAGCGCCTATGACAAGGTGCTGGCAGACATTATCAACCGGGTGGTTATCGGCTATGTGGTGTCGGATCTCTCTGTAAACTACGGCAGGGATACGTCCATCCATGTGACCCTTCAGCCGGTGGGGCAGATCATCCGCCATGTGGATACGGAAATCGACTACGGCGGCCTTTCGCCGGAAGCGGCCCGGTATGTGGCAGAGGATACGGCCGATGTGCCGTCTCTCATGGAGAACCTTCTCATCGGGCTTCCCGTAGATTCCGTGGGCTGGGCGGAAAGTGTGTCCCAGTCGGCAGGCCGGGACCTTCTTTCCCAGATTCTTCCAGAGTTCCAGGCAAACTTTGAAGTGGAGTCCGGAGAAAATACGAAGGTGAAGATTTACCTGATTCCCCAAGGAAAAATCGTCCGTTCCAGCAGGCTCACCTTTGAGAAGACCACCGTTCCAAGACTTCTTATGCTTCGAGCAGCGGAAGAGACGGAAAGTGCTCTGGCCTCTCTCCGGGGCCTTCCGGTGGACTTTGTTACCAGGCACAGCAGCCGGATTGCTTCTGATATGAATGAAATCCTCCAAAAGGACTCTTTCATCCGGAAATACGGCATTGCCACAGATACGACTCTTGTTTCCGGCGAAACAGCGGAACTTCAGGTGAACGCTTTGACGGATCACTGGGTGATCCGCACGGAAGTGTGGCTGGATGCCGGAAGAGAGGGCGACAAGAACACGGCAGTGGAAGGAATGCTGGGCCACTATATCGGGAAACATGATACCCTCTTCGGGGAAGCCCGCTTCTATCCCGGCCCCATGGACTGGAATGTGTATGGCGGTTTTACCCATCAGTTCGGTTCCTTCATGGACCTGGGCTATAAGTATGATTTCGTGGACAGCGCCAGCCATATCTTTGGCACTGTGCCTATAGGAAATAAATTTGCCCTGCGCTACGACAGGGATTTCAGGGAAAGAAACAATGAATTTGGATTTTCCTATAAAATTCATAATTACATTACCCTGGAATACGTGTATAATGATGAAGATGGCAAATGGCTGAGACTCATTGCCAATTTATAAAGGAGTGGACTTATTATGATGACAACTCTTGGAAACAAGAAGAATGTAAAGATTTTTTCCTTTGCCCTGGCCGGCGTATTTATTGCGTCTGTAGCCGTCATGGCAGTGGTATCCATGGGAGATACGGCCAACGCTGCTCCCACCTCTGATATCGGCGTGGTGGACCAGAGAGAAGTGATTTCCTCCAACGGCCAGCTGGCATTAAACTACCAGCAGAAAATGAAGGAAACTGCCGATGAAATGCAGAAAGACTTCGACGCTAAATCTGCCGGTATGTCCGATGCAGATAAAGAAAAACTGTTCAATGACATGCAGCAGCAGTTCAACCAGAAGCGCACAGCCATTGAAAAAGATATGGAAGACCAGGTCACCGGTGCTGTGAAATCTGTGGCATCCAAGAAAGGCCTGTCCCTGGTGGTGGACAAATCGGCTGTTATTTACGGTGGCACCGATATTACCAAGGATGTCAGCGATACTCTCAATAAATCTATTTCCGCATCCCAGTCTGCCGCTGCCTCCCAGAGCAAATAACGGAGGACTGAGATGATGCACCGCAGGTCCCTGCTTGCCGCTGCTGTTTCCGTCATGACTGCCCTGTCCCTTGTGCTTTCGGGCTGCGGGACGAAAAAAGAAGAAACACCGCCGCCGCCATCGGTGCACTACGGGGTGGCAGACCTGGAAACACTGGTGAAAGCTCACCCGAAATACAGTGAGTATTTCAAACTGGAAACTGAATATAACCAGATGCTTCACCAGTATCAGACAGAGCGGACAAAGCTCATTGATGTTTCTTCCAAACAGCAGAAAATCAATGCGGCTCTGGCGGATACAGCCCGCCGGACAGCAGCGGAAAACGAGCTGAAAACGAAAGTGAAGGCCCGGGAAGACGAACTCAATGAAGGACTGAAGAAGCTCTATGATGACATTGAGAAAAGTCATGCGTCCAAAGGCACCATGAAACTGGAAACACTGACGCCCGAAGAAAGGGCGGAAATGGCCAACCTCCAGATGAAGCTTACCGTCCTTGGCGTCACCGGCGATGAAAAAGAGCAGGTAAAGGAAGAACTTCACAAACTCATGGACCTTCGCACAGCTCGGGAAAAAGCGGACATGGCAGGCTGGAGCGCTGATGAGATGAAACAGATGAGCGAGGCTAAAGAAAAAGCCCAGGCAGAACTGGAAGAATACTCCTCCAGCACCGCTGATGAAATCCGTAGCCGTCTCGAAAGCGAAGGAGAAGCGGATATATCCCAGGCAGAAGAAAGTTTTGCCGAAAACCATGAGGACTGGGATAATGAATGGCAGTCCCGCATTGATCAGAAACAGAAGCAGATGGCGGCAGTCAAGAAGGAAATCATGGAAGATATCGAGAAGGAAGCGGCAAGACTGGCTTCTGAAAAGAACCTGGACATGATTTTCTCCAAGTACAAAGCCAATATCAGCGCAGATGATGTAACCGGCGACCTGGCAGGCCGCATTGTGAATATACAGAAATAAGCAGGAGGAACAGTATGAATAAGGCTTCGTTGAAAAAACTGGCCTGCATTGGGATGATTGCCTTTGCCGCCGTTATCACAGGCTGCGGCAGTGAACATAAAGTGGCAGTGGTGGACTATCAGAAACTGGAAGACCAGTCCCCCAAGATTAAAGCAATCCAGCAGGAAATTACAGACAAGGATAAGGAAATCAGCAATCGACTGGCGGAAGACTCTAAGAAAGGCCTTTCCGATGAAGAAATGCAGAAAAAAGTACAGTCTGCCCAGCAGGAGCGCATGATTTTCATCCAGAGCAAGCAGAAGCAGATCGAATCCATGATCCAGTCCCAGGCAGGCATTATTGCCAAGGAAAAGAACATCGGCATTGTGATGAATAAAATGTCCGTTCCCGCAGGAGCCGTGGATATTACAGACGAAGTACTGGCCAAGATAGACGGAGGCGCGTCCAAAACCGCTTCTTCCCAGTCTAAGTGAGGATGCATATGAAAAAAACAGCAGGTGAATTGGCAGAAATCGTAGGCGGCAGGCTGTATGGGGACAGCACCGTAGAAATTGATGATGTAAGGAGCGCAGAAAGCGCAGGTCCCTCCCATATTACCTTTGCCCGCGGCATTTATGCAGAGCATATCGAAGAAATGAAGGCAGGCGTCATTCTGGTAGATGAGCTTCCTGCCCATTATACGAAAAACCTGATCGTTGTGCCGGACTGCCGGCGTTCCTTCGGACAACTGGTGGATCTCTACCATCCGGAAAGTCACTATGCTCCGGGCATCCATCCAACAGCCGTGGTCAGTGACAAGGCAGTCATCGGCAAAGATGTATGCATTATGCCCTACGCCGTTATCGATGATGGCGCCCGTATCGGCGACGGCACCGTGATTTTCCCTTATACCTATGTGGGAAAAAATGCGCAGATCGGAAAAGACTGTGAAATCAATCCGGGCTGCGTGATCCATGAAAACAGCGTACTGGGAGACCGGGTGGTTCTTCGGGCCCATGCAGTGGTAGGAGGCCAGGGCTTTGGCTTCTCCACCGATGAAAAAGGGCATCATCACCATATCCGCCAGCTGGGGAAAGCAGTCATCAGCGATGACTGTGAGCTTGGCGCAGGAACTGCTGTGGATAACGGCGCTCTGAATGATACGGTGGTAGGAAGGGGCACCAAGATCGATAACCTGGTACACCTGGGACATAATGTACAGGTAGGGGAAGACTGCTTCATTATTGCCCAGACCGGTGTCGCCGGCTCTACCACCATTGGAAACCACTGCATCCTGGCAGGCCAGACCGGTATCAACGGTCATGTGAAGATTGCAGACAATGTCATTCTTGGCGGTAAAACCGGAGTGATTGGAAATATTAAGGAACCCGGCGTGTACATGGGATATCCTGCCCGCACTCACGCCCAGTGGGGCAGAGTGGAAGTCATGATTTCCCATCTGCCGGAACTGATGAAGAAAGTCCGTCTTCTGGAAAAGAAACTGAAAGAAGCGGAAAAGAAATAACCGGTTTCTTCACAGGAAGTGGTCATTTCAAATTATTTACAGGAGGGGGTACAGGGTCTTTTAACAGGAAGACCCGGCCCTCTTTCTTTTTTCATTTCGAGGTTTGCTTATGGGTGCAACATACAGATTACTGAAAATCATGGGCTGGGCGGCCTGCCGTCTCTCTCCCTCCGGCGCCGAAACCATGGGACGGGGGCTGGGTCATTTCTTCTGGACCTTTGTTCCGCCTAAGCGGAAGAAACTGGCTGTGAATAATATTCTCCGTGCCGGCATTACGAAAGACAGGAAGGAAGCAGAGAAGATTGCCAAAAATGCATCTCTCCGCTTTGGCCCCCTGGGGATATCCATGTTCCGCTTTCCCCTTCTCCATAAAAACAATATCCGGGACTATGTCACCATCCGGGGAAAAGAAAAACTGGATGCCCTGAAGGAAGAAGGGAAAGGCTGCATCCTGGCTGCTACCCACTGCGGCAACTGGGAAGTGGAAGGAGCGGCCCTTGCCCTTTACGGCTATCCCCTCCTTTCCGTGGCCATGCAGCAGAAGAACAAAGACTTCGATCGTTTCCTCTGTGAATACCGCTCCATGCCGGGGCAGAAGGTGGAATATAAAACAGGGGTGAGGGATATGCTGCGCCGACTCAAGGAAGGATACTTCGTTGGCCTTCTCTGCGACCAGGATCCCGGTGACACAGGCATCCTATCGCCCTTCCTGGGGCAGGAAACCCTCACTGCCACAGGGCCGGCCCATTTCTCCCTCCTCACCGGCCTGCCCGTGATGACTGCCTTCATTCATGAAACCAGCCCCTGGCACTATGAAATCATTATCGGTGATCCCATTCATGCCGACGAAGGACTGAAGAAAAAGGAAGCCATCAAAAATATTACGGACAAGGTGAATGAAAGACTGGAAAAATGGATCCGCACCTATCCGGAAGAATGGTTCTGGCTTCATAACCGATGGAAATGGACCGACTATTTTCATCCCGAACTGAAAGGAAAGCATCATGAACCAGCTGAAAACTGAAAAAATAGACATCCACGGTATTCCGGTCATTCTGGTGCATCCGCCCATGGAAACCGGAAAGCCTGCTATCCTCTATCACGGCTGGAGCAGCCGGGCCGAATACCAGCTGACCAAGGCCTCCATCCTGGCAGTGAATGGCTATACCGTTTTCATCCCTGAAGCCCTCTATCACGGTGAAAGGGGAGCCCTGAAAGATTTTTATCAGAAAGAAGACTATGATATATTCTGGAAAACCATTTTCCGGAATATGGAAGAATTTCCTTTCCTTTCAGATTACATCAAAGAAAGATACAGCGAAAAGCCCTTCATCCTGGGTCACTCCATGGGCGGCCTTTCTGTCCTTGGCATAGGAAGCGCTTATGGGAAAGATGTGAAAGGCATTGTTTCCTTCAACGGCTCCGGTGACTGGCTCCTGACCCATCTCTTCATTCAGGCCCGCTTTGGTATTTACGTGAAAAAAGACTGGCCCCTTTATGATGAAATCGAAAAGAAATCGCCCATGGCCCATCTTGATACCCTTAAAGATGTGCCCATCTTCATGACCAATGGAGACAGCGATGGCTCCATAGATCCCAGAGCCCAGGCTCACTTCTATGAAGAACTGGTGAAGGCGGGGGGAAAGGCGGAAAGAGTGGTTTATCCCCTACTGGGCCATTTTGTGACTACGAATATGATGGATGACGGGCTGCAATGGATGGAAAAAGTGCGTCCATAGCTATGCGTCCATAGCTAAAGGAGAGACTGGAGAACGAAGGCTCCGAAATTGACAGAAGTTTTACCTCAAAGATTTCTGCGCTTACATATAAGTTTTATTTTCCATGAAAGGAGGGCTGTTTCTGAGCTACAATAAAAACATCATCACCCTGGTAGCCAGTATGTTCCTGGTTGCCTCCGGCTACACCATGGTGATTCCTTTTCTTCCCCTGTATCTGGGGGAATTGGGGGTGCCGGATCATGAGATCGCCCTTTGGACGGGACTTGTGTTTTCCAGCTGCTTTTTGGTGGCCGGCATCATGGGCCCTATCTGGGGAAAACTGGCCGATCTGGGCGGAAAGAAAAAAATGGCCGTTCGGGCGGCGGTGCTTCTGGGATTTTCCTATCTTTTCTGCGGACTCTGCCAGAATCAGTATCACCTTATGGCAGCCCGGGCCTTCCAGGGTTTTGCCAACGGATTTGTGGCTGCTTCCATGGCCATTATTTCCGACAGCGCCGACTCCGATAAACTGGGTGGCACCCTGGGCATGGCCCAGACCTCCCTGGTGGTGGGAGGCATCCTGGGGCCCCTCATGGGCGGTGCCCTGTCCCATGCCTTCGGTATGAGGAATACCTTCTTCCTTTCCGCCCTTTTTCTATGGATCGTGGCAGCTGCAGTCATCATTTTCGTAAAAGATAGAAATACCGGGACTGTCCATAAAACCAGAGAAAAGACTTCTATTTCCCAGGACCTTTCCTATGCAGCCCATAATCCCTCCCTGAGAGAACTCCTTCTTCTCACCTTTTTCCTGCAGACCACCCTTCTGATGATACAGCCCGTTACATCCCTCTATGTGGGAGAGCTGATGCATCATGAAGGAAATATCGAGCTCACCGCCGGCTTCATCATGTCCAGCGGCGGTCTGGCAGGCGCTCTTACCACCACCCTGTGGGGAAAATTCGGTCAGTCTCATGGCTATTACTACGCCATGGCCCTGACCCTTCTTTCCGCTGGCGCCTTTACGATTCTCCAGTCCATCCCAGACTCCATCTGGGGTTTCGGTATCTGCCAGTTTCTGGTGGGCTGCTTCGTTATCGGTGCCAATCCTTCCATTAATGCAGCCCTGGTGGAGCATACGCCCTCCGATTTCAGAGGCCGCATATTCGGTCTCTCCAATACGGCCCAGCAGTTTGGAAATATGTGCGGCCCTCTTCTGTCCTCTCTCATTTCCATGGCCTTGGGCATCTGGGAAGTATACCTGGCTGCAGGACTGATTCAGCTGCTTTTAGGAGTCAAGGTCGCTATGACCCATAGGGAAGAAGGTCGGTGACAGGCCCTTACAAATGGGAGAGGGATAGTCTTTTGGGTCCGGAAGGACGCCGTTCCTTCATGATAAGGTTGTGTCTATAAGGCTGCGTGGTCATCGCTGCCAAATAAAAATTTGAAAAAGTTTTCTGCTCTTTTCAAAAAACGGGACCTGCCGTTATTTATATAGTAGAGGGGCATGAAAGGCCCGCGGTTTTGCAGGAAATCACTCCATATGTTTCCAAGTGCGCATAAGAAATGATTCTATGGAGTGATGGAAAGCAGAAAAGGTACCGCCTTTTCCCTCGCCTTTTCCGGAAAAAGGTAAAAATTCAGTATCAACTGAAAAAACAGCAGAGAAATCCAGGACTTCATCATCTATCTCGGCAGAAATGACGGGAGACTCATGTATGACGCGCGCCGTCGTACTTCGGTACAGCAGCGGCCGTAGACCATGCAGACACCGAACTCATTGGGCATAGGGGATGGAAAGGCACCGGGTTTCTTTGTGGTGGTGGGAGCCAAGCTGCTTGGCTCTTGCCAATTTCTTGTATTATCATATACAATAAATTTAAATACAACTGAATACCGGTACGCTTGAGATGAATAGAGACACTGCTGATTAGATGAAAAAAGCGGACCACCGGTGTTTTTCCGATACTTATCGGGGAAAAGGGTGTTCCTTATGCAGAAAATTGACATGAATAGCTGTTTTGATGATTTGGCAGTGCAGGCCGGAAAAGGAAATCCGGAAGCGAAAGAAGTTTTATGCAGGCATTTCAGAAAGTATATCCATAACCTGTCCCGCTCCTACCAGCAGGGCTGGGATGCGGAAGACGCGGAGCAGGATTTATGGGTTTGCTTTTTGGAATGCCTTTTGGCGTACCGGAAAGAAAGGAAAATCCATTTCCGTTACTATGCACTGAAATATTTGAGATGGAAACTGCTGAATTTTTACCGTTCCAGAAAGTTGGATGAAAAGTATACCAGTGAGTTTACAGAACTGCCCTGCCGGTCAAGCCGGCTGGATAGGGCGCAGGAGCTGACGGAAAGAGAAACGGAGTCAGTGCTGGAGAAATGCAGCCTTTCAAATAAACAGAGACATATGGTGAGGCAGCGCCTTTCCGGAAAAAGCTATAAGGATATGGCTTCTGAAAACAGGGAATCTTTGCGTAATATCTACTACCACATGGGAAGGATCCAGTCTATATGTGCAGGAAATCAGGAATTTCGAGAAAGTTTTTTTGCCTGATTTTCAAAAAACGGGACCTGCCGTTATTTATATAGTAGAGGGTGAAATGAACGGAACATCCCAGGGCCCGGGATGGAAAATCCGAAGTGCCCTGGAAGGAGGAAAGTGAATGAAGACACTGCAGCTTGTGTTTGCGGCAGGATCCAATGCCACTTCTACTCTCACCATTGCCAATCCGAAAGACGGACTGACACTGGATGAAGTGAAAGCGGCTGTGGCAAAGATCCAGCCCATCATGGTGACCCGCTCCGGCGCGGCGCTTACCGGCTTCAAGAAAGCAGTCATCGTGAACACTACGGAAGAGGAATTGGTGTGAGTCAATGGTGAAGAGGGAGATTTGAGACAATAGCGCAGGGATCGAAGATCGGGGGCGCCTGACGGCGCGGTGGCTAGTAGCTGGTGGCTAGTGGCTGGGGGCGCCTGACGGCGCGATCGGGATCGGGTTCGGGATCGGGGGAGCTGGCTTTTCTCCCCACAAACTTGCCCACCCTCGCATGCGGGGGTGGGGGGACCACGAAGTGGTGGAAGGGGGAGGCGAGCGAAGCGAGCCCATGCCGCCAAAGGCGGCATATAAACTCATCGCCGAAGGCGATACCACAACCTTCAGCGGCGCAGCCGCTGTCAAACTTAAGAACCCTTGGGCCCGAAGGGCCCATCAATCTTAAGAACCTTCCCTCCCTTTGAACCTTATCACAGACAATGACTCTACCTAAAGAACAAATCATGAGTATTACAACAAAGAAAGGAGGTAACCTATGGCTGTTGCAAAGGAACTTACGGATCTGAAACTCCAGATTCGTGTAGCAGATGGCACTACATCTGCAGGAGCAGCAAAAATCAAAAGCCTGAGCTATTCCAATATCAAACTGGATGCCACTGACCAGGAGCTGATGGATGCAGGTAAGGCGATTGTGGGTATGACCAATTACCCGCTGGCTGGAATCCGCTGTGTACTGACCAATGATATGAGTGAAAACGGTTAAGGAGGTGATCCCAAAAGCCGTCCCATTTCGGGGCGGCTTTTGGCATTTATAAGGTCAAAGAGCTTGGCAGGTGCCTAAATTTTAAATGGTGCCATTTAGATAAAACCTTTCCAGATTTGCTGACGTCCGATAGAGATTTCAAGGCAGTTCTGTTTTTTAATAAGGTAATTTTTGTTATTCCATTTTATGATATCCGTATTTGTATCAATCTGTGAGTTAGTAGGTAAATGGATAGAGATTTATTTCAAATATATTTCATATCATTAACCAGCTTAAAGTATAAATTTATTATCTACTTTTATTGAGGAAATGGTATTTATTTATACGAAAAATATATTTGATAAACTCAATTTTATTATTGCATAACATTTATGTATATGCTAAAATAAATACAATGTTTCATACCCCATGCACTGAAGACTGTCGGTTTTCGCCATTTCCGGCATCAGCTGCCATAAGTGGGGAATAGAAGCTAATATATCTGTCTTACTAACATTTAACATTTGCGCATGCATAATGTTTGCTGGCTGCAACCAGAAACGTTCTTTTGCATGCCTGGCTATCTAGTGTTTAAAAGGCTGGGCTATTGTTGCCCAGCCTTTTTTCGTGTTATTTTTGCTTCCATTGTATTGTATTTGGAATGCCGGAGCGGTTTGAAGTTCAGGCTTTGTGGAATGATCTGCCGCCTCAGGCTTCCGTTATGTTTTCCAACAAAACAGAAAAGGAGATGGTCTATGTACACATTCAGTACAAAATGCTTCGGTTGCTTCAGCAGATTTGTTGGTAAATGGCGAAGACAGATTCTGCTTCTCCTTCTTCTTGCAGTTACTTGCAGGATTTTCCTGCGGGAGTTAAGGAAGGGGGATAGGTAGTCATATCATCTGACACAATGACTGGGGAGTGATTGGATCCGGCTGCTGTCCTATGCCGCTGGATTCCAGTTTCTGCCTATACTATGTTAACTTTCTTATTCTTCTTATAAAGATTCTTGTAGTTCAATAGAAAGGTTATCACCATGGAAAGATCCTATCAAATTGCCTTAGCTTCGAACCGTAAAGTGAGAATTTGGGAAAACCGGTCTATGACCTGGCATGAGCTGGTGGAGCGGATGAGCCGCCCTGTGAGGACGGGGGAGACGGCGGCGGAGTACCGGCAGATGCCGAGGGCCCGGCAGGCGGATGTGAAGGATGTTGGCGGATTTGTAGGTGGGGCGCTGAAGGACGGGCTTCGGAAGAAGAGCCATGTGCTTTTAAGATCCCTTCTGACCCTTGATATGGACTACGGGTATCCCGGTGTTGTGAAGGACGTTTTGGAAAAGATTTCCTGCACTTGTTTTCTTTATTCTACCCATAAGAGCAGTCCTGAGAAACCAAGGCTTCGTCTGGTGATTCCTCTTTCTCGTGATGTGAGCGCTGCGGAATATGGAGCCATTTCACGGAAGGTGGCCGAGAAACTGGGCATGGCGCTTTTTGACCCAACCACCTTTGAGCCGGAGCGTTTGATGTACTGGGGATCCGTTTCAAAGGACGGGGAGTATGTGGCGGAAGGGCAGGAAAAAGAGCTGCTGGATCCGGATACTGTGCTTTCAGAGTACAAAGATTGGACGGACCTTTCTTCATGGCCATCAGCGGATGGAAAGGCAGTGGCGGCGACGGTGGCGAAGGCAGAGGACCCATATGGGAAGAGGGGACTGGTGGGCGCTTTCTGCCGTGCCTGGTCCATGGACGATGTAATCCGTACCTTTCTTTCTGATCGCTATGAACCATCAGTCATTCCGGGCCGCTATGACTATAAGCCCGCTGATTCATCGGCGGGGCTGGTGGTGTATGACGGGAAATTCATGTATTCCTTCCACGCCACGGATCCCCTTTCGGGAAGGCTTCTGAATGCTTTTGACGCCGTGCGGCTTACCCGTTTCGGGCATCTCGATGCAGATACCGATGCCGGTACTCAGGTGGACCGTCTGCCGTCGTACAGGGCCATGATCGATTTCGCTAAAAAGGATGAGAGGGTTCGGGAAGAGATTTTGAAAGAGAAGGCCCGGGAAGCGGAAGAGGATTTCAAGGTGCCTGTGCCCATAGCAGCGAAAGCAGGGACAGTGAAGAGCCTTACGGCAAGGCTGAAATTCCGGTCTGACGGCACCGTGGACAACTGCCTTACCAATTTTCTGACCATTCTTCGCATGGATGAGAAGCTGTGGCCCATTTCCTACAACCTTCTGACGGACTCCGTAGACGTGAGAGGCTCCCTTCCATGGCCCCGGATCAAACCGGGCTGGTCGGACAATGACATGGCCCAGCTCAATTCCTATATTTCCAGCCATTATGGCATTTACGCGCCTATGAAATCCAAAGACGCCCTCATTACTGTGGCCAGCGAGCGCCAGTTTCATCCCATCAGGGAATTTTTCGCATCCCTGCCGCCCTGGGATGGAGTCAAGCGGGTGGAAACGCTGCTGGTGGACTATCTGGGCGCAGAGGACAGCGAATACACAAGGGCGGTTACAAAGAAAACTCTGGCCGCCGCCGTGGCAAGGGTGTATGAGCCGGGGGTGAAATTTGACTCCGTCCTCATCATCAACGGAAGCCAGGGGATTGGTAAATCCACCCTCTTTTCCCGCCTCGGGGGACAATGGTTTTCCGACAGCCTCACTCTGACGGATATGCGGGACAAGGCCGCGGCGGAAAAGCTGCAGGGCTATTTCATCCTTGAACTGGGAGAACTGGCGGGCATGAAAAAAGCGGATATTGAAACGGTAAAATCCTTTATTTCCAGAAGGGACGACAAGTACCGGGCCAGCTACGGCATTACCGTGGAAAGCCATCCCCGCCAGTGCGTCATCGTGGGCACCACCAATGCGGAAAACGGCTTTTTGCGGGACGTCACAGGGAACCGGCGCTTCTGGCCCGTGGCGGTCAGAGGAAGCAGAACAAGGAAGCCCTGGCATCTGAAGAAGGACGAAATCTGCCAGATCTGGGCCGAGGCCATGACCATATGGAAAGCCGGGGAACCGCTGTACCTTGAAAATGAACTCCTTGCCGCTGCCCGGAAACAGCAGCAGGCCGCCATGGAAGCAGATGACAGGGAAGGGCTGGTGCGGAGATATCTGGATATTCGTCTGCCTAAAAACTGGGACGCCATGGATATTACAGAAAGGAGGGTCTATCTTTCCGGTGCAGAAGGGGCGCAGGAACAGGGAATCATTGTCAGGGAAACGGTGACCCATATGGAGATTTTTGCGGAATGTCTGGGCCAGGATCCTGCACGCATGAAGAAGCAGGACAGCTATGAGATTTCTTCCATTATGAGCCGGATTGACGGCTGGAGCAGGAGCACCGGCAAGAAGAATACTCCCTATGGACGGCAGAGGTTTTATGAGAAAGAATAGAAAACTGATTGTCTACTGAGTGAGGTGGAACAAGACGACATATATTCTTGTTCCAGCTTGTTCCAACTCGTTCCAGCTTGTTCCACGGGAACGGATTTTCACCCATGGGATTTTGCAAAGTTGTTCCACCTTGTCCCATCTTGTTCCACCGCTTGTTCCACCGGATTTCTCAGTCACCATCGTGTAAAACAGGTCAATGGAACAAGTGGAACAAGATATTACCTATAGAGATATACAAGAGAAAAGAGGGGTGTAAATGGCATATGTACGATATATATATACGCGCGCGAGGAGCTTGTTCCATGGGCCGGTGCTGTTAAGAGTCATGCCCTTGTGCTTTCATCCTCCATAAGGTTCTTCTCTTCACGCTGATAAAGATAGTACAAAAGGAGCCGATATGGATCACATTGAAAAACTGATTGATTTATACCCTTTGAAAACCGTAAGCACGGTGCTGCTGATTTTCCTCATGGATGCAAGAACAGTCCTCTTCCTCTGTTTTGCCCTGCTGGTGGTGATTGACTGCCTCACAAGATGGACAGCCATCAGCTTCAAAAGCCTGGCGGAAAGGAATGGAAAAGCGACGCTGGCGGCAGCTCTCTGGGGCATACCCTCGGCCAGGAGGAAAGGGCTGATACGGAGTTTCGACATGAGAAAGGGGATGGATAAACTTCTTCTCTACCTTCTCTGCACACTGGCCGCCTCATCCTGCGATATGATTTTCGGTGTCCTTGGCACACCGGCCTGGATGACCAGTTTCATCGTAGGTTACATGAGCGTAACGGAAATCCTGTCCATTATTGAAAATTTGTCAGAAGCGGGAGTCGGATCTATGACACGGCTGGCTGAAAAACTGAAAGGAAAAATCTGAAATGCTTGGAATCGATGTATCAGAGCACAATGGAGAAATCGACTGGAAGAAAGTTGCGGAAGAGGGCATAGGTTTTGCCATCATCCGGGCAGGCTACGGAAGCGCATACCTTGACAGCCGGTTTTATGAGAACGTGAATGGAGCCCATGATGCGGGACTGAAACTGGGGGTGTACCACTTCGGCTATGCCCGTCATGGGGGAGAGCTGGAGGTGGAAAGAAATTTCCTCCTCTCCATCCTCAAGGACTGCGGTCTCATGCCCAAACATCTTCCCCTGGGTGTCTTCTGGGATGTGGAAGAAGATTCTTATCGGGGAAGGGAGTTTCCAAGGCCGGGGGTGATTAACCGGATGTGCCACGCCTTCTGTGAAGGAACGGCGGCTGCGGGCTATCGGGCTGGCATCTACGCCAGCGCCAGCTGGCTTCAAAGCTACATCAAAGCGGCGGAATTTGCCGGACATACACTCTGGGCCGCCCAGTGGTGGAAGGAATGCACCGTAAAGGAAGCGGGAATCTGGCAGTTTACGGACCATCTGGAAGTGGCAGGGCATATCTTTGACGGAAACAGGATCCTGGAGAAGACGGATGGTGATGAATGATGAAACACTGTGCCGCCGCCTTCTGCCTCTTCTTCTTACTTTTCTTCTGGGCTTTGCCGGTGGATGCGGCCTCACCATTTTCCTCGGAGAAAACGTACCGGATCACGGAAACAGAGCTTTCCAGGCTGGAATCGGACTTGGACAGAGCCTTGGAAGAGAAGGGGAAACAGAAAGAACAATCAGAGAGGCTCAGGAAACAGCTCAGGACCTTGGAGAATCAATCGGAAGAGAGGAAGAAAGCCTTAGAGACGGTAAGGAAATCCTTCGAAGAGTACGCCAGAGAGGAGCAGAAAAAACAGAAGAAACTTAGAAGAGAGAGAAATGCAGCCCTGGGATTGGTAGGGCTTCTGGCAGTGGCATTGGCAGCTCGCGCCTGATGGCGCGGCCGGGATCGGGATCGAGATCGGGATCGGGGAGTCCCGCCGTCCAACGTCATCCTGAGCGCCAGCGAAGGATCTCGGTAAAAATCGCAAGTGATTCAAATGTCGGTAAATACCAGTCGGCGGCGCGGTGACGGTGCGGTAGCTGGTGGCTGGTATCTAGTAGCTAGTACCTAGGAACCGGTCACTAGCCACCAGCCACTAGCCACTAGCCACTAGCCACAAAAACCTCACATGACAACAACGAAAGGAGCACAAATGATACAGAATATACTCGACCAGCTTGCAGTCATCCGCGTGCAGCTTGACGAGCTGGAAAAGGAAATCCGCGGAATGATGACACAAAAAGAGGAAGAAAAGCCGCCAGTCACCATGGCGGATGTGCGCCGGCTTATGGCGGAGAAATGGAATCTGGGGAAAAGGGATGAAGTGAGATCCCTTCTGGCCGCATACGGAGCACAAAAGCTGACGGATGTATCGCCCGGGCACTATGAAGAGCTGGCAGAAAAGATAGAAGCATTATGACGAAAAGGAGCACACATGAAAGACTTGACGAGAGTGGTGACAGGACCGAAAACAAGATTTTCCTATGCCAACGTATGGGAACCCAGAAAATTCAAGGGAGACAGGGCAAGATACTCCATCTGCCTCATTATTCCCAAAGAAGACGGAGAGACCCTTTCCAAAGTGGAAAAGGCCATAGCCGAAGCCTACCGGCAGGGACAGGAAAAACTGACAGTCAATGGAAAGACAGCGGCCCTGTCCAGCCTTACCCTCCCGCTTCGTGACGGCGATATGGATAAAAGGGAAGATTCCGTTTACCACCATGCCTACTACATCAACGCCAGAAGCGACATGCCGCCGGGCATTGTAGATGGAAGCCTGAACCGCATTACCGAAAAATCCGGCTTCTACTCCGGCTGCTACGGCAGGGCCTCCATTCACTTCTATGCCTTCAACTATGATGGGAAAATGGGCATCGCCTGCGGGCTGAACAATCTGCAGAAACTGGCAGACGGACCGGTGCTGGGGAATTGGAGTACGCCGGAAGAAGATTTTGGAGATGAGATTTTTGGGTGATAATTGACAGAAATTCAAGGAGCACAAATGAAAGAGCTGTCCATCGATATAGAAACCTACAGTCCCATAGACCTTGCCCGCTGTGGTGTATACAAGTACGCGGAGGATTCGGATTTCTCCATTCTTCTCTTTGGCTTTGCCGCAGATGACGGGGAAGTGAAGGTGCTGGATCTGGCAAAGGGGGAGCGCATCCCCGAGGAGATTCTTTTGGCCCTTACAGATCCCCTCGTGACGAAGTGGGCCTTCAACGCCGCCTTTGAAAGAGTCTGCCTGTCCAGGTATTTTCGGGAACACTGTCCGTCCCATTTCCTTTCCTACGGAAAGCAAAGAGACACGGTGGGAAAGTATCTGGATCCCCTGGGCTGGAAGTGTTCACAGGTGCTGGCAGCATCCCTCGGATTTCCTCTTTCCCTGAAGGATCTGGGCGAGGCGCTGGGGCTTTCAGAGAAGAAGATGGACGAGGGGAGCCGCCTCATAGGGCTCTTCTCCCTGCCCGGGCCGGAAGGGAGAAGGAAGCCGGAAGACTATCCGGAAGAATGGGCGCTTTTCAAGAAATACAATCGCCGGGACGTGGAAGTGGAAAGGTCAGTGCGCAGATCCTTTTCATCCTATAAGACCCCTGCGGCGCTCTGGGATGAGTACCATGAGGACCAGCGTATCAATGACCGTGGCATTCCCGTGGACATTCCCTTTGTCCATGCCGCCATGGCCATGGGAGATAGGGCGCAGACGGAACTTCTGGGACGGCTGAAACACCTCACGGGCCTTCTGAATCCCAAATCTCCCTGCCAGATGAAGGACTGGCTTTCAGCCAACGGCACCCATGCGGAATCCCTCACCAAAAAAGAAGTGGCAAGACTGCTTTCCTCTTCTACCGGCGCCGTGAGGGAGGCTCTCATCCTCTACGGACAGGCGCAGAAATCTTCCCTTGCCAAGTACGGCGCCATGACCGGCGCCGTATGCAGCGACGGAAGGGCCAGGGGCATGTTCCGTTTCTACGGCGCCGCCAGAAGCGGCCGCTGGGCGGGGAGACACATCCAGCTCCAGAACCTTCCCCAGAACCATCTGGAAGATCTCCTGCTGGCCCGTTCCCTTGTAATGGAAGGGGACTATGAGAAAATGGATTTCCTCTATGGCTCTGTTCCCGATACCCTGTCCCAGCTCATCCGCACCGCCTTTGTGGCAAGAAAGGGCTATACCTTCATCGTTTCCGACTTCTCATCCATCGAAGCCAGGGTGCTTTCCTACATGGCCCGGGAAAAATGGCGTATGGACGTATTCGCCGGAAACTTGGATATCTACGCCCAGTCCGCATCAAAAATGTTCAGTAAACCCGTAGTCAAAGGAGGCATCAACAGCGAACTCCGGCAGAAAGGGAAAATTGCAGAACTGGCCTTAGGCTACGGCGGGGGAGAAGGAGCCCTGATGGCTATGGGCGCCCTGGACATGGGGCTCACCAAAGCAGAACTGCCAGAACTTGTGACCACATGGCGCCAGGCTAATCCCCACATCGTTGCCTACTGGTGGCAGGTGGACAGGGCCGTGAAAGAAGCCATAGAGCAGCTTCGGATTACCAGAGTGGGGAGCCTTACCTTCTACATGAAAAAAGGCACCCTCTTCATCGCCCTCCCCTCAGGCCGCCGCCTAGCCTATCCCGGTGCCGCCCTGAAAGGAAGCGCCTACGGAAAAACAGCCATCACCTACATGGGCCTTGACACCAAACGAAAATGGAACCGCATCGAATCCTACGGCCCTAAATTTGTGGAAAACATCATCCAGGCCATCTCCAGGGACATCCTGGCCTACGCCATGCATAACCTCAGGGACTACTTCATCTGCGGCCATGTCCATGACGAAGTGATCGTGGAATGCAGGGAGGGAACGGCTGTGGAAGAGATTACAGGGATCATGGAAAGAACACCGGACTGGATGCCGGGACTGCTGCTGAGAGCGGACGGGTATGAAACGAGGTGTTATATGAAAATGTGACACTTACTATGACCTGCTGGAGAGTCATGGGCGGACGGATCGAGGGTCGAAGATCGGGGCCGGGGGTGGCCGCTGCAGTGTCATTTCGACGGGCGAAGCGGAGTGGAGAAATCAGGAAATTCCATCTTTTCAAACCCTCTCTTCTCCTAGACCCGGCCGGTCATAGACAGAAGCAAATACAAAACAAAACAGAAGACAGAAAAGCACTAAGGAAGAGCGCTCGCAGGACTTTTCCCATTTAGTGTGTGTACTGCATAGGATACGTAAGTTGCGAAAAGTTGGCCCCTGGTCCGTCCATCAAAGGGCTTTCCCATGGATTTCCCGACCGTCCAAGTATCGAGCAGCATCCACCTATGTGGGAGGGCTAAGGCGCGGACGCCGTAATTACTGGTTGAACTTACTTTCCTGATAGGCTTTTCTGCCTTTTGGGGTGAAAATAGATCCACTTCACCATGTACAATAAACGCCCTTTTGGCAGTATGCGAAAGGGGCGTTTTCATCATGGGTGCACTTTGCATGTGCAGAAAATTAAATACTGCCTTTAAAAATAACATCATTGTGGTATTCAAGGAAGAGTTTATGGGGCATACAATGATGGGGTGTTATAATTTTTCGTCCTTCGGAGTCCACTATCCACGATTTAGTAATGGAATCAAGTTTTTTATGCTTTTTCAGCCTTGGAGAAACTATAATACTCAGATTATCGCTGCGTATTGAGATAAGCCCGCTTTGGAAGGCATCTTTAAATAATGCATTCATACAGAGGCCATTTTGTGGAGTGATTTTTTCTTCTTCACTTGTACAGTCTCTGACTGGTTTGATATGGCAGACACCTATCAGTTCAGGAATAGCTATTCCGGTCATGCAGCATTTGGAATCGTAAGAGGCTAGTACAGCTTGACTAAAGAATATCTCTGTATTTCTCTTTGGTGTGAACTTACCGGTCATACCTTCTGCGTAAGGGTCGGCAGGGGTGCAGACTGATGGAATCGTATTAAACAGGGAATCATTATTCTCTTCTTTTAGACGATTCAAGGCTGTCTCTGCTGAAGTAACCAGGCTGTCATAATGATTATAGAATTCATGCCAAATGACATCGTCCATGCGGCTTCCGTTTGATAAGCCATGAACACCTCTAGCCTGAAGTGTTTTATCAAATCTGGCAAGATTTCCCATTTTCATGCATACAGAGCTTGGAGTGCGGTCCAGAAGTTTGGCAATATAAAGTATTTTAGGATTGTTTTGGGTAAGCTGACCGTATGGAATTTGAAAATAATAGTATAAAGCTATAATTGTCTCTTCTCGAGTCCATCTGCTGTGTTCTGCCATTGTAATCACTCCTTTACTAGTATCAATATAAGTGAAATAATAAAAAATTTCAATTTTCTTTTATTAAAGACAAGATATGTCATTATGAACTGGTATACTAACAGATATGGGCTGATAATCAAAATTGCGTTTCGAGCCGCTTATTTATGGTATTATTATATATAATAAATTGAAATATTGGTTATATCATCTGAATGGAGAAC